>Ga0335072_10013072_pt1 | contig 11837 bp, 11 predicted proteins | sample Lox_Sample_21_FD_206725 | JGI IMG/M metagenome (GOLD analysis project Ga0335072, IMG submission 206725) | Soil microbial communities from Loxahatchee National Wildlife Refuge, Florida, United States - Lox_Sample_2.1 | ecosystem: Environmental > Terrestrial > Soil > Wetlands | place: USA...
TCTCGATCACCTCGCTCACGACGCTGAGCCGGTCGCCCGCGCGCGTCGGCACCGGCCACGAGACCTCGCCGCCGCCGCCGATGATGCCGCCCATGAGCGGCAAGCCGCCCGCGACCAGGAGGCGCATGGTGAGGGACGCCGTGTACCATCCGCTCGCGGCGAGCCCGCCGAAGAGCGTCCCGCGCGCCGCCGCGTCGTCGAGATGGAAGGGCTGCGGATCGAACGCGCGCGCATAGGCGACCATGTCTTCCGCGTCGACCGTGTGCTCGGGGCTCTCGAAGATCTGGCCCAAGGCGAGCTCCTCGAGATAGTAGCGCCGCGTGCCCGCCGGCGATGCGTCCTGGCTCATGAACCCCTCGCTTCCGATCCCACGAAAATGTTACTTGCATAATGATAGTGACTACTGTACCGTCTCCCCACGATCCTCGCAATAGGGACGTAAGTCCATGAAACGCAAAAGCTTTGACAGCATGGCCTGCCCCATCGCCCGGAGCCTCGAGCGGGTCGGCGAATGGTGGAGCATCCTCATCCTACGCGACGCCTTCCACGGGCTCACGCGCTTCGACGAGTTCCAGAAGAGCCTGGAGATCGCCCCCAACATGCTCACCCGGCGCTTGAATGCGCTGGTCGAGGCGGGCCTCCTCGAGCGCCGGCGCTACAGCGCCCATCCGCCGCGCGACGAGTACCGGCTGACCGAGCGCGGGCGGGATTTCCGTCCCGTGCTTTGGGCGCTGCTGACATGGGGCAACAAGCATTTCGCGCCCGAGGGGAAGAGCGTCGTCGTGATCGACAGCGCGACCGGCAAGGAAGCGGAGCCGATCCTGGTCGATCGCCTGAGCGGGAAAGAGATGGTCGAGCCCTTGTTCGTGTCCGCGGCGGGACCCGTGGCCGACGCGGGCACGCGCGCCCGTCACGCGCTCGCGGCCGAGCGGCGAGCGGGACGCGACTCCGGTGAGACGCGCCATGAGTAGCATCGCCGCCACGAGCAGTGTCGCCTATGAGCGGGCGCTCGATGGCGCGCCGCCCGCGCCGCCCGCCCCGCCCGCGGTGCACGTGCGGCGTGGTGCCCGGAAGCGGCGCGCCTTCGCCCTCATCGGGCTCATCGTCGGCGCGGCTCTCGCCTGGTACGGCTACGACTGGTGGTCGGTCGGGCGCTTCGTCGAATCGACCGACGACGCCTATGTGGGCGGCGACGTGACGGCGATAGCACCCCAGGTTCCGGGCTTCATCGCCGAGGTCGCGGTCAAGGACAATCAGGCCGTCCACAAGGGCGATCTCCTGGTGAGGCTCGACGAGCGCGACTACCGCGCCGCCCTCGACAAGGCGGAAGCGGCGGTGGCCGGTGCCCGCGCGACGCTCGCCGATCTTGTGGCGACGCGTGCCCTCCAGGCGGCGCTCATCGACGAGGCGCGCGCGGGCATATCCGCCGCGGACGCCGAGGTCGCGCGCACGCGCCAGGACCAGGTGCGTTACGCCCGTCTGTCGCGGACCGCCGCCGTGTCGGTGCAAAGTGCCGAGCATGCCGACGCCTCTTACAAAGAGGCGCTCGCCGACGGAGAGAAGGCGCGTGCGCGCCTTCTCGCGGCCCAACGCCAGCTCGCCGTCATCGATTCGCGCCGCGCGGGTGCCGAGGCTTCGCTTGCCCAGGTGATCGCCGAGCGCGACGCGGCGCGCCTCAATCTCGGCTACACCGAGCTCCGCGCCCCCATCGACGGCACGATCGGAAACCGCAGCGCCCAGCTCGGCGCCTACGCGCCCGCGGGCGTCCAGCTCCTCTCGCTGGTGCCCGCGCGCGGCCTTTGGGTCGACGCCAACTTCAAGGAAAGCCAGCTCGCGGCGTTCAAGCCCGGCGACCCCGCGACCGTGATCGCGGACGCCTTACCCGGCCGGCGCTTTCTCGGCACCGTCCTGAGCCTCGCCCCCGCGACCGGTGCGGTCTTCAGCGTGCTGCCGCCCGAGAACGCGACCGGCAACTTCACCAAGATCGTGCAGCGCGTGCCGGTACGCATCCGCTTGACCGGCGAGGGCGCGCTCTTGGGCGCTTTGCGCCCGGGGCTCTCGGTCACGGTCGAGGTCGATACGCGGCCGCGCGCCGACCAAGGCACGGCGCAATGACTGCCGCGACCCTCGCCGGGAAGCTCGCGGCGCCGCGCGCGCCCGTGGGCGTCGAGCCCGCGGCCGAGCCCGAGCTTTCGACCGCGGCCAAGATATTCGCCTTCTCGGCCATGTGCGTGGGCTTCTTCATCGCCCTCCTCGACATCCAGATCGTCGCCGCCTCGCTGTCCGACATCGCGGGCGGCCTCTCGGCCGGGCCCGACGAAATCGCCTGGGTCCAGACCAGCTATCTCATCGCCGAGATCGTGGTGATTCCGCTTTCGGGCTGGCTCAGCCGCGTCATGTCCACGCGTTGGCTGTTCGCGGTTTCGGCCGCGGGCTTCACGGCGACCAGCATGTTGTGCGGCTGGGCCTGGAACATCGAGAGCATGATCCTGTTCCGCGCGTTGCAGGGCTTCCTCGGCGGCTCGATGATCCCGACCGTGTTCACCACCTCGTTCCTCTATTTCCGCGGGCCGCAGCGCGTGATTTCGGCCGCGGTCATCGGCTGCATCGCGTCCCTGGCCCCGACCCTCGGCCCCACGATCGGCGGCTGGATCACCGACCATTATTCCTGGCACTGGCTGTTCTACGTGAACCTCGTGCCGGGGCTGTTCGTGACCTTCGCGGTGCCGGCGCTGGTGCGCGTCGACCGGCCCAATTGGGGGCTGCTGCGCGGCGCCGACTATCCCGGCATGGCGCTCATGGCGCTTTTCCTCGGCTGCCTCGAATACACGTTGGAAGAAGGGCCGCGTTGGGGCTGGTTCGGCGACCGAACCATCCTGACGACCGCGTGGATCTCGGGCATCGCGGGCGTCGCGTTCGTGCTGCGAAGCCTCTCCTACGCGCAGCCCGTGGTCGATCTCCGGGCGCTCAAGAGCCGCAACTTCGCGCTCGGCTGCTTCTTCTCGTTCGTGACCGGCATCGGCATCTTCGCGACCATCTATCTGACGCCGCTCTTCCTTGGCCGCGTGCGCGGCATGAGCGCCCTCGACATCGGCTTCGCCGTGTTCTCGACCGGCTTGTTCCAGGTCGTCGCGATCCCGGTCTACACGACGCTCACGCGCTACGTCGATCTCCGATGGCTGATGATGTTCGGCCTTGCCTGTTTCGGCATCGGCATGTGGGACTTCACCTCGATCACCAGCCAATGGGGCTGGCACGAGCTGCTTTTGCCCCAGGCGTTCCGCGGCTTCGCCCAGCTCTTCGCGGTGGCGCCCGCGGTGACGTTGACGCTCGGCGGCCTGGCGCCCGAGCGCCTGAGGCTCGCCTCGGGCCTGTTCAACCTGATGCGCAATTTGGGCGGTGCGATCGGGATCGCGCTTTCGGGCACCATCCTCAACGACCGCGCCAACCTCCATTTCCTCCGCCTGGCCGAGCATCTGAACGCGACCAACGCGGCGCTCGCGCGCTATCTCGCGACGCTTGCCGCGCACGATGCGACGTTCCTCGGCGGCGATCCGGTGCGCGCGCACCATGCCGCGCTCGCCCAGCTCTGGCAAATAACGTGGCGCGAGGCCCAGACCCAGACTTATGCCGACGCGTTCTTCGCGCTCGCCCTCTGTTTCGCGCTCGCGACCGCGCTCGTGCCGCTCCTACGCAAGGTGGCGTCCACGGCGGGCCCGCCGCGGGACGCGCATTAGCGCGCGAGCATCAGATCGCGGGCTTCAGATCGTGGCTTCGATCATCTTGCGCAACGCAGGCGTCACCTCGGGCATCACGCCGAACCAGGCGTTGAACGCGGGCCGCGCCTGATTGAGCAGCATGCCGAGTCCGTTGACCGTCATGTTGCCGCGCGCGCGCGCGGCGGCGAGCAGCGGCGTCTCGAGCGGAATGTAGATGATGTCGGAGACGAGCGCCGCCTTCGGCAGCTTGTCGAGCTTGAGATCGAGAGGCGGGTTTCCGACCATGCCCTGGCTCGTCGCGTTGACCAGGAGCGTTGCGCCGTCGAGTGCTGCGTGACGTTCGGACCATGGGACGATGCGGATCGGCCCGCCGAGATCGCGCGCGAGCGCTTCGGCATGCGACGGCGTGCGGTTCGCGAGGCGGATCTCCCTGGCGCCGCGCTCGATGAGGCTGGTGAGCACCGCGCGCGCCCCGCCGCCGGCGCCCATGACGGCGATCGGGCCCGCATCCGCGCGCCACTCGGGGTGCGCCTCGCGGAGGCATTGGGTGTAGCCGAAGCTGTCGTAGTTGAACCCGGAGAGCGAGCCGTCCGCTTCCACCACGACGCAATTGATCGCGCCCATGTGCTTCGCCGCGGGGTCGATCCGATCGACGATGTCGAGGGCCGCGACCTTGTGGGGGATGGTGAGGTTGCAGCCGGAAAAGCCGAGCGCCGGCAAGGCGCGCAACGCGGGCCCGAGCCGCTCGACCTTGATCGCGAGCGGCAGGTACGCGCCCGCGAGATTGTGCTCGGCAAGCCAGAAATTATGGAGCTTCGGCGAACGCGAATGCATCACCGGCCAGCCCATGACGCCGGCGAGCAGAAAGCGATCGGGGTGGGACATGCACGGGTCTCCTTGGGGCGGGGCGGCGGACAGGCGGGACGGCCGAGCGGCCGAGCGCCTATTTAATACGTCGCGCGCCCGCCCGAAAGATCAAACACGGCACCCGTGGTAAAGCTGCATTCCGGGCTCGCGACATAGGCCGTCATCGCCGCGATTTCGTCAACCGTGCAGAAGCGGCCCATGGGGATGCGGCTCTTGGCGCTCGCGATGTGCTCCTCGGTCATCTCGCGGAACAGCTCGGTCTCGGTGATCCCCGGCGTCAGGCAATTGACCGTGATGCCGGCGGTCACGAGCTCGCGCGCGAGCGCCTTGGCGAAGCCGATGACACCCGCCTTGGCCGCGGAGTAGGCGGCAATGCCGGGCATGCCCTCCTTCCCCGCGATGGAGGCGATGTTGACGATGCGGCCGTAGCCTTTCCTCCGCATATGGGGCACCACCGCGCGGCAGCAATGGAACACGCCCGTCAGGTCGACCGCGAGCACGCGTTGCCATTCCCCGAGCGGGTATTCCCAGGCCGGCAGGACCGGCCCGTTCACGCCCGCATTGTTGATCAGGATCTGGATGGCGCCGAACCGCGCCGCAACCTCGCCCGCCGCGCGCTCGACCGCGGCATAGTCCGTGACGTCGACCTGCCACGCGCCCTCGGGCGCGTATCCCCCCGCCGCGAGCGGCTCGAGGTTCCAGTCCCACACCGCGACCTTGCATCCCTCGGCCGCGAGCCGCCGCGCGATGCCGAGCCCGATGCCGCGCGCTCCGCCGGTCACGATCGCGACCTGGCCCGCCATTCCCCCCGATGCCGGGCCGGTCCCGCTCACGCCGTCCCCTCCATGGCGCCGCCCAGGAACAGATGGCCGACCCGCGGGTCGGCGAGCATGGCGGCGGCGGGTGCCGCCAGGCGCGCGCGCCCGAGCTCGAGCACCAGCCCGTCGTCCGAAATGCCGAGGGCACTCTTCGCGTTCTGCTCGACCATGAGGATCGAGCGACCCTGGGCGCGCAGCTCCTTGAGGATCGCGAAAGTCTCCGCCGCCATGATGGGCGAGAGGCCGATCGAGGGCTCGTCGATCAGGATGAGCTTCGGATCGAGCAACAGGCCGCGCGCGATCTCGAGCAGCTTCTGCTCGCCGCCGCTCAAGGTCGACGCCTGGTGGCCCGCCTTGCGCTTCAAGACCGGAAACCGCTCCATCGCCGCGTCGACGCGCGCGCCCACGTCGACGTCGCGGCGCGCCGACACCGCGCCGAGCTCGATGTTATGACGCACGCTGAGCTCGGGGAAGATGTTGCGTCCCTGGGGCACGTAGCACATGCCGAGATCGAGAAGGCGGCGCGGGCTCGCGTTGGTGACGTCGGCGCCGTCGAACAGCACGCGCCCCGCGCGCGCCTTGAGCAGGCCGAACACGGTCTTGAATACGGTCGACTTCCCCGCGCCGTTGGGGCCGATCACGGTGGTGATCGCGCCGCGCCGCACCTTGAACGAGGTGCCGTGGAGGATGGTCATGGCCCCGTAGCCCGCGACGATCCCGTCGAGCTCGAGGATCGGCGTAGCGTCGGGCGCTGCGGCGTCAGCGGCCAAGATAGGCCTCCATCACGAGGGCATCGCGGCGCACCGCTTCGGGCGTCCCCTCGGCGATGATCTTCCCTTCGGCGAGCACCAGGATCCGGCTGCACAGCGACATGACGAAGTCCATGTTGTGCTCGATCACGACGAAAGTCGCCCCTTGCTCCGCGTTGATCGCGCGCAAGCGCTCGGCCAGCTGGCCGAGCATGCTCGGATTGACGCCGCCCGCGGGCTCGTCGAGGAGCACCAGGCGCGGGCCCGCCATGAACGCCATCGCGGCATCGAGCAGCTTCTGCTGGCCGTAGCTCAAGCGGCCCGCCTTCTCGTTCGCGAGGTGGCCGAGGGCGAAGAACGCGATCATGCGCTCCGCCGCCGCGCCGAGGCCCGCGTCGGGGTGGCCGAGGAGGCGCGAGAGCATGGTGCCGCGATGCTCCTGGCCCGCGAGGATCAGATTATCGCGCACCGAGAGCTCGGGGAACACCTGCAAGAGCTGGAAGGTGCGGCTGACCCCGAGCCGGTTGAGATCGCAGGGACGCATGCCCGTGACCCGGCGCCCGTCGACCCGCACCTCGCCGGCACTGGGGCGCATCTGGCCGAGGACGCAGTTGAAGAGCGTCGATTTCCCCGAGCCGTTCGGGCCGATGATGCCGAGGATTTCGCCTTCCTCGACCGAGAAGGAGACGCCGTCGACCGCGAGGATGCCGCCGAAGGATTTCTTGAGCGCCGAGACCTCGAGCACCGCGCTCATTTCGAGCCCCCGGCCGCGTTCGCCGCCGCCGCGCGCGCGAGCGCGGTGCGCCGGGCGCGCGCCGCGTCGCCGATGCGCCGTACCAGGCCCAGGATGCCCGACGGACAGAACGCCATCAGCACCATCACCGCGAGCGCGTAGAGGATCAGGTAATAGGCCTGGGCGATGCGCAACCATTCCGGCAGCAATACCGCGACCATGGCGCCGACGAACGGCCCGAAGAAGGTGCCGGCGCCGCCCACGATCACCATCAGCAGCAGGTTGAAGGAGAGGCCGAGCGCGAAGGAGTTGGGCTCGATGAACTGGACCAGCGGCGCGTCGAGCGCGCCCGCGATGCCGCCGAAGGCCGAGCCGATCGCGAACGCCATGAGCGTGTAGCGCCGCGTGTCGACGCCGAGCGAGAGTGCCCGCACCGGGTTCTCGCGCAAGGCGACGAAGGCGCGGCCCCAGGGCGAGCGCAGCATGGCCCAGAACGCCGCCGCCGCGACCACCATGAGCGCCAGGCAAAAAAAGTAATAGGCGCGCGCGGGCTCGGTCGACCAGCCGAGGACGTCGGGCCGCGCGATGCCGTTGATTCCGTAGGTGCCGCCCGTGAGCCATTCCTCGTTGCGCAAAACCAGGAACACGAGGGTGGTGAAGGCGAGGGTCACGAAGGCGAGATAGTGGTGCTGGACCCGGAGGGCCGGATATCCCAAGCACCAGCCGACCGCGAAGGCGGCCGCACCCGCGGCCGCGAAGGCGATCGGAAACGGCACCCCACCCTTGGTCAGGAGCGCCACCACATAGGCGCCGATGCCGACGAACGCACCTTGGGCGAGCGAGATTTGGCCCGCATAGCCGAGGGTGAGATTGAGCCCGAGGGCCGCGATCGAGGTCACCGCCCAGACACTCAGGAGATAGATGCCGTAGGGCTCGAGGAAGAAGGGGAGCACGCAGGCGGCCCCAAGGACGAGGGCCGCGCACAGCACGCCGAGGCGCGTCATACCGTGCGCTCCTCGACCCGGCCCAAGATGCCCTGGGGCCGGAACAGGATCACGACGATGAGCAGCACGAGCGGAATCGCGCCGCGATACTGGGCCGAGAGATAGGCCGCGGTCAGGTTGTCGAGGATGCCGAGGATGACGCCGCCGAGGATGGCGCCGCGCACCTGGTTGAAGCCGCCCACGATGGCGGCGATGAAGGCCGCGAGGCCGAGCGTCTCGCCGTTGGTGAATTTTGCGAGATAGATCGGGCTCACCAGGAGCGAGGCGAGAGCCACGAGGACCGCGTTGATCAGGAAGGTGTAGAGGATCATGCGCTCGACCGGAATCCCGAGAATGCGCGCGACCGTCGGGTTCTGCGCCGTCGCCTGCATCGCGCGGCCGACGCGCGTCGAGTGGAGGAAGACGTGCAACGCCGCGATCGCAATGACCGCGGCGCCGATCACGGCGATACTCTGGGTCGAGATCGCCGCCCCCAGCACATGGAGGTCGCGCGCCTCGACCATCGAGGGGAAGGATTGGGCCTGCGGGCTGTAGAAATCCTTGACCGACTCCTTGAGAAGGAGCGAGAGCGCGATGGTCGAGATCACGAGCGGCAGGAGGCCGTGGCGCAGCATCGGGTCGACCACCAGGCGCTTGAACAGGAGGCCGAGCACCAGGACCGAGAGCAGCACGCCCAGGAGGGACGCCGGCCAGAAGCCGAGGCCGAGGAACTTCATCGCCGCGAGCACGAAGAAGGCGGGCAGCATGACGAACTCGCCCTGGGCGAAGTTGATCGTCTGCGAGGTCTGCCAAAGCAGGGTGAAGCCGACCGCGGCGAGCGCGTAGATGGCGCCCGTCGCGAGCCCGGAGACCAGAAGCTGAATGAGCGCGACCATTATTATCCCTCGGCGGCCCGGCGCCCCTGCGAGGACGCCGGGCCCTTGAGCGGTCGGGCCGTGCCTAGGGCTTGAGCGCGGGCAGAATCTGCACGATCTTCTGCTTGCCGTCGACGACCTCGCCGAGGAAGCTCTCGCGGTAGATGTCGCCGTTCTTGTCCCAGGTCGCCGTCATCAGGATGTTCGGCTCCTCCTTGGGCGTGATGGTGAGCCCATGGAGGGTGGTGGCAAACAGCTTCGAATCGAACTTGCCCATCTTCTCGGTCACGTACTTGATCATGTAGACGGCCGTATAGCCCTTGATGCCGTTATGATCGCAGTAATAGCCGAAGCGCTTGTGGAAGCGCTCGGCGAACGCCTTGACCGCCGGAATCGGCGCGTCGATCGTGAGGCCGACATGTCCGCGCACGCCGTTGGCGGCGTCGCCGGCGAGCTTGATCACGATCTGGCCCAGGAGCGTGGTCTCGCCGATGAGCGGCTTATGGAGGCCCTGCTTCTTGGCCTCGCGCAGGAAGCGCGCGCTTTCCTCCTCGTTGAGATAGACGAACACCGCGTCCGGGTTGGCCGCCTTGACCTTGACCACGTCGGCCGAGAAGTCGGTCTGGCCCGATTCGGTCGAATCGTCGACGACCACCTTGATGCCGCGCTTGGCCATCTCCTTGTCGAAGGCGTCGCGCCCGCCCTTGCCGAAATCGTTGTTGACCCACACCACCGCGACCGACTTGATCTTGAGCTGGTCGGCCATGTAGTTCGCGATGATCGGCATGCTGAACTGCTGGCCGAACGAGGTGCGGAACACGTAGGGGTCGCCCTGGGTCGTGATGTTGCCCGCCTCGCCGCCGACGATCTCGGGGATTTCGGCCGCCTGGGTCAGCTTCATGTCGACCACGACCGAGCCGGAATAGACCGGGCCCAGGATCACGTAGGGATGCTCGTCGAGCACCTTCTGGATCTGGGCGCGCGAGACGCTCGCGTCGCTCTGGGTGTCGTACATCGGCGTGTCGATCTTCTTGCCGAGAATGCCGCCCTTGGCGTTGATCTCCTCTTCGGCCAGGACGATGCCGTCGCGGAAGTTGGTGCCGGAGACGGCGCCGGGCCCGGACAGCTCGCCCACATAGGGGATGAGCACCGTATCCGCGGCGCGCGCGGCGATGGGCGACAGGATGAGGGCGGCGCCCGCGATGGCGACGCCCGCGACGAACGATTTCATGATCATTTCCTCCCGTTTGGGTCTCGTTGTCGTTGTTGCCCGGAACCGGCGGTGGCCCGCGACCCGGGCAGCTTTTGTAGCATCCGGGCCCGGCGGGCGGAAGGCGCCGAAGCGCCCGCCCGTTCCGCCGGGCTCGGCATCGGAGCCTAAGTGGCACGCGCGGAGAAATCAACGCGATTATATGATATTCAAGAAAATCTCCTATTTCATTGGGAAAGCGGGGCTTCAGGCCTTGCGGCGCCCAAGCCGGGGCGCGCGCGGGCGGGACGATGCGCGGGCAAGGCTGCGCGCAACGCCGTGCGCGGTCGCGCGGCCGCCCGACGCTCCATAACGCGGAAACGCTGAAAACGTGCCGGGGCCGCGCTCAGCCCGCGCGCGCGAGCGTGGCTTCGCGCGCGGCGGCGGCGTCGGCGAAGGTGCGGCGCATACGCGCGATGTCGGGGACGAGGCCGGTGAAGAGGCGGAACGATTCCGCCGCCTGGTGCACGCACATCGCGGACCCGCCCATGGCGCGGGCGCCGATCGCGCGGGCACCCGTGACGAGCTGGGTCTCGAGCGGCGTGTAGATCACGTCCGCGACCCAGTGGCGCGGCTCGAGCGCCGCCATGGGCACGGGGTTGCCGGGGATGCCGAGCATGCCCACCGGCGTCGCGTTCACCACGCCAGCGGCCTCGGCGAGAGCGGCGGCGGCATCGCTCGCCGCGCGCGCGCGGCCCGGGCCGAAGCGCTGCGCGAGCTCGTCGGCAAGGGCGACCGCGCGCGTCCGAGCGAGGTCGTGGACCAGGAGGGTCGCGACGCCGAGATCGAAGAGCGAGAACGCGACCGCGCGGCCGGCGCCGCCCGCGCCGATGAGAAGCGCCGTCGCCCCCTCGACCGGGCCGCGCCCGAACGTCTCCTCGAAGGCGCGCCGAAATCCGATCCGGTCGGTGTTGTAGCCCACGGTCGAGCGGTCGGGCGCGATCGTGACCGTGTTGACGGCGCCGATGTCGCGCGCCTCCGCCGACACCGCGTCGAGCAGCGGTAGCACCGCCTCCTTGCAGGGATAGGTGACGTTGACGCCGGCGAAGCCCGCGGCGCGCACGGAAGCGAGCAGCTCGGCGAGCGTGCGGCCGGGGAGAAGATCGAGATCCATGAGATGGTAATGGCCGCGCAGGCCCGCCGCCGCGAACGCATCCTCGTGGAGCGCTGGCGAGAGCGAGCTCTTGATATTGGCGCCGATGAGGCCCACGAGCGCGCTCCCCGTCGCGGCTGTCCTGCCGGACGGCGTGCCGTGCTGCGCGGGGAAGGGTCCGTTCACGGCGCTATCCCTTGTAGCCGATTTCGCGCGGCAGCCAGAGCACCAGGTCGGGTACGGCCGTGATCAGGATCAGGACCACGACCGCCGCGACGATGAAGGGTGCTGCCTCGCGCACGATCTTGGCCAGCGGCTCTTTGGTCATGTTGGCGATGACGAACAGCAGCAGGCCGTAGGGCGGCGTCACCAGGCCGATCATGATGTTGACCACGACCACGACGCCGAAATAGACGAGATCGATGCCGAGCGACTTCGCGGTCGGAATGAAGATCGGAACGATGACGAGCAGGATGGTGGTGCCCTCGAGCAGGCAGCCGAGAATCAGGAGCAGGATGTTCACCAGCAGCAGGAAGCCCCAGGCCGAGAGATGGAAGCCGCTCATGAAATGCTGGAGCCCGGTCGGCACGTTCTCGATCGTTACGACGTAATTGAAGGCGAGGGCGCCGGCGATCAGGATGCCGACCGAGGAGGCCGACTTGAAGCTCGTGAGGAACGCGGCGTAGAGCTGCTTCCAAGTGACCGCGCGGTAGATCACGGTCGAGGCGAAGAGCGCGTAGGCGGCGGCGAG
>Ga0335072_10013073_pt1 | contig 11837 bp, 10 predicted proteins | sample Lox_Sample_21_FD_206725 | JGI IMG/M metagenome (GOLD analysis project Ga0335072, IMG submission 206725) | Soil microbial communities from Loxahatchee National Wildlife Refuge, Florida, United States - Lox_Sample_2.1 | ecosystem: Environmental > Terrestrial > Soil > Wetlands | place: USA...
GGACGCCGCGGGGCCAGGAGATGCTGGACCTGAGCGCGGCGATCTTCGAGCAACTCCGCCGGGGCTGGGGCCGCCGCCTGGGGGATGACAAGGCGCAGGCCATCGAGGACGGGCTGGCGGAGATCGTCACCGGCGGCGGCACCAAGATCGGCGACCTCCCCGGGTGGCTCCGCTGAATTCCCCGCCCGGCCAGCGCCGACCTAACCGCGGCACCATTCAGAAGCCGACCCGCGCAAGCGGATACTAGCGCGCTGGCCGCGGACCCGCCCCAGTCACCGAGCGTGATCCGGCTTCGGGCCCGGAATGCGACCGGATCGCCGATTATTTCCGGCTGAGGCAAGATCGCCGCGGCACGGTGGCTGTGCACAGACACTCCGGTTCTGTGCAACCTCCTCGCCAGCGACGTACTCTTATCGCGGCATTCGGGTACAGCCGCATGCCGCACTCCTCGCCCCGCCGCACCACCAACTGGTGGATGCGCTCCAGGCTCGTGCGGGACTTGGCTCTCAGGTATCGATTCAGCCTCCTGGCGGCCCCGTGGCTGACAGATCTCGCGGTCCGGTCCCGGCCGCCTTTGCCCCGGACCTTGCGCGCGTTACGTGCAGACACGCGCGTGGCGTGAGACGAGACAAGTGGGTGAGAGAAACGCTCATAGCTCGTCCTCGGCCTGGCGCCTGGCCGGCAGGACTCAGCATCCGGAGTCCGCCCTGATTGCCGGGCCAGGGATTGACACGTGCTGACCGACCGTATTAGTTTCTTACCATGCGGTCAGAAAGCAGAGCAGCCGGTCAGGAGAAGGGCCGGACCTTCATCGAGACCGCACGCCGCGCGCAGATAGTGGCGGCCGCCATCGACACCATCGCCGAGCTGGGGTACGGGCAGGCCTCCCTGGCCCGCATTGCCGAGACCGCGGGCACCAGCAAGGGCGTGATCCTCTACCACTTCGGCGGCAAGGACGACCTGATCAGGGAACTGGTCAGCGAGCTGTCCGCCAAGGGCCGGGCCTACCTGGGCCCCCGGCTCGAGGCCGAGCAGACGGGCACGGGCATGCTCCGCACCTACATCCAGGCCAACCTCGCCTTCATCCGCGAGAACCGCAACCACGTGCTGGCGACCGTCGAGATCGCGCTGAACGGCCGCAGCGCCGACGGCAGCCCCCTGTACGACCTATCCATCCGCGAGGCCGGGATAGCCGCGCTCCAGGAGCTGCTCGCCCACTTCCAGGGCACCGGCGAATTCCGGACCGACTTCGACCCGCTGGTCATGGCGCTGGCGATCCGCGCCACCCTCGACGCGGTGCCGGCCCGGCTGGCCCGCGACCCCGGTCTGGACCTCGACTACTACGGCCGCGAGCTAGCGGACCTGTTCCAGATCGCCACCACCACCCACGGGAAATCAGTGGAGGAGACATGAAACCATACTTCGAGACCAGTCAGCTGGCCGGCGTGCTGCTGCTGATCGTCACGATGGGCTGGGGGGCGATGGAACTCGCCCACGCCAGCAACACCCGGGACGGTGCGACCAGGGCCGGCGGCGGCGGCCAGAGGTTCGCCGTCGTGCCCGTGGTGCTCGCCGCGAGCGTCATGCTCTACCTGGCCCCGCACATCGTCCCGGCGGCCGCGATCCGGCCCGGCGCCGCCGCCTTCGCGGTCGGCCTGGCGGTCCTGCTGGGCGGGCTGGTGCTGCGCGGGTGGTCGATCAAGACGCTGGGCGGGTACTTCACCGGCAGGGTCATGGTCAGCGCGGACCAGCCGGTGATAACCGCCGGCCCCTACCGGCTGCTGCGCCACCCCAGCTATACAGGGCTGCTGCTGGCCTGCGCCGGGGTCGGCCTGACGTCGGCGAACTGGGTTGCCGTGGCGGCCATGGCCCTGCTGCCGGCGGCAGCCGTCCTGTGGCGCATCCACGCCGAGGAGAATGCGCTGCTGACCACCCTCGGCGACCGCTACCGCGCCTACGCCGGCCAGCACAAGCGCCTGGTCCCGCTGGTCTGGTAACCACAGGAGACCGCCATGAAGGATTCACGCACAGAACGCGCAGAACACACAGCAAAGGTTGCCATCGTGACAGGTGGCGGCTCGGTGGCCGCGCATCTCGGGCTTTGTCGCCCGGTCCCCGGGGCAGGCCGAGCACGCAGACGCGTATTTCACCCAGGCGGCGGCCTAGGGACCCCATGAGGTTGCTCTGTTCCGCCCTGACGGACAGGTGCAGACGCTGCGCTACGTCGGCGAGACAAGCGACAAGAAGCCCAAGCGCCTCATCGGCACCCGGACCGTAGGTGACAGCCTCGTCTTCCTCACCTACCAGCCCACCCGAGACTCCTGAATGTGGCGGAGCAACGTTCGCCAGGCCAGCCTGAGCCCGGATGGCCAGCAGCCAGCCTCGGCGGCGAGCCCGGGTGCATCGCCATTCGACCACCGCCATGACCGGAGGATAGCCAAACCCTGATCGCCGTCGGCCGTTATCAGGAGCCCGGCGCCCCGCCAGAGCACATACAGACTGCCCTGATCTGCGCCGCGGTCGTTGGCACGGGCCACGTCGCGAAAACCGCGCCGAACGGCGGATCAGGGCGTTGGCGCGGCTCTTTTGGCTGCGTCACTGACCGGGATGCACAACATCTAGTTCGGCGTAGCGCGAGTCAGCCGTCTCGGCGACAAGGTTGCCGAGCAATCAGGCGGCTACGCGAATAATTGTCGTAGGACGATCAGTTACTGCCTCCGGTCGTGATCCGGCCCGGGCGTGCCTGCCTGTCGCCGGTCAACGGCAGCGCCGGGATCAGTGGCTCCCGGCCGCGCGCACGCTGGCGACCACGCTGGCGGTGAAGCGCTCGATGTGGGCCTGTCCCCGCGTGGCGGTGGCGGTTTTCAGCTCGCGCGCAAGATCTGGGCTGGCATGGGCGAGGTCGACGAGGTCAGGACGCAGGGCCAGCATCACCGACGTCAGCCACGCCCCGGAATAGGTCCCGGGACTCGGGCCGACGTCGCCCCGCGGGGCGCAGACGGCCACCGCCCCAGGCAGGCAGGCGCCGAGCTCGGCCACGGCCGCGTCCAGGGCGGGCTGGTTCCCGCCGTGAGCCGACAGCAGCACGATGAGCGTGAACCCGTGCCGGGCCAGGGCCCGGGCGTGCTCGATGGCGAGCCTGGTCAACGTTTCCGGGCCAAGCGTCAACGTCCCGGGAAGATGGCGATGCCGGTCAGAACAGCCAACGCGGACCGTAGGGGCCAGCACCGCTCCCAGGCGCCTGGCTACCTCAGCACCGACGGCATCGGCCAGGATCGCATCAGCGCCAAGCGGCAGGTGGCCGCCGTGATGCTCGACCGATCCGAACGGCACCACCGCCGTCGAGATGCCGCCCTCAATGAGCTGCTGGAGCTGGCGCGCGGTCAGCCTCTCCAGGTCATGCACGCCCTCGCCCATGACTGAAGTATCCGCCGCGGCCGCTGCACGCCTAGAGTCAGAAGCCACCCAGCTGTACATATCTCCCCGTTATGCGCCCAGCGGATTGCTAGCCAACACCGTCAGCAGAGCGCCCAGATCGGCGGTTCCGGCTCGGCATGGCGTGTGTTCGGTACGTTGCGTGACAAGCTGGCCCGTCCGGGCACCGGTCCTGACCGGCCGGGTCCGCCCGGACCAGATGACGGGCGGGCAAGCTGCGCTATCGGCCGTTTCGCTCACCGAACGCCGGGCCGCAGGGCTGCGGCTCGGCCGCGGGTCAGCGGCCGACGGTGCGAGTTACCAGTTCAGCGGCGGCCACGGTCCCGGCTGTGACCATCCCGACCGCCGGCCACGCGCCGATGCGCTTGGCCAGCGGATGCGAGCCGCCCATCGCGGCCACGTATACCGCGCTCAGCCCGGCCGCAGCAGTCGGCCCGGAGGCCCGGTACCACTCCCGCGCGCACCAGGCGCCGGCCGCGGCGAACAGCGCGCCGCCCAGCTCACGGCGGCCGGTCTGCCGCGCGGCCAGGAACCCGCCGACCAGGCCGGCAGCGGCGACCGCAGACGAGAAGGACGCAGGAATGTCACTCATAGGCCCGACGCTACCCGCTGGTGCGCGCTGGCCGGTACCCGTCGAGGACGAGCTATGCCGCCATCCGTAGCTGACGCGCCAGCTCGAGGCTGATCGGGATGTGCTCCCCGCCGATTCGGCGGCTATCGCAGCCATCGTTTGCGGGGGTCGGCTGCACGTGCAGAGTCTCCAGTTCGGCGCGTGCCGTCTGCGAAGGTTCCCCCTAGCCGGGTCAGTCACCGCGGAACCTGTCCCAGTCTTCTCGCAGCAGCACGCAGACCGCGAACGGCGCGTTGTCCTGCTCTTCGTTAGTCCCCTCAATCATGCCGCGGCTGCGGATTTCGCCCGCGTACCGCATGCCGATGCGTTCCATGACGGCGCGCGAACGCGCGTTGTGCCGGACCGTGCACGACACCACGGCTTGTGCCCCGAGGACGCCGAATGCGAACTCCAGTCCGGCGCGGCCGATCTCAACCGCGTAGCCGCGTCCCCAGAACCTGCCCCGCAGCGCCCAGCCGATCTCCAGCCAGTTCGCGTGGGCTGTGAACGGGCGGCGGATGTCATGCGCGACGCGCACCCACGGCCGTGCGGGGAGGAACGCGTAGATCTGACCCCAGTCGTCGTCGACCTGCGTGCGCGACAATCCGCCGCGGCCGACGATCTCGCCGCTCACGCGGTCGTACGCGATCCACTTGTGGACGCCGTGCAAGCGCCATGACTCGCCCATGAACTTCGCCCGCTGCCGCGCCTGTTCCAGGGTCGGCTTCTGGTTGCCGTACCAGGGCCACACGTTGTCGTCGCTGTGCACAAGCCACAGTTCAGCGGCGTTGGCAGGGCCGGCCGGCCAGAGCCGCAGCCGCCTGGTGAGCCGGCAGCGATCGGCGGTCGGTGGCAGGTCTTCCATGCGGCACAGCGTGTCACGATGGTGACGATGCCGCATCTGAAATCCGCGGTGGGAGGCCCGTGCCGGGACGCCCTTGCGGGCGGTGAGAAGCCGTGCCCGCGGCATGCGCGACCGTGCAGGAGATGGCGGATAAGGAGTGTTGCCGCTGATCGTGACCTGGTGTGCCCGCGGATCCCGGCCGGGAGTAGCGCAGCCGCTCCTGTGCGATCGTGTTGTTCGCGGAGCGGTGAACGCCGTTGCTGGTTGTTGTTTTCCCGGCCATCCTCAAAGTGTGGGTAAGGACCAGCGGCTGGATGGGGCGCCTCCGCAGGCGAGGTATGACGAGTTCGCCGAGTGGTACGAGCAGTGGATCGGCGACAAGCCGCCGCTCATCGCGGACCATGCCGACGCGCTGCTGCCCGCTGTGGCCGGGGAGCGGGTGCTGGACGTTGCGTGCGGACAGGGCCGGATGACCCGCTATCTGGCGACGGCGGGAGCCGACGTGACCGGAATCGACATCTCGGCCGCGATGCTCGGCAAGGCGCGCGCGGCCGGCCCGCCGGGCATCACCTACATCCACGCCGACGTGACCCGTCCTCCCGACTGGTGGGACGGGCAGCCGTTCGACGGCTGTACCTGCGAGCTGTCACTGATGGACATCGATGACCTGGCGGGTGCCTTGTCGACCGTGGCGGCAGTGCTCCGCCCGGGTGGCTGGTTCGCCGCCTCGATCGTGCATCCGTGCATTCCCGGCAGCGAGCGCGGCCTGAGCAGCTGGCCGCCGGGACAGGGGTATGACTGCGAGGGCTGGTGGATCTCACCGGACCACTCTCCCGAGGGCGCCCGGATCCGGGTGGGGGCGACGCACCGCAAGCTATCGACGCTCCTGAACGCACTGCTTGACGCCGGGCTGGAAGCCGAGCGCTTCGTCGAGCCGCCGGCTCCGATTCCGACGTACCTGCTGTGGCGGTGCCGCCGACGCTGACCTCAGCCACATTTAGCCCAGTCCCAGCGCACAGTAGAGCGGTATCCGCCAGATCGGCCAACTATGCGCGCGCTCCGAGCTCACCTGCCAGATCCCGGCTGCCGCCCATAACGGTGGATCCCCGGGCGGCTAGCGTCGGCGAGTCGGCCGCGTTCAGTGGCGCATTGCGGCCTGCGGCCGTCCCTCTAGTGCCATCGCGGTGAGCCGGCGGGAATTGGGGGTGTGGCGGGCTTGGCTTACCGGCTCGGCCGGGGCCCTGAACTCGCTAGGGTAATGGTGTGAAGCCGTTCCTGCTGCTGGCCACCCGCGCTGAGGATGCCGCAGCGGATAACGAGTACGAGTCGTTTCTGGCTTGCACGGGGCTAGGCGAACGTGACCTGCGCCGGCACCGGCTGGAGCAGCGGGCGCTGGGCAGCCTGGACCTGCGGGACTGGTCGGGGATCTTCCTTGGCGGCGGGCCGTTCAGCTCCAGCGACCGCGAGGAGCTGAAGTCGCCGGTGCAGCGGCGGGTCGAGGCAGATCTGCACGCACTGCTGGACAAGGTAACCGGCGCGGATTTCCCGTTTCTGGGAGCCTGCTACGGCATCGGAACGCTCGGCAGCCACCAAGGGGCAGCGGTGGGCCGGCGGTACGCCGAACCGGTCGGGGTCGTTGCGGTCACCCTCACCCGCGAAGGCCGGCAAGACCCGCTGCTGGGCGGGCTGCCCGCGACCTTTGACGCGTTCACCGGCCACAAAGAGGCCATCAGCATGCTGCCGGGCCACGCCGTCCTGCTCGCCAGGTCCCCGGCTTGCCCGGTGCAGGCGTTCCGGGTCGGCTCCCATGTGTACGCAACCCAGTTCCATCCCGAACTGGACGCGGCCGGCCTGTGTACCCGGATCGACGTCTACAGGCATGCTGGCTATTTCGATCCCGGGCAAGCCGGCGAACTCAAGGCGCAGGCCTACCGCACCAATGTCACCTGCCCGCCCGCCATCTTGCATCAGTTTGTCCAGCGCTACGCCACGGCAAGCACGTCCCGGGACGCACCCGACGCCGCAACCGCCCCAGTCCAGGTCCGGCACCGGTAACACCTGCGAACGAGGACGGCCCATGATGCGACCCGATCGGGTGATATACGCCCGCAGGGCTTGGGTGATCTATTGATCACCCGTATAACGCCGACTATTTTGCGGCTAGTGCTTAGGCCGCCGTGGGCTGCCTCTGTGGGCAGATGTCCCAGTTCTGGCGCGCCTAACGAACTAAATGACGCATCACCAAATCTGCCGGACTGTGGTGGATCGTTCGCTTTCAGACAACCATCATTCCATGTCCTCGAACAGGGCACGACGCCAAGTGATGGGCTGAGTTTGGGCCCATACCAGGCATGACCAGATACTGAGAGAGCTTATGAGCTTGGCTGGATCCGCCGGACCCACGATCTCTGCCCTGATCGACGGTCGCTTGGCGGCCTCGCGCCCAGCCGCAACCGGCACACGAGACGGGGGCTGTCCGGCCACGGAAACCGCATTCGGCGTGTTTATGAGGGGACTCCTCTGCAGTACGCGGTGTCGAGCACGTGGTAGACCTGTGTCAGCTGCTGCTCTGTCATCAGGGTTGGATCGGCGTTGACGAGTAGTACCGCCTGGCGCGAGCCGTCTGGGCTGGAAATCGGCAGGACCAGGTAGCCGGGGAGGTTGCCGCCGTGTCCCCAGGCGCGGCCGCAGGTCGTGTTGATCGCCTGCGTGCTGGCTCCCCACACGTAGCCGTTCCCGCCCGTCGGGAAGATCCCGAGCCCATACTGCCCGCCGGTGGCCTGCGTGTTCTCCATCGCGTCCACCTGTGCCGCGGGAACCAGCTTGCCGGAGAACAGCCCGCGGTAGAAGTCGGCCAGGTCCTCTGCGGTGGCGCGGATGCCGGCCGCGCTCCAGCCGAAGGAGGGGGACAGGGCGGCGCTGTCGATGGGAGTGGCGCTGGCGCTCTTGCCTTGGGCGTTAAGGCCGACGTAGCCGTGCACGTCGGGCAGCGGCTGGTTGCTTGCCGGGAGGCTGGTGTGGCTGAGCTTCAGGGGCGCGGATATGTCGTCGTGGAGCAGTGTCTCGTACGGCTCGCCGCCAACGCGCTCCGCGAGCATGCCGAGCACGATGTAGTTCGTGTTCGAGTACGAGAACCGGCTGCCTGGCGTGAAGAGCAGCGGTCTGGCCGTCGCGAAGCCGACGAGTTGCTCTGGCGTCCAGGCAAAGCCGAGGTTGCCCTGCAGGTAGGGGGCCAGGAAGCCTGGATCGTCCGCGATGTCATACAGGCCGCTCGTGTGCGACAGCAGCTCGCGGATCGTGATCAGGTTCCCGTCCGGCAGCAGCCCGGGGAGGTACCGCGAGACAGTGGCGTCGAGCGCGATCTTCCCCTGCGCCACGAGGTGCATCACCAGGACTGCCGTGTAGCTCTTGGTGGTGCTGCCGACCGGGAACACGTCAGTCGCGCGCATGGGCGTTTTGGTGACCTTGTCCGCGTAGCCGGCGGTGACCGTGTAGCTGCTGTCGCCCTGGCGGACGTAGAGCAGCGCCCCAGGAATGTTGCCCGAGACCAGGGCCGCGACGTCAGCCCGGACGTCGGGCGGCGCGGAGGGCGGCGATGTCCCGCAACCCGCAAGAACCACCGATGCGATGACGAGCACCACGACCGCGGCAACCGGCAGGCGGGCGAACGGCCGATGCCTGCTGCAAACAGAGACCCGGTTCCCAAGGGCGCTTCTCATGTAACACCTCGGACAATGCGGAACCAATCACCGATCCTCACAATGAACCGTGACGCACTGAGAGCGCAGAGACCTTCGTCCCATGTTCACGAGGCGCAGGTACCACCACGCGATCGATCGGCCCGAGCTGGCTGCAGCACCTCGAACCACATAAGAACTGTTCAGCGCGGCCCGATGGCCATCCCGGATGAACTGCGTCAGGGTACAGATCGGCGGCTCTTGGTCACGGTCGCGGCTGCACTTGGTGATCGCTTCCGTCGTGTCCTTGGTTATGGGCAGCCTGGCCCGCCGCCGCGGCCAGGCTGCCTTGGACGAGGATGAAAGGCTTACCGGGCTGCTCCGGCGATGAACGCAGCGACGATGTACGTGGCATGCCGGTCCAGGCTGGTCCGGGCCCGGTCGTACCTCATCGTGGTGCGCGGATCAGCGTGGGAGGCGGCTTCTTGCACGTCCCGCAGTGGCACCCGGCGTCGAGCGCGGCGGTGATGAACGCATGTCTCAGCGTGTGCGGGCTGACGTCCTTGGTGATCTGGGCGCGGCGGGTGACCCGGCGGACCATCCGGGCGGCGCCGTGCCGGTCCAGCCGCCGCCCGTCTGCGGTGGCAAAGAGCGGCCCTTCGGCGCGCTCGCCGACCGCCAGGTCGATCGCCCGGGCGGTACGCGGGGCGAGCGGGATGGTGACGACTTTGCCGCCCTTGCGGGTGATGACCAGGGTGCGGTGCCCGCGTTCCAGGCCCAGGTGCTCGATGTCGGCGCCGGTGGCTTCGGAGACCCGCAGTCCGTTCAGCGCGAGCAGGGAGATGAGCGCGTGCTCGCCGGGCGGGCCGAGCCCGGCGGCGACCAGGAGCGCGCCGAGCTCGTTGCGGTCCAGGGCGGTGGCGTGCGACTCATAATCCAGCCGCGGCCGGCGCACGTGCGCGGCCGGAGAGTGGTCAAGGAGCTCTTCCTCCGCGGCGTACTTGTAGAAACCGGCGATGGTGCACAGCCGCCGGGTGACGGTGGCGCGGGCGCGGCCGCGTGCTTCCAGCTCACGGGCGAACGTTTCGATGTCCGCGCGGCGGACCGAGAACAGCGACAGCGAGCGGAGGCGGCACCAGGCGGTGAACTGGCGCAGGTCCAGGGTGTAGGCCTCGCGGGTCAGGCCGCGGTAGCCGGCCAGGAAGCCTGCCAGGGCGAGGCGTTCGGAGTCGGTGAAGGCCGGCTGGACGGTAACGAGGGCGGTGGAGGGGGTCGTTGCGGTCATCGGGCACCTCCCGGAACGGCTGAGACCCGGGAGCCGAGACCAGCCGCCAGGCCCCAGCGATGGAACGAGGAACGCAGCGTAAGCCGGGCTCGCCCGCTACGCCAGATAACGCTTCGTGCACGATCCGCACGTCACCCCCAAGCCGGAAGGAGCGCCAGACCGCCGATTCCGCGCGCAAGATGGGCGGCGTTCATGGCCGCAGACGTGCACGCAGACTGCATGGTTCTGCGCGCGGATGCCAGTGCACTCGGCGGGACGGTGATCTCATGATTTTGGCGGGCACTGGTTCCGCGCGTGGTCCCGTGTCGCATGGTGATAATGGGCCGGTGTCTACGTTTATTAGCCGGCTCGACCGGCCTGGCAGCGGGCCGCGGATCGCGGTGAAGGACGTCATCGACATCGCCGGAGTGCTGACAACGGCTGGCTGCAAGGCGCTGGCCGATACTGCTGCTCCCGCCGCGCGGGACGCAGCTTGCATGGGCGGGGCTCGCGCAGCTGGTGCGGCCATTGTCGGTAAGGCCAATCTGCATGAGCTAGCGTTCGGTGCCTCCGGGGTTAACCAGTGGTTCGGCACCCCGGTCAACCCGCTCGACCCTGCCCTGCTGCCCGGGGGATCGTCGAGCGGGTCTGCGGTGGCGGTGGCCGAAGGGTCAGCCGACATCGGCTACGGCACCGATACCGGCGGTTCGGTGCGGATCCCTGCGGCGTTCTGCGGGCTGGCCGGCCTGAAGACCACGTTCGGCCGGATCAGCCTGGACGGCGTATGGCCGCTCGCGCCGAGCCTGGATACGATCGGTCCGATCGCGGCGGACGTGGCCAGCCTGACCGCCGGGATGGCGCTGCTTGAACCCGGCTTCGCGGTCACGGTAAGTCCAGCCGCGCGCATCGGCCGGCTGCGCCCTGCCACGGACAAGCTCGACCCTCGCGTGGACGCAGCTGTCGATGCCGTACTCAGGGAGAGCGGCCTGGAGATTGTCGAGCTCGGCGCGGTGGACTGGGCTGACGCGCTGATGCAGACCTACCTGCTGACCGGCAGCGAGGCTGCCGCGGTTAACGCGAACCTGATGGCCGGCAAGGACGGTATCAGCGGCCAGGTCCGGACATTCCTGGAATTCGGCGCTGCCGTGACCGCTGATCAGCAGGCTGCCGCCCGCGCCTATCAGCTCGGCTGGAAGGCCCTGTTCGCACAGTTCCTCGGCCGCGTCGACGTGATCGCGCTGCCTACCGTGCCGTTCTTTCCGCCGCCGCTCACCGAAGCAGAGCAGCACGACTTCCCGCAGTTCACCGCGCCAGTAAACCTGGCCGGCCTGCCGGCGCTGGCCTTGCCCGTGCCCAGCGCGCACCGGCTGCCGGCCAGCATCCAGTTGATCGGCCCCGCCAGCGGCGAAGAGCTGCTGCTCGCCACCGGCGCGCTGATCGAGTCCGCTGTTTCCTGAGTCGGCCGGGCCGGCCGCTTCTGCAAGCTGGATAGGACCTGGTCAGCTCCACGCAGATGGAGCTGTTCTGCGCTCCGTCAAGAGGCAAATCCGGCCGCTACCCAACCGAGCAGATCGGCAGGTCGGCGCGCGTTCTCCCCGACTGCCCGTGTCACTTAGCGTCACAGCGTGGATGGCACCACCTAAGGCCAGGCTTCGCCCCAGTACCGGTCGGCCTGGTCTGCTCCAGGTCACGGATAGCTGGTCCAGCTTCCTGTGGAGGCAGCATTTACGGGAGCCTTCCCGGCTGGTGCAGGTGATCAGGGCCACCGTGGAATGACCTCCGGCAGCTACACTCAGCAACTCCTGCCGGGTCCTCGCCGTGCAGTGGGAGCTATGGGTGCCGACGAGCGTCTCTCGCAATCCGGTCCACGCCGCTTATTTGATTCGTTCGAAAAACTGTCTCTACCTGGAGCCCCGTTACGGAATCGAACCGTAGACCTTCTCCTTACCATGTCCCGCTGAACGATTCTCGCAACCCAGGTAGAGCCCTTGACCAGCTAATACGCTG
>Ga0335072_10013075_pt1 | contig 11836 bp, 9 predicted proteins | sample Lox_Sample_21_FD_206725 | JGI IMG/M metagenome (GOLD analysis project Ga0335072, IMG submission 206725) | Soil microbial communities from Loxahatchee National Wildlife Refuge, Florida, United States - Lox_Sample_2.1 | ecosystem: Environmental > Terrestrial > Soil > Wetlands | place: USA: Florida...
GTCGCGGCCAACGGCCAGCCCGGGTTCGCCGCCTATCGGCGCGTCGGTGACGGATACGAACTGCACACGCTCCAGATCTTCACCGTCACTGCAGAGGGCATCAGCCGGAATTCGGTGTTTCAGGATTCCGAGGTCTTCGCGTCTTTCGGTCTGGCAGCCAGACTCGACGGTTAGGGACGGAGAGCGGGGCGATGACCTCGCAGGTAGTGTCGGCGCAATAGCGAACCTAGGAGACCCAGTGCGCCGCGATGCAGGTGCTGACAGCACGTTCGGCAGTGCGCGTCCGGCCTGGCTCGGCGGCCTGGGCAGCGTCCGCAACGTGGTCAGGCAGGAGATGATCTCCCGGCAGCTGGGCAGGCAACTGCGGATGCCATCCGCGCGGATACTCGACGTGGGCGCAGGGCAGGGAACGCAGTCGATCCGGCTGGCTCGTGCCGGTCATCAGGTGCTCGCGGTCGAGCCCGACCCGGGGATGCGCGATGTCTTCCTGGCTGCTCTTGGGGCCGAGCCTGCCGAGGTGCAGGACCGTGTGACGTTGCGCGAGGGTTCGGTCGGCGGTCTCGCCGCGCTGACCGGCGGCGAGGTTTACGATGCGGTGCTGCTGCTCGGGGTGCTGATGTACCTGCAGGAAAGTGAGCCGGTCATTGCTGAGCTCGCGGCGCATGTCGCACCTGGCGGATTCCTCGCTTTGGCGGCACGCACCACAACCTCCGCTGTCTGGCGTCCGGCTGCTCGCCAGGACTGGCGGGCCGCGCTGGCGGCATTCGACGAATACGACAGCGCGCTGGCCGAAGAACGTGACATGCGGTACATCAACGAGATCGGCGCACCGGCACGTGCCGACGACATTGACGCACTCACGGCGTGCGCGACCGCGTACGGGCTAGTGCTGGAGAACTGGTATGGCGTGCGAATCGCCGTCGACACGCAGGAACTCGACCCTGCACCGCCGTCCGATCCTGCTGACCTGGCCGCGCTGCTTGACGTCGAAGAACGGCTGGGCGCCACCGACCCGTACCGGCAGCTGGCCCAGCTCGCGCACCTGATCCTGCGCAAGACATAACCGTCCGGGCTGAATCTGAAGCGGAGTTGTCCAGAAGTTGCCCGGAACTTCGTCGTCATAGCGGAAGCTCTCGCTACGTCGCGAGAGATGGGCAGCTGCGCGGTGCAGGAGGCAACAATGATCGACCGGCCTGAAGACGAGATCAGGGCACCAGAGGCAACGCAGGGCGCGCCGCTGCCGCCTGTGACGGATCGGGCGAGCTGGCAGGCACAGATCGACGACTTCGTAATCCGCGAGAAGGCGCACACGCGCGAAGGCGACGCGATCGCGGCAGCCCGGCGCCGGCTCCCGATGGTCGAGATCGATAGCTCGATTCCGGTGATCGGCGAACGCGGCCTCGTCCCGCTGCTTGACGTTTTCGAAGGCCGGCGGCAGCTCGTCGTGTACTACCACATGTGGCACGACGGGAAGCCGGCCGAGGACCAGTGCGAGGGATGTACGTTCTTTAACGGCCAGGTCAGCGAGCTGTCGTACCTGCATGCGCGCGATGTCACGTACGCGACGTTCTCGCAGGGCCAGTACGAGGAGTCCGCTGCCTACCGCCGCTTCATGGGTTATGACATGCCGTGGTACTCGGCGCGGGAGTCCGAGGATGCGCTGCTGGCCGGCCGCTGGTTCGGCATGCTCGTGTCCTACCTGCGCGACGGTGACCGGGTGTTCGAGACATACTGGACAACCGGCCGCGGCACGGAGGTCATGGCCCCGGCGTACGGGATCCTCGACCGGACGATCTACGGTCGCCAGGAGCCGTTCGAAGACTCGCCTGAGGGCTGGCCGCGGCACTGGGTGAACAACGGCAGCCAGTTCCGCACGAACGGCCGCCCGAGCGCGCAGTGGTCGCGCCTGGCCGCTGGCCGCTCCGACGACCTGACGACGAACGCGACATCCTGACACGCGAATCCCCGGTTCGGCGTGTGCTCAAAGGCGGGTCCAGACCAGCAGGATCGTTGACGCGGCGAGCAGCGAGGCCATGGCAATGTTGAGGACGCGCCGGGCGCGCGATGTGCGGAGGACGCGCTTGAGCACGGCGCCGAACGCCAGCCAGGGCAGGCAACTGGGGAAGGCGACCAGCGCAAACAGGAACGCGAAGATGGCAGCCTGAGCCAGGGCACTCCCGGCGCTCCGGTCCAGGAACGTGGCTACCGCGGCAACGCTGACTAGCCACCCCTTGGGGTTGACCCACTGGAAGGCCGCCATCCGGAGGAATCCGGCGGGCGCGTTCGCGGCGGCTTCGGCATGTCCGGCAGTCGCGATCTGCCACGCCATCCAGCAGAGCACGACTGCCCCGCCCCACGTCAGGACCTGAAGGCCAAGAGGATGAGCAAGGAGTACGTTGCCCGCTCCAAGAGTGATGGCGAACAGCATTGTGCCCATGCCGGTCACCTGGCCAAGCAGGCTGGCGAGACCCTGCCGGACGCCGACCGTTGCACCAATGGCAGTCAGTAGCGCGTTGCTCGGGCCAGGGGTTCCGGCGACGACCGCTGCGAACGTCACGAACGCGATCAGCCGGGCAGGGTCATGTATGACTTCCACGCCTCGCTCCGTAGATTTGAGCTATGGCCCCCAGCCTGGGTGATGCTGCCGACCCCGGTCTTGAACATCTGTGCGGCCCGGCGGAGTGGGTCGACGCCACCGGGCCGGTAGACGGAGTGGAGCTGTTTCGCGCTCGTCTGCGGGGCCGGCCGTTCAGCCGTCACCGGCACGACGTCTACGCGATCGGTGTTACCGAGGAAGGTGTCCAGGCGTTCGACTACCGGGGCACGGTCGAGCGGAGCCTGCCCGGACAGGTCGTCGTGCTTCATCCGGACGAGTTGCACGATGGCAGGGCGGAGGGTCCGGGCCTGTTCGGCTACCGGCAGATCTACGTCAGCCCTGACAAGATCGCCTCCGCCCTGCCAGCCCTCACCGGACGAGCGACGCCGTTGCCGTTCGCTCCCCCGGTGACCGATGACCCAGTCCTCGCGCGCATAGTGCGCGCTGCATTCACGCATGCACCCGAGCCGCTAGCGCTCGACGGACTGGTGCTCCAGCTGGCGCAGGGCCTGCTACGGTCTGGCGCTGCCAGCCTCACGACGACCCTGCGCTGCCGGGTCGATCAGCCCGCCATCGAGCGTGGCCGCGACTACCTGCGGAGCCGGCTGACGATAGTGCAATCGAGCGAGGTGGAAGCGGTGACAGGCCTGGACCGCTACCAGTTCGCGCGCCAGTTCCATGCTCTGTACGGGACTAGCCCGTACCGGTACTCATTGATGCGGCGCCTGGATGTGACCAGGGGCTGGCTGCGCGACGCCCGGCCCCTGGCAGAAGCCGCGCTTGAGGCCGGCTTCGCCGACCAGGCCCACTTCACCCGGACGTTCAGAGCCGCATTCGGGATGACACCTGGCCGGTACGCTAAACTCTGCGCGGCCAGTGCCGGCAACAAAGCCGCTCGTCCGGCCGCCCTGGCAATGCCACCGGCATAGCCGATGCCTTGCTCAGGCGGAGACCAGGTCACACACGAAGATCAGGGTCTCGCCCGGTGCTATGGCACGTCCCGCGCCACGGTCGCCGTAGGCAAGCCCAGGCGGAATGATCAGCTGACGACGGCCCCCGACTCGCATGCCCTGCAGGCCCTGGTCCCAGCCGGCGATGACCCGCCCAGCGCCCAGTCTGAACTCAAGAGGGGCGCCGCGGCCCCAGCTCGCGTCGAACTCCTCGCCGGTTGAATAAGCCACGCCGACGTAGTGCACCTGCACCGTATCGCCAGCCTTTGCGACGGCCCCGTCACCCTGCCAGATATCGGTGATCTCCAGCTCGGCAGGCGGCTCGCCTCCCGGGAAGTCGACTTCGGGCTTCTCGATACTCATGTTTACGTCTCCCTCATCAGCTGTCGCTGCTCGTGCAAGGCTATGCTCCCGGCGTTGCCGCGCCGATACCCGGATCTGCGTGGCGGGCGAACGAGAGGCAGATGGGCGCGGTGCAGCATAGCCAGGCAGACCCGTTTGGCACCGCAGAACTCCGCCGCACGGTCCTGGCGGCTTGGACAGCCTCGCCCGCCCGGTTCCGGGAGGATGCTAACGCGGAAGAGGATTACGCGCTCGGCGGCTACCGGGACCGCGTCATCGTGGAACTGGCCCAGAACGCTGCGGACGCCGCAGTCCGTATGGACGTGCCCGGCCGGCTCCGGCTGACGCTGCACGACGGGACTCTCGTGGCAGCTAATACGGGCGCGCCACTCGACGCGGCAGGCGTGGCGGCATTGTCCAGCCTGCGGGCGTCCAGTAAGCGAGAGGCTGCCGCAGGCGCACGTCGGGACACCCGCGAGGCCATCGTCGGCAGGTTCGGCGTCGGCTTCGCCGCCGCTGCTGCAGTGAGCGACGAGCCGCATATCGCATCGCTGGCGGGCGCCGTTGCGTGGTCGCGCATCGCAGCCGGCGACCTCGTCCGGGAGATACCCGGAGTGGCCGCGGAGCTGGCCCGTCGGTCAGGTCAACTCCCCATGCTGCGTCTGCCGTTTGCCGCAACGGGCGTACCTCCCGAGGGCTTCGCGACAGCGGTGACGCTGCCGCTGCGGGACGAGGCGGCCAACCGGCTGGTTGAACGGCTGCTCGCGGAGACCGGACCCGCGATCATGCTTGCGCTGCCCGCTCTCGCCAGCATCGAGATCGCGATCGACGGCACGACCCGCCATCTCACCGCCACGCATGACGGTAACGGCGTCACCATCACAGTCGAGGGTGCCGTCAGCAGGTGGCGTACCGCAGGCGCTGAGGGCCGAACCGATCAGCGACTGCTGGCCGACCGCCCCGTTGAGGAAAGGGAACGCCCGTTCTGGACGGTGCGCTGGGCGGTGCCGGTCGCTGCCGACGGCGATAAGGGCGATCTGCCCGCTGGCCGTCTGCCTGCCGCAGTGAGCGGCGTCGTGCACGCCCCGACACCAACTGACGAGCGGCTCGGGCTCCCGGCACTGCTGCTCGCCTCGTTCCCGCTCAGCCCTGACCGGCGACACGTGGCGCCGGGCCCGCTCACCGATTTCTTGCTCGACCAGGCCGCCGAGACTTACGCCGTGCTGCTGCCCAGCCTTGCACCCGGCGCCGGCCTGCTCGACCTCGTCCCGTCTCCGGTCGCTGAGGGCGAGCTGGACGCACAGTTGCGCGACAGGATCCTGCGGCTGCTACCCGACCGCGCGTTCCTGCCGGCCGCCGAGCAAACTGGCAGGCGCGTCCGGCCGCGTGATGCGGTGGTCCTGGACGCCAGCATGCCGCGGCTGACCAACGCCATCGCGCCGGTACTGCCGGACCTGATCGCCGGTCCGGCCCGGCATCCGGCCTTGGCGGCACTCGGGGTCCGGCGGCTGCGTCTGGCCGAGCTCGCTGACATGCTGGCCACCCTCGATCGCGATCCGACGTGGTGGCGGGACCTGTATGAGGTGCTGGCCGCAGCAGAACCAGCCGAACTCGGCGAGCTCGGGGCGCTGCCCGTACCGCTGGCAGACGGCCGGCTGGTACGGGGCCCTCGCGGGCTCCTGCTGCCCGGCCCGGGGCTCGAGCGCGCGGAGGCGCTGACGGCGCTCGGCCTCCGGGTCGTTCAGTCCGGCGCGGCGCACCAGTTCCTGGCGCGCCTAGGCGCGGTCGAGGCCACGCCACAAAGTGTTCTCGCCGACCCAGCAGTGCGCGCGGCAGTCGAGGCGTCCTACGACGAGGAGGATCCGGGGCCGATCGCGGATGCTGTACTCAGTCTCGTGGCGGGAGCGCGCCTGCGGCCAGGGGACCATCTCTGGCTCGCTGACCTCGCGCTGCCCGGCGCGGACGGACAGTGGTACCCAGCAGGTGAGCTTCTGCTGCCTGGCAGCCCGCTGGCAGATGTGGTCGGTTCAGACACCCCGTTCGGTACTGTCAGCCCGGCGATGCTGGAGCGCCACGGTGCCGACGCGCTTGAGGCAGTCGGCGTGCTGTCGTCGTTCAGCCTGCTAGTTGCCGAGGACGTCGTCATTGATTCCCCCGACCTCGATCTTGACGGCGCCGCGGAGTGGGCCGACGAAGTGCGCGCCCGGCTGGCACCCGACCGCGTTCCGCTGGTAGCGCCAGAGCTGCTGGCCGTCCGCGACCTTGAGCTCGTCGACCCTGAACGCTGGCCGCCAGCGCTGAAGCTGCTGGCAGCACCATCCCTGCGCGCGGCGCTCGTCGAGCCAACCAGAGTGCTGCTCGACGACGGCCGCTACACGGACGTTCCGTCGTATACCAGCTGGTGGCTGCGCCGTCATCCGGTCCTCGGCGGGCGCAGGCCTGGCGAGATGCGTGCCGCGCGAGCCGATCCGCTGCTTGCGGGCCTCTATGACGAGGCAGAATTGCCCGTGGACACGGAGTTCGCCCGCGCGCTCGGCGTTCGCACCTCGCTCGCAGAACTGCTCGCTGAGCCCGGAGGCGCGGACGAGCTGCTCACGCGGCTGGCTGATCCTGCGCGGTCAGTCACGCGGGCGCAGCTGCGGGCGCTGTGGATCGCCCTGTCTGCGGTCGCTGACGTCGAGCCTCCAGACCGGGTCCGCGCCGTGCGCGGCAACGAGGTTGTCGTGGCTGATGCTGCCGAAGCCCTGGTACTCGACGCGCCTGACCTGTGGCCGCTAGTGGCTGGTCACCCTCTGGTGCTGGCACCGTACTACCTGGCGCCGAAGCTCGCCGACCTGCTCGACCTTCCGCTGGCAGCTGAGGAAGTCACTGGCCAGGTCGAGTCGACGCTGCAGCGCACTGCGGTACCCGCAGTTGTGCGGGCAGTGCTGCCCGATGCGCTGACGGAGTATTACGCCCATGACCACCTCGTCGTGGACGGCGTCGAAGTGCCATGGCGCTACACGGCGGGCGCCGTGCACGCGGCTGGAACTTACGGGCTAGCGTGCGGGCTGGCGTGGGCCGCGCGCCGGTGGCCGGCTCGCCATCTGCTCGCTGCCCTGCTGAGCGACCCGGCCGCCGCTACCCGCCTCCTCGCCGAGGCCGACCTGGACACGGACCCGACGCCTGCTCCCGCTGACCCGGGCCGATAACCGCCCGGGCTGCGGAGCGCTGAGAGCGCTTGGGCCGGCCTTCGGGCAATGATTAAATGTTTTTATATACTTCGATTTGCAGCGAGCCGGCTGACCCATCACGGCCGCTGGAGCCGAAGGAGGAGCCGGTGGTCGTTGGCGCTGAGCAGCACAGCACGTCGTCCGGCTCGCCCGCGGCGGGTGGCGTCGCGGATCCCTCTGCCGCAGACGCCGTGGCCCGGACGTGGCTCGCGAGCCTCGCGACGCTGATCGAGTCGGGCGACCTCAGCGATGCCGCCCGCCTCTTCCGTCCCGATGCCTCGTGGCGCGACATCGTGTCACTGACCTGGGACATCGCCAGCGTCGTCGGCCAGTCTCGCATCGAGGACATGCTGCGGCGCTGCCGGAAGCAGATCCACCCGGGTAGCATCCGCCTGAGTCCGGCGTGGTCGCCGCAGCCGCGAGTCCGCGCCGACCGCGAGGTCATCGAGGTGCTGTTCGAGTTCACGACCGGCGTCGGCAACGGTGACGGCGTGGTGCGCCTGAGCCTGGACGACGGCCCGCCGCGAGCATGGACGGTCATGACCGCCCTGCGGGAACTGACCGCGTGCCCCGAGCGCCAGGGCGCCCGGCGACCCTACAACGACGACTTCAGCTCCCACTTCGGAGCGCCTAACTGGCTGGATCAACGCGAGTCAGCGGGCTGCTACGACAGCCGCGATCCTGCGGTCCTGATCGTCGGCGCCGGCCAGGCCGGCCTGACTCTTGCAGCCCGGCTCGGCGCGCTCGGGATCGACGCGCTGGTCGTCGAACGCAATCCGCGTGTCGGCGACAACTGGCGCAACCGGTACCACAGCCTCTGGCTGCACAACGAGGTGGACCTGAGCCACCTGCCGTATCTTCCATTTCCCGCGACGTGGCCGGCCTACATCTCCAAGGACCAGATGGCGTCGTGGCTTGAGCATTACACAGACGTACTCGAGATCAGTGTCTGGACGGATGCCCGGTTCACCGGAGCTCTGTGGGATGACGCGGGCCAGCGCTGGGAGGCCACGGTCGAGTACTCCGGTGCTACCCGGATCCTGCGGCCCCGGCATGTCGTCATGGCAACCGGAGTCAGCGGCGCCCCGCGCCGTCCGGCGATCCCTGGGCTGGCCGACTTCACCGGCCAGGTCCTGCACTCCAGCGAGTTCACCGGCGGCGAGGACTTTCACGGGCAGCGCGCGGTCGTCTTCGGCGTCAGCAACAGCGGCAGCGACATCGCGCAGGATCTGCACGCCTTCGGGTGCGAGGTCACCATGGTGCAGCGCGGGCCGATCACCGTGGTGAGCCACAGCCCTGGGTCGTTGCTGCTGTTCGCGCTCTACCGGCAGGGCTGGCCGACCGAGGTCTGCGATCTCATCAACATTGCCAACCCGGGCCCGGCGTCCATCGAGTCGAATCAGGCGGCAACCCGACGGGTCCGTGAACTCGACCGCGAGCTGATCGCCGGGCTCAGCGCGGTCGGGTTCCGCACGGATTACGGTCCCGACCAGACCGGCTTCGGGATGAAGTACTTCCGTCACGGCGGCGGCCACTACCTCAACATCGGCTGCTCGGAGCTGCTCATCGACCGAAAGATCGGGCTGCTGCAGTACGACGAGATCGCGCGCGTGGTGCCGGGCGGGGTCCTGCTGCGCTCGGGTGAGACGCGCGAGGCGTCGCTGATCGTCCTGGCCACCGGATACGACAACCTGTCAGCCGAGGTTGCCAGGTGCTTCGGCGCTGAGATTGCCGGGAAGGTTGGCCCGGTCTGGGGCCTCGACGACGAGGGCGAGCTGCGCAACATGTGGCGCCCGACGCCGCAACCCGGACTCTGGTTCCACGCAGGCAGCCTGTACCAGTGCCGGGTCTTCTCCCGCTACCTGGCGGTGCAGATCGCGGCCAGGGAGCTAGACCTGGCCAGTCAGGCGTAGCGCGCGGCCAGGCGCCGGCGGTGCGCAGCGGGCGAGCCGAACAGCTCGCGGTTCAAGATCGCCCGCTTCAGGTACACGTGGATGCCGCTCTCCCACGTGTACCCGATCCCGCCGTGCAGTTGCATGGCCTTGCCAGCGATGCTGACCGCAGCGTCGCAGGCAGATGACTTCGCCATCGAGGCCGCGACGGTGGCCTCATCGTCGGCACACTCGCGATCGGCGACTTGCTGCACGGCTTCGGCCACGAGCTCGCGAGCTACGCGGATCTGCACGAGCATGTCGGCGCAGGCGTGCTTCACCGCTTGGAACGAGCCGATCGCCCGGCCGAACTGCTGCCGGACGCGGGCGTAGCCGACGGTCGCTGCGAGCATGGCCTCGCTCAGGCCCAGGCTGTCGCAGGCCACCGCGACGGCGGCCCGGTCGAGCAGCCGGCGCGAAGCGGCGCGCGCGTCGCCGGCGAACTGCCAGACGCAGTCCGGACTGACCTCGGCTCCGGCGGCGCTGACGAGGCCGAGGCTGCGCGTCGCGTCGAGGACCGGCTGCTTAGTCACCGTCAGACCAGGTACCCCCGGGTCCGTGCGGACGATCACCGGGCTCCCGTCCTGGCCGGCGGCAAGCAGCAGGAGCGATCCCGCGCTAGCCGCGTCCGGAACGAACGAAGCCTGACCGTGCAGCACGGCACCGGCTGCTATCCGCTCCAGCCGGAACGGCGGCGGTTGGCCTGCGCTCGCAAGTCCGTTGCCGCTGCCGAGCACCGCAGCCGAGATAACCGCGCCCGCCGCAATCTCGCTGAGCAGGCGGTCGCGGAGGGCGTTTGGCTGGAGCTCGTTCAGCGTGCCGACGGACATGACGACCGCGCCGAGGTACGGACTCCGGGCGACGGCCCGGCCGAGTTCCTCGGCGATCACGGCGGCCTCGGCAAACGTGGCGTCCGCGCCGCCGAGTTCGGCGGCAACCTCCAGCCCGAGCCAGTCGGCTCCGGCGAGCACCTGCCAGTCCACGTCGGAACCGCCAGGCGCAGCGGCCGCCTGCCCCGCCCGGCCTGGCCCGCCCAGCAGGTCACGCGCCACTGCCCGCAGTTCATCGCGGATCTCAGTTTGCTCAGACATCAGCCCGCCGCCGGCTCTCGTGGCAGTTCCAGTCCGCGCTCACCGATGATGGTGCGCTGTATCTCGCTGGTCCCGCCCGGGATCGTCCACTCCCACGAGCCGATGAAGTCGAGCGCCCACGCCCCGGACTCCCATCCGGCCGATGCGGGCTTGCACAGCTCCGTCTGCGCTGGCAGCCCGCCGATCTGCGTGCCGAAATCCGTGAGCCGCTGCAGCAACTCGCTGTAGTACAGCTTCACGATCGAGGCGTCAGCAGGCCCGCTGCGCCCTGCCTCGTGGTCTTCGACCAAGGCGCGGCACAGCAACCGCAAGCCGGCGATGTCAGTCTCGAACCCGGCGAGCTTGTCCTGGACCAGGCCGTCGTCAATAGGACGAGCGCCGTCCTCGCCGCGCCGGGAGCAGGCCGCGACGAGACGGCCAAAGCCGGCGTTGCCGAGCCGCTCGGCCAGTTCGAGCATCGTCATGCCTCGCTCGGCCCCGAGCGTCGCCTGTGCCACTTGCCAGCCGCCGTTCTCCGGGCCGATGAGCTGGCTTGCCGGGATGACCACGTCGGTCAGGAAGATCTCGCCGAAGTGCGACTCCCCGGTCGCCTGGCGGATAGGCCGCACGTCCACGCCTGGCGTCCGCATGTCGAGCAGGAAGTACGAGATCCCGCGGCGCTTCGGAGCCGCTGGATCGGTCCGGGCGAGCAGCAGGCACCAGTCAGCGTGCTGGGCGCCGCTGGCCCACAGCTTCTGCCCGTCGACGATGTAAGCATCGCCCTCGCGTCGTGCTGACGTCCGCAGGCTGGCCAGATCGGATCCGGCCTCTGGCTCGGAGAATCCCTGCACCCAGATCTCGCCGTCCAGGATCGCGGGCAGGTGCCGCTGACACTGCTCCGGCGTTCCGGCCGCGAGCAGCGTCGACGCCGCATGATGAATCGAGACGAACGCCAGGATGAGCCGCGGCGCGTCGGCGGCTGCCAGCTCGGAGTAAAGGACGACCTGCTCCGCGACCGACATCCCGCCGCCCCACTCGGCCGGCCAGTGGGGGACCGCGAAGCCTGCCGCCCGGAGCTCGGCGAACCAGGCGCGCTGGAAGCTGACGTACTCCTCGTCGCTTGCGCCAGTCTGGGCCTGCCGCCAGCTGACCGGCACGTGAGCCCGGCACCAGTTGTGTACCGCGGCGCGGAACTCCGCAAGCCCTGCCGCGGTCGCCGCGACAGTCACGGCGCTGGCCGCGGCCCTGCCGCGCCCAGCCGGTCACCCGGGCGACGGCCAGCCAGTCCGCCTCGAAGCGCCGTCAGCCGGTCGCGGTGCTCAGCCGACTGCATGGTAACCGCCTCGGCGGCGAACCCGGCTTGCATAGCGCCGCTGAGCGCCCGCGACAGGTGCATGTTGACGACTCGCTTCGTACCGCGCAGCGCCTCGGCCGACTGCTCGGCCAGCCGCCCGGCAAGCCTGTGCGCCTCCGGCAGCAGATCGCCGGGCGAGACCGTGCGAGTCGCCAGGCCTAGCTCGACAGCTACTGCCGCCGGGATCCGGTCGCCGGTGTACAGGTACTCACGAGAGCGGACGATGGGGGTGAGCAGCGGCCAGAAGGCCGCGCCGCCATCACCTGCTACCAGGCCGACGCTGACGTGCGGGTCCGCCAGGTACGCCCGCTCGGAAATCAGCACGACGTCGGACAGGACGGCCAGGCTGCAGCCGAGTCCGACCGCGGCGCCGTTGACCGC
>Ga0335072_10013076_pt1 | contig 11835 bp, 8 predicted proteins | sample Lox_Sample_21_FD_206725 | JGI IMG/M metagenome (GOLD analysis project Ga0335072, IMG submission 206725) | Soil microbial communities from Loxahatchee National Wildlife Refuge, Florida, United States - Lox_Sample_2.1 | ecosystem: Environmental > Terrestrial > Soil > Wetlands | place: USA: Florida...
GCCGCTGGTCAGCACCTTGCGCACGAAAATCTGATCGCCGGGCACGACGTGCATGGTGATGTCGATCAAACTGGGATCTTTGGGCGAGGGGCTCTGCTGCAGCGTGACGTTGGCGTGGTCGTAGCCGTTGTCGAGGAAGTAGCCGGCCACGGTATCGCGATCCTGGGCGAGGTTGCTGCCGGAATAAGGCTGGCCGGGAAGCAGGGTGAGGCGGGGCTGGATGGCCGCCAGCTGGGCCGGGCTGACGCCGTCGATCCTGTAATCGCCGACGCGCTGCTGCGGGCCCTCGACAATCCTGTAGGTCACGATCAGGCTGGTCTCGCCTTTCTTCGGCTGCTTCGCCGCCTCGCGCACCTCGGGCGTCACCTTCACGTCATTGAATCCGTTGCTCTGGTAGAGCGCCGTGATGGCGTTGACGTCGGCTTCCTGCAGGGCCTGGCTGTAGATGCCATGAGGAACCAGGAACGAGGCCGGTTCCACGCTGATGCGCTCCCGCAGCAGCCAGGCTCCGAAGTAGCCGTTGCCCGCGATGTTGACTGCCTCGATGCGGTCGCGCGCGCCGAGGCTGACGTTATAGGTGATGTGGGTGACGCCATCCTTCGCGACGGTGGTGTGCGTGACTTTGACGTTGAAGTAGCCCTCGCGCTGGTAGTAGTCGCGGATGCGCTTGCTGCCCTCGTTGAGCAAGTCCTCGTCGAGCGTCCCCTCGCTGTAGACGGGAACGAGATTTTTCACTTTGCCGTTGCTGAGCTTCGCGCCCTCCACCACGATTTTGACGATGGGCCCGCGATCGGCGTCGAAGCTGTAGTTCAGGTGGTTGGCCGGTTTCCGGTACTGGCTCGACGCCAGACTGACGTTGGCTTCGAGGCGCTGCTGCTTCTGGTAATGCTTTCTGAGGCTGATGAGCGCGTGGCTGACGGTGTCGAGATTCACCTTCGATCCCGCTTTGAGCTTTGCTCTCTTGCGGAAGGCGGGGACGGTCATGCCGCTGTCGCCCTCGACCGCAACGTCGCCGACACGGGCCTGCCTGCCCGTGCTGACGTTGAACTGCACGTCGACCTCAGAGTTCGTGCTGTCAATCGCCGTGTGGCGCACGATCTTTCCCTGGTAATAGCCGTTTTGCTGCAGAGTCTGCTGCAGCAGTTTCTCGGCCCGGTCGAGCTTCTGCTCCGTGCAGGGCGTACCCGGATTGAGCCGCGTGGAGTAGCTGAGCTGCGTGTTGAGGCGGCTGTTTTTCACGCCGCGGACCAGAATGCGGCCCAGAAACAGGGTGGGCGTTCCTTTGAAGATGAGCACCACCCCTTCGCCCTGGCGCTGGCCGTCGACGGAGATCGTCCTGTAAAGGCCGGTGGCGTAGAGGCGGCGCAGGCTGGCGCGCATTTTCGCCGGATCGAGAGGGGTATTCGGCTGCTGCTCCAGCTGCACCGGCAGCGGGTCGAGCGTATCCTGGCTGACGCCTTCAAAACGGATAGCCTCGACGGGAAGGCCGGCCCAGCCGTCCAGATCGGGCGAGTTGGGGACGGGCTGAACCTTGACCTCGGTCTTTTCCTGGATTGCAGCGTAGGAAGGGAGAACACTCCCCGGAGACACAGGCGTCTGGTTCGGGGAGGAGGCCTTTGGAGACCGGGCCGGGGATGGATTCATGGGCTGCTGCGCGCGGAGTGCCGGCGCGGCGACGGCGGCAAAGAGGGCCGCCCAACACAACAGCCGCGCGGGCAGGGATGCGGGGCTGCGTTCCGCCGTCTCCACTCGGTCCCGTAGCCGTTGCTCGCGCAAAGCAGGAAATACAGTCGAACCCAAACCGCCCCTCGTTCCGCACCGGAAAGGTTGTCTGCCGCAAACTCCAGAGAACCTCTGTCCTGTCTTAACACCGCCTGGCCGCGGCGAGTTTTCCAGGGTGCGCCAGCTCGACGGCTCCGGGTTTCGCTCTCGAAGGTGAGATGCCGGCCCGGCGGCAGCGGCCAACTCGCGGTAAAGCATGCACGGCAGTGAAGTTTCTATACTACTGACCAGATGCCTGCGCCGTCTCAAGACGTACGGGAAAGGTACTCACGCCAGGTTCTTTTCGCCGGGATCGGGCCGGAGGGCCAGGAGCGGATCGAACAGGCGCACGTCGCGGTGGTGGGCGTGGGAGCCACCGGCGCTGCGGCCGCCAGCCTGCTGGCGCGCGCCGGGGTGGGCAGGCTTACGCTGATCGATCGCGACTTTGTGGAGGAGAGCAACCTCCAGCGCCAGGTGCTGTTCGACGAGGCCGATGCGCGGGAGGCGCTGCCCAAAGCGGAGGCGGCGCGGCGAAAGATTGCTGCCTTCAACAGCGAGATTCGGATCGACGCACGCGTCGCCGACCTGACGCCGGGAAACATCCAGGAGCTGCTGGGCGAGGCGGAGATCGTTCTCGACGCGACCGATAACTTTGAGACGCGCTATCTGCTGAACGACTACGCGGTGGAACAGGGCAAGCCGTGGATCTATGCCGCTGCGGTGGGGTCGTATGCGGTGACAATGAATGTGCTGCCTGGGGAAACGGCGTGCCTGGCGTGCATCTTTCCCGAGCCGCCTGGCGGCGCGGTGGAAACCTGCGACACGGCGGGGATCCTGAACAGCGCGGTGAATCTGGCGGCGTCAATCGAGGTGACCGAGGCGCTGAAGTGGATTGTGGGAGCGCGCGGGCGGATGCGGCGGACGCTGCTCTCCTGCGATCTGTGGACCAATGAGTGGGGCGAAGTAGCGGCCGGGACGCCGCGGGCGGACTGCAGGGTGTGCGCGGAGCATGACTTTGCGCATCTGCGCGGCGAGGGCCGTCCGCATATTACGCTGTGCGGGCGTAACTCCGTGCAGATCCATGAGCGCTCGCGGCCAGTGGATCTGGCGGAGATGGAGCAGCGGCTGCGGCCGCATGGGAATGTTCGGAGGAACGAACTGCTGCTGCGGTTCGAGCGCGGCGCGCATACGATGACGCTGTTTGCGGATGGGCGGGCGATTATCCAGGGAACGACGGACGCGAGCGTGGCGCGGACTTTTTATGCGCGGTTCGTAGGGAGCTAGTGGAGGCCGGAACTCGCGGGGAAGAGTAGCGTAAGGAGGTCCGGGCTTGTAGATTGCAGAGTTCAGGCGCGTGGAGTTGCTGTTGGCTTAACCGTGAGTTTGGAGCACGGCGGGCGCGCTTCCGAATCGAGAAAGTCTATAATCAATACGCTTCTGCAGAAATTTCTTTAGCGCGTGGCATATAGTCAATTGTTCTCTCCCTCCGGCATCAAGAAATCTTTGGCGCGACTGGCGCGGCGAATCATTCCGTCCACTTCCCTGCTTTCCCACAACCCGCTCTTCAAACTGATCGCGGATATGTCAGATATCCCCGCTCGCCTCGTGTGGCCGGAATTTCGAGCTCTGCCGCCGAACCACTTGCGGATCCGGGTCGGGGTTGGGAACCGTTTCTTCTCCAATCAAACCTACTATCTCACCCACGCTGAGTCCTTTTGGCTCTATCAAGTGAGCACCGGCGCAGTCGGCTTTACCTCCACCATCGTTGATATCGGGTGTGGGTGCGGGCGGTTCGCCCACCATCTACGTGACTTCCGAACCAACGATTGTCGCTTTGACGGAAGGTACATAGGGATTGACATCGACCAAGAAATGCTGGACTGGTGCCAAACCCACTTCGACTCTGGGCGGTTCGAATTTATCCACTCAACCCACGCCAGCAAATCCTATGCTCAGGACGGCGGCAGTTCCACCTACTCCATCCCCTTGCCTGATTGCACAGCGGACTTTGTATTTTCAACCTCTCTGTTCACTCATCTCCTGGAAGGAGAATTGCGGAACTATCTCGAGGAGTCGTTCCGCATCATGAGGCTTGGCGCTCGGATGTCGATGTCCTTCTTCTGCCTCGATTACCCGCCTCCCACCTACGGAGGCCGTCACACGTTCAAGCACAGAATCGGGAACGCTGCTGTTGAATCGCTCGCAGTTCCCGAAGCGGCCGTCGCCTATTCCGAAGCCTTCGCGGTCGGCGTCGCCCGCGAAGTGGGCTTTTCCGATGTCGCGGTGCTTGGCAAAGACCCGGCCCAATGGCAGCGGTCTCTCGTTGCCCGACGGTGACTCCTGGTGTTCGCCGGTAATCTGCATCAACTGTTCGGCCATGTTTCGTCATGGGGAGCCCACAACAGAAGAACGCGGGTGCGAACCCGTTTGTGAACCGCACCCCATACGACAACGCGCCGATTCATCACGGGGGCGTTTCGACTGTGGCCCGCACCGCGTCTTCCTGAACCGCCAACCCTAGAACTGGTTCCAGAGAAACTGGTTGTAGACCTCGTGGTGGAACTGCACCTCCTGCGGCTTGACGAAGGTACCCAGCAGGCGGGGGCAGCGGTCCGCCGAAGCCTGTTTCAGGTCGGCATAGCGGCCCTTGACATCCTCGCCCAGCAGCTTCGTCGTCCACGTGGAGTTGCGGAAGTCCGCGATGGCGGTGTAGATGTTGTCGGGCAGATAGCGCTCCGCCTGACGGAGATTGGCGATCTTCGAGGTGTCGCCCTCGATGCCGGACTTGAAGACCGACAGCATCACCAGATAGGGATTCGAGTCCGGCGCCACCGACCGCACCTCGACGCGCATGGAGCGTTCGTTGCCGATCGGGATGCGGATCATCGAGCCGCGATCGACGGCGGAGGCCTTGATCTGGTTCGGCGCTTCAAAGTGGGGATCGAGACGGCGATACGCGTTGACGCTGGAGTTGAGCATCAGGCAGACGTCGTTCCCGTGCGTGAGGATGCGATCCAGAAACTCCCAGCCCGCTTTGGAGAGCTTCTCCTCCCCCTTCGGATCCCAGAACAGGTTCTTGCCGTCCTTGCTGATGGAAACGTTGGTATGCATCCCGCTGCCGTTGACGCCGACCACCGGCTTGGGCAGGAACGATGCCGTCATGCCGAGGCGCGTTGCTACCTGGCGGCACACCAGCTTGTAGATCTGAATCTGATCGGCCGCGGCGACCACTTCCCCGTAGCCGTAGTTGATCTCGAACTGCGACGGCGCGACCTCGGGGTGATCCTTTTCGTTTTCAAAGCCCATGGCACGCTGCACTTCGGCCACCGTGTCGATGAAGCTGCGCAGCGGATCGCCGGGGAGCGAGTGGTAGTAGCCGCCGGTGTTGACGTAATCGAACCTGCCCGTCGTGGGGAAGTTGCGCTCGGCGTCGACGCCGGCGAAGAGGAAGCCTTCGATCTCGTTGGCGGCGTTCAGGGTGTAGCCGTGCTTGTCGAATTGCTCCTTCGCAAAGGTCTTCAGCAGGCCGCGCGTGTCGCCGCCGTAGGGCGTTCCGCCCTTGTCGATCACATCCCCGAAAACGAGCACTTTGCCGGCGCCGAAGATGTCGGCGGGCGCGAAGAAGAAGGAGCTCCAGTCGATGCCGAGGCGCAGGTCGCTCTCGCGCTGCGCGGTAAAGCCGCGAATCGACGAACCGTCGAAGGTGAGGTTGTCGTAGCTCTTCACCAGAAATTTCTTGTCGTAGTCGAGCATGTGCAGGCGGCCTTCGAGGTCGCAGAACAGGACGGTGACCGCCTTGATGCCTTTCTGGTCGGCCAGATACTTCAGGCGTTCTTCCTGAATCTTGTCGGGGGCGACACGCTTCCGGCGCTGGTCCTTCGCTTTGAGGTTAAGTTCCTCCAGCTCTTCATACGAGAGCGCCAGGAAATTCCGATAATCCGTCGACATGCTTCTCCTCTGTATCGTGATTGGAATGAATGTTGCTGCCGCGGCGAGCGGCCAAACCGAAGCGCCCCTGCAATCTCGCCCTGAGCGGCGCGACTGGCAGTGCGAACAAAGGGGTTGTGCAGTTCGCATTCAGGGTATCGCGCGGACCATAAAGAAGTCTTCCTATAAAAAAACGTGATTGTGGAAATTTGCTCTGTTTATTGGAGCGCGGCTCCGAGGCAAAACTTCGCCCATTTTGCCTGGTGGCCGTCATCCCCTTAATCTGGATTTTCCCGACACCGGTGAGCGCGACGTGAAGCTGACGTGAACACAACCCAGGCCGAAGCCATCGTTCTGCGCAAGTGGCCCGTCCACGAGGCGGACGAGATCGTGTCGCTGTTCACCCGCAGCTATGGGCGCATTCGCGGCGTCGCCAAAGCCGCGGCCAAATCGCGGCGGCGGTTCGGCGGAGCCCTGGAGCCGATGACATTCGTCTCCGCCAGCTACGTGGAAAAGCCGAAGCAGGACCTGGTGCGGCTGGACTCCTGCGAAGTGATCGCTTCCCCGCTGGCGCAGCCGGTCAACTACGCGCGCGCCGCGGCCCTGGCGGTTTATGCCGAAGTGCTGGAGGAGGCGATGCCGGATCACGATCCGCACGAGGCAGTTTTTCGCCTTGCTCTGGCCGTGCTGGAGCACACGCGCGGCGATTCCGTCTGGATGCCGGTCACGTATTTCGCGCTGTGGATCACGCGCCTGCTGGGCTGGATGCCGTCTCTGACCCACTGCACCGATTGTGGCGAGGCATTGGGCGCAGGGCCGGCGTGGTTCCAGCCGCAGTCCGATGGGCTGGTGTGCGCGCGCGACCGGAAACCGGGCAGCCGTATCCTCGCGGCGGAATCGCTGGCTCTGGCGCGGCGCATCTTCCAGTCGCCCATTGCGGCGCTGGCCCAGGAGGACTGGCCCGCCGGCCGGGCGGCCGATCTGCGGCGCTTCGCAATCCAGGCTCTGGAGCGGCATCTGGAGCGGCGGCTGCACGCCGCGGCGGCGCTGGCGAAGCTGGGCGGGTAAGCCGGCTCTGAGTCCGGCATCCCTCTCGCGCATCTACACTGGGGGCACACCATTCTCTCCGCGTGGAGGTCGCAGCCATGAAAATCGCCAACAGCGTCATCGATCTGATCGGCAACACTCCGCTGGTGCAGCTGAACCGCGTCACGGCCGGCGCGCAGGCGCGCGTGGTCGCCAAGCTGGAGGGCGCCAACCCCGCCAACAGCGTGAAGGACCGCATCGGCTTCGCCATGATCGAAGCCGCCGAGCGCGAAGGAAAGATTCATCCCGGCAGGACCGTGCTCGTCGAGCCGACCAGCGGCAACACCGGCATTGGCCTCGCGTTTGTCGCCGCGGTGAAAGGCTACAAGCTGATCCTCACCATGCCGGAGACGATGAGCCTCGAGCGGCGCGTGCTGCTCCTGGCCTTCGGCGCGCAGATCGTGCTCACGCCGGGCCCGAACGGGATGAGCGGCGCCATCGCGAAGGCGAAACAAATCCTGGCCGACACACCCAACGGCTACATGCTGCAGCAGTTCGAGAACCCCGCCAATACGAAGATTCACTTCAATACCACCGGCCCGGAGATCTGGAACGACACCGACGGCGAGGCCGACATTCTCGTTGCCGGCGTGGGCACTGGCGGCACGCTCACCGGCGTGGGTGAGTACATCAAGCCGCGCAAGGCGTCGTTCAGAATCGTTGCCGTCGAGCCCACCGACAGCCCGGTGCTCTCCGGCGGCAAGCCGGGCCCGCACAAGATTCAGGGAATTGGAGCCGGTTTTGTGCCGAAGATTCTGGACACGAAACTGATCGATGAAGTCGTCCAGGTTTCAAACGACGACGCGATCGCCATGGCGCGCCGGCTGCCGCTCGAGGAGGGCCTGCTCGTCGGTATCTCCGGAGGAGCAGCCGCGCAGGCGGCGGTCGAGGTGGCGCGGCGCCCGGAAAATGCTGGCAAGCTGATCGTCGTCATCCTGCCCGACTTCGGCGAACGCTACATTTCGTCGGTGCTCTTTGAGAACCTGCGCAACCAGGCGCAGCAGCAGAAGACCGAGCCGGTGGAGGCGCCGGTAAAGGTGTAGCGAAGGTGGCGGGAAGCTGGCCGCCCGTCGCTATGCGCGATTCCCCGTCCGCTATACGCTGGGAGCATGTTCGCCGGCATCCGCGATGACATCGACTCGATCCTGGAGCGCGATCCTGCGGCCAATTCGCGGCTGATGGTGCTGCTCTGCTACCCCGGCCTGCACGCGGTGTGGGTGCAGCGAATCACTTCGCGCCTGTGGCGGGCGAAGCTCCGGCTGATCGCGCGGTGTCTCTCCCAGGTCGCCCGTCTCCTCACCGGCATCGAGATTCATCCCGGCGCGGCCATCGGGCGCCGCGTCTTCATCGACCATGGCGCGGGCGTGGTGATCGGCGAGACGGCCGTCGTCGGCGACGGCGTCACGCTCTACCAGGGCGTCACGCTGGGAGGCACGGGCCACGAGCAGGGCAAGCGGCATCCCACGCTGCGCAGCGGCGTCTTCGTCGGCAGCAATGCGCAGATCCTCGGCAACATCTGCATCGGGGAAAACTCGCGCGTGGGCGCCGGCTCGGTCGTCCTGCGCGACGTGCCGCCCAACTCCACCGTCGTCGGCGTGCCGGCGCACATCGTCTACCGGAACGGCGAGCGCGTGCTCATCACCGATCCCAACCAGGTGAAGGATCCGCTGTCGGGTGTCATTGTCGCGCTGGCCGAGGAAGTGAAACGCCTGCGCCTGCGCGTCGATGTACTCGACGGCCAGCTGGAGCTGGCAGCGCGCGATCTCGACGAGGTCCGCATGCTGACAGCCGAGGACGAGGAGCGCGAACGCTATCGCAGTGAGCAGGCCGCATCGGGCCTGATGAGCATGGGCGAAGGCATCTGAAGAACAGCGGCCAGCAGGTCAGCGGCCAGCGCTCAGCAATTGCCTGTTCCCTGGTAGCTGGCTGCTGGTAGCTGTCTTTCAGGGCTTGCTCCCTGAGGCCGTGACCTGCATCCCCGGCGCCGGGTGCGATCGCAGGCTCTCGATCACCATCACGCGGATATTGTCGTAGTTCGCCTTACCCGAGAACATGCGGTAGTCAACTGAGGCGTCACCGTCGCCGTGGCCGCTGATCTGGAACTGGCGGTTGCCCGACGCTGCCTCGGCCGGATGCGCCTCGGCCCACGACTTCTCGTCGAAATCGTTGCTCTGCACGTCGACCTCCCACACCCGTCTGCCGTCGGGCTGGCGCACCAGGAAGCGGTAGTAGGTGTGGAAGCGTCCCATCGGCTCGAAATACTCAATGGCGTCGACGCGATCCTGGCCGAGGGGGAACATCTCCACCAGGAAGCCGGTAGCGAGGCGCGCGTCCGAGGGACCGTTGCGGTGCAGCTCCTCCAGCAGGGCGCGCTCATGGTCGCGCTGCTGCCGCATGCCGGCGGCGGCGTAGGCAGCCACCAGCGTGGTGTGGATTTTCCAGTTGTGCGGATCGAGCTTCTCGGCTTTCTCCGCGTACTGCACGGCGAGCGGCCCCTCGAACAGCTCGACGGCGGCGGTCGAGGCCAGCAGGTTCGCCGCGGTGTTGCCGGGATCCGCAGCCAGCACGCGCTGAAAATCCGTCAGCGCGGCGCGGGATTGATTGTCGCGCAGCGCGGCCATGCCCTGCGCGAGCGTGGGGCCACCTCCCACCGCATCGGGCGCGACGGGAATTTCCGGCTCCGTGCCGGCCTGCGCATGGCCCGACAGGCACGCCGCGGCCAGGTACCCCGCCAGAAACGCGCAACCCAGCCCGCACCGGCGGCTTCGTCGATTCATCGGGAATCCTGCACGGAATCACTCTATCGCCTGGGAGCGGCAGGGCGCGTCAATTCTGCCGGGGCGGGAAACGCGTTGGACAACTCTTTCAGGTATGCTGATGCGAGTCAGATCCTGCGTCGACACCCTGCAAGGAGAGTGAACATGGCTTTGGTCGTCATTGTCAGCTTCGTCGCGATCTTTTTCATCGGCATTCTCTGGGCCACCCGGCGCCCGGCCGATGAACATCATCACTGAGCCCGTTGAGGACCTGAAAAAGTGGCTGCTTTGAAATCCATCCGCGGCTATGAATTTCCATATCCTCTGACAGCTTTCCAGAGAATCCCGTCGAAATCGTTTCTTCCAGGCGATCGACTAATTTCTGCGTTTCTCGATATGTAATGATGATTCAAAGACATCCGAGAACACGGAGGAATACCACAATCCAGATTGCCAGTGGCAACGTAGTTGCTCGAAGTTTTCTCTACGGGCTTTCTGTGAGGCGGAAATTCACGGCCTCGGACTAAGCAAAGTCAGGGTCATTCGCGTCCATTCGGGTCAGGATTTCCCGTAGAGGTGGTCGGTTCCCGGGAGCACTGCACCTCACCATGCAGCGGACTTTTCAAACCCGCATCGTCGCTCTCCTGCTGGCGCTCTTCACCGGAGCCGCCATCGTGTGCGCCGGTTTCAACCTGGTGCAGGAGAGCCGCTACCAGTCTCCGACCGACGGCGTCTGGTGGGTGGAGGCGCCACAAGGCCTGGAGGCCCAGCGCGTTCTGCGGAACAGCCCCGGCGAGCGCGCCGGCGTCAAGCCCGGCGATCTGCTGCTGGCGGCCGATAACCACCCCACCCATGTTGCCGCCGACGCAGAGCGCGAGATCTGGCGCACCGGCGCCTACAACACCGTCCACTACACCCTGGAGCGTCGCGGCATCCGCATCGCCGACGTGCCGGTGATTCTCGACCTGCAGGACCGCAGCATCAACCAGGGCTTCCGCTTCATCGCTCTCGTCTATCTGGGCATCGGCCTCTACGTCCTGCTGCGGCGCTGGACCGCGCCCCACTCCACGCACTTCTACATCTTCTGCCTCGTCTCCTTCGTTCTCTATTCGTTCTGGTACACGGGCAAGTTCAACGAGTTCGACTGGATCGTCTACTGGAGCAAGATTGTCGCCGCAGCGGTGCAGCCCGCGCTGTTTCTCCATTTCGCCCTGGCCTTTGCCGGCGAGCGGCGCCGCGGCCGCGGATGGCTGATGGCCCTCACCTATTTGCCGGGCACGCTGCTGGTCGGCTTACAGCTCATGGCGCAGAACGTGTGGTCGGCCACCGAACTGCTGGAGCACCGGCTCGATCAGGTATCGGTCGGCTACCAGGCGCTGTTCTATGTCACGGCAGCCTGCGTCTTCTACATGCACTATCGCAGCGCAGAGGCTCCGCTGGAGCGCCAGCAACTGCGCTGGCTGACGCGCGGCACCCTGCTCGCGGTCGCGCCCTTTACGCTGCTTTCGGCCATCCCGTTTATGGCCGACCTTGCCATGCCGGGCACGGTAACCCGGGTCGCCGGCATCTGCATGGTGTTTCTGCCGCTCACCTTCAGCTGGGCCATCGTGCGCTACCGCATGATGGACGTCGACCTGATCTTCAAGCGCGGCGTGACGTACACGCTGGCCACGGCAGCGATCGTGGGCGTCTATTTTGCGCTGCTGGCGGTCGCCGCCACGCTGGCCCAGGCGAAACTGCGCAGCTTCGGCACCTGGGGACTCTTCACGGCCATCATCGTCGCGGCGCTGCTCTTTGAGCCGCTCAAGCGCGTCATCCAGCTGCGTGTGGACCGCCTCTTCGACCGGCAGAGCTACGACTACCGTTCCACGCTGATCAGCTTTGGGCGCGGCCTCAGTTCCTTTACCGACCTCGATGCGCTGCTGCACGCCATCGTGGATCGCCTGCCGCGCACGCTCCTCGTCGATCGCGTCGCCGTCTTCCTCCAGGATGCGCCGGGCCAGTACCGCCTGGCCGCGCAGCACGGCCTGCCGGAGAATGTCGCCAGCGCCTATCTGGACCTGGGCTTCCTCGATTTCGACGAGCCCAGGGCCGGCTCCCATCTCTTCCTCGAGAATCCCCAGCTGGCGCTGCATCTCTCGGCTGCCGAACAGCGCACCACGGCGCTGCTCGACATGAACTATTTCCTGCCCTGCCGCGTGGGCGTCCCCGGCGCGCGCGAGTGGCAGGTGCAGGACCGCACCATTGCCGTCATCGGCCTCGGCCGCCGTGCCGGCGGCGATTTCCTCTCCAGCGAGGACATGGA
>Ga0335072_10013079_pt1 | contig 11834 bp, 6 predicted proteins | sample Lox_Sample_21_FD_206725 | JGI IMG/M metagenome (GOLD analysis project Ga0335072, IMG submission 206725) | Soil microbial communities from Loxahatchee National Wildlife Refuge, Florida, United States - Lox_Sample_2.1 | ecosystem: Environmental > Terrestrial > Soil > Wetlands | place: USA: Florida...
GTGGCTGACTCGGGCTCCGTGACCGGCGCGGGCGCCGGGGCAGAGAGCCGGACCCCACTCTTCACGGATTTAGGTCAGTTCGAACCTGGGCAAACTGGTGCATGCCGCGGATGAGATCCGTGAAGAGTGGGAGTAGCCCCGCCAGCGGACTGAAGCCGCCGTAGCGCGCAGCTTCGGTCCGCCGGGGGCAGATGCTTTCGTGGTCATTAGGGACGTTATAGGCCCCCGGAATCAACAACGATCACGGAACGTCGCGCCGCCAGCACCGTTTCCGGATGCAATCTTGTGCTAATTGAGCTACTTGTCCAGATCTGGCGGGTACGCTCGCAGCCAGCACGCTAGCCAGGTCTCTGGCTGGCTGCGAGCATAGGTAATAGCTGCGCGGTTACTGAACCTGTGCGTCAGTCCCCCGCCCGCGCTGGAGGTGTGCTATCGACCGCCTAGTGCTGTGGAACATTGATCTGACCCTGCTCGACGTCGGCCGGGTCTCCCGGGACGCATACGCGGACGCCTTTCGCCGTGTCACCGGCCGTCCGCTTGCCGCCCTGCCCCAGCTGGCGGGACGGAGCGATTCGGAGATCTTCTTCGAGTCGCTTTACCTGAACGACGTGCCGACGGGCGAGGACGAGGCTGCGGACGCCGAACTGCTGGCCAGGTATTGCTGGGAGCTGGAGACCGCCTTCGCGCTGCGTCAGGACGGACTGGCACAGCAGGGGCGGCTGCTGCCCGGGGCGCGTGCCGCGGTGACCGCATCGGCGGCCCTGCCGGGGGTCGTGCAGACAGTTCTGACCGGCACGATCAAACCGAATGCCGTGGCCAAGCTGCGCGCCTTCGGGCTGGACCGGCTCTTCGACCTGGAGATCGGCGGCTACGGCTCCGACGCTTACCCGCGAGGCTCCCTGTTGCTGCTGGTCCGCGGGCAGGCCGGGGACAAGTACGGCACTGCCCTCGACAGCGACACGACTGTCTACATCGCGGATACGGTTCGTGACATCGAGGCAGCACGCCTTGGCGGCGCTCGGAGTATCGCTGTCGGCACCGGCCGCGACACCATTGCGGAGTTGCGTGACGCAGGCGCTGACCTGGTGCTGCCCGATCTATCGGACACCGAGCAGGTGATCTCGGCCATCAACCGGCTGACCCGGGTCCCGGCTAGCCGCTAGCGAACATTTTCCGGCGCCTCCGCCCGGCCCAGCCCGTCGGTAAGGCACCCGGGAGGTAACGCTCAATGACCTGCCGGTAACCCCAGCGACTCCACATCAATGTCGGGGCTGATCTCCAGAGACTCCGTGTGCTCGTCGGTTGGACCGGTGTTGGCCGGCGGCAGCGGGTACACCACAATCCTGGCGCGGCTGCCGCTCACCGAGACGACATCTATCTCGGCACATGTGGTCGGCCCCGCATCGGAGAGCGGGTCATGTCTGACCAGTCGCATCTCCTGCGATACGACCCCTGGGATCTCCAGGAGCTCTGAGTGAATTATCCCGGTCAGGTGCTTGGCGAATCGCCTGCTGTCAGGAACCGGCGGAACTGGCATTCATCCCACCCCCTCACCCGGCGTACCCGGTATTAGCGGGTGTGACCCTGGCCTGAGCGCGACCGGGCCGGCCGTATCACGCAAAACCGCCCATGTCGGGCTAGCCGCCAAGGCCAGCCAGGCAGCTGGGCCGGCGCTGCGCATTGCGTTTCCTTGCGGCGGCGACGCAGTTCTTGCCGCCTATGCTGTACCTGGTGAAAGCATGCCTAGAGCGATCTTGGTTTGCGAGGTCTGCGACGCGATCAGGACGTTGTGGTATATAACAGTCCAGTCAACGAGGACGGACTTGCATACTTGTTGGGGGCGTAAGGCGTGGCCGACGACCTGACGCTGGCAACCGGGCGCGACTATGGCGACACGCTGTGGACGCCAACCCCCGAGTCGGCTGCGCGAACCGAGATAGTGCGCTACATCCGGTGGCTAGCCGCGAACGATGGCCCGACCGTGACGGCTGACACAGTGATGAGCCACACCGCGACGGCAGAAACAGCGACTGGCGACACCGCGACGGCAGAAACTGCGACTGGCGAAGCTGGCACCGGCATCCCCAGCTACCGCCAGTTGTGGCAGTGGTCGGTCGACGAGCCGGCCGCGTTCTGGTCGTCAATCTGGGACTTCTTCGGAGTCCTTGGCAGCCGTGGCCCCGGGCCCGTGCTCACGGGGCAGATGCCGGAGGCCGTCTGGTTCGCGGGCAGCACGCTGAACTACGCCAGGAACGCCCTGCAGCGCGCCGGCGCCGAGCCCGAGCGCACTGCGGTTATCTACACCTCGGAAGCCGGTCGCAGCGGTCAGCTCAGCTACGGCGAGCTAACCGCCCAGGTGGCACGGGTCCGGGCCGGCCTGCAGGACCTCGGCATCGGTCTCGGTGACCGGGTCGCTGCCTACCTGCCGAACTCTCCCGAGGCGCTGATCGCGATGCTGGCCACTGCCAGCCTGGGCGCGATCTGGACATCGTGCTCACCAGACTTCGGCGCACATAGCGTGATCGACCGGTTCGCCCAGGTAGCCCCGAAGGTGCTGCTCGGCGTGACCGGCTACGCCTACGGCGGCAAGCAGTTTGACCGCCGGCCTGAGCTCACCGCGATCGCCGCCGAACTGCCGGGGCTGGCCGCCGTCGTCGTCGTCGACTACCTCGGCCACGGCAGCGACGCAGCTCACCTCGACGCTGGTGTCCGAGCGCTGGCCTGGGAGAACTTCGGCCCCGCCGACGTCGACGCAGCGCAGCTTGAGTTCGCCGAGGTGCCGTTCTCCCATCCGCTCTGGGTGCTTTACTCCTCGGGCACCACCGGCTTGCCCAAGCCGATAGTGCACAGCCATGGCGGGATCGTGCTCGAGCACCTCAAGGCACTGGGCCTGCATCAGGATCTGACCAGCGCGGATGTGTTCTTCTGGTACACCACGACCGGCTGGATGATGTGGAACTACCTCATCGGCGGCCTGCTGGTCGGCGCCGCTGTCGTCCTCTACGACGGCAGCGCCGTGCACCCGGACACCGGGGCGCTGTGGAACCTCGCCGCCAAGGCCGGCGTGACCTACGCAGGCACTGGCGCGCCGTACCTGCTGACCTGCATGAAGGCCGGCATCCGGCCAGCCGCGGAACACGACCTGTCGGCTCTCAAAGGGGTTGGCTCCACCGGCTCTCCGTTGCCACCCGAAGGTTTCCGATGGGTCTACAAAGAGCTGGGAACGGGGCCTACCGGGGTGATTCTCGGCTCGTTCTCGGGCGGTACAGACCTGTGCACGGGGTTCGTCGGGCCAGCTCCGATCCTGCCCGTCCGTGCCGGGCTGATCTCCGGGCCATGCTTGGGTGCCCGGGTTGAGTCATTCGACCCTGCAGGGCAGCCGGTCATCGGCGAGGTCGGTGAGCTCGTGCTCACCCAGCCGATGCCGTCGATGCCGGTCGGATTCTGGAACGACCCGGCCGGCGAGCGCTACCGGGCCAGCTACTTCGCTGAGTATCCGGGCGTCTGGCGGCATGGGGACTGGATCATGATCCTGCCCGATGGCGGCTGTGTCATCTACGGCCGGTCTGACGCCACCCTGAACCGCGGCGGCGTGCGAATGGGCACAAGCGAGTTCTACCGCGTGGTGGAGCGGTTGCCCGAAGTGGCCGACAGCCTGGTCGTCGACACTGGTCAGCTCGGCCGGGAGGGGCGGCTGATCCTGTACGTGGTGCTGGCCGAACCCCACCTGCTGACCGAAACACTGACTGCGAAGATCAGATCGCTGCTCCGCGCGGAGTTGTCGCCGCGGCACGTTCCCGACGAGATCATCGAGGTCCCCGGCATTCCGCGGACCCTGTCCGGCAAGAAGCTCGAGGTGCCCGTCAGGAAGATCCTGCTCGGCGCTCCGGTGGCCGATGCGGCGGACCCGGACGCGCTGGCAAACCCCGAGGTACTCAGTTTTTTCGCGTCGTCGGCGGCGCCCGCGGCAGGCGCCGAACCCCCTGGCACACGGCGGCCTGCGGCAGGCATCGTGCCTGGCGGCACTTCGCCTGCCGGCGCCGAACCCCCTGACACCGCAGGCGGGCGCGCGTGACCGAGGTGAGCGCCGCATGACCGAGACGAGCACTGGCCGCAGCTTCGGCGAGGAAGGCGGCCTGCTGACCTACGGCAGGTACTTGCGAGTGCCGGAACTGCTTGCTCAGCAGGTGCCCGAGGTAAGCCCGCCGGTGCATGACGAGCTCCTGTTCATCATCGTGCACCAGACCTACGAGCTGTGGTTCAAGCAGTTGCTGCACGAGCTCACGGCCGTCAGGGACGCGATGCTGGCGGGCGGGGAGCCGCAAGGCGGTCCGGGCGGTGCGCCGCACGATGAGTCGGCCGCAGCCCCGGGCGAAACGGCGAGCCGGACTTCGGCTAGCACAGCCAGGCCGACCTGGCTGGCCCGGCACCTGCTGCACCGGGCGCACGTGATCCAGCGGCTGCTGGTCAATCAGATCGACGTGCTGGAGACGATGACCCCGCAGGACTTCCTGGAGTTCCGCGCGGCGCTCGCCCCAGCCAGCGGCTTCCAGTCAGTGCAGTTCCGCGAGCTGGAGTTCCTGTCCGGCGCTAAGGACCCTGCTTTCGTGGCCCGCTTCAGGTCGCTGACGCCCGACGAACGGGACCGGCTTGACTCGCGGCTGGCCGAGCCGTCGCTCTGGGACGCATACGTTGACCTGCTCGCTTCCAGGGGCCTCGCGGTCGGCGATGCCAAGGAGATCCTCGCCTCGCTGGTCAGCGTGGCAAGGGACCGGTCTCGTTACGACGATCTATGGGAACTGGCCGAGGATCTCCTGACGTACGACGAGCTTGCCGCACTGTGGCGCGCCAGGCACGTCCAGATGGTCGAGCGACAGATCGGGACGAAGTCCGGGACAGGCGGCTCCACCGGAGCGCCATACCTGCACCGGCGCGTACCGATGCGCTATTACCCGTTGCTCTGGGAACTACGGGACTCCCTGTGATGACTATCACTGTGATGACGAATGCAGTAAAGACAGAAGTGGCAGCGGCAACGTAGCCGCGCCTAAGGAGTGGGATTCATGCCGGATGGTGGGGTCGGGACAACCGACAGCAAGCACGCCCTGCTAGCCAAAGCGGCCGCAGCCGCCGAGCCGATGCCCGGAGTCGGCGACCTCGGCAACTACCTGCACGCGTACTACCGGCACGTCGAGGTAGACGACCTTGGCACGGGTGGCCCCGACCGGGTGGCGGCTGTCGCACTCGCGCAGGCGCAGCTTGCCGTCAGCCGGCCGCAGGGGCGGGCCCTGGTGGACGTCAGGCCCGGCGGCAGCGCCGCGCTCGACGCGACCTCCTATGTCATCGACATCGTTACCGACGACATGCCGTTCCTGGTCGACTCAATCACGATGGAACTGGGCAACCATGGCCTGTCGGCGCGCCTGGTGATCCATCCGCAACTGCGGGTCCGCCGGGATGTCACAGGCGCGTTGCGCGAGGTCGTCGGCTCCGCTAGCGCCGGGCAGGTAAGTGCCAGCGAGCCCAGCCATGACGAGCTAGCCGAATCCTGGACCCACATCGAGATCCCGGCGCTCACCGGCAGCGAGGCCGAGACGGTAGCCGCAGACCTGAACCGGGTGCTTGGCGATGTCAGGGTCTCCGTCGAGGACTACCCCCGGATGCACGCCAGGGCGGTGTCGCTGGCTGACGACGTGCTGGCCCCGGAGGGCGAAGGAAAAGGCGGTGCGGATTCCCCCGCCGAGATCGCTGAACTGCTGAACTGGCTGGCCGACGGACGCTTCACGTTCCTCGGCTACCGGGAGTACGAACTGGAGACCGGGCCCGAGGGGATGACGCTCACCGCGGTACCCGGTACCGGGCTCGGCATCCTGCGGCACGACCGGGTGGGGCCGGGTTCGTTCGCCTTGCTGCCCGATGAGCTGAAGGCGCGCGCGCTCGGGCCGCAGCGGCTGATCGTGACGAAAGCCAACTCGCGGTCGACCGTGCACCGGCCGAGCTACCTGGACTACGTCGCGGTCAAGAAGCTGACGCCTGACGGCGCGGTCGCGGGGGAGTACCGCTTCCTCGGCCTGTTCACTCACGCGGCGTTCGCGGAGACGATCAAGGGCATCCCGGTGCTGCGCCGCAAGCTGGCCGAGGTGCTGGAGTACACCGGCATGGCCGCCGACAGCCACGACGGCAAGGAAGTCGCCGAGGTGCTCGACTTCTATCCCCGCGAGGAGCTCTTCATGAGCTCGGTGACGGACCTGGCAGCTGTCACAGCCGGCGTGCACGTCTTGCGGGAGCGGCGGCAGACCCGGCTGTTCCTCCGCAAGGACATCTTCGGCCGGTACGTCTCCTGCCTGGTGTACCTGCCGCGAGACCGGTACACGACAGCGGTACGGCTGCGCGCACAGGAGATCTTGCAGCGAGCTTTTGGCGCTCAGCAGATCGACTACAGCGTCCAGGTAGGCGAGTCGCCGGTGGCCAGGCTGCACCTGGTCGTCCGGGCGGAACGAGGTCGCCAGCTTCCCGACGCCGATCCGGTGGCGCTCGAGCGCGCCGTCGCGGCCGCCGTTCGGTCCTGGGACGACGACCTCGCTGACGAGGCGGCGGGCGCCCTAGGCCCCGAGCGTGCCCGCGAACTGCTGACTCAGCTCGGCGCCGTGATCCCGCCCAGCTACAAGACCGACGTGCCGGCCTCGGCCGCCATGACTGACTTCGCCCGGATCCTGGAGCTGCGCGCAACTGGCGGCGACGTCGACTTCGAGTTGTGGGAGTCGCAGGACTACATCGGCGGCGTGCCGATCGAGTCGCAGGACGACGTGCCGGACACGGCCAAGCGGGTGTGGCGGCTGACCATCTACCGGACCCGGGGACCGATCACGCTGACTGACGTGCTGCCGCGCCTGCAGCACATGGGCGTAGACGTGGTCGACGAGCACCCGTACGAGTTCCCGGCGGCCGCGTCTTCGACGATGCTGCCGTTCTGGATCTACGACTTCGGGCTGCGCCGCAGGCCCGTGCTGGACAGCAGCGTCGCCGCCCAGCAGGGCGACCTGATCTCCAACCACAAGGTCAGGGAGCAGGTCGAGGGCGCGCTGGCGGCGCTGTGGGACGGCAGGATCGAAGACGACGGCTTCAACGCGCTGGTGCTGGACGCGCAGCTGACCTGGCGCCAGGTCGCCGTGCTGCGCGCGTACGCCAAGTACTTGCGGCAGGCCAATGTCACGTTCAGTCAGGACTACATCGAGGACGTGCTGCGCGCGAACTCGCAGATCACCCGGCTGCTGGTGACGCTGTTCGAGTCGCGGTTCGATCCGGACAAGGAGCCGGGAGAGGCAGAGCGGAGCGAGGCTATCGCCGAGGAGATCGCCGGCGCCCTCGACGGCGTCGCGAGCCTCGACGAGGACCGGATACTGCGCTCCTATCTGGGCCTGATCACCGCGACGCTGCGCACGAACTACTACAGCACGGCGTCGGCTGACGTTCCCTACCTGGTCTTCAAGCTGGACGCGCGCCGGGTGCCGGACCTGCCGGCGCCGCGCCCGCAGTTCGAGATGTTCGTCTACTCGCCTCGGTTCGAGGGCGTGCACCTCCGGTTCGCGCGCGTCGCGCGCGGCGGGCTGCGCTGGTCGGATAGACGGGAGGACTTCCGCACGGAGATCCTCGGCCTGGCCAAGGCGCAGGAGGTCAAGAACTCCGTCATCGTGCCGTCCGGCGCAAAGGGCGGGTTCGTCTGCAAGCAGTTGCCCGATCCCGCCGACCGCGAGGCCTATCAGGGTGAGGTGCTCGCCTGCTACCGGATGTTCATCGCGGGGCTGCTGGATGTCACTGACAACCTCGAAGCGGGCCGGGTGGTGCCGCCCCCGCAGGTGGTCCGGCACGACGATGACGACCCGTACCTGGTGGTAGCGGCCGACAAAGGCACTGCCACCTTCTCCGATACCGCGAACGAGATCGCGATGAGCCGCGGCTTCTGGCTCGGCGACGCCTTCGCCTCCGGCGGGTCCGAGGGCTACGACCACAAGAAGATGGGCATCACCGCCCGCGGCGCCTGGGAGTCGGTCAAGTTCCACTTCCGCACCCGTGGCGTCGACGTGGACGCCGACGACATCACCGTGGTCGGCATCGGCGATATGTCCGGTGACGTGTTCGGGAACGGGATGCTGCTGTCGCGGCATATCAAGCTGGTCGCGGCCTTCGATCACCGGCACGTATTCCTCGACCCCGACCCCGATCCGGGGGTGAGCTTCGCCGAGCGGCAGCGCATGTTCGAGCTGCCCAGGTCATCGTGGGCTGACTACAACCGGGCGCTGATTTCTGTCGGCGGTGGCATCTGGCCCCGGTCGGCGAAGTCGATCCAGCTGTCGCCGCAGGTCCGCGCAGTGCTCGGGATCGGTGAAGGGGAGCTGGCGCTGCCGCCGGACGCGCTGATCTCGGCGATTCTGCGTGCTCCGGTCGAGTTGCTCTGGAACGGCGGTATCGGCACTTACGTCAAGGCGTCCAACCAGGCCAACGCCGAGGTCGGCGACCGCTCGAATGACGCGGTGCGGGTGGACGCTGCCGCGCTCCGGGCCAAGGTGGTCGGCGAGGGCGGCAACCTCGGCCTGACCCAGGAGGCCAGGATCGAGTACGCGCTGGCCGGCGGTCTGGTCTGCACTGACTTCATCGACAACTCGGCCGGGGTCGACACCTCTGACCATGAGGTCAATATCAAGATCCTGCTGGATCGCGAGGTGCGGGCAGGCAACCTGACGGGCGAGGGCCGGAACGAGCTCTTGCAGCAAATGACCGACGAGGTCGCTCAGGAAGTCCTGGAACACAACTACCTGCAGAATCGCACTCTGGCCGCCGCATTGGCGCAGTCGACGCAGATGCTGCACGTGCACGCCAGGTACATCCGCAAGCTTGAGCGGGACGGGAAGGTCAGGCGGCGGCTCGACGTGCTGCCGAACGACCGGGAGATCGCCGAGCGCAGGTCGGCCGGGATCGGGCTGGTCATTCCGGAGTTCTGCGTGCTGCTGGCGGCTACCAAGATCGACACGACCAAGGAGCTGCTCGCGTCCGCGCTGCCGGACGATCCTTACCTGCGGCGCGTGCTGGTCGACTACTTCCCCACCCCGCTGCGGCAGAAGTACTCCGGCGGCATGGGCGAGCACCGGCTGCACCGAGAGATCATCACCACGTCGGTCGTCAACGACATGGTGGACCGGTCCGGCATTACCTTCGCGTTCCGGCTGAACGAGGAGACCGGTGCCTCGATTCCGGAGATCACCACAGCCTGGCTCATCCCCCGTGCGGTCTTCGACATGCCGGGGTTCTGGGCTCAGGTCGAGGCACTGGACGGCAAGGTCGACACTGGCGTGCAGGTCCTGGCGGCGCTGGAGGGCCGGAAGCTGACCGAACGGGCCGCGCGGTGGCTGCTGAACTTCCGCCGCCCGCCGTTCGATGTGCAGGCCACCATCGACTTCTTCGCGGCCGGGGTGCTCACGGTGGCGGCGGGTCTACCCAAGCTGCTGACGGGCCGGGACCTGGCAGGCTTCGGTGAGCGGCGGGAGATCTACGTCGCCCGTGGCGTGCCAGACGACCTGGCCGACCGGATTGCCGGGATGGTGCCGGCATACTCGGCCTTCGACATCGTGGACATCGCCCACGGCACTGGCCGGTCAGTCGAGGAAACCGCTGAGGTGTATTTCGATCTGGCCGACCGGCTGCAGATCGCCCGGCTGCGCGACATGATCACCGCCCTGCCGCGCGACGACCGGTGGAACACCATGGCCCGCGGGGCGATCAGGGATGACCTGTACACCGCGCATGCAGCGCTGGCCAGGGACGTGCTGAGCGTCACCGGACCAGGCGCGCCTGAGCAGCGGCTGGCCGCCTGGGTCCAGCGCAACGACTCCGCCGTCAGGCGGGCCAACCAGACGCTAACCGAGATCTGGGAGAGCAACGCCTTTACTGTGGCTACCTTGTCGGTCGCTGTCCGGGCAGTGCGCACGCTGGTGACGACAAGCACACTGCCCACCTGAGCGGCCGGCGGCCTGTGCGGCTGGCGACGGGCTGAGCGGCAACGGGCTGAGCGGCGACAGGCCGATCCTCGTCGCCGTGTCCTGCCTGGACACTGCGACGGCTGGCTGGCCCGTCAGTCAGCGGCCCGGAACGGCTGGTCTCGCGGGCTCGCGTAGGCTGCATGCATGCCAACCGACCCCACGAGCGAGATTTCAGAGCTGAAGGCGACGCTCGCCAGCGTGGAGGCCGTCCTCGACCCGGATGCCATGCGCAAGGAGGCAGACAGCCTTCGCGAGCGCTCCGCCGACCCCAGCTTGTGGGAAAACCAGGATCAGGCGCAGGACGTAACCAGGAGGTTGTCCTACCTCGACGGCGAGTTGGCGCGCCTGGAGGGGCTGCACCGCAGGCTGGACGATACCGCCGTTATGTTCGAGCTTGCCGAGAGCGAGCAGGACGAACCCACCAGGCAAGAGGCAGAGCGTGAGCTGGCCGCGCTGCGCAAGGAGATCGACCAGCTTGAGATCAGGACCCTGCTGAGCGGCGAGTACGACGCTCGCGAGGCCCTCATCAGCATCAACGCTGGAGCCGGAGGAGCGGACGCGGCAGACTGGACCGAGGGCCTGCGGCGCATCTACTTGCGGTGGGCTGAGCGGCATGGCTATGCGACGGAGGTTTACGACACCTCGTACGCCGAAGAGGCCGGGATCAAGTCCACCACGTTCGCGATCAAGGCACCGTACGCCTACGGGACGCTGCGCGGCGAGCACGGCACGCACCGGATGGTCCGCATCTCAAAATACGACAACCAGGGGCGCCGCCAGACCTCGTTCGCCATGGTGGACGTGCTGCCCGTGGTTCAGCAGGTCGATCACATCGACATACCGGAAGACGAGATGCGCGTCGACGTGTTCCGGTCGAGCGGACCGGGCGGCCAGGGAGTGAATACCACCGACTCCGCCGTCCGGATCACCCACCTGCCTACCGGGATCGTCGTGTCCTGCCAGAACGAGCGCAGCCAGATCCAGAACAAGGCCACCGCGATGGCGGTACTGCAGTCCAAGCTGCTTGAGCGCAAGCGGGAAGAGCAGGCGGCCAAGATGAACGAGCTCCGCGGCGACGGCGGGCGGAGCTGGGGTACCCAGATCCGCAACTATGTGCTGCACCCGTATCAGAACATCAAGGACGTACGGACCGGCTACGAGACCGGCAATACGGCTGCTGTGATGGACGGCGAGATCGACGAGTTCATCGAGGCCGAGATCCGCTGGCTGCGCAGCAAGGGTCTGTAGGGCAAGCCCCGTCTGCTGCAGGCACACATCTGCTGCAGGCACACGTCTGCTGCAGGCGCCCGTCTGCTGTCGCAGCGACACTTCACGGCTGCGGTGCGTCATAGCGCCCTGTTTACGCTGATACGCACGTACCGGAGCCGGGACATGTGGCCAGCGAGTCGGAACAAAATTCGCTAATCGGACCGCTTAAGCCGGTCGCGTAACGCGGCCGAGGCTCGCCATCTGGACAGTCTGCGCCAAAAACGACGCAAGCCTCCTGCCGACCAGGGACGGCCTCGTACGACGCCCGGCGATTCGCCGCCTGGCGGGCCCGGACAGACCCAGCTACGGGCCTGACTCCCGGTCTAGTGCGCCAGGTGCATCGCGGCCACCGTCAGCAGGGCCAGCACGAGCAGGACAGCCGCAATCAGCTGCACGCTCATGCTGTGGCTGTGGTGGTGGACGTGCGCGCGGGCTTCACGGCAGGTCGGACAGCGACCCTCCGCTACCGGCCCAGCACAGTGGGCGCAGATCAGGTGCTCGCAGCTCATCCGGCTCCTACCGGGCATACCG
>Ga0335072_10013080_pt1 | contig 11834 bp, 8 predicted proteins | sample Lox_Sample_21_FD_206725 | JGI IMG/M metagenome (GOLD analysis project Ga0335072, IMG submission 206725) | Soil microbial communities from Loxahatchee National Wildlife Refuge, Florida, United States - Lox_Sample_2.1 | ecosystem: Environmental > Terrestrial > Soil > Wetlands | place: USA: Florida...
AGAAATCCACAACTTCCAGCCCCTCCCGGTGATTTAAATCACATTCAGAAACTCAAATCCCTGCCAAACTTTTTTTGACGTGAGGCTGGCAGATCGTTCGGGCCATCTGTAATGTTGTTATTCCGCCAGCCTCATAGTCGCCGAGTTCGGGCCTCCGATTTTCCCCGATCCGCTCAACGCTGTTGCACTGACCATCACGGCCTGCAACGTTGAAGCAAAGAACGTGCAGGGCCTTCAGGAATTGCCCCCTCGGAATCGTCTTCCACGACGACAAGGGATTCGCAATGGCAGCACAGGTTTTTCCCATCTACGCAAAGCTCAGCCGCCGCCTTCTTCGCATGGCCGCGCCGCCGCGCGCCGATCAGCCCATTCACGTCATCGCAGGCCTCGATCGCATCCGGCTCTTTCTCGATTGTCCCCGCCACGCATGGGCATGGCCGCGCTCCAACCGGGACGAGCACTATCCCGGCTTCGACTCCCACCAGACCTGTTCCAAGTGCAGCTCAAAGCGCTTCTTTGATTCGCGCCGCTGGCGCTCCGGCCCCTTGTATCGCTCCCGCCACAAGCCTCATTGAACCAGGACCTCATGCAGCAATCCGCCGTCGAGTAGAATGATCGCGGCATGCCCGCGCTGCGCCGTGCACGTGGATCCTCGGGGACCGACCACTCGCGCCAACGCGTTGTGAACACAACCCGCTCTCCAATTCCCAAGACAGCACGACCCGCCCACGCCGCCCTTCGGTCCCTTTTTCCCCTTGTCTTCGCGCTCTCTTGCCTTCTTCCCGGCTCCGGCCAGGACCAATCCTCCACACCCGAGCCGCCTGTTTTTGCCCAATTAGCCACCCAGCCTGAAGGCCTCATCCATCTCGACGTCGCCGTCACCGATTCTGCCGGCGGGACCGTCGTCGGTCTCCAGGCAAGTGACTTCACGCTGCTCGACAATGGCCAGCCCCGAAAGATCCTCACCTTCCGCTCCTCGACTGGATCGACCGATCCGAACGCGCGCCTCAATGAAATCGTCTTCGTCATCGATCAGGTCAACCTGCCGCCTGCGCAGGTCGCCCTTGTGCGGAACGGCGTCGTGAAGTTCCTGCAACAGAACAACGGCCGGCTCTCCATTCCAGTTTCCATCTACTGGTTCCGGCGAACCGGGCTCTATGCAACGGCCGCACCATCTGCGAACGGCAATGAGCTCGCGGATGCCGTCGTTCACGACCGCGCCCAACGCGAGTTGTGGGACATTCCCGCGCCCCGGGCCGGCGCCCTCGGCGCCCTCGGCGCCCTCTCGGGGAAACTCTGGGACAGCGCTCTTCGGACGATATACACCATCGCCATCGAGCGTAGAGAACTGCCGGGACGCAAAGCGTTGGTTTGGTTCGGATCAGGCTGGCCCCTCGATGCCGGCCATTTTCAGCAGAACCGAGACGCTTTCGACTCTCTCGTCGAGCTCTCCACGCGTATTCGCGAAGCGCGCCTCGACCTCTGCCAGATTCCCATCACGGTGTTGATGGGCGCTGGCAATTTGGCTGAATCAGTCCCGAGTTTCGATTACCAGGATTATGTTCCAGGCCTCCGCTCGCTTCAGGAACTCGGCAAGGATCCTCGATTCATCAATGCGCACTTCGCGCTTCCCGTGCTCGCCATACAGAGCGGCGGCCTCATTGCTGACCAGGGAATCGAAAAGGCCATCGAGTCTTGTATCCGTGAATCGAGCTTCTTCTACACGTTGTCGTTTGATCCGCCAAAGACATCGACCCCAGACCAATACCACACGCTGACCTTGAAGGTGCGGGGTTCAGCCGCCCGAACCATCACCGGCTACTACGACGAGCCGCTCTTCTACGATCAGCCCCGCATCCCAACAAGGCGGCTTACCGTGCTCGAACTGGAGCAGATGCTCGACGGCGCCTCGCACCAGAGCGATGCCGATCTGGCAGACCAGCTCGCGGGGCTGGAACTGACCGAACGCCTCAGCAGCTCCGATCTCGCGCGTTTGTTGCGCCCGCTCGGCAAAAGGTCTAAAGACGCATTGACCGCGCTAGCCGACGAATCCGCTTTTCTCGAACTCCCCACTGCCGACATCCTCGCCGAACCCGCTCCCGATGCCGCCGCACAGCAACAGATCCTTTCGCGCACCAGGACCTATCTTCAGGCGGTTCTTCCCAAGCTTCCGGACTTTTATGCAACCCGCACCACGGTGGAATACCAGCAACCAGCGCCGAAGGAAGACGACACCTGGAAAGTTCCCTTGTCCGACCAGTCGCTCCGGGCTGCGGTCACCGTGAAAGCAACACTGCGCTACCGCAAAGGGCACGAAGAACAGGATGTCGAAAAGCAGAAGGGCAGCCGCGCGGCCAGGCAGCGCAGTCTCAATCTCGTCGGCGTCTTCGGACCGCTCCTCGACGTGACCTTCGCGGATGCCACCAGTCCCCCCGGCAAATTGACGTGGGCCCGCTGGGAGCGCGGTGTGGCAGGCAAAGTCGCCGTCTTCCACTACGAACTGCCCGGTCCCAACTCGATTTTTTCTGTCGGGAACTGCTGTCTGAAGGGGCATAGGCCGTTTCTCGCAACGCCGCCCGGCCGTGGGGAGATCACCATCGATCCGCAAACCGGCGCAATTCTGCGCTTCACCATGGAGTCGGAACCCGGATGGATCTTGGAACCCAACCTTCATCCCGTTCAGCCGGTGCTCGAAAGCCGCACAATGGTTGAGTATGGCCCGGTCGAGATCGGAGGCACGAACTACATCTGCCCGCAGCGCAGCGTCCTCATCATGCGGACCCGTCCCGTTCGGCAAATCTACTTCTGGAACGAGCCGTTCGAAATCTATTCGTCTTACGAGACCATGCTCGACGACTTCTCCTACACCGACTATCACAAGTTCGGTACCGAGATGCGCATCCTGCCCGGATTCCAGCCAGTCCCAAATCCAAATCCCTGAACCGGTCCGCAATCGCTGCCACGAGCGCTCTTCACTGCGTGTCAAGAGGTACTCCGCAAAATATTTTCTAAGTCGTTCATTCCATGCGGAAGATTCCTGCGGGCGATTTGCCTCTTAATTCGTGCGATTCCCTATCCTTGAAACAGTAGACCCACAAGCAAAGGCCCCGCGCGCCTTTCGAGCCTGCGTCCCGTCTCCTGCGCAGTCGCTCCCGAGGCGCCGGGGCCTTCGTGGGTCTGCGCGTCGCGCTGTCTTCTGCCGCCGGCCGGAACCACGGCCCCGCGCACGACAGCCTTGTCGCAAATCAAGTCAACGGCCGGTCCCATGCCTGCCCGCGACGCCTGAAAGGAATTCCAGCCATGGCCAATATCCTCGTCAATATCGAAAAAGGCATCGAAATCGGAGCCGAAGACGCCCTCAAGTGGCTCACCGGCGCCAGCAAAACCCTGCAGGCCGCGCCGGCTGTCGTTGCCGCGCTTGCCACGCTCATCGGAGCCGTCGAAAAACCGCTCTCTGAACTGGCAGGCGCCGCCGCCAACCCTCTCAACATCCCGCTCGACGTGCAAACTGTCTCTGACCTCAAGGCCGTCTGGCCCGACGTCAAAGCCTTCCTCGCCACGCTCGGCGTCAAGTTCTGAGGGGGTTCGGGTGGATGGGGTGCGACCCTCCTGCGTACCCCACCCCCCCCCGAAAAATTCGCAGTTTTGCACAAAAATCTTGCCTGATTTTCGGCACTCGACTTCGACCAACGCAGTCCGATATCGAGAGGGTACGGGCTTTGCGATTGAGACCGGGGGGTACGCGCTTCATCCCGTACATTCTCATCGCGAAAGGGAAGGGGCTTCAGCCCCTGAGGGAGGCTCTTCCCCGATCTGCGGGTACCTGATGAAGCTGAGCGAAGGATTTGCTCCTGCATTCTCCGCAGAAGAATCAAGAACCGGGTGCCCAGGTCTCCCGTTTTTGGAGACCTGGGAAGCACGCGCCCTACGCGTTGATGTCCTGCGCCTGCCCCAGGGTCACCTTGAACGTGAGCTGCTTGCGTCCGCGCATCACCGTTACGCTCACCGTGTCGCCAGCCTGGTGCTTGTCCATGATCGCGCTGATGTCCTGTGTATCGGTCACCTGCTGCCCATCGATCGCCACAATCAGGTCGCCGCCCAGCATAATCGGCGTGTTCCCCACGTACGCTTTCTCGTTGCCTCCGTGCAGTCCGGCCCGCTCTGCCGCGCCTCCCGGAATCACTTCCTGGATCAGCACGCCGTAATCGGAGGCGAGGCCCATCTGCTCGGCGAGATCGGGTCCGATGGCAAACGAGCGAATGCCGAGCGACGGCCGCCGCACCTGCCCGTAGCGAGTGAGGTCGCCCAGCACAGCCTTGGCTGTGTTGATCGGGATCGCGAATCCGATGCCCGCGCTCTGCTCCACGCCGTTCGAAGCAATCATCGTGTTGATCCCGATCACTTCCCCGTGCGAGTTCAGCAGCGGGCCGCCCGAGTTGCCGGGATTGATCGCCGCGTCGGTCTGGATCGCATCATCGATGCGGCCGCCGTCGCCGCGCTCGATCGGACGGATCGCGCTGATGATGCCCTGCGTCATGGTGCCGCTGAGCCCGAAGGGATTGCCGATCGCAAACACCTCCTGGCCCACCGCAAGCCCGGTCGAACTGGCCAGCGTCACCGGCTGCAGATCGGGCGCGTTGATTTGGAGCAGCGCGAGATCGTGCACCCGGTCATAGCCGATCACCTTGGCCGTGTAGGTCTTCTTGTTGCTGAGCGAAACCTGGATACCCCGGTTGGCAACTCCATGGTTCCCGCCTTCGATCACGTGATAGTTCGTCAGCACGTGCCCGGCGCGGTCGAGAATGAAACCGGATCCCTGCCCTTCCTGCGGAACGACTCCGTAGAAGAAGTTGAATACCACCTCGCGCGAAGTGATGTTCACTACCGACGGCAGCACACGCCGATAAATCGAAATGCTGTTCTGTTCTTCGCTATTGTAGGCTGGCGCAGCCTCTGCCTCGTTCAGCTCCAGTGGCGAGTCGGAGGCAGCCCGCGCGCCGAACAGCGGAATATCGCGCAGATGCGAGGGGAGATGCGTGGTGAGAAACCAGAACCCTCCCACAATAACGACAATCAGAATCAATGGACGCAGTTTCATGACCTTCCAAACGTGCCTTTCGACATAGATACGCCGCTCGCGCGGCCCGGTTCCCCCGACGCGCCGTCCAAGCAGGCTTCTCTTATTTTAATGACTCATTCTGTGCGAGTTTGTTGCTCTCGGCCGTCAGCCGCTGCCACAGCTGCACGGTCTGTGCTTTAAGGCTCGCAAGGTCCCCCGAGTTTTCAAGCACGTAATCGGCCTTCGCGGCTTTGATGTCATCGCCGATCTGGTGGGCGAGCCGCGACCGCGCATCGGCCTCCGCCGCGTCGCGGCCGGCGCCTGCCGATGCAAGCCTGTCTGCATAGCGTGCAATCTTTACTTCATCCGGAGCCGTTACCACCACCACGCGATCGATTCTCCGGCGCCAGTCGGCAAGCATGCTCTCCTTTTCGCCGCGTGCCCGCGCATTGCGCTCCACTTCAAAAATCAGCGCCGACACCACCACGGCCACCGCAGCGGGATCGCGCCGGAACACTTCGCTCGCCCAACGCTGCTGGGCCTCAATCACTGCGGGGTGCACAATGTCGTTCAGCTCGTCGAGCCTTCCGCCGCGAAATGCCATCTCCGCCAGTCGCGCCCGGTCGAGCCTGCCGTCGCCGCGCACAACCTCGGGGCCAAACGCGCGCACAATTTCTGCAAAAGCCGCCCGCCCCGGCTCCATCAATGCGCGGCCCATCTCGTCTGATTCGCTCACTTCCGCGCCCAGCTCGCGCAGATACCCGGCCACGGTGCTCTTGCCGCTGCCGATCCCGCCAGTCAGGCCGACTCGCAACACAGTTAGAATCCCCGCCGCATCTTCGCGGCGCGCACCGTGTTCGCCATCAGCATCGCAATCGTCAGCGGACCAACGCCGCCCGGAACCGGTGTGTACGCTCCCGCCACCTCAAATGCCTTCGGATGCACATCGCCGACGATCGTCGAGCCGCGCTTCGCAAACGTCGCCTCGCGCCTGGCGTCGCCCGCAAAGTAGCGGTCAAACTCTTCGCGCGTTGTGATCCGGTTGATACCCACGTCAAGGATCGTTGCGCCCGGCTTCACCATCTCCGGCGTAATGAATCCCGGCCGCCCGATCGCCGCCACCAGAATGTCCGCCTCCCGCGTCACGGCTCCCAGGTCCCGCGTTTTCGAATGGCAAATCGTGACCGTAGCATTCTGGTGCAGCAGCAGCATCGCCACCGGTTTGCCCACAATGTCGCTGCGGCCCACTACCACCGCGTGCTGGCCACTGATGGGGAGATGGCTGCGCTTCAGAATCTCCAGAATGCCCGCGGGCGTGCACGGAGCCAGCGCCGGCCTGCCCGCTTGCAGCTTGCCCGCATTCACCGGGTGAAACCCGTCCACATCCTTGTCCGGCGACACCGCGTCGAGCAGCGCCTTGGCATCCACCTGCTTCGGCAGCGGTAACTGGATCAGAATGCCGTCAATATCGTCCCGCCCGTTGAGAGCGGTAACCAGATCGAGCATCTCTTCGGTGGTTACCGTGTCGGGAGGCGTAATCAAATCGCTATAGATACCAAGGTCCGCGCAGGTCTGTACCTTGCTGCGTACATAGATCTCCGAGGCCGGCACGTGTCCGACGAGAACTGCGGCCAGCCCCGGCCTGACTCCGCGGGTAACCAGTCCCTTCACCTCTTCAGTAACTTCCTGCTTGATCGCCGCGGCAATCGCCGCGCCATCAAGAATCTTTGGCATGTTCTGCTCCAAACCTTCATCGTAATCGCTGTCGTGAAGTAACCGCCACTCGTCAGGTGCAAATCACCGATTCCTCTTTACTTTGTCTGCGCGCGAGGGAGATGCTTGGGCATGCTTCCCCGTTCTGCGCGAGCACTCTCGCTCCTGATAACAGTTCTCTGTGCGTTCTTCGCATGGCAGTTCTGCATTCAGTCGTCGCGCGCAGAGACAAGCCAGAAGCAGCCAGACATCAACGTTGCGCCGCCGGCCGGCGAACTCGTCCTCAACGGACTGGGAAAAGGCGCCGCGCCTCTCGATGGTCCGTGGCAATTTCACCTGGGCGACGACCCATCCTGGGCGTCTCCTTACTTCGACGACTATTTCTGGTCGCAGCTCACCGCCGACAAGCCGTGGGGTCTGCAAGGTCATCCGAGTTACACCGGCTTCGCGTGGTACCGCCGCCACATCAACATCTCAACTGCGCCCGGCGCTTCGCACGAGATCGCGTTACTGATTCCAGCAATCGATGATGTCTACGAGATTTACTGGAATGGCAAGCTGGTCGGCCACTTCGGTCATACGCCGCCGCACTGGGTTTACTATTCCGGAGTGCCCGCGCAGACCTACGGACTTGGGCGCGTCGAGAGCGGCGTGCTCGCAATTCGCGTGTGGAAGGCGCCGCTCTTTTCCACGGACGATGGCACCGCCGGAGGCTTCGAAGCGGTTCCTATGATCGGCGGTCCCAGGGCGATCGCCGACGCCAAAGCCAATCTTGATTTTCAATGGCTGCACGGCCAGCAGTTCCGCTTCGCGCTCACCTCGCTGTGCGCGCTGGTCGCACTGCTGAGCCTGCTCTCCTGGCTGCGCGACCGCAAGGAGTGGGTGCTCTTCTGGATGGCCATGTTCGCGTCGTGCATGGTGAGCGAAATCTTTCTCAATGGCCTTCGGCTTCCTATCCCGTTCGCAACGTTCACCTTCGTCAGCCAGGTCGAGATCTCGGTCCGCGAAATGTCTCTCTGGTTCCTGCTCCTCTGGCTGCTTCAACTGCAAAGCAATCGCCGCCTGGTTGTGCTGGTGCGCAAAGCCGCTCTCATCAGTGTTGTGGCGGGCGTGCTCGACGGCCTCATCATCTTTCTCTATCCCTCCCTGCTGCGCGAAGCCCAGGCACAGATCGTCGATGCCGCCCTCACGCCTCTCGTCATCTTCTTTGAAGGCATGCCCCTCATCCTCGTCGTCTATGCCTTCCTGCATCGCAAGTCGCTCGATTCGGCGCGCTGGACAGCGGCCTTCTTCGCCTTCGCCAACGGCATGGTCTACTTCGTGCAGAACATCGCCTACCAGGGAATCCGCTACACGCATTGGACGCTCGCGGACAAGATCGCCGACCCGCTCTTCCATGTCTACGACAGCCCGGTTTCCACCATCCTGCTGCTGCGCACGCTGCTCTTTTTCTCCATCCTCTACGCGGTCCTGCGCAATTCGCTCGAGCGCGGCCGCCGCACCGCAGCCCTCGAACAGGAGTATGAAAGCGCCCGCGGGTTGCAGCGCGTGCTCGTGCCTTCTTCGCTGCCCATCATTCCCGGCTTTACGCTCACCAGCGCGTATCGCCCCGCCCAGCAGGTCGGCGGCGACTTCTTCCAGATCATCCCGCTTGAAAGCGGGTCTACCCTCGTGGTCCTGGGCGATGTGAGCGGCAAGGGCCTGATGGCAGCCATGGCGGTCTCTCTCATCGTGGGCGCTGTCCGCGCCCTCGCCGATGATTATCCCGGCCCCGCCCTGTTGCTCACGTTGCTCAACCGCCGCCTCTGCGGCCGCCTCCAGGGAGGCTTCGCCACCTGCGTCATCCTCCACGTGAATGCCGACTGCGAATGCACCGTGGCCAGCGCTGGACATCCGGCTCCGTTCATCAACGGCCGTGAGCTCGAAATGCCCGGCGCGTTGCCCCTCGGCATTTCTCCAGGCGTCATCTACGAGGAATCGCACTTCAGCGTCGAGGTCGGCGATCACTTCTCTCTCTACACCGATGGCCTGCTCGAGGCGCGCAATCCTTCTGGCGAACTCTACAGCTTCGCCCGCCTCGAAAGCCTCTTCGCGCGCCACCCAAGCGCGGCCCAGGCCACGCAGGCTGCCGTCAACTTCGGCCAGGATGACGACATCACCGTGTTGACTCTCACGCGGCTCGCCGCCGGCGGCGAATCGCTCGTGCTCAACCTGGCCTGACCTTCACCTCGCCAGGCGCGGTTAACCGCCGCAGGCAGCCACCGCCGACTCCTCTGAGTCGTACACTCCGAAGAGGTTCAGAATCCCCACCATCTTGAACGTCTGGGCCACAAAAGCGCGGGGGTTGACCAGCTTCGCGCCGCCCCCCATCTGGGTCGAGAGCCGCAGGGCATTCACAATCGCGCCAATACCCGAGGAGCACGCTCCAATGAGGCCGCCACGCTTTGATGCGAGCGCCTTCAAAAGGAGTGGACGGCCCGTCCTGATTGCATAACGCATTTAATCGCGAAGAAACACCGATTACAACAGAGTTCCGTTCTGGGAGCGATTCGGGCCGCTCCGGCTCTCGCGCGGCTCCGCGGGACCCTCGATTGCCAATTCGCATGGCTTCGCCGTCCCTGATCGACCCCTCCGCCCGCTCATCGGGAACACCTGCATGTGATAGCAGTCACTGAATATTCGACCGTCAAGCCGCAACATGTGGCCCGATTCGGGCTGCGTCAGTTTTTCCGATGCTCGCACTCTCGTTACATGAGGTCATCGCAAGTCCCGGTCAGCATTTCGGCTTTCTGTTCCACTTCGCGAGCGGGATTCAAGACGCGTTTCACCATCCGCAGGCTTGATGGATCACGCGCCGTTTGCAAACACCAAAACAGTCAAAACAATTCGGGGCAGAGCGATCTCGGCCCCTCTTTTGAGGCAACCACGAAAACGGAGTCCTCTTAGGAGACCTCATGAGCAAGACCATAAGAAATGTATTCGCGCTGATGACAATTGTCGGCGCGTTCCTGCTGCTATGTGTCAGGCCGGCGAGTGCGCAATCGGTCTACGGATCGATCTTCGGCACAGTGACCGACTCGACCGGAGCAGCCATTCCAGGTGCCACAATCACGGTGACCGATGAATCCAAGGGCACCGTTGTCACAACCACCTCCAATGCGTCGGGCGACTACAGCGTTCCGCACCTCATCCCTGATGTCTATGACTTAAAAGTCAACGCCAAGGGCTTCAAGATTTTTGAGGCGAAGGGCATTCCCGTTCAGGCGGATACAGCGCCCCGCATTGATCCAACCCTCCAGGTGGGCGCCGCCGACACCACCGTCACGGTGAACGCGGAAACCCAGCCGGAATTGAAGACGGATCGCGCCGATGTCTCCACCGTCTTCGACCAGCAGCAGGCGGCGAGCTTGCCGGTGGGCGATCAGAACTTCACCAACGTCCAGCTGCTTCTACCGGGAGCCCAGAAACTGGGTTGGTCCCACGCCGCAGATGAAAACCCGCAAGGATCTCAGCAGATCCAGGTCGACGGCCAGGCATTTGGCGGCACTGCGTTCGAACTCGATGGCACTGATAACCAGGATCCGATCCTGGGCATCATCGTCATCAACCCCACAATGGACTCGGTGACTGAAACCAAGATCACCACGCAAAACTTCGACGCCGAACTGGGCAAAGCAGTTTCCGCAGTGGTTACCGCCCAAACCCGTTCGGGAACGAATAACTTTCATGGCAGCGCCTACGACTACCGTACCGGCAATGCCAACCTGGCCCGCGACCCATTCTCACAGGCGCCCGGGTCGATTCCTCCCGGACTGAAGAGCCGCTTCGGCGGTTCCATCGGCGGCCCAGTGCTGAAGGACAGGTTCTTCTTCTTTGCCAACTATGAAGCGCAGCGCCAGAAGGTGGGCACAGCGGCAACTGCGACGTTGCCCACGAGCAACATGACTGAATCTGCTCTCGGCAACATTGTCGGCGGTGGCTTCGACGGGCTCAACACCATTGCGGGCGCCGATTTCGGAGAGTACGAGAGACAGCTTGGCTCCCAGGGAATTATTTACGACGTGACCAAGCCCTACCTCGGTACGGATGGCGCCACGCATTACCAACCCTTCCCAGACAACGTCATTCCTGCTTCCTACCTCTCCCCGCAGGCGCTGGCGATCCTGAACCTGCTGGAACCTTATGCGAAAACGGTGAACTTTGTATCGGGAGCCAGTTCCGTTCAAACCGCCAACATGGATACCAACTATCACGGCAGTGGCACGGGGCTGTTCAACAGCAATCAATGGACAGAGCGTCTCGACTACGCGATCAACGAGAAGATGCACGCTTTTGAGCGCTTCTCCCGGTTCTGGGATCTGCTTTCCGGCAAGACTCTGTTTGGGTCGAATATGGGCGGAGCCGGCTTCGGCATCGGCGGTTATGGGGGCAATTCCAACGGCGCCAATGACAGTCTGGCGACCGGCATGGACATCGCGCTCAGCCCCAGGTTGCTGACCGATTTCCGGCTGGGCTATTACCGCTATAACGTCATCGATGCCAAGGCGAATCAGAATGTCAACTTCGATAACACTCTGAACATTCCCGGCATCAATCTGGGCGATTACGCAACCAGCGGAACATCAGGGTTCTTCCTTCAGACCCTGCCCGGCGGTACCACACAGCCAGAATATGGGCAGAGCCTGAACATCAACCGCTGCAACTGCCCGCTGACAGAGCGCGAAGATCAGGGCCAGATTGTGAATAACTGGACCATCGTGATGGGCAACCACTCGCTGAAGGTGGGAGCCGATCTGCGCTACGCGCGCAACCTCCGCGTTCCCTCCGACACCAATCGCACAGGCGACATCAACTTCGGTACCGGACCGACCTCCGATCCCGCCGCTTCGACGCAGGGTGGGTTGGGCTTCGCAACCTTCATGCTGGGCGACGTCTCCTATATTGCCAATACCGGGGCTGAGACCAATACCTTTGGCCGTTACATTGGCAACACCGGTGAGACCAACGCCAAGGAATTCCAGAAGCGCACTTTCTTCTACGCCCAGGATACCTGGCGTGTAAC
>Ga0335072_10013081_pt1 | contig 11834 bp, 10 predicted proteins | sample Lox_Sample_21_FD_206725 | JGI IMG/M metagenome (GOLD analysis project Ga0335072, IMG submission 206725) | Soil microbial communities from Loxahatchee National Wildlife Refuge, Florida, United States - Lox_Sample_2.1 | ecosystem: Environmental > Terrestrial > Soil > Wetlands | place: USA...
GAACGTCCCGTAAAGCGTGGACGCGCGCTGCAACGCGTGGGTGACGGCGTAACCGCCGGTCACCTGCAGCACCTGCCAGACGAGGGCCGCGAGCATCGCGCCGCGCCGCAGGTCGCGCCAGGGCACCCTGCGCATCGTCGCGAGCCTGAACGCCAGCCAGAACACCCCGACGTTCAGCGTCAGCGAGATGGCCACCGCCCCGACGTGCGCTCCGAAACCGCTCACGAAGTGCCCGGCGCCACCCGCGATGCCCGACAGGAAGGACGTCACCACCAGGCCGATGCCGATGGCGACCACCAGCGCCAGGCCATAGAGCGCCCGCTTGAAGAAATTCGGCCGCTCGGGCCGGGAGATCTCCCAGACCTGGCACAGCGCATTCTGCATGGCGAAGGTAACGCCCCGGGTGCCCAGCAGCAGCACCCCGATGCCGACTCCCAACTGCACGCCAGTCCCGGACACCTCGCCGAGGCTGTTATTGATCTGGTCCCCGATCACCGGGTACTGCGTGAGCGCCGAGTTCAGCAGGTCCCGGTGAAGCTCGGGATGGCTCTTTAGCGTGACGTCCAGGACGGTGACGAAGATCAGCAGCAGCGGGAACAGCGCCACGAACCCGAAATAGCAGATGAGCGCGGCCAGGTATCCCGCCTGGTCGTCCGCCGCCTTCCACCAGACCGCCACTGGCACGGCCGCCCACGATCGCCGCGACTGGAACCTGTCCATCGCCGTGGCCGCCCGCTTGAACCAGTTCATACGTTTAAGCCCTACCCGCCGCCCGCCCCTATCCACCTAGATTATGCCGTCCCTGGACTGGACGATTTGTGTCGGTCCAGCGCCCATATGGTGAAAAGCCGGTTAGGCGCGGCCCCACGTTCAGAAATAAGTACGTTGGCGGTGCCTGGCTGGTGGTCCTGCGCCCGCTGGATGCGCGAAAAGCCGACTTGTCGCTTACTGTCGTCCATCGTCACCGGGCCTAGCTGATTCAGGAAGTGGTGGTGATTACCACCAAAACCTGAATCAGCTAGGCCCGTCGAGTTCCGTCGACTAGCGATGACTAATGGCAATGACCACGGACGAATAGAACAATTCTTTACCTAACGCCCCTTGCCTCCGCGACACGCCGCAAACTCAGGTTGTTTCCGCATGTGCCCTGACACCGGCGGTACCGGCGACGGACGTTCAGACGTTCAGGGCGACCAGGACGGGGGCCGCGCACAACTGGGGAGGCGATGGGGTCGGGGTCGCGCTCGGGGTGGGACTGGGAATGCCGGTTGGTGTCGGAGTGATGGTTGGGGTGGGTGTGCTGATGGTGGTGGGAGTGGTGCTTGTCGTTGGGGTTGGGGTGCCTGTCACGGTGACCGACGGTGTCGGCGTGGTTGTCGGGGTCGGTGCCGTGGCCGGGGACAGGCGCTGGCAGGCGGCGATGATGACGACGTCGCCCTCTTGCCCTTCCGCGCTGCCGCCGATCCCGCTGACGTCGGCGAAGTAGTGCGGCCACGGCAGCCCGGGAACCGTCCAGGTGACCCGGCCAGTCGCCAGGCTGTAGCCCCACGCCTCGCCGCCCGAGCCGCTGTCGAGGCCGAGGGCCACGCCGCCCCGCACCACATAGATGCCGGCCGATCCGGCGGCGGCCGCACCCGAGACAGACCTCACGACCCGGCCGTGCATCGGGTCAACGCCGAGCAGTGCCCCCGTGTCCGACGTGAAGTAGGCCAGGCCCTCACTGGGATCCGTGCCCTCGGGCACCACGCCGTCCTTCCTCCAGAGCAGCCTGCCCGTCATGCCGCTGTAGGCGGTAACGCCGGTGGCGGACATGAACACCACGACATTGGAGAACGCTTCGGCCAGGGACCCGGTGAAAGGGCTGGAAGGCGGGGAACCAAGGGTTCGTTCTGAACCCGTGCTGAGGTCGATGACCTGCAGGCCGGTGACGGTCGCGCCACTCAGGTAGCCGCCCGAGGACTCGGTCAGGTAGAGCGTGTCTCCATCGGCGCGCCAGGCCTGTCCGGAATCGGCCTGGCGACGCCAGCGGACGTCGCCGCTGATGTTGTCGTAGCTCGTCACACCGGAGGAGTCGACTACCGTCGTGAAGGCCGTCGAGGCGGCCACGGCGCCGCCGAAGAGCGCCGACGGGTAGTTGTGCATCACAACGCCGGTCAGGCTGCTCATGACCACCTCCGTGCGGCTCGTGCCCGACGGGGAGACGACCCCGACCGTGATGACGCCGGGCCACGCGCGCACGGACATGATGGCTGAGCCAGGCTTGAAATCGGTCAGCGTGGTCTGCCAGAGCGCGGACCCGTTGCTCAGCGCGTAGGCCGAGACCAGGAGGCCGCCGGCGGCCACCGCCACGTTGTCGCCGGCGGCGACGTAGTCCTGTCCTGCCACCGGGAACGTGCCGGTCAGGCCGCTGCCCACGGCCCATGTTCCGGCCAGCGGGCTCGTCCACAGCTGGGCGTTGACGTCCTGCTTGCAGGCCGCAGCCTGGCAAGCGGCAGCCTGCGGGCCGCCCCCCGTCCCGGCGACCGGGGCGAAGGCGACGCAGAGCAGCGCGCAGGCCAGCACCGCGCGAGGCAGCCACGAAGGAGCGCGGCCGGTACCCGGGCGCCCGCGCCGACGGCTGGCCTTCCTGTTCCCTGTGCTCCGCTTGATGCGCCGCCCCAATCCGCCAATGTCCGGAAACACACCATAAAGCCGGACGTGACCACGGGGCGAACCGGCCGCGGATCTTCGGCGCCGCCACTGGCCGCGATAACGTGGGACACGGCAAGCGCCGCTCGCACAACTCGTACAAAGAGGTAGCAAATGGCTGATCGCGCACCGCTTCCCTACGATTTCCTCCCGCCGGTCCCGTCTTTCGCGGTGGCCAGCGACGACGTCACGCACGGCGTCCAGATGACGAACCGGCAGGTGTACAGCAGCTTCGGCATGTCGGGAGAGAACATCTCCCCGCAGCTGTCATGGTCTGGGTTCCCCGAGGAGACTAAGGGCTTCGCCGTGACGTGCTACGACCCGGACGCGCCGACCGGGTCCGGGTTCTGGCACTGGCTGGTCATCGACATCCCCGCGTCGGTGACATCGCTACCCGCGGGCGCCGGCTCGGCAACGGACCCGAAGCTGCCAGCGGGGGCATTCCACGTGCGAAACGACTACGGGACCAAGGATTTCGGGGGCGCGGCACCGCCGGCGGGGGACGAGCCGCACCGTTACGTGTTCGCCGTCCACGCGCTTGACGTCGACACCCTGGGCATCGACTCCGACGTGTCGCCGGCCGTCGCAGGCTTCAACCTGCGGTTCCACACGCTCGCGCGCGGCCTGCTAGTCCCGGTGTACGGGCACTAGCCACGAGGCCCTCGCCCGGCGAAGGCCGGATTCCACGAGGTGGTCCCCGGCGCGCTACTTCTCGGCGTCGGGGACGTGTCCCATCGTGTCCTTGTGCTTTTCGTTGTAGTGCTTGGTAAGGGCCGCGCTCGCCTCACCGGGCCGATACGCGATCGTCCGCTGGCAAACTTGGCAGCGGGTAACAGGAAGGCGTGTCACCGTTACTGGGAAGCGCTTAGACGCTGAGCTGATCATTTGATACTCATAATGCCAGATGGCCGGAGATAATTCCGCACCCGTGCCCCCCTAGGGGCCTGCGGTGAAGGGGCTACTGTATCGCGCATGCTAACTCCCGATGAGCTGCTGACCACCACGCGGTCGGTCCGCAAGCGCCTTGACCTCACCCGGCCGGTGCCCCTTGACCTCGTCCGCGAGTGCCTGGAGATCGCCACGCAGGCCCCGAGCGGCGGTAACTCCCAGCAGTGGCACTGGATCGTGATCACGGACCCGGCGGTGCGCGCCCAGGTGGGTGATTACTACCGCCGGTCAACCGAGCCCTATCTCGCGGCGCAGCAGCCTGCCGACGACACCGCGCGGCGCGTCAAGGACAGCGCGGCCTACCTGGGCGAGCACATGGGCGAGGTCCCGGTCCTCGTGCTGGCCTGCATCGAGGTCCAGGGCCCCTGGGTGCCGGGCGGCAACCAGGCCGGCCTGTGGGGGTCGCTGCTGCCGGCCGCGTGGAGCTACATGCTCGCCTGCCGCTCCCGTGGCCTGGGCACCGCATGGACGACGCTCCACCTCCGGTATGAGATGGAGGTGGCGGAGCTCCTCGGCATACCGGGTAACGTGCGCCAGGGCGTCCTGATCCCGACGGCTTACTACACGGGCGAGACCTTCCGCCCCGTTTCCCGGCGGGTCCTGCCGCTGCACGAGGACCGCTGGTTATCGCCGCCGGTTTGTTACCGGTCGCGCCGCGGTCGATTTAGGTGATTCGTTAAATTCGTCGGCATGCCCGACACAGCCAGCGTGCCACCGCCAGCCGACGACGATCTCGACCGCGCACTGCGCGACCTCATCGAGGGAAGAGCGGGTGAGGCACGGTTCCGCGAGCCGTCGGCCGCTGAGCGCGCGATGGCCGCGAAGAAGCAGTCGGAGCTGGCACGCAAGCAGGCCAGGGCCCGGGCCCGCCACGCCAGGAAGCGGCCCCGCCGGCGACGGGGATACCAGCGGGCCGAGGGCTGGCGGGGCGGCGTGCGGTACGACGTGCCGGCTCGTCGCAAGGGCGGCAAGGGCAGGGCGGCCGCCGCCGTGATGGTGCCCCTCGTCCTGGCGGGAGCGGCCCTGCTCGGGTGGCGCGAGCTCGCGCGGTCAGCCTGGCGCGGAAGGGGGCTCCGGGCACGAAGGAAGTTAGCCCGGGCCTGGCCGCGAGCTCGCCGGCCGGGGCACGCGGGCGACCTGGACCGGAGGGCTAAGATCGTGACGCGATGAAGAGCGAGATCATCCGGGTGCGGACCGGCGGCCGGCCAGTGGTGGCGGACATCACCGGTCAGTGCGCCGAGTTCGCGCAGTCGGCGTCTGCGGGCGGCGACGGGTTGCTCCACGTCTTCGTGCCGCATGCCACGGCAGGCGTGGCGATCATGGAACTGGGGTCCGGGAGCGACGACGACCTGCTCATGGCCCTAGCCGACCTTCTCCCCGCGGATGACCGGTGGCGGCACTCGCACGGCTCGCGCGGGCATGGCCGGTCGCATGTGCTGCCGGCGGTCGTGCCGCCGTACGCGACCCTTCCGGTTCTCGGCGGCCGCCTGGCCCTCGGCACCTGGCAGTCCGTCGCTCTCGTCGATGTCAACGTGGACAACCCCGACCGCCAGGTACGACTGTCCTTCCTGGCTGGCTGACTCCCGGCCGACCCTCCTGTAACCTTCGCCACGCCCGAACCAGGCGACCCGCTAGCTACCAGCACCAGTCGCGTGTCACTGCTTCGCTTTGGTAACCATCTCGGCTAACGCGCTGGTCAGCGCCCACCTGATACCGATACCTTAGTACTTCCCGAACTGGCCGGCGCTGCGCGGGGCGGGGCGCTGCGCTGCGCCACATAAACCGCTGTCTTCGCAGTGCTGCCGGGTAGGGGCTGACCCGCAGGGGCTGACCCGCCTCCTGGTGATTTGCGATAACGAGGTGATGACGACAATGGCCCGCATCGTTGTCATTGGCGACTTGATGACCGACACGGTTGCCCACGCCATGCTCCCGCTGGCGCGGGGCAGCGACACGCCGGCGACGGTCACCATGCATGGCGGGGGCTCCGGTGCCAATGTCGCCGCGTGGCTGGCCGCTGACGGTGCCGACGTGGCCTTTATTGGCCGCCGCGGAGCCGACATTCCCGGCCGGAACCGGGACATGGAGCTCATGGGTTACGGCGTGGACGCCCGGCTCGTGATGGACCCGGAGCGGCCCACCGGGACCTGCGTCGTGATGGTGACGCACAAGGGCGAGCGGACGATGCTGTCCGATCCCGGTGCCAACGCGGCGCTGTCACCCGATGACCTGCCGCACGACCTGTTCGTCCCGGGCGCGCACCTGCACGTGTCGGGGTACACCCTGCTGGCCGAGGGATCGCGCAATGCCGCGCTCGCCGCCCTGGACTACGCCCGCCGGACCGGCATGTCGTCGTCCGTTGACGGCGCGTCGGCGGCGCCGCTTGAGCGGGTCGGCGCCGAGCCGTTCCTGGAACTGTCCAGCAACGCGCTGCTGCTGTTCGTCAACGGGACGCAGGCCAAGACCCTCACCGGCCGTGAAGACCCCGAGCAGGCCGCGCGCGTGCTCACCGCGTGGTACCCGCAGGTCGTGATCAAGCTCGGCGCGGACGGGGCGCTCTTCTACGCCAACGGCCGCCCGCCGGTGCACGTCCCGGCCCCGCCGGTCGAGCGCATCATCGACGGCACCGGAGCCGGCGATGCCTTCGTGGCCGGCTTCCTGCCCCCGTGGCTGGACAAGAAGCCGCCCATGGAGGCGCTGGCCAGTGGCCACCGCCTGGCGGGGCACGCGATGAACCTCATCGGCGCCCGTCCGGTCTTGTAGCGCTCACCCCGTGGCCACACGCGACTGGTACGCATGGCACGCCCCCTACGACGAGCCTGGCAGCGGGCTCGCGCGACGGCTCAGCTGGGTCCAGGGGCGGATACGAGTGGCCCTGGACACCGCGCCTCCTGGCCAGGTGCGGGCCATCAGCCTGTGCGCCGGGCAGGGGCGTGACCTGATCGGCGCGCTCGCCACGCATCCCCGGCGCGGCGACGTGACAGCCCGGCTGGTCGAGCTCGACCCGCGCAACACGGCCGAGGCTCGCCGGCTCGCGGCGCAGGCCGGGCTGACGGGAATTGAGGTCATCACCGGCGACGCGTCCCTCGCTAGCCAGTACGCGTCCCTGGTGCCCGCGCACCTGGTGCTCGCCTGCGGCCTGTTCGGCAACATCACCGACGCGGACATCGAGGCGACGATCGGCTATTGCACGGCGCTGTGCGCGACGGGGGGCACCGTCGTATGGACACGGGGGCGGCGCTGGCAGCGGGGCGAACGCGACCTGGTCCCGCAAGTTTGCGCGTGGTTCGAGGAGCGCGGCTTCACCCGGCAGTGGGTATCCGACCCCCAGTACCCCCAGTGCTGCGGGGCGCACGTCTTCACCGGCACGCCGTCACCGCTGGATTCCGGTGCGGTCATGTTCACGTTCGTCGGATATGACAGCCTGGCCGGTCCCGCCCCGGCCTGACGGTTGCACAAGGACTCACTAGGCCGTCCCATTCACACCGTTCGCTCCGGCCATGTGTGGTAGGTAGTCCTCGTGGGTGATTTCCTTGCCGAATTGTTCTCACTCAAGGGCCGGGTGGCGATAGTCACCGGGGGCAGTTCAGGGATCGGTGCGGCGATGGCGTCCGCCCTGGGCTTCGCGGGCGCGCGGGTCGTCCTGGTCGCGCGCGACCCTACCAGGCTGTCAGCGGCCGCTGACCGGCTCCGGGAGGCTGGCTGCGAGGCCGCGTGGATCAGCGCCGACCTCGGGGATCGCGCCGAGGTGAAGCGGGCGGCCACGGCGGCGATAGCAGCTTTCGGCGACCCCGACATCCTCATCAACTGTGCCGGCGTTAACCTTCGGCCTCCCCTGGAGGCGATGACTGAGGACCAGTGGAACGAGACGCTCGCGGTCAACCTCACGGCCCCGTTCCTGCTCGGCCAGCGGTTCGGTCCCGCGATGGCGGAGCGCGGCTGGGGCCGGATCATCAACATCACCTCGCAGCAAGCGCACCGTGCATTCGGTAACAGCGGGGCGTACGGCCCGTCCAAGGCGGCGCTGGCCGCCCTGACGCGCTCGCAGTCCGAGGCATGGGCGTCATCGGGAGTGACGGTCAACGCGATCTGCCCCGGCTTCGTCGCCACCCCGCTGACGGAGAAGGTGGCGTCTGACCCGGTGCGCGCCGCGGCGCTGGCCAAGCGCACCATGGTCGGCCGCAACGGCGAGCCGACGGACTTCGCCGGGGCGGTGGTCTTCCTCGCCTCCCCGGCCAGCGACTTCATCACGGGCCAGACCATCTTCGTGGACGGCGGCTTCTCCGCGTCCTAACCAGGATTCTTAACTAGTTCTTAGGAATTGATTCCCCGGTTTTCGAGATACTCCCCTGTCCTGTCATCATGATGTATGGACGTGGGAAGCACGGCACGGCCTGAGCCGACGATGACCGAGGGCACAGTGGGGTCACAGGGCGCAGTGGGTTCAGAGGGCACGGTGGGCCCGGCGGGTCCTGAGGGCGCCACTAGCACCAGGAACCCGGGAACCGGGGAACCGCCGGCGGGCACCCTTGACGCCGAGACCGGGGAACGACCGCCAGGCACGCGCAACCCTGTTGCGCTGAGCGACCGGCTGCCTACCCCGTTGCTGTTCCCGCTGCTCGCCTACGGTGCCGCCTGGGGGCTGATCTTCGCGGCCTGGCAGGTGGCCAACGCCATCTACCACGTGCCGTGGTCATGGGCGAAGTACTTCCTCTACAGCAACGCTTCCAGCTACAACTGGCTCGCCGTCCACGGCTACGCCGGCCCGCATGAGGTTCCCCCGACGCCGGCCCAGGCGGCTTACTTTCCGGTGCTTCCGCTGCTGGCCAAGACCGTCTCCAACATGACCAGGCACCAGTACCTGCCCGCCGAGATGATCATCCAGGCAGTGGCCGGCGCGATGGCGGCCATGGCGGTGTGGGCGCTGGCGGCCAAGATCGGCGGGCACCGGCTGGGCGACCGGACTGTCCTGCTGTTCTGCGCGTTCCCTGGCGCGATGAGCTTCGGCATGTTCTACCCCCAGCCGCTGGGCATCGCACTCGCCGCGTGCTGCCTGCTGGCCGCCCTCAACCGTAAGTGGCTACTGGCAGGCCTGCTCGCGCTCGTCGCCTCGGCGGTGCATCCGGTCTTCATGGTGCTCACCCCTACGCTCGCCGTTGTGGCCGCGCAGGCCATCATCGCCCGCCGGGACTGGCAGTCACTCACGGCTCCCCTGCTCGCGCCGCTGGGCATGGTCGGCTACTTCGGCCTCCTTGGCGGCGAGTTCCATGACTACCTGTTCTGGTTCCACTACCAGGAGCGCGGCTGGAGCGGCCGGCTCAGCTGGATCGCGCACGAGTGGCACGTGCTGACCTGGACCGATCCGGCCACGTCGAAGTACGTGCTGTTCAACGTGATCGTGATCGCCATGGCCGTGGTCCTCATCGGCGGCATAGCGCTCATGATCTATGCCCGAACGCCATTGCCGGTCAGCCTTTACACGGTTCTCATCGCGGCGGCGTTGGGGATGGCGGACACGACCGGGCCGACGCCCCGATTTGCCTGGGCCGCGCTGGGGATCTTCACCGGGCTAAGCGCGAAACTGCCACGCTTCCTGTTCTGGCCGCTCGTCGTCATCTGCGCTGGCCTGCTCGTCTTCCTCTATGGCTGGTGGCCGCATCAGGGCGCTACCTCCGCTCCGTGACGGGTCGGCGCATTCCATGTGCGCAAAATACTAAGAAATCACAAAGCGAACAAAATACTAAGGAATTGCAAAGCACCCAGGTCACTCATTTTTCCAAGACAAGACATGCAACACCCAAGGCCTCCTAATAGTCTAAATAACCGTGGCTAGCACGACCTCTTCCGGGGACCGGACCGGTGAACCCCCGGGCAATCCCTCCGGCATCGGCGCGACATCGGTCACGGTGTCACCGATAACCGCGGAGGGTGCGGCACCCGCCGGCACGGCACCCCAGCGGCGGACGTTCAGCGACCGGCTCCCGCGCCCCTGGCTGTTCCCCCTGCTGGTCCTGGCGATTGACTGGATCCTGATCGTGGCCAGCTGGCGGGCCTCCAACGCCTACTACCACCAGTCACACGGCTGGACCTACTACTTCTGGTACAAGGACGCCGGCTACTACGGGGACATCGCCAGGTACTGGTACTCGCAGCGGCCCGGCTTCCACTCCGTCCCCAGCCGGGCGGCCTTCTTCCCGGTCTACCCCGCGCTGATCTGGCTCGCTAGCTTCCTGACCGGCCACAACATCGCGGCCGCCGGCCTCATCGCCACCGTCGTGTCCGGGGCGGCCGCGACCATCGGGGTCTGGCTGCTGACCGCCCGGATCAGCGATCGCTGGGTAGCTGACCGGGCCGTGCTCCTGTTCGCCGCGTTCCCCGGCGCGATGACGCTCGGCATGATGTACTCCGAGCCGCTGGGCATCGCGCTCGCGGCGTTCTGCCTGCTCGCGGCGATCAACCGGCGCTGGCTCGTGGCCGGCCTGGTCGCCGCCGTGGGGACGGCCGAGCACCCGACGCTCATCGCGCTGGCCGGCGCTCTGGGGATCATGGCGCTGCGGGAGATCTGGACGCGCCGCGACTGGCGCTCGCTGATCGCTCCCGTGCTCGCTCCCGTAGGCATGCTCAGCTTCTTCGCCTATGTCGGCAGCAGGTACAACGGCGACTTCCTGTTCTGGCAGAAGCTGGAGCGCAGGCAGTGGGGCCACCACATCGACTGGGGTGTCCACGAGCTGCGGCTGGTCACCTGGTCCCTGCCCGGCCTTGACAAATACGGCGGCTACTTCGCGATGGTCATCGCGCTGGTCGTGATCCTCATCGTCGGCATCGTCTTGATGATCTCGGCCCGCGTCCCGCTCGTCGTCTGCGCGTACACGGTGATCACCTTCTTCAGCCTTGTCCTGACCTACGGGGTCGGGCCCACGCCCCGCTATGCCTGGGCGGCCATCGGCATCTTCCCTGGCTTCGCCGCCAAGCTGCCCCGGTGGCTCTACTGGCCGACGCTGATCCTTTTCGCGGTGGTCCTCTTCATCCTCGTCGCCTGGTGGCCGCACCATCCGAAGGCCCCGCCACCGTAGGTCCACGTCATGATCATGTGCGGTTAACGGGCGGATTGCCCCGGCGCGCGGGCAGATAGAGAGCTGAGGCAAATGAAACCCATGCAGGTACCAGAGGCGCACCGTCCAGTGCCTCAGGTCGAGGTCGTCGTCCCCGTGCGGAACGAGGAACGCGATCTCGCGCCAAGCATCCGCCGCCTGGCGGCCTACCTGCGCGAGGGCTTTCCCTTTACCGCGCGGGTCACGATCGCCGACAACGGCAGCACCGACGACACGTGGAAAGTCGCCCAGCAGCTGACCCGTGAGCTCGGCGAGGAGGGGGCGGGGGGTCCCGCCGGGGGCCCGGGGGGCGTCCCCCCGGTTGATATCTGCGCCGTCCACCTGGACCTGCCGGGCCGCGGCCGGGCGCTGAACGCCATCTGGGCCGGCAGCGACGCCGAGGTCCTGGTCTACATGGACGTCGACCTGTCCACCGACCTGAACGCCCTGCTGCCACTGGTCGCCCCCCTGATGTCCGGGCACAGCGACGTGGCCATCGGCACCCGCCTGGCCCCCGGCTCCCGGGTCGCCCGCGGCCCCAAGCGCGAGGTCATCTCCCGCTGCTACAACCTCCTGCTGCACGCCACCCTCGGCGTCGGCTTCTCCGACGCCCAGTGCGGCTTCAAGGCCATCCGGGCCGCCCAGGCCCGCCAGCTCCTGCCCCTGGTCCGCGACACCGCCTGGTTCTTCGACACCGAGCTGCTCGTCCTGGCCGAACGAGCCGGCCTGCGCATCCACGAGGTCCCCGTCGACTGGACCGACGACCCCGACTCCCGCGTCGACATCGCCAACACCGCCCTGGCCGACCTGCGCGGCATCGCCCGCATCGGCTACGGCCTGACCCGCGGCACCATCAAGGTCCCCCACCTGCGCGACGACCGGACGCCCGGGCCGCAGGCCAGCCTGGCCTGGCAGCTGCCCCGGTTCATCAGCATCGGCGTCGCGAGCACCCTCGCCTACGCGGTCTTGTACCTGGCGCTGCGGACCTTCCTGCCCGCGCTGGCGGCCAACCTGATCGCCCTGCTGCTGACGGCCGTCGGCAACACGGCCGCCAACCGCCGCCTGACCTTCGGCATCCGCGGCCGCGACGGCGCCGCCGCCCACCAG
>Ga0335072_10013082_pt1 | contig 11833 bp, 8 predicted proteins | sample Lox_Sample_21_FD_206725 | JGI IMG/M metagenome (GOLD analysis project Ga0335072, IMG submission 206725) | Soil microbial communities from Loxahatchee National Wildlife Refuge, Florida, United States - Lox_Sample_2.1 | ecosystem: Environmental > Terrestrial > Soil > Wetlands | place: USA: Florida...
CCCGCGTTGCTGGCTCCGCTGCCTCCCCCTCCCTGTGCCGCGGTACCCTGGAGGTATTGCAGAAATCCGTTGTAGACGGCATAGGGATTCGTGGCGTTGTCCAGGTTCGTCTGCGACTGGAATTTTGCCGCGATGATCTGCTCTTCCGCAAGGCTGTCGCCGGAGGCGATGACGATGTTGTTCGGCGTGAGTGCGAGGGTTCCGTCGATCTGGGGCGGCGTGGCGCTCTCGTTCTGCACGTCGGTCACAATGGCCATGGGCCACACGTTCGCGCCGGAGAGTCCGAGGCTGGCGGTAGCCGTGGATGAAGTGTGCGTGCCGCTCAAACCCGCGATGGTGCAGGTAAGGGCCGTCGAACCGGTCCAAATCACGTTGGTGCATGGCGCGTTCAGTGCCGAATCCGAAGCTCCGGCGATCATGAACGTCGTATTGATGTAATCCGTCGCGCCGGAGAGCGTGCTGCCGGTGGGGACGTAAGCTGCGGTGACCGTGGTGCCCGAACTGCTCAGGCCGGACAGATTGATCGAACCTGTCATCTGGTTCGACAACGCTATGCTGATTGTGGCCGGAGCCGGCTGGGGGTTGTAGACCTGCAGCACGTTGCTGGCGGTGCTGCCCAGCACGAACCACAGGTAGCGCATGGTGTTGCCGCTGACCGTCTGTGTCCAGCCCGTGAACTCCAGGCCATCTTCTGCTGCGCCTCCCTGGAACCACGGAGTTCCGGATGGGTGATATCTCCGCAGCGGCACCGTCACGCTCTGCACTCCTCCTGAGGCGGTTCCGACGACGGTTGGATAGCCGCAGTCGATCGGCCCGCTCTGAATGCAGAACAGAGTGGACGTGTTGACGGTCCCGCTGGTCAGCACGACATTGAACGTCTGAGAGATGGTGAAGGGGGGCGCTGGATTCACGCCCGGGCCGCCGCCAACCGGCACTGCGGTCTGTGTCGTTCCCCAGGCAGTCGAAACGGGCAGCGCGCACCCGCTTACGGTGACAGCGGACAGAGTACCGAACGTACCGACAGCGACGTTCGTGACCGTACAGGCAGTTGCCCCGCGCGTGGTATCGATCAGGGGACGTCCTGCGCCCTGGGTCTTTGAATTGCTCACCGGCGTCGTCGTGATCTGCGTCGATCCCGTGGTGCAGCCGGACGAGCAGGTGCCGGTGTAAATGTACGGAACCTGATCTTCCTGAGTCGCGAACGCCTTTGCTGCCTCGTCTCCGTATGCGGTATAACCGCCCACATCCTGGTTGTAGATGTATTCACCAATGTGGTCGCCGTTGCCGAACTTCATGCTTCCAATCAGGATGCCGTCGTTGATGCCCTCCCCGCTCATCACCTGGTTGATGCTCAGGGCTCTCTGCGTGGCCCAGGTTGCGGCGCCGCCGGGGTAGTCCGCGCTGAAGCCGGGAGTGGAGTCATAGTTCGACACGTCCAGCGTGCGCCGGCTGACGTTGGCCGCGTAGGTGGAGAGATGTCCGTCCCACTGCCCATATATTCCAGTTGCGACAGAACCGCCGCTGCCGCTGTCCGTGCCAGGCCACGCTGTCGGGAAATAGAGCGCGTTTCCGGGGTTATGAAAGTAGCTGAGCGAACCGCCGCTGCGCCGATCCTCGAACCATAGCTGCGACGGGCTCCAGACGTCGTACGCAGGCTGCTCCACACTCGAGTACAGCGCTGGAGCCAGCACATGGCAGGCATAGGGAAGGCTGGCGCATTCCTGCAGAGACATGGCGATGCCGTTGTTGCTGCCGGACGAGGATTGCCACTGATCGGCGTAGAGCATGCCTTCCAGCTGTTGTGCGGAGAGGCTCGGCACGGTCAGCGGACCGCCCAGCGCCCCGCCCGAAAGCGGCAGGCTCTGCGCGCCGATCTGGTCGGCGTAGTGTTTCGTCGCCGCCTGCGTTGCTGCTGTGGGATCGGCATTCAGCGTCAGCGGGCCGCTCAGCGTGCCGCCGGCCAGCGGCAGATAGGAGCTGGCCATGGAGGCCATTGCGCTGGTGACATACTGCGACGTAACCGTCGGCTGCACAGCTACCGTTGAAGGCTCCAGTTGCGCTCGCACCGACGCCACTGCGGCGGTGCCCGCGGCTGGCACGACCCAGTATTCCTGATTCACGGTGCCGTCACTTAGTTGATAGACCACCGTGTAGTAACTTCCGGCCGGGAGCGCTCCGGCGTTTGGCGTCAGATTAACGCTGACGAAACCGTCGGCCCCGATCGTCGCGCTCAGACTGCCGGCGGCCACCGCCTGATTCTGCGGAGTGGTAAAGGCCGGCCAGCTCACCAGCAGGGTGCCGCTCGCGGGCGTGCCGTCGGCACGGTAGATCGTCCCCTGCACCGTGGTGGTGCTCAGCTGTGCCGGCGCGCGCATCGCAACGCCGAAGGCCAGCGCCAGGGTCAGCGCTGCCAGCACAGACCTCCACATACTCCGCTTTTCGCAGTATCTGCTCCGCATATTCCTCATTTCCGGAATCCGCAAACTGTCCTGTCGGCCAGGATCGCCATTGGTCCGCGAGAGCGGCTCGAACTGATCGCATCAGCGCGCCCCTCATTCGCATGGCTCGGGCGCGGCCTGCCGTCGAAACGGCTCGCAGGCTACAGATCGAAATCGCGGACCTGTCGGTGAGACGAGGTCTCGCGATCGGTTCCCGGCCGGGACCAATAAAAAGGGACACCGGATGGTGTCCCCTTTTTCTTTTTTTACCTTATAAGTTCAGAATACCAGACCCAGCTAATTACTCTGCCAAATATCTTTCAATTGTCGGCCTCGCAAGTTATTTGTTTTCTTGAGTTATTACTTTCGTGTCTGGCTCAGCCTCTTGACAGTTTTTCCGGAATTGGCTCGAGCAGCGAATAAGCGAGAAAAATCCGCGTCAGACGGTCCAGAGCCTGCCCGTAGATTCGCCAGATCGATCGCTCGCTGTCTCCCATCAGCGTGGCGGTTTCGAGGGGGCTGAATTCCTCCAGCGCGATGTGCGCCACTACCTGCTGGGATACTGCGTCCAGCTGTTTCAGTCCCTTCTCCACATCGAAGACGAAAATCACCTGGTCTTCGAAGCTGCGCATGGGGTAACTCGACATGCGGCCGCGAAAGACCAGGTTTCCTAACAGGCAGGGCGTACGCCCGATCTCCATCGATGTGTGCAGATACCGGCGCAGTAATGCGATCGTGTGCCTGCGGTAGAAGGCCAGGCTCTCAATCGGCCGCGGCCGCGCCACCGGCAGCGCCTCTTCGGCGACGGCTCGTGCTTCTTCGAGGACCACCGGGATCGACAGGACCGCGCTCATGCCGCACCTCCTGCCGGCCGACGCCCGCGCCGACCTGGCCGCGTGGAGTGGCGCCGCCGCTGCGGCATCGCGCGCATTCTGGATAGGCATCCAGAGCAGTACACCTCGGAACAATCCTGGGCGCGGTACCAAAGTCCGCCGCACCCCTCACACACCTTGAGAAAAATTCGCAGGTACATCATGGAGTCTCCTAAAAGAGCGTCCCTCGCGGAATGATCGTTTTGTGCCTCCGCTCGGGCGGGGGGAAGGAAAGGCTCGGCCGCTCATGGCTTTGGCGGCCGTCGCCGTTCATCGGTTGTGGTTAAGATCAGGAGCAACTGGTCAGAGGTCCCTCAGCCTCCGGCGGTGCTATGCCGGGATGGAATCCAGTGACAATCGCTTCGCCCGGGAGCAAGGCAACGGCACCCGGTTGTTACGAAAGGGATTGGTCGGACTGGCGAAAGTGTTCCCAGGCTATCGTCCCAGTTACCCTCGTCTCAATGACCCTCCGGCGGATTTCCGCGCCCTTCTCGACGTGGGTACCAAAGTGCCCAGCGATACAGGCCAATCCGATGAAAACTCGATTCTTTCTGCAAACCCTGAGGTAATGGGTGTATAGCTCGATGAAAACTTTCTGCCGATGAAATTTTTCGAGTTGCACGAGCGCCTCCGACTGGAAACGTGGCGCCGCATTGACCAGGGAGTTCTGAGCAGTTCGCTGCTGGCCCGCCGAACTGGCCTGGCTCAGGCGCACATCTCTAACTTTCTGCACCGGCGCCGCCGCCTGAGCCTTACCGCGCTCGATCGCGTTCTTGGGGCGCAGGCGCTCAGCGTCGAAGACCTGGCGCCCGCAGCCGTTTTCGATCTGTCGCCCGCGGCGCGTTCCACTCCGGAAGCCATGGATGTGGTGCCCATCGTCTCGCAGACCGTGGCGATGAACGCTGCGGTGATCGTGCGCAAGGCGGTAACCGACACCCTGCACCTGCCCTCTGGATGGCTCGCCGGATTTCCCGCGCGCCGCGCCGTCAGCCGGCGCAGCTGGGAGCGCTTCGTGGGCGTGCGTGTCACCGGCCTGCAGGCGCTTCCCATGGATCCGCTCCTGCGGGTGGGCTCCATTGCCATCCTCGATCGCCATTACAACTCGCTGGCCGCCTGGAAGCCGCCTCGGCCCAACCTCTATGCGGTGCGCGCCGGCACGCAGCTGCTCTTTCGCCACGCGGTGTTCGAATCGAACCGGCTGGTGCTGCGCCCACGCGCCCTCGAACAGCCCCTCGATGTGATCGAGCTGGCGCCGCACGAATCGCCCTCCGACCTGCTGGTCGGCCGCGTCTGCCTGTGCCTCTCGGAGCTGTGAGGCCGCCCGCGCTCCCCGCACCCTGCCGGGCGCTCACCGCGGCGGCCCGAAGCTGCGCCGCGCTTTGATAGCATCGCCCTGAGAGGTGTTTTCATGGACCAGGTTCCCCCCTCAGGCAACGGCGCTCGCCGCAATGAGGACATCGCGCTCGACCTGCTCAAGTTCGTCGCTGCCAGTGCGGGCATCGGCCGCGCCAGCGCCCCCTCCACGGGCTTTAATCCCGCCGCCGGATCGAAGCCGGAGGATCAGGTGACGCAGCTGCTCGAGCTCTACTCGCGCTGCCTGCGCGTCGTGGAAGGAAAGCCGGCGTAAGTGCCCGCGGACCGATCGCCTCAACCCGGATACCTGGTCTGCGGCGCCGGCGTCTTCGGGCGCAACCATCTGCGCGTGGTCCGCGAGCTCGAGCGCCAGCACGGCACGGTGCGGCTCGCAGCCCTTGTCGAGCCGGATGCGGCGCGGGCCGCATCAGCCGCGGAGTGGGACGTTCCCGTCTTTGCGTCTTTGGAAGCGTGCCTGGCCGCTCGCGATCGGGGTGAAATTGCTCTCGACGCCGCCTCAGTCTGCTCGCCAACTTCCGCGCACTTTGCCGTCGCCTCAGTCCTGCTGAGCGCGGGCCTTGATCTGCTCATCGAGAAGCCCATCGCCGCGAGCGTGGACGAAGCTTCGCGCCTCGTCGAGCTCGCCCGCCGGCACGGCCGCGTTCTGCAGACTGGTCATCTGGAGCGATTCAACCCCGCCGTCACCGCGACGGAGCCGCTCCTGAACCACCCCATGTTCTTTGAGGCGCATCGTCTCAGCGTCTTCAGTCCCCGCTCGCTCGATGTCGACGTGGTTCTGGACCTGATGGTGCACGATCTGGACATCGTCCTCAGCCTGGTGCGCTCGCCGGTGCGCTCGCTGCATGCCGTCGGCCTGCCCATCCTCTCGCCCAAAGTGGACATCGCCAACGTCCGCATCGAATTCGAGTCCGGCTGCGTCGCCAACTTCACCGCCAGCCGCGTCAGCACCGAGCGCGTCCGCAAGCTGCGTTTCTTCCAGCCGCATCAGTATGTCTCCATCGACTACGCTCGCCAGGATCTGCTGGTCATCGACGTATCGGGTGCGGGTGCCCCGTCCTTGCCCGCGGCGGAAGCCGCGGGCAAGGTGGAAGGCGGATTTCCGGGTCTGAACATCGACAAGCCCAAAGTCGAGCCGGGCGAGCCGCTGCGCCTCGAGATCGAATCGTTTCTGGAGTGCGTCCGCACCCGGACCACCCCGCGCGTCTCCGGCGAAGATGGCCGCGCAGCTCTGGCGCTGGCTTTGGAGATCAACGCCGCCATCGCTGAGCACGCGAGACGCGCCGGGCTGGACCGCTTCGCGCAGCGCTGAAGCGACTGGGCAGATCCACCCGTCTGAAACTGCTGTGTTGCTGTCGATCCAACCCTGCCGGCAACTTTCACTGTACGAAGCTCAAAGGAACCGGATGAGCGGAAGCGGTCTGAGACCTTCAGTAAGCGTCCGGCCCTGAACCAAATTTCAACAAATTTCCTGGACCTGCGATGCTCTGGCGCTGCCCGGCGCAAGGTCCGGCTCTGAATAGCTCACGCGATTCCCGCCCGCGCGCTTGGCCGCGTACATTGCGTGATCCGCGAACTGTATGATCCCGATTGCGCTGCTGCTCGACGACGGATAAAACGCCAGCCCGATGCTCACCGCTCCGCGGATCGCGTGACCTTCGATGACGAACGGCTCGTCCATGGCACGGACCAGCCGCTCCGCGATGCCATGCGCGATTCCCACATCCTCCAGGTCTGCCAGCACCGCGATGAACTCGTCGCCGCCGATGCGCCCCAGCGTGTCGTACTCCCGCAGGCAATGTTTGAATCGCTGCGCCACTTCGATCAGATACGCATCCCCGACGCGATGGGTATGCGAATCGTTGACATTCTTGAAATCGTCCAGATCCAGATACAGCAGCGCCGCGTGGCGCTGGTTCGCGTGCGCCTGCTCCAGCGCCTCTTCCAGCCTTCTGTGCACCAGCGTGCGGTTCGCCAGCCCGGTCAGCTGATCGTGCTCCGAGCGGTGCAGCACATCCTCGTACAGACGCCGGTTGTCGATGGCGATGGCCGCCAGGTTACAGCCGAAATCGAAGGCATTCATGTTCAGGGGCAGCAGATCGCCCTCCCCGCCCTCGAACGTCATGGTGCCCAGCACCTCCTCGCGGCTCGACAGGATCGGCCGCGACCAAATGCTGCGCGAACCGCTCGGTTCCACCAGTCGGTGGTTCCGCACCGCCTCTGCGCAGGCCTCCTGGCTCTCTGATGGATTCAGATCCTCCAGCCGCGCAAGCGCCTCCGGAGTCAGATGGGTGCGCGTCATCAGCACCAGCCTGCGATTTTTCAGCACGTGCGTGTAGCCTCTTCGCCCCCCCCACATCTCGTCCGCGTACGCCTGGATTGCCGCCAGCACAATCGGCAGAGGCTGGAAGCTGTTGATCAATTCCAGAATGTGGCTGCGCTGCTGCTCCATCCGCGCCAGCGTGCGCAGCCGCAACGCCTCCTGCTCGCTCTTTTGCCGCAGCAGTTTCTCTTTCTCCAGCAGCCGCCGGCGCATCCGCAAACCCCACGCCAGCGCCAGCAGCGCGAATCCCAGAATCGCCGAGGTGACCAGAAACAGGTGCCCCAGCGTCCACCACGATGCTTTTGCCATCACCACGATGTCCTGCGGCGACCTGACCTGCACCTGAATACTTTCCACCGCGCCCCAAAATCCCCGCACGTGCACCATGCACACGCCGGTGGCGCGGATGCGCGTCCCCCGCGCGTAGGTGGGGAAGGGATCCACATCGCTCACCCGCTTACGGTAGATGATCGGAAACACGTCGTTGCCGGAGCGGAGATTGATGGTGTGCAGGTGGCTTTCCCGCGTCTGCGAGATCACTTCGCCGTCAATGCTGACGAGTTTGTTGTCGTACAACCCCGTCATCGCGTCCGCGAACGTGATCGCGCGGGGAGTTATCGTCGTCCCGCCCGGCACAGTCCAGAACTGCCCCGAGTCCAGCCCTTCCACGCCGTCCACCGCCGTGGCAAATCCCGTCACCTCCACACGCTGCCCGATCCTCACCGGGTCGGTCTGCCGGGTTTCTACCAGCAGGCTGCTGTCGCCCTCCTGCACCACCAGCTTCTCGCCCGCATCGTAGAGAGTCACTATCCCTGAGGTGAACACACGGTGTCCCACCTTCAGTACTTCGTTCGATTTCAGCAGCGCTGGCAGCGGAATCAGTTCCTGTGCTGCCGTACGTGCATCGGCCGCATGCACCACCTGAATTGCATTGCTGCTGGAGACATTCATGCGCAATCCCAGGATGCGGTCGTTGGTGATGTCGTAGGTCCCGCCCAGTGCGCCCGTCACCCGCACCGTTGCGTCCAGCAGCCGGCTCGGAGAAAAATCCGGATAGTTGCGCACCACCACGTCGATCATTTTGTCGCTGTCTTCCATGCGCAGCAGATACAGGCTCGATCCCGTAGTGGTCTGGTACGACGCTGCCCGCACGATGCCCTGCATGGTCACGTAACGGCAGTCGTTTTCCCGCTTCACCGCCTCCTGATAGCTCAGGAACGCCGGTTGCGGCAGCGGTGACTGCCCCGTAACCGCGATCGACGTCGCCAGAATCTGCGTGCTGTAGCTCGCTCCCGTCCTGCCCTTCACCACAACCCGCGAGCCCGCCGCAATCTCGCGCCTCGTGTCCGGCTGCACGTAGATCCAGTCGTTGCCTTGCTGGATGAAAAGATCGCCTTCCGCGGAATTGCTGTACGTCACCACCCCGGTCACGTCTACGGGGAGCGCCTTCGCCGCCTCCGCTGCGCTCAGATGCCGCACCGCCGCAAGGCTGGTGAGCGGCTTCCGGACAGACTGCGCCCACAGCGGCGCCCAAGCCACCAGCAGCACGACGGGTAGTGCTCGCAGGTAACCCGACCGGGCCGGCCCGCTTATTCCTGCTCCCAGCATCGGTTGATGATAACCCCTTTCATTATCATCGGGATTCCCGTTTTCCGGTAACATCCCCCCTTTGGGGAACATGCCAGCACTAAAGTAACACATGATCCGCCTTTGGGCCTTTGGTCTTCACATCGATCGGCTTCCGGATCTCTCACCACAGAGATCTGCAGCGTTAGTTGCTGGGTCAACGGCAAACCGGGAATGTCGCGCATGGCAGCCGCAAGCCGATATTGCTGCACCGGCAGACGGGCAACTAAGCCGATTCCGCGATCTCTTCCCGCACCTTCCGCATGGTCTCGAGATAGAACGCGAGATTGTGCAGCGTATTCAGCACCGACGACAGCGATTCCTGCGCAACCATCAGATGCCGCAGATACGCGCGGCTGTAGCGGCGGCAGACGAGGCAGTTGCAGTTGGGGTCGGGCGGGTTCTGATCTTCGGCATATTGCCGGTTCTTAATGTTCAGCCGGCCCTCCGACGTGAACAGCAGCCCGTGGCGCGCGGCTCGCGTCGGCAGCACGCAATCCATCATGTCCACGCCCATGCCCGCGTACTCGGCAATTTCGTCGGGATAGCCCACGCCCATGACGTAGCGCGGCTTGCCGGCGGGCAGCAGCGGAAGCGTCGTCGCAATCATCTCCCGCGTCAGCTCGCGCGGCTCGCCCACGCTCAGTCCGCCGATGGCGTAGCCGGGAAAATCCATCTCGACCAGCCGCTCGGCACACTCACGCCGCAGTTCGGGAAACATCCCTCCCTGCACGATGCCAAACAGGCTGGGAGCCTGGCCGTCCAGGCGGAGCTCTGAACGCTGATCGCTGACCGCTGATCGCTGTGCCTGAGTTCTGAGCTCTGAGCTCTGAGCTCTGCCGTCCCACGATCTCTCGTGCTTATGCTTCTCGAAATGCTCCTTGCTCCGCTTCGCCCAGCGCAGCGTCACATCGAGCGAGCCCCTGGCCCGCGCAAAATCCGCCGGATGCTCCGTGCACTCGTCGAAGGCCATGGCGATGTCCGACCCGAGCGCGATCTGCACGTCCATCGAGTGCTCGGGAGAGAAGAAATGCGAGGAGCCGTCGATGTGCGAGCGGAAGGAGACTCCCTCCTCGGTGACTTTGCGCAGCTCACTCAGGCTGAAGACCTGGAAACCGCCGGAGTCGGTCAGGATGGGCCGATCCCAGCTCATGAAGCGGTGCAGGCCGCCCATGCGCCGGATCGCTTCATGCCCCGGCCGCAGATACAAATGGTAGGTATTGCCCAGCAGAATGCGGACGTCCAGCTCCTCCAGCAGGTGCTGGGGAACGGCTTTGACCGTGCCCTGCGTCCCCACCGGCATAAACGCCGGCGTTTCCACCGCGCCATGCGGCAGGGTGAGTGTGGCACGGCGCGCAGAGCCTTTTGTGTGATGGATCTGAAATTTCAGCGACACTTCGCTGATTGTAGCGGCGGCTACTCTCCCGGCCCACGCTCGCGCAGAACGGCGGGGATGTCGCGGCTGCCATGGAGGACGGCATCAATCTCGATGCATCCAGCCAGCAAGCGGTAGATGATCTCATATCGGCCTTCTGCCCAAAACAGCAATGGCCTGGTCCCGGCGTCACTTCTCTTGTGTCCCGCCCCCGGATATCCTGATAACCAGCGGAAAACCTCATGAAGATGCGCGATCCATTGATCGGCTGCGTCCAGACTGTCCGCCGCGATATATTCCCAGATTTCTTCAAGGTCGCGGTTCGCTGCGTTGGAAAGGCGAAAGTTGCCCATCGTGACTGACCCGACTCTGCAGGTTAACGTGTCGCGCTGCAGTCAAGGTCAGCTTAACGATTGAAAAACGGCAATTGGTAACGAAGTCAGATCGCCGAGCCTCTGAGAGGCTCTCTGCGTCCCTCGGATTCCCGCCTCACGCCGACTTCCTGCGCCGGGCTTCGGACATTGATCGCAGCCTTGCAAAGGCTTCCTCGCCCTCGATCCAGCCGCCCGCGTCCGCTTCCGCGATCCTCCGGTCCAGTTCCGCCTGAAACGCCTTCAGCGCTTCTTCGCGCTCTGCCAGCCGCAGGTCGCGCTTCTCCATCAGGCGCAGAGCTTCGCGAACCACTTCGCTGGCCGACGTATATCGCCCGCTTTCCACCTTGTCCTGCACGAATTTCTCCAGTTCCGGAGTCAATGACACGTTCATGATTGTCCTCGATCTGTACAGAGGATAACAAAAAATAGCAAAAACTGTTATTTGCGAACCTTGTACGACATTCCGTTGAACGCAACGGCGCATCCGGAAGCAGTGCGTGCAGACCAGCCAGCGGCACTCTCGAAGAATTGACCTGTTTTCCTCTCCCGCGCTACTCTTTCCCGGTGAGCGCCCCTCGTTCCGCCCCGCGACTCTTCTGCGGCTGTTGCCGCTGAATCCGCGCGCGCGCTCCTCTATCCTCGATCCCATCCCAATCTCAGGCCCCGCCCCGGCGGAATCTCTCTTTGGAGCCCCTCCATGACGCGCTCGTCTCTTCGTCCCCGTCCGGCCTTTCTGCTCCTCGTTGCCGCCCTCCTCGCTACGCTTCAGTTGCATGCCGCGGCTTCCGCGTGGGAGTCCGGCCTCGCCGCGTGGCGCGCGCACCATGAACAGGTCCTCGCCGCGCCCGACGGCTGGCTCACCCTCGTCGGCCTCGACTGGCTCGAGCCGGGCGACAACTCCTTCGGCGCAGCCCCGGACAACCGGATTCACATCGGCGCTCCCGCCGCTGCCCATCTCGGCATCCTCCAGCTCCGCGGCGATCAGGTCCGCCTGCTTCCGCCGCCCGGAGGATTTCCGGCTTCCCTCCGCGTCGCCGGCCAGCCCGCGCATGAAGTCCTGCTCAACGCCTCCAGCGGCCAATCCGTTGCCCTCACCGACGGCTCGCTCACCTTTCTGGTCATTCATCGCGGCAACATGTTCGCTCTGCGTATCAAGGACACAGATTCGCCGGTGCGCACCCACTTCCACGGCCTGCACTGGTACTCGCCCGATCCCCGCTACCGCGTCGTCGCCCGCTGGATCCCCTTTGCGCCTCCGCACACCGAAGCTATCCCCACCATCATCGGAACCACGCTCAAGCTGCCCGTCCCCGGCGCCGCCGAGTTCACCCTCGACGGCAGATCCTTCCGCCTCGAGCCGGTCCTCGAAACGCCCGGCTCCCACCAGCTTTTCTTTATCCTCCGCGACACCACCAGCCACACCACCACCTACGGCGCCGGACGTTTCCTGTATA
>Ga0335072_10013083_pt1 | contig 11833 bp, 10 predicted proteins | sample Lox_Sample_21_FD_206725 | JGI IMG/M metagenome (GOLD analysis project Ga0335072, IMG submission 206725) | Soil microbial communities from Loxahatchee National Wildlife Refuge, Florida, United States - Lox_Sample_2.1 | ecosystem: Environmental > Terrestrial > Soil > Wetlands | place: USA...
GTTTTGGTCATGGTTTCCATCAGGCTCTTGCCGGTTGCGATGTCTCCGCTCGCAATCTTGAATTGGGCATACTGCATTTCCTTTTCCAAATTTGCCGGCACCAAATCAGCCGCCGTCTTGTATGCCTGATCCGCCTGCTTGAAATCCTTGTTTGAGAAATACAAGTCGCCCAGCGCCGAATAGGCATCGGAAAATTTTGGGTCCAGCGCCAACGCGCGTTTGAAATCGCCTTCGGCGGTTTGCACGTCGTGTTCGCGGAAGGCAAGAATTCCCAGCGCCACCGCGAATGCAGCCGGGTTGCCGTTTGGCGCCAACTGCTGCAAGCGCAAACGCATATCATTGATGTCGGCGGGCGTCACGGCGGATTCAGCCAGCAGGATGGGAGCTTGCCCGTCCTTCGGGGATTGTGCGAGAACGGTTGTGGCTTCGTTCCGCGCCTCGTCCCATTGCTGGCGGGCGAGATAAATGACCGCCAGTTTCGCACGGACTTCGACATTGTTGGTCGCCAGTTTCTGCGCGTTCATCAAATAAGGAGCAGCTGCGCCGAAGCGGCCTTGATTGAAATAAATGACACCAAGGCGGCCCCAAGCCTGGGCGTTTTGGGAGTCAATTCGCAGGACGTTTTCATACTCGATTTCCGCCTGGTCAAATTTGCCGGCGTTGTAGTAATCGTCCGCCTGTTGCAAATAGTATGCTTCCTTGTGTTTGGCGGAGCAGCCGGAGCCGAGCGTTGCCAAGATGGTGATTGATGCCAGTGCCAGAAGTAATTGGATGTGTTTAGTCATATTCAGATTTTGCAAGTTAAGGATTTTGATGCTTCCGGTTCCGTTCGGATTTATATAGAACCAGCAGCAGCAGGAAAAGAGGTATCAAGGATAGGGCAAAAAATATCGGCCCGCCTTTGCGGTGAATGGGTGAATTGATCATTTGCGGACCGATGTGGACGCATAGTTCGCCGATGGTGAAAACCCGGAAACCATTTCGCAGCAGTGCCAGGGGAATTACCACGACCGCCAGCAGAGTTCGTTTCCAGGGAGATTTCAAAAAGAAATAACCGGCCAGCAAACCCGTAATCAGCAATACCAGGGTTGAATGAATGCCACTGCATTCGGGCGCAATTTGCAGCGTGATGTCCGGCAGTTGAAAGTTCAGCCCGTCCTCGAAAAACGGAGTGCCGGAGCAATTAAAAAACTGCCGGGCGACAACCGCGGAGCCGTTCTGCAAAAACGAATCAATTGCCGGCAACGCAATCGCCGGAATAGGCACCATGAAAAAAATAAATCCCAGTGGAAACGCGAGCTGCCGCAGGATTTCCTTTCCCCAAAACAAGCCGCAAATGCCCAGGAAAAATAAAACAAAGCACAACATCATGATCGCCAGATAATCAGTTTCCATCAGATTTGAACTGTCGCGAAGAGCCAGCCAATAAATTCCTGTCGCTGCGCCGCCAAGAAGTAGAAACAGCATCCCCAATTTGTTGGCAGGACGTGCGTCGCACGGCAGGTTTCGTCGCTGCGTCCACACCAGATAAAAACTGATAAATGGAATCAGCAGGATGTAAGAATACAGGGTGCTTGTGATGGCGAATCGCATCAGATCAAACAACGGAAATGCAAAACACAGAACCAGCGCCAGCCCGGCCCAGCCAAAACTGCGCAGTCGCTTTGGAAACGTTCCCGATTCCAGCAGGGATGGTGTGGCCGCGGCGGGGACCGGCTGCGTGCCTAATTTGGCAGATTCGTTCACGGAAAAATTCTCTTTGCGCAGACGGGGCAATCTTAAAATTGGTAGCCGATTTGAACTCCGATTTGGTGGCTGGTGTAAGCGTAGGCGTTTTCGGCGGTGAAAACGGTCTGGTAATATTGCAGAAAGCCCGTCTGTGTGGAGGAGTTATCGCTATACTGGTAAAACACCGCCAGCGTTCCGCGCTTGAGGAACGGACAGGTCAGCCGGGCATTGAAGGAATAGTAGCCATCACTGCGTCCGGTTCCGAACCCGATCTCGCCGAACGAGGCGGAAGAAACATACTTTGTTTTTGTGTAGCCGCCGGACAAGTCCAGATAAAGTTTCCCGAGCAAACGCTGGTTCAAGTCGGCGCTGACGCCGGTGTTTTCCGTGGTTTGGTTTTCAAAATACGTCTGACTTACCGTCCGGCTGGCGGCCAAGGTCAACCGTGTTTGCTCAAACGGCTGCCATTGAATTGAGGCGTTGAAAATCGGAGTGAGCAAATCACTCGAGCCGCTGTTCAAATATTGCTGGTCTTCCAAGCCGCCGCTCAATTGAAAGCTGATTTTGTCGGTCGCCCGCCAGTTGATTTGACCTTCGTATTGTTCGTTGAGCGAATCAGTGCCGGCGCTCACGTTGATGTAACTGACGCCAACTCCCAGCCCGCCGGTCAGTCGCGGCCAGAACTGATAGTCCAGCCAATCCATGGTGGACCACGTGCGTGAGTCGGTCAGATTCGAAGCGAAGTTTGTCGAACCGTTGACGTTCCCAATGTAGTTAAGATTCTGGTTTGCGCCCAAAAGGAGAGACAGCTTGCTGTTCAACTGCCATGATGCGTTAAGCGCCGTGTTATAGGTTTGATCGCCGGTTTGCCCGCCAATTTCAACCGATGGATCGGAGGAGGAAGTGTAACCCTGCGAAAGTCCAAACACCCAGTCTCGATAAGCAAATCCGCCATTCACCTGCACCGCGTGATCCAAAGTATTGCGGAAATTTTTATCGGAATAAAAAGTCAAAGTTGGCGTGTAATCCAGCGTCCAGTAATCACCCAGGTCAATGAGCATGCCGGGCGCAAGCTGCTGCACAATGCTGTTGTGCTGCTGGCCGGGTGACGATTCGATTCCATTTCCGTAAAGAAACGTGTAGAACACATGCGGCCGGAACGTGAGGAAATTCCATCGGAACGGCTGATCCTCCACGCCTGCGCTGGGATAATTTGGCGAAGTATCCGCCGGGGTAAATACCTGCATCTGGTTGGTTTCATACTGTTGCATTCCCGAAGGCGTGGCGGGATATTGCGGTGGCGGCACGAAGACGCTTTGAGCCTGCGCCGAGCCCAGGCCGGCGCACAGGCATAGCAAAGCCATTTCACCTTTGCCGGGCGATATTCGTTGCCTTTTGTTTTTTCGGGAATTTGTGTATTGAGTTTTCATTCGGTTAATTTTTTGAAAAGACCGGATTCAAGCTATTTGTGCGCCATGGGCTGTGGGAACAAATTCAGCGAAGGGTGACATGGGTCGCCACCTTTGCAAAGCATCTTCGACGGCTTCCTCCACCGGTCGCATTTTTACGCCGAAGGCGGAAAGTTTCATTATGTCGAGCAGGCAACTCGACCGCAGCATTTTGGCGCCGGAACGGTAAAATTCCGTGTCGTCCTTCCAAAATTCAAAATGCCGGTTGGATTTAAGAATCCGCTGGATCATGCCCACAATCTGCCGGTTCGTCACCGCGCCTGGATTTACGACGTTGTAAATGCCAAACGGCGCCTGCCGTTCCCAAAGATCCAGGCACGCACGGACAAATTCCTCGAGATGCGTGATGGAATTCACGGTGTCATAAACCTTTGGATAGCGCTGGAGCTTCCACAGCAGATTCCGGCTGTCGCCCAAATCATTGAAGAGCATCCTCGGACGCCAGATGTAATTTTGCCCGACTCCGCGGATGGCTTCCTCCGCCAGCGCCTTTGTGCCGCTGTAGAAATTGCACGGAGCACGCCGGAAGGAAAAATTCGGAATGTCCCGCTCGCTGAACCCGCTGATGCTGTCGGGATTTTCCACCAGCCGCCGCCGCATCTCCGGATGATTGAGATCGCGCTCAATTCTGACCTGCCCGCCTTCGACTACCTTTGCGCCCAGGTAAATGCTGCCTGAGGAAACATGGCCCCACGGCGTGTTGGTCATCAGGCACGCGCGCGCGATGGTTTGTGGCAGCAGCACATTCGCGCACAACACCTCCTCGCGCGCCAGCTCGCAAACGTCCACGTTTGGATTTGGCGCGTAACCGGCGGCATTGATGATGAATTCCGGCCGCATCTTCCGGATGTAATCAAACAGGATTTCGAACTGGGTGTAATCAATCGCCTTCCGTGTCAGCGGGACGAACGACAATCTTCGCCAGCGCAATTCGGTTGCAAAAGCCTGGCCGACAAAACCACTGGCTCCAAGCAATAGAATCATGGGATACCTCGCTTTCTACTTGATGATCGGGAAAATCGCGGCCAGCGGGATTATTTTACCGCGGGCGGTTCTTCGTCCTCCAAGGACGGCCAAAAGAAAAATTTTGCGTAGACGTAGGCGATGGCCTCGCTCAAGACATCACGGACACCTTCACTATAACGCCACCAGCGTTTCGTGTTGTAATCCGGGCTGGGAATGGCAATCACGCCCACTTTGACTTTGTCGCCGAAAGCTTCCTGATAAAGCAACCGCGAGCGGCGCGCATGCGGGCCAACCGTCATTACGTCAATGGAACTGACCGGCAGATGATGATCCGCAAGCCACTCTTTGACCGCCACCGCCGAGTTGAAAGTCCGGTCGCGGCGATCTTGAAAACATGGCGCCGCATGGATCAAGTCTTCCGGCACGCCCAGTTTTCTAAGATCCGACGCCGCCCAATTGGCATAGGTCACGGTTTCGTCCGTTGGCATGTTGAGATGGCCTCGCACGACCGTTCCGCTCGTGACAATGGCTTGATAATCGCCCCACCGAAATTCCGCCACCGCGTTGGTCAGCGTCTCCGGCGGAATCCAGCCCTCGACCACCAGATACTGGCCGGGCACCCGGTCGGTGATGGCCAAAAACGGATAAATGAATCGAACCACCAGAAATGCCGCCGCCAATAATACAAGCGCGAGGCAAAACCGGGCGCGCCAGGTCAGAACCCAGCGCTCCTTGCGCACCAAAAATCCGCCCAACGCGCGGCGTGGTTTGGTCGATGGAATTTCCGATGACATTCGTTAATTTGAATTGGCGGCAACGCTTTGGACCGCGAGCGGGGCACTTTGGCCGGCTCCGTTTCTCGCAACCACCAGCGGGCAATGTCCGATTTGCGACGCCGCTTCCGAAAATGAACTGTGATTGGTCCCGATGATTTTTCTGCATCGCGAAAGGCAATACAAATCCACCGCGGCGTCCTTGATTCCATCCGGAGAATTCCGGTCCAGATTTTTTTTCCGGTGGCTCAAAATCCGGCCGGAAAACAATCGCTGTAAATGCGCTTCCTCTTCAGGATCGTCGGTGGCGACGAAGAAAATCGTGTCCGCGCGCTCAGCAATTTCCTCGTTCATCAAACGCGTGAACGCCTCCGTCGGACTCTCGCCGCACCAGGGACTGTCCGTCCGGCGGATGTGAATTCCCACCGTCCGGCGGCGCTCAAAGTTGCAGCCGTCAACAATTGCCTGAAGTTTCGGAACCAGCCGGAATTCCGCCAACGGATTTTCTCCGGTGAAAAAGCGGTCCCATGTGCGAAAATAAATCGAGCGCAACTTCAACAGGCTGGAAAAATCAAGGCCGCCGGCGAGCAAGCTGTCCATTTCTTTTTGATGGATCGCGCGTGAGGCGATGTTTTGCAACACACGCGGCAGTAGAAATTTCAAAAATTTTCCAGCCGACGATGCGGTGGCAAAATCGAAAACGCCGTCAACTCCGCTCGGCCGCTCAAACAATTCATCAAAGCGGCAGTTGAGATCGCGGTCGCGCAGCCAAAAAATCCGGGTCCGATGCCGGCGCTCCCGGTTCAAGGCCAGCACCGAGTCAATCACCCGCATCCGGTTGCACAATCCCAGCATGGGCTCGACGTAAATCATGGCTCAGGAATTTTTCAGCGGCATTTCCAGCCGGCCGGCCAGCGCCGGTTCCACGGCGTTCACGGAGTTTTCCGGCGCGTTTTGCCGGCCGTGCTTCAAAAGCTCAGCGCATTCTGAAATGGAGCGGAAAGCAACGTTATATCGTCCGCGCATCCGCAATGCGCTGCGCAAACGGCCATAATGAAAATAAACGCAATATGCCGCGGGATGCCCGACGCCGCGTCCGCTCAAAACGCGGATGGTCGCCAGCGGTCGGACCAGCAAAGCTTTGGCGGCGGAAGCGGCCGGATACAGCCAGTGGCCGGCAACCCGCCGATGCCACGGCGCGTTGGCTTCGGAAAAATTCCATTGATAAACATCCAGCAAAATGCTCGAGGTTCCAAAATTGGTGATTATTTTGCGGAGATAATCCCATTTCAATCTTTGCGCCGGAAGAAAATGCCGGTAACTCAATTTTGGCTCAAGCACCAGGCGCCATCCCGCCAACCGCAAAGCTTGGCAAATTTCGTTGTCATCGCCCGAAGACAGCGCGCCGCCGCGCCGGCCTTCCAACTGACTGTGAAATCCAAGCGCGATGATTTGTTCCCACGCCGCTTTTCGGATGGTGAGTCCCGCGCCCCAAAGAAATCCGCGGCGCGCGGTTACGTCGCCGGCTTCCGGCCATTGCAAGCCGACGGCGAAGCAGCCTTGAAATCCCGAGAACCACGCTGGAGCTGGAGTTTCAAACACCGGCTCGCCGCGCGCGCCGAGCGCAGCCACGTTTGGGTTCGCGCTGAGGATGCGCGCGACTTCGGAAATCCAGTTCGGACAAACCCAATTGTCATCGTCAACAAAACTGACGTATTCAAAAGCCGCCTCACGAAACGCGCGGATACGGGCGAACATCTGTCCGAGCCGCGGTTCCGGCACGATTCGCAGTGGAACATCGGTGGAAGTCCAGATTTGTTTCGCCATCGCGACCGTGTTATCGGTCGAACCGTTGTCCACCAATAAAACCTCCCACGAATTCGGCGAGGCGCCGGTCTGGGCCAGCAAATGCTCCAGCGTCGGCCGGATGCGGGCGGCGCTATTGTGGCAACAAATGGCCACGGTAATTCGTGCTTTATTTTGCATTTGTTCCGGCAGAAATCACCGGCCGCTTAACGCGACCAGCTTTTCATCTTCGCCTTTACGGAAAGCTTCCGTCGCGGGATCGGAAATTTCGACGACATCAACCGGCAGCGGCCCGCGCGGCTGGTTGAGTTTTGTCTGAACGGCGCGGACCACGTCTTGCGCCGAGATTTCGTTCATGCACTTCCGGTCGTAATCGCATTTGTTCCAAAGCCAGCACGGCGAGCAGGGCAGGGCCGTGTATAGATTTTCGTTCGCCGGGTAGCCGGATTGCCAGGGGGCTTCCCGGCCGCCAAAAATGATGACCGATGGACATTCAACCGCCCGCGCCGCGTGCATCAGGAAGCCGGCGTTGCCGACATACAGCCGGGCATTTGAAAGGAATGATGCCGCCTCGCGAATGGTTGTCTTGCCACGCAAATCCTGCACGTGAGCCAGCAACGGATCGCTGGCGGAACCGATCTGGACAAAATCAATTTCGTCCCGCAACGCATCCACCACGGCTTGAAAACGCTCGGCAGGCCACTGCTTGTTCTTCATTTGAAATTTGCCGCCCAGTCCGCTGCTTTGAATCACAATCTTTCCGGCGGCCCATTGGCCATCGGCTTTTTCAGCAGCGGTCAAATGCAAATAGGGACGCAACGCCACTTTGCCGGTAATTCCCGCTTTCGCGCACAACTCCGCGATAATGTGGCGCGCGGGCGGATCGCTGCGGTCTGTTTCCGACCGGTAGCGCGCATATTCGAGATGCCGATAGCGGCGGAGGCTGTCCGAGCGCAATGTCGGCGGCAAAATGCGTGTCGCATCTCCCATTCCTTGAAAAAGCTCCGGATGATTTGAAATCATCCATATCTTGCGGCTGCTTCGCTTTTGTAATTCGTGCAACACGGTCGTGCACAGCAGGTCGTCGCCGGGCGCCAGGCCAAAATAGAAAATGTGGTCCGGATATCCGTGCGTGAGCGAGAGGCTCCAGATTCTGGCACGAATCATTCCGAAACGGCAGACACGCGCGCCGAAATGGTAAAGTGGCGAGATAATCCGGTTCACGAGTCTTCAATTTGGCACCAGGCGTTTGGCTGGTCGGCCATCAGCTTTTCCAATAGGCGATTGCGGTGTCTCTGATCCGCACAATGTTTCTTCCCAACGCTCTCCATTCCAAAACAAATTGGATTACGCCGGGATGAGCCTCATCGCAGTCATGCCATAAAAAAGTTCCCTTGCCTCCACACAGTGCAAAACATTTTTCGGAATCCTGCTTGCAGTATTCGTAAGTGTGGGAGCCATCTATGAAAAAGAACGTCGGCTTGCCCAGGTTCTGAAAATCCATCGTAGCCGTATCGCCAAAATGTTGCACGATTTGCGCGGGGAATGTCCGCTGGTTGAATTCCCGGCCAACTTGTCTCCGTTCGATCAAGTGAAAGTCATCCTTCGGCGGACTTCCATTCGCAACCGGACGCGATTCGAAATCAGGAGGCAAATCCACGGTATGGATGACCGAGCCTGGCAAATTTTCCGCCATCGCCCGCGTCGTATGCCCCATATAAGTTCCGATTTCCAAAACTTCCTTGGGATGTTCGGCCGCCAAAATGGCCAGCAGCGCCATCGCCTCGCGCGATGGCATCATGCCGTCTTCGTATTTAATCACTCTCACGGTGACCGCCGCTTCGCGTTCGCCGAGAATCTCGTCCAAAGAAATTTCCGGGATGGATTTCAACGCGTCTCCGGTTTGCTTCTGAACCTGGCCTTGCATCGGGCGGATGACATCAACGCCCCGGTGACAGGCATTGACCAGTTCGCCCGGCCCGAAGCGCAGCCCGCGGACAATGCTGGCGCCGTTTAAGCCTAATAACATTCGGAAGCAATTTTTTATCGCCATATTTCTCTAATTGCTTTTGAGGAGGGCTGGTTCGCCGTTGTGATTTAATTCATGGCGAAGATATGTTGCCGGCGGACTCATCAGCCCCGCAAATGTGTCAGTTCGAAATTTGGCGGAAAGCTCGGAGTTCTCCACCTCGAATTCAACCGCGTCGCACAAATAATCTTCCATCCCAAAATTGGACCGCAAGCCGAGCGAAATGCGATAAGCACCGGGAAGCAGATAAAGTGAGCCAAGATCAATCGAATACACGTAGGCGCGAGGTTTAAACGAGTTATCGGCCATGACGTTGGAGCTTAACGTGGAAATGATTTCGAGTCCCGTCGCGGAAAAGACCGACACTCCGACCTCGGCAAAGGGGATGGCTGCCTGCGATTCCACTTCCAGTTCAAACTTCAAATGTGCGCCGAATGGAAAATGCCAGGCGTTTGTGTGGGATGCTGCATCCAGCCTCACCTTTCGAAACTGGATTTTTTGCCTCAAGCCTCCGGTTCGCGGGCGTTTCCTAAGGTCAATTTCCCCAGGCTGTTTTGCCACCCCGCCAGTGTAGCGCGCAATCGCGCTTTTCACGTCTCCGATATGGTCGAGCTTGCCCTGTTGCAAGAGGACACAACGTTGGCAGAGGCGAAGAATTGCCTCCATGTTATGGCTGACAAAGAGCACCGTGCGGCCCTCCTGCTCGGAAACGTTCTGCATTTTGCCAAGGCATTTCTTTTGGAATTCCGCGTCACCCACGGCCAACACTTCGTCCACCACCAGAATTTCCGGCTCCAGATGCGCCGCCACTGCGAACGCCAGCCGCACATACATGCCGCTGGAATATCGTTTCACCGGTGTGTCGAGAAATTTTTCGATTTCGGAGAAGGCCACAATTTCGTCGAACTTCCGTTTGATTTCCACCTTGGTCATCCCCAGAATCGCGCCATTCAGAAAAATGTTTTCACGTCCGGTCAATTCGGGATGAAATCCGGTGCCGACTTCCAACAGACTGGCCACCCGGCCGTGAAGGCGAATTTTTCCGCCGGTGGGATCGGTGATGCGGCTCAAGATTTTCAGCAGCGTGGATTTGCCCGCGCCATTGCGGCCGATGATGCCGACGACTTCGCCTTGCTTGACTTCAAAGGAAACGTCCTTCAACGCCCAAAATTCCTCCTTCTCGGTCTGGCGCTCGTGAATCCGGTTCCGCAACCAGCCGAACGGATGCCGCAGCGCATCTTCAATGCGATGCCGCAGGCCGTCATGGCGGTTCCGCTGATGGCCGATGACGTAGGACTTGGAGAGATTCTCAACCCGGATGACCGTGTCGTTCATTTAAAAAAATTGTCGTTTGTGGAAACCAGCTGAAAGTCAAATCACGTCCGCGAACGTCCGCTCCGTTTTGCGGAAATACCAGATGCCGGTCAGAACTAGAAGTATCACGCCAGCGATGGACGAAATAAGTCCGGGCCAATAAATAATGTTGTCATGTCCAAGTAGGCACCAGCGAAATCCGTCAATGATTCCCGCCACCGGATTGAGGCAAAAAATCAGCCGCTGCCACTTCCCGTGAACGTCGCTGGTGGACTCAATCACCGGAGAAGCGTAAAGGCCGAATTGGACGATGAACGGCACGATAAAGCGAAAATCGCGATATTTGACCATCAGTGCGGCAATCCACAGCCCGGCTCCAAACGACGCCGCGAACGCCAGCAACACGAACGCCGGCAGCACCCAGATGTTTGCCGGTGGCGCGAAATGAAACCAAATCATCAGGATGCCGACAAAAGCTCCTGTGATCAGGAAATCTACAAAACTGGTGATGACGCTGCTGGCCGGCGCCACGAGCCGCGGAAAATAAACCTTGGAGATCAAATTGGAATTGTTGACTAGGCTGTTGCCACTTTCGGAAAGCGCCGTCGAAAAAAATTGCCATGGCAAGACGCCGCAGGCGGCAAAAAGCGCGTGGGGCACTCCGCCCGCTGAAAGTTTTGCAACTTGTCCGACGAACGTAACCACCAGAATGGCCAGCGCGGGACGAATCAGCGCCCATGCCACGCCGACGACGGTCTGCTTATAACGGATCAGCAAATCGCGCCAGGCCAGAAAGAAAAACAGTTCCCGGTAGTGCCACAAGTCACGCCAGTATTGGCGTTCGGTGCGGCCCGCTTCGATGACCAGTTCATCCATGATTGAAATTATGTTGAAGGGAGCCGTTTTATACGGCCCGGTTCGGGAAAGAAATTATTTTTCATCCGCAACGGAACAATGCTTTTGCGCCGCGCGGAATTTTTAGTTGATGATTTGTAAATTGCTCGGCGGTGCGGGCAAATTGGTAGCCATTTGGTTCAATGCTGCGAACCTGGCCTCCGCCGGAATGGTTTTAACATAACCTGAAACGTCCGGGCCGATGGCCGGCCACGGCAACCCCGGGGTCCAGAAAGCAGGCGCGTTGGTGAGCCATAAGCTCGCTGGATAGCTGTAATTTTTCGCGGCGGACAGCGCGAAAAAGTTTGTGGTCGCTCCCTGGATTAAGTTGTTCTGCAAATCCACCGTGCCGTCCACCAGGAGCGTGGTTGACGGATCACCAGCAGTTCCCAATGAATTGGCGAAAACATCATTGGAATTCACTGTGAACGGATACCACGAATTCGCGGGAGATGGGTAATCGCCGTTTGCGTCCGGCGCGCCCACGCGCCAAGTCGGGTTATATCCCACACTGTTCATCACACAGCCAATTATGGACACCCAGTAGTTGCTTACTTGGATATCATATCCCCATTGGCCCGAGTTGACGGTCGGTATGCTTTGCCGGGTCATGTTGTCTCTAAAGGCCGTATTGTCTACTGAACCGCTGATCACATCGTCCATTCTGAAATCAGCGGCGATGTTTCCTTCCCAAAGGTTGAAAGCAGTCGAACCATGTTGAATCATGTCACCCATCAGATAATCAGTTTCTTCCTGGCCTTCATTGATGGGATTCTGGTTGTAATTGTAGGCAAACACATTGCCGATGTCGCCATACTCCACAATCATTGCATGCCGGCAGTGGTCGAAGACAT
>Ga0335072_10013084_pt1 | contig 11832 bp, 11 predicted proteins | sample Lox_Sample_21_FD_206725 | JGI IMG/M metagenome (GOLD analysis project Ga0335072, IMG submission 206725) | Soil microbial communities from Loxahatchee National Wildlife Refuge, Florida, United States - Lox_Sample_2.1 | ecosystem: Environmental > Terrestrial > Soil > Wetlands | place: USA...
GCCGGTCACGGGACTCGACATCGCCTACCGGTATCAGCCGGCCAGCCAGGCCGCCGAGATCGGCGGGGACTGGTTCGACGTCATCCCACTCGACCGTGGCCAGGTGGCCCTGGTCGTCGGGGACGTCACCGGCCACGGCATCCGCGCCTCAGCCATCATGGGCCAGTTGCGCACCACCGCTAAGGCCCTGGCTCGCCTGGACTGCTCGCCCGAGGAGATCATGCGCCAGCTGAGCCGAGTGGTGGCCGACCACGGTGAGGAGGCCGGCGCCACCTGCCTGCACGCGGTCTACGACCAGTCGTCTCGGCGCTGCAGCCTGACCAGCGCCGGGCACCTGCCGGCGGTGCTGCGTCACCCCGACGGCCGCACCGAGCTCATTGATGTATCGGCAGGCCCCTTGCTCGGGGCGGGCGACGGTCCCTACCTGGCCACCGACCAGCAACTGGCCCCCGGCTGCGTCCTGGCCCTCTACACCGACGGGCTAATCGAGCGGCCCCGCCAGGACATCGCGGTTGGGATGTCGCGACTGGCTGACGCGCTGGCCGATGGTCCGGCGGAGTCCATGGACCAGCTATGTGACAGCGTGCTGGCCAGCCTGGCCCCGGCCGCACGCGACGATGTGGCGCTGCTGCTGGCCCGGGTCACAACCGACCGGGCTTAGCCCTTGCCAGACGGGGCCGCGGTGCGGGCTAGCAGAAGGGCGACGTCATCTCGGGGCTGGGGGGCAAGCGTGGCGAGGATGAAGTCGCAGAGCTCGTCGAGTGACTGCGTGGGACCGTCGGCCAGCGCGCGTTTGAGGCTCGCCATGCCGACGGCGATGTCCTGACCCGGGCGCTCGATGAGGCCATCGGTGTAGAGGGCCAGGATGCTGCCGGGGGCAATTTCCCTCTCGACGACCGGGTAGGAGCTCTGGCCCGCTCCCAGCAGCAGGCCGGGGGGCAGGTCAATGATCTCGGTCCGGCCATCGGGGTGGCGCAGCGCGGGCGGCAGGTGCCCGGCGCTGGCCAGGCGGCAGCACCGCGACGACGGATCGTAGACCGCGTGCAGGCAGGTGGCGCCGGCCTCCTCCCCCTGAGCCGCGACCATCTCACTGAGCTGGCCCATGATCTCAGTCGACGGGCTGCCCAGGCGGACGAGGGCCATGGTGGTCGTGCGCAGCTGGCCCATGGTCGCGGCGGCACCGATGCCATGCCCGGTGACATCGCCCACGACCAGCTTCACCCGGCCCTCGCTGAGCGGGATGACGTCGAACCAGTCCCCGCCGATCTCGGCGGCCTGGCGGGCGGGCCGGTAGCGCCAGGCGACGTCGATGCCCGCGACGTGCGGGATGTCGCGCGGTAGCATGCTGCGCTGCAAGGTCACGGCGGCGGCGTGCTCCTGGCTGTAGAGCCGCGCGTTATCGACGTGCATGGCGGCTCGGGCGGTCAGGTCGATGATCAGCCGGACGTCGGCCTCCTCGTAGGACCCCGGGGTCTTGGACCGGCTGAACGCGGCCACCCCCAGCGTCACGCCGCGGGCGGTCAGCGGCACCATGAGCAGCGTATGCACCCCCCGCTCCATCAGGGGCGTGACCAGCCCGGCGGGCAGGTCGAACTCCCTGATCTCCGCTTCACCGCGGGCCACGACCGCCTCACCGCGCAAGAACACCACGGCCGGCTGCTGGGTGATTGGCACGGTCCAGCACTCGCCGACGTTGAAGTTGCCCGGGCCGGGGGCGGTGCTGTCGAGCGTCGCGAACCGGCGGAACCGCAGAATGCCCGGCTCGCCGCTGGCCGGGTTCTCCAGCAGGAATGGGTCGAGCAGGTCGACGGCGACCCGGTCGGCCAGCTCGGGGACGGCCAGGGCGGCCAGTTCCTCGGCGGTGCGGTGGACATCGAGCGTGGTCCCGATCTCGCTGCCCGCTCGCTGCAGCAACTCCAGCCGCCGGTTGGCCTGCCGCAGGTCCCGGTTGGCCCGCATTCCCTCGGTGATGTCGGTCAGGGTGCTGGCCACGCCGAGCACCCGGTCGTTGTCCATCACCCGGTAGGCGGTCCAGGCCAGGTGCCGGTGCCCGCCGGGCAGGGGCCGCTCCATCGGCTTGTTGACGACCGGAACGCCCTGCTTGAGGACCTGCTCAGCCAGCAGGTCCTCAATCGGGCTTATGTCGGCCAGGCCCAGGCCCCTGTCGATCTCGCTGGGGCGGCGGCCGATCAGGGCCTCGTCGGACAGGCCGGTCAGCTGCCTGAAGGCCTCGTTGGCTCGCCGGGCTCGCAGCTCGCTGTCGGTGAAGATCATGGCCACCGGTGACTGATCGAATAGCGCATTGAGTTCGCGGAGGGAAAGCTCCGGTACGTCCACTACCACCCCACTTGGCCCAATATGTGAAGCATCAGCGCGAAATACATCTCTGACCAGCTAGTTTATTAGATAGCGGCGCTCGGCTATGCAGTAAGGACTATCCGGCCGAATACTTCGCCCGCGTCCATCTGCTGGTGGGCCGCTACCACCTGCGTCAGGGGTAGCCGCGCATGGATCACCGCCCGCAACTGGCCGCGGACCGCGGCGTCGAAGGCCGAGGCGATCGCCGCGCGCCGTTCGGCCCAGCTCACGGTGTCCGCGCTGAAGGTGGCGTACGACAGCGATTTCTGGAACGCGGCCAGCATCCCCTGGCCGAAGTTGGCGGGCGGGTAGCCCCCGACGATGCCCACGGTCACCATGCGACCGTTGGGGTTGAGCCGGGCGAAGAACGAGGACAGGGCCGGCCCGGCCACGACGTCGATGATGACGTCGTAGCCGGCCGGGGCGCCGTCGGCTCCTTCCCCCTTGCGGTCGAGCACATGGGTCGCGCCGAGGTCGCGCAGGCGGTCGCCGCGCTCGGCTGACGAGGTCGTGACCGCTACCGCGCTGGCCCCGTCCCGCGCCGCGAACTGAACGGCCATGACCCCAATGCCTCCGGCCGCCCCCCGCACAAGTACCGACTCTCCGGGAGCGAAGTGAGCATGGCGAAGGGTGAAGGAGGCCACCGCCGCGCACCCCCCGAGCGTCACCGCGTCGGCGGCCTCCAGGCTGTCGGGCAGCGGGACGAGCGTCTCGGCCGCCGAGGTGGCCCGCTCGGCGTAACCGCCGTCCCGGCCGGTGAACGCCCACACGCGCTGGCCGGTCCAGGCGGGGTCCACGCCGTCACCGACGGCGGTCACGGTGCCGGCCACCTCGCTGCCGAGAATGTGGCCTTCCTTGAAGCCGTAGTCGCCGAGGGTGCCCCTGAGGATCACGGCGTCGACCCCGCCCACGCCGATGGCCTCGGTGTCGATCACTACCTGCCCCGGCCGGGGAGCCGGGTCATCCAGGTCGATGATGGCCAGGCCATCGGGACGGCCGAATGCCTGAATCGCTGCTGCCTTCACTGTGTCATCTCCGGGTTCGCGTGACCGATCCTGACTGGCCCTGAACCTAACAGGAGAGTCCGTCCGGTTAGCTAAAATGAGAGGGTGACCAGCCGTTTGCCTCACTCCCTGCGGTCCGATGCCCGGGACAACCGAGACCTAATCCTTGACGCCGCCCGCGCGGTATTCGCCACCAACGGCCTGAGCGCTCCGGTGCGGGAGATAGCCCGGCAGGCCGGGGTCGGCCCGGCCACCGTGTACCGCCACTTCCCGACCAAGGAGATGCTGGCCACCGAGGCCTTCGCCGACAAGCTGCGGGCCTGCGCTGCCATCGTCGACGAGGGGATCGCCGAACCGGATCCGTGGCACGGCTTCTGCCTGGTGATCGAGAAGATCTGCGAGATGCATGCCCGCGACCGGGGCTTCACCGCGGCCTTCATGTCGGCCTACCCGCACGCGGTGGACTTCGCCGCCAACCGTCAGTACGCGCTCAGCTCGGTCGCGGGACTGGCCCGCCGGGCCAGGCAAGCCGGCCGTCTGCGGGCCGACTTCGTCCTTGACGACCTGATCGTCATGATCATGGCCAGCACCGGCATCCGCGCGGCCTCCACGACGGCCACGGTCGCGGCTTCCCGGCGGTTCGCCGCGCTGACGATCCACGCCCTGGCGGCGCACGCGTCCGCCTGAGCGGTTACGGCCAGTAGGGCTGGGCTTGCCTGGCCGCCTGAGCGATGGCGCTTCCATCGAGATCGGTGGAAGCGGCGTCGATCCCCAGGTTGCGCCACTCGATCACGAGCTCAAAGGGACCGGGCGGCGGGAGTGGCCACAGCCAGAGCAGCCGGTGGCCCTGGTAGGACTGATCGCTGCTTGAGGAGTCGCCGCCGGCCTCGGTGAGCATGGGTGGCTCGGGCCGGTCGGTGGGAGGCGTCCAGCCGCGGAAGGGATGATCGACGGTCGTGGCCTTGGAGCCGTCGGGAAAACGGACGCCAAACTTCAGGTCGTCATCGGGCGTCGCGAGCGCCGGGTCCCCGCCGAAGTGGCTTTCGACGAGGCCCTTCCAGACCGGCTCGTCCAGCGAGCCCCGCCGGACGGCCAGGTGCACGGAGAGGCTACAGCCCTCGGGGAAGGCAACGACGTGCTGCAGTACCACGACCGCCTGGTTTGTCCGGATGACGAACCGCTGGATCGGTACCGGATAGCCCAGGATGTCTGCCGGCGGGCCTTGCCAGGCTGTAGCGCTCATGTATCCCACGGTAGCGGACGACGGAGGAGGGGCCGCCTGTGCCGCATGATGGGAAGAAGGATCACGGCCGCCAAGGAGTTGTCATGGACCCAGTTACCCGCGGGCCACTGACGGCCGAGCTGGCCGACGTCCGGTCACCGGTCCGCCGCTTCCTCGACGACCGGTTCGGGAACGGGCTTCGCGAGGCACAGCGCCGGTACCGTTCTGAATGTCATGGCCTGGTTGTTCCGGCCGCTGACCGCCGGGAAGCCAGCCCGGGGACGCTGGGGGGCGCGGCCGACTGGCTGCTGCGGTTCCTGCTGCACCCCGCTCCGTCGCTTGAGCTGGCGATCACGGGCGCGGGCTTCTTTGGCGCGCGCTCGGGGCTGGTGGGCGCGCTGGCCGAGATCGCCGGATCCCTGGGCATAACCAGCGCCGCTGCGACATCGAGCGGCGGCGCCGCCTTCGACGGCCCGATCGCTGGCAGCGCCGCCGACCCCGAACTGCTTGACCGGGCGTGCTGGGCCCTGAGCCTGCTGACCGAGTTGTTCAGGGCCGGCTCGGTGGTCGCCACTTCGTCGCCGCTCCGCCGCTTCCGGAGAGGCGGAGCCTCGGCGGCCGCGTTGCTCGACCTAGCGCCCGCGGTCGCCCTTGATCAGCTGGCCGCGTTCCGCTACGTCTACGAGACGACGTTGATCCCGCAGCTGGCCGGCCGGGTCGGCCGCTGGTACCTGGGGCCGACGTTCAGCGGCTCTGAGCTGATGAGGGCGGACGCGGACCTGATCGCGGCCGGGCTGCTCATCGACCTGAAGACGGCGGCGGCCAGGCCATCCCTCGGGGTCAGGGAGGCATTCCAGGTCATCGGGTACGCGCTGCTCGACTTTGACGACGCCTACCGGCTGACCGACGTCGGCATCTTCAGCGCCCGGTACGCCTACCTGGCCAGGTGGGAGTTGCAGGCGCTGCTTGACGAGCTGGCCGGTCAGGTCGTCAGCCTGCCCGACATCCGCGAGGAGCTGCGGGCGCTGCTGCTGGCATCGTGACGTTCTCCAGCCAGCGGGCTGACCGCAACTTCCGGTGCGGCCGGGGCGTTGCCGTTGGTGTGGAGCGACGTGAGTACCGCCGACCGGTAGGTGACACGGTCTTGTGGGCGATGGCCATGGCGACCGCCCTCGGCCTGGGCGTGGCCACGGTCCTGAACCCCGGACAAGGCGGGGCGATCACGATGGTCTACGGGGCCTTCGTCATCGTGCTTGGGGTGTTCTTTGGCCTGACGCTGATCCGGGGCCGCGTGCTGATCGTGTCGGATGCGGGCCTACGCGGCGCCCGGTGGGCTTGGCGGATGGACATCCCGTGGTCCTCAGTGCGGACCTTCGAGACCACCAGCCTCAGCGGACAACGCATGCGAGGATCACTGGTCACGGTGTGCCTGGTCAACGGCAGGCATTTCTTCCTGCCCTGCACGGGGGGAACCCCGGAGTCGGCCACAATGATCACCAATGAGCTGCTCGCGGCCCAGCGGGAGCACGGGAAGTGACCCCGGACTCGCCGTCTTTCGACCCTGGCCGCGCCGCGCGGATCCTGGCCGAGGACCTGCGGGCGATCGGGAGTCCCGAGCGGGCGGCGGCCGAGCAGCGGTACCTGAAGAGCGACCTGGAGTTCTTCGGAGTCACGGTGCCAGAGATGCGCCGGGTGGTGACTGCGGCGGTGCGAAGGGTTCCCGGCCTGGATCGCGAGGCCGCGCTGGCCTGGGCGGTCGCGCTGTGGCGCGAACCAGTGCACGAGCGCCGGATGGCCGCGGTCGAGGTACTGCGGCTGGTCCGGACGCAGCTACGCCCCGACGACCTGGCCACGGTGGAGGAGCTCATTCGCGACGCGCGAACCTGGGCGCTGGTGGACTCGCTGGCGGGCGACATCGCCGGGGTAATCGCGCTTCGCCACCCCGCTGAGGCGTGGCCGCGTGTGGACGGCTGGGCGGGGGACCCGGACTTCTGGGTGCGCCGCTCCGCGCTCCTGACCCTGCTGCCGGGAATCCGGGCCGACCGGCCCGACCTGGCTCGCCTCGAGCGGTACGCCCTCGGCATGCTGGCCGAGAAGGAGTTCTTCATCCGCAAGGCCATCGGCTGGGTCCTGCGCGAGACCTCCAAGCGTGACCCCGAATGGGTCGCCACCTGGACGGCCGCCCATGTCCTTGAGATGTCCGGCGTGACGTTCCGCGAAGCCACCCGCCGCCTGTCCCCCGCGACTACCGATCGCCTCCGTACCCTCCGCGAGGGATCGCCACGCGGCTAGCGCGAGCCCCGACGTTACCGCGGCCCTTCTCGGCCGCAGTCTCTCCGGGCCACCGCCCTCGGCCGCAACCCCTCCGGCCGCAACCTCTCCGGGCCACCGCCCTCGGCCGAAGCCCCTCCCGGCCACGGCCCCTCCCGGCCACGGCCCCTCCCGGTCACGGCTCCTCCCGGCCACGGCTCCTCCCGGTCACAGTCCCTCCCGGTCACAGTCCCTCCCGGTCACAGTCCCCGGCCGCAGCCCCTCCCGGCCACGGCTCCTCCCGGCCACGGCCCCTCCCGGTCACAGTCCCTCCCGGCCACGCCCCCGGCTCCTAACCCTCTGGCCACGGCTCCTCCCGGCCACAGCCCCCGGCTCCTGCCCCTCTGGCCACAGCCCCCCAGCCATGGCGGCCCGGATATCATGATCACGTGTCAAAATGGCTGCTGGGACAGCCATTTTGACACGGCATTCGGTTGTGGCACCGGTTTGCCTCAGCAGCGGTGGCGGCGGTAAGCCCGGGCAGCCGCGGCGCGCCCCAGCCACCGCAACACCCAGACCCAGCCGCCACACCAGCACGCCCCAGCCACCGCACCGGCCAGCCCTAGCTACCGCACCGGCACGCCCCGCCCACCGCAACACCCAGACCCAGCCGCCACACCAGCACGCCCCAGCCACGACGACGGCACGGACGAGCACCAGTTACCGTCAGCTAATTCTGAAAACGGGGAGTTCCGGGGCAAGGCACTGACCTGCTGCGAGTCACGCCGTGACGTCGGCATAATCGTGCTCATGCCGAAAAGGCGTCGGGGGCTGGCCGAGGCGGTTGTCGCGGCCATGGCCATTTTCTGCTGCGCGCTCGGGACGGTACTCGTGGCGGGCTGGCCGGCTACCGCCGGTGCGACCTCGCCCGCGGCCTTGGCATGCGGGCGGCTGCCGAGATTCGACGCTTCCGTCGCCGACGCGATCATGGCCGGCCAGTTGACCGTCATGTCCCCGTTCCCTCCAGTCACGGTCGACCCGCACCGCGACGGGGACATCAACTGGAAGCTCAACCCGTTCCATGATCCCACCTGGGCGCTGGACTTCCGGCAGGGCGCTTGGATCGAGCAACTGGTGGCCGGCTACCTCAAGGGTGGCCCGCTGGCCGACGCATACCTGAAGCGGGCCACGCAGATCACCCGGAGCTGGCTGAACGCGATCCCAGTCAGCGACCGCGAGCCGCTGACTCTCGTGTGCATCGCGCAGGCGTTTGGCGGCCAGGCCTGGATTACCGGGCAGATCGCCCCCACGGTGAACTGGTACGCGGCCCACTGGCAGGGCGCCTATAACCACGGGCTCACCCAGGACATCAGCCTGCTGCGCATCGGTTGCGCTTATCCGGCGACGGCCTTCGGCGGGGCTGCGCTGAGCTGGCGGAAGACCGCGGTCAGCCAGATGGTCAAGTCTTTCAAGCCGAACCCTTATGGCCCGGCGATCGACGGGCAGGGAGCGGTCAACGAGCAGGCCACCCTGTACGAGGACTTTGTGTACAACTCCTGGCGCAGGGGGCTTCCGCTGCTCCGTTCCTGCGGCTACACGCTGCCCGCCTGGATCACCGCCCGGATCGCGAAGCTCCCCGACTTCCTCGCGTATGCCACCCAGCCCGACGGAAACCTGGTGCAAATCGGCGACACCTACGTCGAGCGCCCGGCGGCCCGTCCGGCCGAGCGCAGCCTGGCCGTGGTGTACAGCGCGGGATACATCTTCGGCCGGTCCGGATGGGGGCCGGGCGCGTCGTTCTACTCGCTGCGGTTCGGGACCCACCGTGAGATCCACGGGCACAACGACCATATGGGCCTCACCTATTACGCGCGCGGCATGAACCTCATCGTTGACGCCGGGCATTACGGCTACGCGCAGACGCCCTATCGGAACTGGCTGGTTAGCCCGGAAGGGGCCAGCACTTTCGTTATGCCTAATGTGGGCTTCAATCCCGCTTCCTCCACCGCCCTCATCGCCAGGCATCAGCAGTTCTACGAGTTCTATGACACGGCCTTTGCCGGGCACCCGCGCTACCGGTCGGTGTTCGTCAGCCGACGGCCCAGCCTGGTCGTCGTGTTCGACCGGGCTAAGGGCGCGGGCGAGTACCAGCAACTGTGGCACCTCGACCCGGCGCTCGCCGTCACCAGTGTCACCAGCACCCACGCTACGGCCACCGACGGCGGCACGTCACTCGTCCTGGTACGGGTCATACTCCCCGGGCAGGCCATCCAGGCGCAGTCGGTCCAGGTCGTCCGCGCCCAGACGCATCCCTGGCAAGGCTGGGTCTCGCCGCAGCTTGAAGAGCGCATCCCCGACGACGTGGTCGAGGTGACCACCTGCGGGCCGACCGCCGCGATGCTGACCGTCATCGTCCCGGTGGCCAGGGGCACGACGGTCACCGCCACCGCCACCGGCCCGGAATCCGGTCCCTACCGGCTGACGGTGAAGATCGGCCGCACCGTCACTCGGCTGACGGTGACCAGCGGAGGCAAGATCAGCTAGCCCTGGCTCCCTCGCTTGCGGCGTCCTCGGCCTCCCAGCGAAGCAGGTCACCCGGCTGGCACCTGAGCACCTCGCAGAGCGCGCTGAGCGTTGCAAAGCGGACCGCCTTGGCCCGGCCGTTCTTGAGTACAGCCAGGTTGGCGGGCGTGATCCCCACGCGGTCCGCGAGCTCGCCCACGGACATCTTCCGCCTGGCCAGCATCACGTCAATGTCGACGGCGATCGGCATCAGATCACCCCGTCCAGCTCGGCCTGCATCTGTGCCGCCTCGACGTCGCGGGCCACGGCCTGGGCAAGCAGCGTCCGCAGCACGAGCACGATGAGCGCGACCCCCAGGATGGCCACGCCGATCCCGCCCATGATGAGGGTGACGCCCGGATCTGCCCGCTGACCGGGCGCATTCACGGCCGTGACCGTGAACCACACCAGGGCGGTCGCAACGATCGCCCCGATGATGACGTCTACGTACCGGAAGGCGGCCGAGGAGAACACGGTTCCGCGTCGCACCATCGTCACCAGTCGCCATACGCAGGCCAGGGTGACCTGGCCCGTCCCAATGCCAACGATCGTGATCACGCGCAGCGCGGTCAGCGGGAGCGACCCGTTCTCCGGGTCGTTCCCGCTGACCAGCGTCCACACCATCAATGCCTGTACGAGCACGCTGCCAGTGAGCACCACCACGAGCACGGCGCGCAGCGCGCGCACGGCTAGCTTTCCCATGACCCAGCCCTCCATCGAGTTACGATGGGAAACTATCGAATATCGATAGACAAAGCAAGTCTGAGCCGACGGGCAGAACCATGGCCAGATGTCAAAGCCCCCCTCCCCCAGCATGGTGCGACGCGAAGGCTTGCCGGACTCGACCTCGCTTAGCATCGAAACGGCAGCCATCGCATTTGTCGTCACACTGGGGGAATTCTTGCGTGACCAGCACGAGTTCCAGCGCCAGTGGGCCGACTACGAGTTCACCGCGATCGCCGCGCCCTTCCCCGCCAGCACGACGGGCGGCACGACGGGCAGCATGACGGCCGGCACGATGCCACCGCCCGGCGCTTACCCGGCCCCGGTCTATATCCATCTCCCCAGCCGGGGAACCGCGCTGGTCAGCGACCCCATCGACCACGCCCTGCTGACCATCGACATGCAGGCGCGACTGGCTGATGAGGCCTATCAGCTACCGAAGCAGCTCCAGGCCAGCGCCCCGCATGTGCTTCGGGTCGTCAACCACGACCGCCTCGTCTTCAACGGCACGGTAGTCGGCCTGCGAAGTGACCCGCTACCACCGGGTCCCAGGCCAGTCCCGCCCATAGCTCTGCACGTTGCCCGCTTCTTTGACGCCCAGTGCTCAAACGAGATGTGCACCCTGCGGATCGTCCACCGCGAGACCGGCGAGGAGTTCGACCCCCGGGTCCAACTGCTCACCAACGCTCACGGCCATCTGCGCACCCTGGCTGAGAGCACGCTGGCCGACTGCGTCGGCGTCTCTACGATCGCTTTCACGGCCGACGATCAGCTTGTCCTCGTCCGCCAGACCAGCCGGAACACCGCTAGCGCTCGCCTGCTCGCGCCCTCAGGAAGCGGCTCGCTCGACCTCCGCGACCTCGGTCCCGGGCCCAGCACGGCCCAGTCCCTTCAGGAAATCCTCCGACGCGGCATGGAGCGCGAACTGCGGGAGGAAACCGGCGTCCGGCAAGATGAGATCGTCGCCACGCGCATCACTGGCTTCGCGCGCTGGCTGGAGCGCGGTGCGAAGCCAGAGTTCTTCGCAATCACCAAGCTCAACGTAACGGCCAGGGATCTCGAGCAACGCCGTCACGAGCACCTCTACAGCGGTGGCACCTTCACAATGAGCGTCGACCTGCCGCTACTGACCCGGGAGCTACCGGACGGCGCTGACATTCTCGGCGCCCCCAGCCTTCCGGCGCGCGTCAGGGAAGACGGCTCGCTTCCGTTGCTGCTCGCCCTGCGAGCGGCCGCGCGCAGCTAGCTTCGGGCACGTGTCCTCATCAGGTGGATCGGTGGCAGCAGGTGAGCGGCGAGGCCGGCCACGGCCAGCGGTATGGCCACCGCGAGCGGCAGGGTGAGCTTGCTGGTCGTGCAGCTCGTCGACGCCGGGCAGGAGGCCGCCGTGTGCAGGGCGGTCACAAGGCCGAAGAAGAGAGCGACCAGGCCGACCGGCGGCACGATGGTGGCGATCAGCTTGTCGCGCAGCTTCCACGTCGGGGAAATCCACAGGAGCAGCACTCCGGCCAGCCAGCCAAGCCCGCCTGCAATCGGGCCGAAGATGATCAGCCACGGCGCCCACGGGTCCCACCGGCGGCTTTCCTGTGACGGTGCGCCTGCCTCTGCGGCGATCGCGGCCGGGTCGCCGACCCGGTCGAGCAGGGTGCGAATACCGGCCAGGTCATCGGGATCGAGCTCAGCCCGGCCCTCTTCGATATGCCCGCGCACCTC
>Ga0335072_10013086_pt1 | contig 11831 bp, 9 predicted proteins | sample Lox_Sample_21_FD_206725 | JGI IMG/M metagenome (GOLD analysis project Ga0335072, IMG submission 206725) | Soil microbial communities from Loxahatchee National Wildlife Refuge, Florida, United States - Lox_Sample_2.1 | ecosystem: Environmental > Terrestrial > Soil > Wetlands | place: USA: Florida...
CGCCGGCGTCGGCTGTGCCATCCGACCAGCGTGCGACCGGAATCATGAAGACGGTCAGGCGATCCGGAACATCGTCGCTGGCAAGGACCGGTGAACCCTTGAGATTCGCACCCCAGGTTTTGGCCATGGCCAGAGGAACGAAAAACATCAGGTGGGGATGCCAGTTGTGTGCTTCGTCGCTCAGGTAGCCTTTCTTCGACATCATGTAGCACATCGCGCCCGGCTCCAGCGCGGGCAGTTTCTTCTCCTGGAACGCTGCCTGCATCGCCCGATCGATCTCTGCCTGCGATTTGCCCGACAGAGCGAGACGCGTCTTCATGAATGCGATGGGGAGAAAGGTGCTGGCGGCCGCCTCATTGAAGCAGTTGGGGCCGCGAATATTTGGATTCCAGAACCCCGGATCTCCGATCGCCGAATCCCACGATCGCTCGACGAGGCAGACGAAATGATTGGTTCCCTGCACCGCAACCTCGTAGCCGTTCCTGCCCAGGATCATGACTTCTGCGTTCGCAGAGACGGATTGCGGGGCAGCGCTGCGCGCGAGAGCAATTTCGGCATTGTGATCCGCGATCAGGTATTGATCGACCGGAGCCATTTTGGAGTAGAGCGCCTGCTTTGCCTGAGCCTGCGCCGACAAGGCACCGACCGTCAGCACCAGCACGAGAGCCACCCTGTTGAAAACGATCATGCCTGCTCCTCTCTTCCATCTGCGTCATTCACTCCTGAATTGCGATCGCCTGATTTCAGCGGTTCTCTGGCGGAACCTTTAACGCTGGCCGCTGGACGCTGATCGGAATGCCGGTCGCGGTGCGTCCCACGCCGGGTGGGCCCGCTCAGCCAGGGCAACAAGGGCGCTGGATCGCGCTCCCTCCACCGCCGCCTCGTCTCCTCGAGCACCGCTCTCCGATTCCCGGCCAGCTTCGCAATGACTGCGGGCGGGGCTCCCGTATTTTCGTGCTGTGCGCCCCAAAGCAACAGTTCCAGCATGACCGGGGCCAGATCGATTCCCTTTTCCGTCAGCCGGTAAATCACGCGCCGCCCATCCCTCTCGTCTTTCTCGCTCCTCACCACGCCACACCGCCGCAGCCGCTTGAGCCGGTCCGCCAGAATATTCGTGGCAATCCCCTCACCGGATTCCACGAAATCCTGAAACGTCGTGAAGCCGCGCACCATCAGGTCCCGCACGATCAGCAGCGACCAGCGGTCGCCAAATACCTCCAGCGAGATACTGACCGGGCAGCCCGAACGATGCCTGGGAGATCTTTGGTCTGCCACGTCCAAAACTCTATCCCTTATCACTTGCAGTTTGCAAGTAAGTTGGCGCCATTGTGACGAACGGGACAGCACACAAAAAGGCCGCTCCCGGAAGAGCGGCCCTGTTCTGTTTCTTGTCGTTGCACGCAGGCGCTTTGCCTGGCGACTGGCCTCCGGGGCTGACTCGGCTAGTCCTGCGGATTCGCCACGCCCGATGGATTGGACGGCGCAGGGATGGGCTGCTGCTGGGCCGGCGTGGGTTGCGTAACTGAAGGTGGCGATGCACTCGAACTGGTCGGTGCCTGCTCCTGCACGCCGATCGACTGCCCGGAAACCACCAGAGACACTCTGCGATTCGCCGCGCGGCCGGCACTGGTCGCGTTATCCGCCACCGGATCCGCCTTCCCGTATCCTTGCGCCGAGACATTGTCCGGAGGAACGCCCTGCTCAACCAGAAATCCCTGCACTGCCGTCGCGCGTTCCTGCGAGAGCTTCAGGTTGTAATCGTCCGATCCGATGTTGTCGGTGTATCCCTCCACCTGCACCTTGAGATTGGGATAGGTTGCGAGGATCCCGGAAATTTTCGCCAGCTTGATCTGGGCATCCGTCTTCAACTCATATTTGTTGAAGGCGAACAACACGTCGGACATATTCACGATCAGTCCGCGCGCCGACTCCTGGGTCTGGAGCACCGAATTCAGCTGCTGCTTGAGCCTTTCGCGCATGTCGGCTTCCTGCTGCGCGGCCTGCGCCGCAGCCGCTTCCGCCGCCTGCTGCTGCGCGCGCGCCTTCTCCGTCTCGGCCTGGGCGGCCTCGGCCTGCTGGCGCGCCGCTTCCGCGCGAGCCTGTGCTGCCGCCTGCTGATCGGCCGCCTGCTGAGCCTGAGCCTGAGCCGCCGCCGCATCCTCCTGGGCCTTGCGCCGCGCCTCTTCGATCCTGGCTCTGGCCTCGGCCTCGTCGTTCGCCTTCACCTTCCGGATAGTGATGATGCGCGCATCCTCGGCCCTCTGCACCGCCTCACGGGCGTAGGTGATCTCCTGCTTCATCTCCTTCTGGTGGATATCCATGTCCTGCGCGTTCTGCAGGTCCTGTTTCGCACTGGCCATGACTTCCGGCGCATATTGCTCCGATCCCGCTGCATCGGCAATCTGCACCGCGTTGATCGCCTCGTAGAGTTCCAGCGGCGACCGCTCATCCCGCGTAATCGGGTGCAGCACCGTGTGCCGCCCCGCGGTGTCTGCATACGCTCCGCGCGGCAGAAGCACGAAGTGCGCGTTGACGGTTTCCAGCACGCCCGCCGTCTTGTCCGGCAGAACATAGTTCTGCATCACCACGATGTCGCTCGGCACGGTCACGGCGAAGTACGGCTCGGCCGTCAGGATCAGCCCAAACGACTGCAGGTTGGTCGTCACCGTCGTATCCGCGTGCCCGTGCGTCCACAAGACCTCGCCCAGGTTGACCGGACGCCCTTCGGGCGAAATCGCCCACAACACATACGTCAGATACTCAACGCCGAAGCCGTTCGCGGGGCCGAGTCCCTCGAAGTGTGCCTTGATCTCCGTCCGTCCGTTCAGGCTGTTAACCTCCGCCGTCCCTTTCGCCATCGGTAACAGCGCTGTGCCTTCAAAGCCGATCTTCGTCGAACCGCTGCGGTGGAAGTAGTTAATCGCTGGAATATCGCGGGCGATGACGTTGATCTTGTAAATCGGAATGCCGGTGTCGGTCTGTCCGTCCGGCTGCTGCCCGTTCTGCGGCCAGTGTTCGGTGGCAGTCGGATTCTGTTCCTGCGCGCAAACGTACCCACACGCCATCAGTGCTGCTGCCAAAATCAATGCTTTCTTCATCAGGCCCCTCCCTCGTGTTGACCCTCGCGCGGACTCACACCCCTCATCCGCCCTGGGATGCCGTTTTGGAATCCCGAAGATGGCCGATGCACCGTCACCATCGTACGTTTTTTGGCGGCTCGCTGCCTTCGTCTTCCTGCATCCAAAGCGCTTCGCCCGATCCCTCGCGGAGCGCGCTACTATGAACCCCGATGCCCGTCGCCGCCATGTTCCTCGAGCTCCGCATCGAGCACGCCCACTCGCTCAAAGACCGCCGCCAGGTCGTCCGCAGCCTGAAGGAGAAGCTCGCCCACGGATTCAACATCTCCATTGCCGAGATGGACGACACGGTCACCTGGCAGTCGGCGACGCTGGGAATCGCCTCTATTTCTGCTTCCCGCGACTATCTCTCCGGCCTGATGCAACAAGTCGAAAGCGCCGCCATCCGCATCGCCGATGGCCTCGGCGTGCAGATCACCGTCTCCTGGGACTATCTTGATTCGGACCTGCAAACCTGAGCCGGAATCTCTCGTCCTGGCCCGGCCGTCATCCGTCTACTCAGCCGATGTCCGCTGTTCCCGCTGTGCGCTGTCCGCTGTACCCTGTTTCCCGGAGGAATATCCATGCAACGATTCAGTCGTCCCTGGGCAATCCTCGCCGCAGCTACGTTTTCTCTCTTCGCCCTTTCCGCCTTCGCCCAGCGTCCCGCTGGCGGCGCCCACCCCGTCGCTCCTCACGCTCGTCCCCAACCCGTCGGACCGGCTCGTCCGGCGGTGGGCGGCGGCTACATCCCGCAGCACGGTCCCACCACGCACACGCCACTTCCCAAAGGCGGCAAGCCCGATCAGCCCAATCATCCGGTTGCGCCGCACGTCCACACCAGCGATGGCCGCTGGGTGGGCCATACGCCGAACCCCGGAGCCTATCACCTCGACCACCCCTGGGAGCACGGCCACTTTCCCGGCGCCACTGGGCCAGGTCAGGTCTGGCGTCTCTCCGGCGGCGGACCCTCGCGTTTCGGCTTCGGCGGATTCTTCTTCAGCGTTGCCCCCGCCGACGTGGCCTACTGCGATGGCTGGCTCTGGGATTCCGACGACATCGTCCTTTATCCCGATCCGGATGATCCGGGCTGGTATCTCGCCTACAATCCTCGTCTCGGGATTTATGTGCACGTGATGTACCTCGGGAGCTAACTCCAGGGCCGGGACCACCCGCGACACAATCGAAGCAACAGCGCCCGTTCCGCCGGAATCTCTCCGAAGGAACGGGCGTTTTGCAAAGCAGCTTGCATCATCGGGCAACCCCCTGCGACTGCGCTGCAGTGCAACGCCCGCCGTTTCGTTGCACACTATTCTCAAGGGTTCTGCATGCCTTTTGAACGTTCCTCGGGGCTCCTGCTCCACATTGCTTCTCTGCCTTCGTTCGGTGGCATCGGCGATCTCGGCCCCGCCGCCTACGCGTTTGCGGATTTCCTTGCCGCTTCCAAACAGCGCCTGTGGCAGGTGCTTCCCCTGAGTCCCACCGGCTACGGCAATTCGCCCTACGCGGCGCTCTCTGCCTTTGCCGGCAATCCTCTGCTCATCTCGCTCGAGTTTCTCGCCGACCGCAACTGGATCGAACACGACCGCCTCAGCGCGCTGCCCGGCCGGAGTGGACCGGTCGACTACGAAATTGCCTTTGCCCGCAAGCTGCCTCTCCTCGAAGAAGCCGCCCGCAATTTCCTTCGCAACCACGATGCTGCGGAGTGGGCCGCTTTCGCGGCCTATTGCTCGACAAATGCAACCTGGCTCAATGACTGGGCGATGTACTCGGTCCTCCGTCGCAAATTCGACTACGCATCGTGGAACAACTGGCCGGACGAGGTGAAGCACCGTAACCCCGTCGCTCTGGACCGCCTCCGCCAGGAGCACAGCGAGGAACTGGCCACGGTCCAGGCTCTCCAGTTCGCCTTCAACGAGCAGTGGCGCGCCCTCCGTGACTACTGCGCTGCCCGCGATATCCGCTTCATCGGCGACATCGCCATCTTCGTCAACTACGACTCTGCCGATGTCTGGACCCACCCCGAACTCTTCGAACTGAACTCCGATCTTTCTCCCATCCGCGTCGCCGGCGTTCCCCCCGACTACTTCTCCGCCACCGGTCAACGCTGGGGCAATCCTCTTTACAAGTGGGACGTCCTGCAGCGATCCGGCTTCGCCTGGTGGGTTGATCGCATTCGCCGCGCGCAGTTTCTCTATGACCTCATCCGCCTCGACCACTTCCGCGGCTTCGAAGCCTACTGGGCGATTCCTGCTCAGGACGACACCGCCGTAAATGGCCAGTGGATCAAGGCTCCCGGCGCGGCACTCTTCCAGACCCTCCGCGACCGTCTTGGCGAGTTGCCTTTTATCGCCGAGGACCTCGGGCTCATCACCAAAGAAGTGGATGCGTTACGCGAACAATTCGCTCTTCCCGGCATGAAGGTACTGCAGTTCGGCTTCTCCAGCCGCGGCGCACATATTCATCTGCCTCATCGATTTGTCACCAACACAGTGGCGTATACGGGAACCCACGACAACGACACAACCCGCGGCTGGTGGGAGCATGGCGCCACGGAGGTGGAAAAGACCGCCGCCCAGGTCTATCTCGGAGTCAAAGATGACGATATGGTCTGGCCCCTCATCCGCTCGACCGCCCGCTCCGTCGCCGACCTCGCGCTCTATCCCGTACAGGACATCCTGGAACTCGGCAGCGAGGCCCGGATGAATGTCCCTTCGCACCCCACCGGCAACTGGAGCTGGCGCTGCCCGGAGAACGTCCTCACGCCCGAGCTCGCGCAAAAGCTCGGCGCCATCACCGAAGTGACCGACCGCGACAAGCACGAGCCGCCGTCGTGATGGATACACCCAATCGGCTACTCTCTGGCGCCTAAGAACACGGGAAACTCGTCGAACACCGTCTTCAGCGGCAGGCGGCCATCCTCACTCACCTGGACCCACTGTCCGGTAAAAACGTTCTCCAGCGCCGCACCGGCCAGATCCGGTACCACCAGTTCGCCGCGGCTCCACGCCCCGTTCAAAGGCAGTCGCACCTTCCCATCCATCAGCGTATAGGCAAAGCGCGGAACCACGGCCAGCACCTTCGCGCCCCGCGTGAAAGCCACCACGTGTTCCGCCATTCCATTGGTAGCCGCCACCGGCACATATTCTCCGCGGCGGAACGTATCCGCCATCCGATTGCGCAGCTGCAGAGCTCGATGAATGGTCCACAACTTCACTCGCCCGTCGCCCATCTGCTCCAGAATCTCGCGGCACACGGCCAGTTCACCCCGGCTGGTCGCCTGCTCTTTCAGCCATGCCAGAGCGTCGCGGCGCACATCGTAGTCGACCGGCCGGCGATTATCGGGATCCACCAGGCTCAGATCCCACATCTCCGTCCCCTGGTAGAAATCCGGGACCCCCGGCGAAGCCACCTTCAGCACGACCTGCGCCAGCGAGTTGACCGCGCCAAAGGTTCGCAACGCCGGCAGGATCTCCTCCATGGTGGCCAGAAATCGCGGCTCGCGCCCGCGTTCGTCCGGCATCAGAATCGCTCGCAGAAATGCATGGACCGCGTCGACGTACGCCGGGTTCGGATTCGTCCAGCTGAGGCTGACCTTCGCTTCGCTCAGCGCTTTGGTCATGTACTGCTGCATGCGCGCCAGAAACTCTTCCCGCTCCCACAGCTCTGTCAGACGCCACGGCCACGCGCCGGCCAGCGTCTGATAGATGAAATACTCTTCATTCGCGTTCGGCGCTGTGCGTTCGTCTCCCAGCGTGCGTTTGTGCCGCGCGTTCAGACGCATCCAGCGCCGCACATACGACGGCCACACATACGTCATCTCCGAGATCACGTCGAGCCGGTTGCGCACGTCCTCACTGCGCTTGGTATCGTGCGTGGACGTTGCCAGCATCGCATCAGGCGCCGTCCGCAGCCGTCCCCGGTTGGTCTCGTGGAACTCGTCCGCTCCAATTCCGAACGCCTCAATCGTGCTTCCCACGTCGTTCGAGGCAAGGAAACGGTTGTACACATAGAACGCCGTGTCTTCCACGCCCTTCGCCATCACCGGTCCCGTCAGCTGCTGGAATTTCAACGCGAAGTAGAGTTCGTTCGGATCGATTTCGTCACCCGCCCGGCCCTGCAGCAGCAACGTGTTCTCCAGAAAGTCGAACACCGATTCATCCGTCTCCCGGTTCCTCTGCCTGGCCCGGCCAATCGCCTGCCGGATAAACGCCCGATCCCGCTCGGTGTATTGCCCGCGATCGTCGAAGTAGGTCCGATACACCGGAAAACATGCGATGGTTTCCCGAATCGCCGTCTCCAGCAGATCGTCCGTGAAGTCCCGCACTTTGCGGTTTCCCGCGGCCAGCCGGCTCAGCAAATTCGTCAGCACGTAGGTTTCACTCGACAATGCATTACGCATGACGTTGAGCTTCGACTCATAGACGATCGTCGCCGGATCGGCCGTCTCCCCCGTCACTTTCTCGTAGAATTCCGTGAACCGCCGTTCGTTCTCCCGATAGATGAAAATCTGGTTGCCCTGGTAAACGAAGTCGTAGCCTGACGTTCCCCGTACCGGCCACTCGCGCGGCAGAGCCTCGCGTGGCTCGAGGATTTTCTCCACCACGACGTACAGTGGCCCCTGTGCCGCGCCCCAGTCCAGCCCGTGCATCGCCTCCCGCACCTCGTTCTCGATCCCGTTCGCACCGGTCGGCCCCTGCGCTGTCTCGCCGCAGCAATGCGCCGCTACATACAGCAACTGCAGGCGGATCAGGTACTGGCGCGGGTTGAACATTCCGTCGGCGTGATCGATGCGCAGGCCTGTAACCTCACCGCGCGCCAGCAGCCTTCGAATCAGGCAGTGCGTCGACGCGAAAACCTCCGCGTTCTCCATGCGCAGGCCAACCAGATCATTGATGTCGAAGAACCGGCGGTAATTGATCTCCTCGCTCGATACGCGCCAAAACGCCAGCCGATACGGTTGTTGTTCGAGCATTTCGTGCAGCCGGTCGAAGCTCCGCGATTCTCCGGCAACTCCGTTGATGCGCTCCAGCGCTTTGTGCAACGCCGGTTGCATCTCCTCGCTCATCAGCGCCGCCCGCAGCAGCGGTTTCAGTTCTCCCAGTTGCTGACGCCGCTGCGCGACCAGCGTGGCATCGGTCGTCTCGTGCGGGGGAATATGCGCCATCTCCCGCAGCAGATCGCGAAAGCTCTGCGGCACGCCCAGCTCATCCAGTTCATTGTCGGGAAAGATCACCGGAATCGTGCGGGGCGCGATCGGCACCAGGTGATCGAAATACTGCACCATCAGCCGCCCCTCGATCGCGACCACCTGAATCCGCTTCGCCTCCAGCTCGTCGCCGTACTGCGATCCCAGAATCGGCAGCAGCAGCTTGTCCTTCATGTCCGGGTTCAGCGGATTCCAGTCGATGTCGAAATAGCTGGCGTACTCCGACGAGCGTCCGTTCTCCAGTACATCCTGCCACCATTGCGCATCGTTACCGACACCCATATGGTTGGGTACCGTATCCAGCAGCAATCCCATGCCGAGTTCGCGGAGCCGCGCGGAAAACCGTGCAAAGCCCTCTTCCCCACCCAGTTCAGGATTCAGCCGGTCGTGGCGCGTCACATCGTAGCCGTGCATGCTCCCCGGCCGCGCTTCGAAAATCGGCGAAGCGTAACAGTCCCCCATCCCCAGCGAGTGGAGATACGGCAACACCTTTTCCGCATCGGCGAAAGTGAAGCCGGCATGCAGCTGAATTCTGTAGGTGGACAGCGGCGCACGCGCCTCCATCCGAGGCGTCTGCTCGATGCAGTCTTTCATTTCGCCAAGCGTGAACCTGAATTGAATTCCTGGTTTCGGATTAGATGCCGGAGTCGAGCCGCCGAGAAGCCCGCTGGGAACGGTCGTTGAGGTCAAGCGCTGCCTCCGCGCAAATCGGGAATCCCCACAACCACGAGGACCTCTTGCTCGAAGAACCAGGCAGCTGACTATGTATTAACTGATCGAGTACTTGGCGATTCTACACGAAGTGATCGCCGTCGGCCGAAGCGTGGACTTCCGCCTCCTTCTTCCGCAGGACGTCGAAGCCGGCCCGTAAACCGCTCAGCAACGCTCCTATCTGTCGCACCGGTCCGGAGACCACCTTCTGCAGCGTCCCCGTAGCGTGCGCCACACTGGCCAGCGTTCCCGTCACCATCTCGTCCACGCGATCCACCTGGACCGCCGCTCGCGCCAGGACATCGTTGAGCGCCACCGCCATCTGCGCGGATTCGGCCCTGACGGTGTTGCTCACTTCCTTTGCGTTCTGGCTGACCTCTTTCGCGGTCAGGCTCACATCAACCAGATTCTGCGTCGCAACCTTCACCTTCGGCGAAATGTCCTGCAGCAGATCCTTCGTCGATTGCAGGACTGGAACGACGTGTTCTTCCGCCTTGGTGACAATTTCGTCGACCTTCTTCAGCGCCCCCTTCAGGGCCAACAACATTCCCAGGAGAACAAAGGCCTGCATCAGGACACCGATCGCGGTCACGATGGTGAAAATAATTTGAAACAGAGTCGGTAAGTCGTGATGCATCGTCGCTCCCTGAGGGATCCCTGTCCCGGCGCATCATCGGCGCGCGGGACATACCTGCGCCGGCCGCTGTCACTACGGCCGGCCCCTGACGTCTCTTCTAGACGCCTTCCGGATTCCCGGTGTTGTTCTGGTATGCCTGCCGGCCTGCTTCCACGGCAGCAGATACCCGTCCGCCCTGATCGCTGACAAACTGGCGGCCCTGGTTCACGAATTCATCCCACTGCGCCCGTCCGCGCTCCACATATTCCTTGCCGCGACCCACATATTCGTTGACCTGGGTCTTTCCCCGATCCACGATGTCATTCACCGAATCCACCGCATCGCGGCTCTTCTGCTTCAGGAACTCCGTACCCTCGCGCGCACTGCTCATCAGCTCCTCGCGCGTCTCTTTCCCGGCCTTCGGCGCGTACAACACGCCAATCAGGGCGCCAAGCCCTAATCCTGCCAAAAACCAGCTGAACCCGCTGGACTGCTTTTCTTCCGCCATGACTTTATCTCCTTAGGAATAAACCGGATTCCGCCGAATGTAATGGTACTGGCTCACCTCTGCTGCTGCAAACACAACCCCTCGCCGCAACAACCGCGAGACACCTTCGACTTTCACCGACGGTTCTCTCAGCCGGCACCCGAAAATCCTTCCCCGGGCACCTGCTCGTTGCTTCCTGTATCAATCTGATGCCCCGGTGTTTCCTGGTGCTGCCGGATGCACTGTGGCGCAGAATCTATACCCGGTTATATACCCGGAGGACCCTCTTGTTGATCCCTCTTGTCGGGAATTCCGGGTCCGCGTCCACGGAAAGGAATCATCCCCTTCACCGGCTGAGCCCGGTTTTCAGCCGCCCAGGTCAACCAGCTCCACCCGATCGATCTCTCGCCCCAGAAACCGGCTGCCCAACGCCCGGAACTTCTTCACCGAATCCGTCGCGAAGAACTCCGCCGTCGTTCTGGATCCGCCCGCCCGTTCCAGCCTCTTCGCCACCTGATCCGCGGTCACTTCCGCCGAATCGATCACCTTCAGCGCTTCGGGCACGACTTTCTCGATCGGTTGCCGCAGTAGCGGATAGTGCGTGCATCCCAGCACCAGCGTGTCGGCCTCCAACCCGGCATCCCGCGCCTGCTCCATCAGCTCTGCCATGTAAATCCGCAGCACTTCCGCCGTCACCGGGTGTTCAATCCAGCCTTCCTCCACCAGCGGCACCAACAGTGGACACGCCTTCTCGATCGCCCGCAGCTTTCGCTCCGCACACGCCGCCGCATAGGCATGGCTCTCCACCGTGGCCGCCGTTGCGATCACCAAAACATCGCGCGACCTCGAATTCGCATTCGCGGCGTTCGCCCCGGTCTCCACCACGCCCAGCACAGGAACCACCACCGATTCGCGAATTGCATCCAGCGCCAGGGCACTGGCCGTATTGCACGCGATGACCAGGAATTCCGCGCCCTGCTCCTCGACCAGAAACTTTGCGCTCGACACCGCATAGCGCGCTACCGTCGCGCGCGACTTCGCCCCGTACGGCAACCGCGCCGTGTCCCCGAGATACACATAGTCGGCCGGCACGCGACGCAGCAGCGCCCGCAGCACCGTCAGCCCGCCCACCCCCGAATCGAACACGCCAATCTTCATTGCCCACTCCGGGTCGAAGCTGGTAGCCGCAAGCCGGAAGCTGGAGGCGAACCCCTGACTGCCGGTTGCCGAGCGCCCTTCCCGGTTCCTAACCCGTAACCCGCAACCGGTAGCCCGTCCGCTGCTCCCGGCTCGCTGTACCCTGCCTCCTGCGGGTTCGGCGCTTCGCCTGCCAGATACGTCCGCGTCAGATCTGCATGTCCGGCGAGCGTCTCCCGCGGCTGCCCGTCCACCAGAAAATGCACCTCGGTCACTGCCGGCAGATTGGCGTGCAGCGTCGCCATCATCGACAGCAGCGTCAGCGTCTCCGGTTCGATTCCCGAGGGCTGCGCCGCTGCCAGCGCTCCGCTCAGATCCACCACCGCCAGCTGTCCGCCATTTCCCGCGGATTCCTTCCCCTGCGGCGCCGCCAGAAAGTACACATCGTTAATGCCCGACGCCACATTCATCGGGTGGGTCGAGTCCGGCGCGCGATACGCCTCCAGCAGCTTCTCCAGCAACACGCGGGCCTGGGCATTTCTGTCCTGCGGCAGC
>Ga0335072_10013087_pt1 | contig 11831 bp, 9 predicted proteins | sample Lox_Sample_21_FD_206725 | JGI IMG/M metagenome (GOLD analysis project Ga0335072, IMG submission 206725) | Soil microbial communities from Loxahatchee National Wildlife Refuge, Florida, United States - Lox_Sample_2.1 | ecosystem: Environmental > Terrestrial > Soil > Wetlands | place: USA: Florida...
TGGACGCGGCAGGAACGCTGATCCAATGGCTTCACCCGGAGTGATGATCAGCCGCGAATTGCAAGTAACGCTGCAGCTCGCGATGTCCGAAGCCTTGAACCGGCGTCACGAGTACGTCTGCCTGGAACATCTGCTGTACGCGATGCTCCACGACGTCACGACCAGCAACATTCTCAAGAATTGCGGCGCTGATATCGAGCAGTTGCGCAAGCAACTGCAAAAATATCTCGACGAGGATGTCGAGCGTTTGCCAAAGGGCGGCGCCTTTCAGCCACATTACGCGGCTGGTGTGCAGCGTGCCTTGCAGCGCGCCGCGCTCCACGCGCAGTCGGCGGGACGCACCGAAATCAACGGCTCGCAGGTGCTTGTCGCGATTTTCCACGAAACCGAATCGCATGCCGTCTATCTGCTGCAGGAGCAGAGCGTCACTCGTTTCGACGTCATCAACTTCATCTCGCATGGCGTCTCGAAAATGGGCACGGATGAGGATCGCGAGGTACGCGGCGCTCATGACGAAGACAGCGGCGACGCCGACGCGGAGAACGAAGGTGACGGAGAGGAGGGCAAGGTCTCCCCGTCCAAAGCGCTCCGATCCTACGCGATCAATCTCGCCGAGCGAGCTGCCAAGGGCCAGATCGATCCGCTGATCGGCCGCAAGAACGAGATCGAGCGTTCGATTCACGTTCTCCTACGCCGCCGCAAAAATAATCCGGTGTTTGTCGGCGAGGCGGGTGTTGGTAAGACCGCGCTAGCCGAGGGCCTCGCGCTGGCCGTACACGACGGCCACGTTCCGCCGACACTTAAAGACATCCAGATTTATGCGCTCGATATGGGTGCGCTACTCGCCGGCACTCGTTTCCGTGGCGACTTCGAGCAACGGCTCAAAGCCGTGATTAAGGCTGCCACCGGCGATAAGCGTATCGTGCTCTTCATTGATGAGATTCATACCGTTGTAGGCGCCGGATCAGCTTCCGGTTCGACCATGGATGCCTCGAATCTACTGAAGCCCGCGCTGGCGTCAGGCGAGTTGCGTGTGATCGGTTCGACCACTTATCAGGAGTACAAGCGTTCATTCGATCGGGACAAAGCGCTCGCCCGCCGTTTCCAGCGCATTGATGTGCCGGAACCGAGCAAAGAAGAGACGATCCAGATATTGAACGGGCTCAAGAGCCGTTACGAAAAACACCATAACGTCCGCTATACGGCTGCGGCGATTCGTTCGGCGGTGGACCTATCCGCCCGCTACATCAATGATCGCTTCTTGCCTGACAAAGCGATCGATGTAATGGACGAGGCCGGCGTCGCTGGCCATCTGCGTGCCCGCAACGGCGATACCGTTACCGTCGGCGCCCGCGATTCTGAGCGCACGGTCGCGCGGATGGCGAAGATTCCTGAGCGCACCGTCTCCTCGTCTGATCGTGCCCGCCTGCAAACGCTGGATAGCGAGTTGAAGGAAGCAGTTTTCGGCCAGGATCCCGCGATTGATGCGGTCGCTCGTGCGATCAAGCTCGCACGGTCGGGCCTCGCCCACCCTGATCGGCCTGTTGGCGCTTTTCTCTTCGCTGGTCCAACCGGCGTTGGCAAAACCGAGGTTGCACGCCAACTAGCCAAGGTGATGGGCGTCGAATTCATACGCTTCGACATGAGCGAGTACATGGAGCGTCACACCGTCTCGAGACTCATTGGTGCGCCTCCGGGCTATGTCGGCTTTGATCAGGGCGGACTGCTAACTGATGCGATCAACAAAACACCGCACTGCGTTCTGCTGCTCGACGAGATCGAAAAGGCTCACCCCGACTTGTTCAACATCCTGTTGCAGGTGATGGACCACGCGACGTTGACTGATAACAACGGCCGCAAAGCGGATTTCCGCAACGTGATCCTGGTGATGACCACCAACGCCGGCGCGCAGGAATTGTCGCGCGCGATGATTGGCTTCGGCGCGAGTATCACGACCGGCTCGCCCAAGGCGGTTATCGATCGGATGTTCTCACCGGAATTCCGCAATCGTCTGTCGGCGATTATCGAGTTCGCGCCGCTACCGCCGGAAGTTATCGAGCGCGTCGTTGATAAATTCCTGCTGGAACTGTCTGAACGGCTCGAAGTCAGCAAGGTCACACTGGAAGTCTCGGCGGCCGCGAAGAAATGGCTCGCCGACCATGGTTATGACACGCGCTTCGGCGCGCGTCCGCTCGGCCGTTTGATCGAGAACGAAATCTCGCGCGTTCTGGCCGACGAAGTTCTGTTCGGACGTCTCGTCAAAGGCGGACGCGTACAGGTCGATCTCGAAAGCGACAAGCTTAGCTTCGCTTATCCTGAGAGTGCTGCGCCTCCTGCCGAAGCTAAGTCCGGCGACGAATCCGCGATGGTCAAGTAGCGATTTGCACTTTGATTGAAACTATTGCGGCCCGGCGCCGAGAGAGCGTCGGGCCGCACCTTTTCCCGCTTGTACTTCGGAACTCTCTACGCTAGGGAGTCTAGCTGAGGCTCAGCCTTTTTTGTTGCCAACTAAGCCGGCTCGGATACTGCTGGAGGCAGGTCGCCACGGCTGATCGCGGTATCGTGTAGCCACGCATCGTCGGACTCCAAATGATCGATATTGTAGTGTAGTCCCCGTGACTCTTTGCGCGTCATCGCGCACCGTACGACCAGTTCTGCAACCGTTACCAGGTTACGCAATTCGATTAAGTCCGAATCAATCAGGTGATTCCAGTAGTAACCGCGAATCTCTTCCTTCAATAGCGTGATTCGGCGAAGCGCTCGTTCGAGCCGCTTGTCGCTGCGCACGATCCCGACGTAGTTCCACATCAGTCGCCGAATCTCGTCCCAGCTATGCGTAATCAATACGTGCTGCTCGCTCTTGATCGCGTCGCCCGGATCCCATTCGCGGAAATAGGGCGGGGTACCCTCGTCATGGCGCAATTGCTCGCGAGCCGAGGCGAAAGCCCGCCGACCCATCACCGCCGCTTCGAGCAGTGAATTTGACGCAAGCCGGTTTGCCCCATGGAGTCCCGTCATCGCGACTTCACCTGCCGCATAAAGCCGCGCAATCGGCGTGCGCGCCATCAGATCGGTCGCCACACCACCGCACATATAGTGCGCCGCCGGCACTATTGGAATCGGCCCCTCTGTTAAATCGAAGCCGAACCTCAGGCAACGCTCGTAGATATTCGGGAAGCGCTCGCGGATGTAGCTCCCCTTATGATGGCTGATATCAAGATATACACAGTCGAGGCCTAGCCGTTTCATCTCGGAGTCAATCGCGCGCGCGACGACGTCACGCGGCGCCAGCTCAGCATCAGGATGGTAGCGGTTCATGAACGGGGTTCCATCTGGCAGCCGCAGAATCGCGCCCTCGCCGCGCAGCGCCTCCGAGATAAGAAATGACTTGGCCGCAGGATGGTACAAGCAGGTCGGGTGGAACTGATAGAATTCCATATTGGCAATCGGCGCGCCTGCACGATATGCCATCGCGACGCCGTCACCCGACGCCACATCAGGATTCGTCGTATAAAGGTAAACCTTGCCTGCGCCGCCAGTCGCCAGCAGTGTTGCCCGCGCGACGACCTTGCCTACCTCCATCGTAGCCTTTTCGAGCGCATAAACGCCCCAACAGGCTCCCGGCTTTCCATTAGCCGTTCGCTCGATCAGCAGGTTAATCGCGACGTGATTCTCCAGCACGCGGATGTTCGTCCGCGCTTTGGCCGCCTCGCCGAGGGCCCTCATGATCTCGCGCCCGGTCAGGTCCTGCGCGTGAAGCACTCGCCGATGGCTATGGCCGCCCTCACGGCCGAGGTCATACTCGTCTTCGCCGCCCTCTTCGACGCGCGTGAAGTTGGTTCCGAGCACGATCAGTTCGCGCACCGCTTCCGGACCGTCGCGCACGATTGTCTCGACCGCCGCCCGGTTACACAGGCCCGCGCCGGCCCGCAACGTGTCATCGATGTGCGACTCGAACGAATCGTTTGTGCTCCATACGCTGGCGATACCACCCTGCGCATAGGCCGTGTTGGCCTCGTCACTAGCGGCCTTGGTCAGGACTGTCACGCTGCCCAACTCAGATGCCTTGATTGCGAAAATCAGACCGGCGATTCCGCCGCCAATCACGAGAAAGTCCGACGTAATTTCGGAAGAAATACCTGAATCGTTTTTCATTGATCTGGCCGTCTTACATCACCTGCTTTGACGCTAAGCGAGCGGCCCGCACATAGTCAAGTTGCTTCAGCGCGGCGGCTCGAAAGAACTCAATGTTAATTCGCTGAGCTCACGGCGTTACCGTGAAAACTGGTTTGCGCCCTCATGGCGCATCGCCTATCCTGATCCTGAGGGGTGGCGATGGCCTGACAGCGTGGATAGCCGGTGTAACTAACGAATTCGGCGCGTGACCTTCACGATACCCAACGTTCTGACCTTTATCCGCATGGCCACGGTGCCATTGCTGATCTACCTCGTGATGCGGCCGGGACCGCTGGCGGCAGCCTTCGCAACCGCAGTTTTCTTTTTCGCTACTATCACGGATTTTCTCGACGGCTATATCGCGCGCAGCTATGGTTCCGGCACGGACCTCGGCAAGTTCCTGGACCCCCTCGCAGATAAGCTTATTGTCGCAGCCGCATTAGTGATGCTCGCGCTGGTGCCGCGTGGGCCGCGCGTACCGATTTGGATCGTTGCGGTATTGATCTCGCGTGAGGTTCTCGTCACCGGATTGCGCACCTGGGCTGCGGCTCGCGGCCGGATAATTGGCGCGGATGAATTGGGCAAATACAAGATGGCTCTACAGGCCGTTGCGCTACATGGCCTATTACTCCGCTACACTTATCTCCACGTTAATTTCTTCGCCGCTGGGATGTTCGTCCTTTGGATCGCGACGATAGTCACCGTATGGTCGGGCGTCGAGTACTTCGTCAAGGTGCTCGGACCCATCCCAGCGCCTACCGAACTTCCCGCAGTCGGCCGTCTAGCCGTCTAGCAGAAGCTGTCGAGCGCTTATGGCAGTCGTAACGTGTGCACGCCGAACCGTTTCAAAGGCCGATTCCAGCTCCGCTAATCACCTGCAAGTTGCCACTCAGCCTGCTATCACCTCGAGGTGAATTGACAAGCACCGCTCGGACGGATAACGATCTTGGCTCTGCGATGGACGGCCTCGGCGAGCGGGTGTAGCTCAGTTGGTAGAGCGTGTGCTTGCCAAGCACAAGGTCGTCGGTTCGAAACCGATCACCCGCTCCAATAGCTTCTTGAATTAATCCAACATCTCTCACTGAATTTGGACTACTTCGGCGAAGACACCGACAATCGACCGTGAACGAACGGACGCCTCTCCCGGGTTGAGCCTCGCTAGGACGAACGTTGCTAGGACGAACGTTGCTGGGTGCCTGGTTGAAGGCGAGAGAGAGATTATTTCGGCTTCGTCGGCGATGCGACTGGGGACGGCGTCATCCCCGATTTTGCCTCAGTCTTAGCCTTTTTCTTGCATCGGTAGACGCTCGAGGTCGAGATCTTCAGGTCGCTGGCGATATCTTTGGCCTTCTTGCCGGCCGCAACTTCCGTCATCACCTTGCCGCAATCCACTTTGTTAGCGTATGCGGTGCGCGGGACCGCGCTCAAGGTCATAACCGCGATCATGACCAGACTCGTCAGGAGAAGCAGCGGCCTCAGGATCATCTTATCTCCCCTTAATGAATGGTTAATCACGAAAAGTATTCCAGAAAAGACTCGTCGGTTAAAGCTTCTTCCTATCGTTGATGCTTCATCGCTTTCGAACAGTCAAAGGGTGGTGGCGGAGATTGCCATTCCGTTTGATATCTTTTGTAACTAGAATTGCTTCTCATTCGTCCATACAGCAGTTAGTAGATACCTTGTCCGCCAAACTGAACGAGCGGCTAGCTATCGAGGTGAGTGATGGCACCGGGTAGTAATCGAAAAAGCGGGTTGCTGGATTTGACTGGCCAGCTCTATGACGCGGGGCTCGATGACACGCTTTGGCCGCAGACCGCAACGAAGATCTCCCAGCAATTCGATTCAACCAGCACAGCCGTCCACTTGCGCGACTCGAACCCGAGTCACGCACTTGCTTGGGATGACCGACAATTACGACGAGAAGTCTATTGCTGATTATGAGGCCTATTATTGGCAGCATGATCCATGGGCTGAGCGCGCTGCAAAAGTTGGGCTTGGATCGGTAGTGACCAGTGGCGACTTGATTAGCGACGAAGAGTTCGTCCGCACAGACTTTTACCAGGATTGGCTCGCGCGGCGGGTCTTCTATGTCCTAGGCTCTGTTTTTCCGATTGCCGACGGCCACCTTGGAGCTCTAGGAATCGAGCGGCCACACGCGAGCGGACGATATCGAGCCGAACAGAAGCGTTTTGCGGAGCAGCTGCTGCCCCATCTCCAACGGGCGTTGCAGGTGCGCTACCGTCTGAACGAAGCCGGAATCGAGCAGCAGGGTACACTTGAGGCGTTGGACCGCTCACGGACAGTGACTATCGTCACTGACGGTGAGGGTTGCGTCATTTATGCGAATCGGAGAGCGGAGACACTGCTCAGCGCAGGCGATGCGATTCGTATCGTGGCTGGGCGGCTCGCCAGCGCGTATCGTTTCGGCAGCGATCGTCTTCGGCCGCTGCTTCGTAGCGCGGTCCAGACGGCGGCGGGCCGGATGGGTTCTGCAGGTGGCATGCTGGCGCTTGAGCGTGATGGAAGGTTGCCATTGACGATTATGGTTGCCCCTTTTCGGTCGGCCATGAACGGAATAGGAGCTCCGGAACCGGCGGCGATCCTCTTCATTCGCGATCCTGAATATCCCTCGCTTTCTGATTGAGCCCTTCAGGATCGACTCGGGCGGAATCAGCGATCGCCCGTGCGCTGGCTGAGGGACGAACGGTTGTCGAAATCGCCGCGGCAAACCAGATCTCTCTGAATACGGTGCGGACGCAGGTGAAAAGCGCTCTAGCCAAGACCGCGACTACTCGTCAAGCGCAGCTGGTCGCTTTGATTCTTCGCAGCGTCGCCAGCTTAGCTGACGAGTAGTGAGAGAGTCCGATCAGGGGGCGGCTGCTATTCAATCGATTTGCAAAGTCTGCGCGGACTCCCTTACTACGTAGCTTCCGCACGTGACTAAAGCAGTTCGATTACGGCGTGATGGTCGCGGAGGTAGAGAATTGCACGGAGCCAAAAATCCCGTAGCCTGGCGAGCCTGGAAGGCTCAATATCTGCGACGAAAAAGTGGTCGTCCCGGAACCTGATGCGTCTGCGAAACTGCCTGTCCCTCCGATTATGGTGTAGGAAAGCTGACCACTCGTCACTCCGGTGGTATCACTCACACATTGCGATCCACTGTCGGAAAGCTCCATACCTGATCTCCAGTTTCTGATTAGTAGCTACTTCGTACGCATCTACCAGGTCGTAGACAAGGCCGGCGCTCTTGTCGGATGCGGTGCAGGTAGTTGCGGTCGCCACATATTCGTTCAGGTCCTGGAGACTGTATGATCCGCTGATATTACCGTTAGCGGTCTCGATATCGCGGTTGCCAGTGGTATTTCCATCGAAACTGAAGTTAGCGCCGACACTGATAAATGACCCTCCCGCCACTATCCTTATGCCTGACGGCGATCGCACTCTTGGCCTGCGCGGGACTTGCAGCCGGAAAGCCGAGTCCCACGGCGATAATGGTGATTGCCACCGTTCTCTGAGCTTTGATGCGGTTCGCATCCGTTCCTCGTTTCGTTTTATGACCCTTCTGAATGATAACTAGATAGAACTTCATTCAATGGGTCATTATTCGGAACTATTTGAACCAGGCATCACCAAAATGAGTGAGACGCGAACAAGGCGGGCGCTTGTGCGTCCGCCTTGTTTGCTGCAGTTGATAGGACGGAAATCTAACGCTGCCAGCCGCCTGCGACTGCTTCTATCGCCGACAAGACGCGCTTGCGGCGCTCTTCCGGTGACTTCGCAAATGATTGGATTTGCAGTGTGCTCGTTGTGATCCCAGCCTTTTCGTAATCACGCAGACGCGCGACCCATTTCTCAGGTGTCCCGTGAATGTAGATAGCGTCGATCATGCTATCGGGAATCGATTGCAGCGCGCGTTTGCGGTCGCCACTATTCCACGCGTCGAAGGCGACAGCGGCCTCGTTCTCGTATCCAATCTCCCGAAAATACTGATTGTATTGCGGGACCGTAACATAGGCCGTCAGCTCGCGGCGCAGTCGTTCACGAACGATTTCTTCTTCTTGATCGACCGCCACCAGCATCCGGCACACAATATCTATGTTGGCATCAGGCCGCCCGCTCGCCCGCGCGCCATCGTAGATATGGTGAATTATCTTAGGGAAGGTCTCGGGCGTGATGTAGTTGACGATCGCACCATCTCCAATCTCACCGGCCAGCCGCAGCATACGCGTACCCTGCGCGCCTAGATAGATAGGCGGAGCGGGATCGACGCGACTCGCCATCCGGAAGCCGTTGATCTTGATTGTCTTGCCGTCCATCGTGACCTTCTCACCTGTGAACGCCGCGCGCACGGCTGCAACGGTTTCACGTACCCGCGTGAGTGGATGCTCGAAGGGAATACCCATCCATTGCTGGACGATCGTGTTGGTCGATATGCCGAGCCCCAGCACGAAACGTCCCCCGGAAACGCGTTGCAGCGAGGCGGCAGTCAGCGCAATCAGGGCAGGCGGCCGCGTGAAGACAGCGATGATCGCAGTTCCAAGGCGCATCCGTTCGGTTGCGGCAGCGGTTGCTGCGAGCGGAACGATGGCCTCACTCTCGAAAGTCTCATAAGACCATCCGTCGGTGAAGCCATGCCTTTCAGCATAACGGGCAAGTTCGGGTAAGTGACTATTCTGAAATCCGTCGAGGGGTAACGTGATTCCGAGACGCATCATGAGTGACTCCTCTGAGTTAACAACTAAATAGCTGTTCAGGCGGATGGCGCAGCAGCGAGATTCAACGCTTGTGCTAGATGAAGTGGCTGGCGGCCTGGGCAAAACTGCCGTATCTGCGAGCGGCATGCGAAGCCATCCGCGATAATCGTAGTGCCAGCCGGGCTGGCATTGATGGCCGGGAGCAGTACGCGCTCGCCGATTACGCGCGAAAGTTCGAAACGGTCCTTTCCATAACCGAACGCACCGGCCATCCCGCAGCAACCAGCGTCTGGAGCTACGACCGTTAGATCTGAGGAGCGGCTAAGCAGCGCGAGCTCGTTTGCCATCCCAGCCAGCGCCTTGCGATGGCAATGGCCATGAACTAGTGCGTGGCCGCGCATCTGAGGTTGCATCGAGGCTGGTGCCTTATCAGTCAAGAATTCGTCGAATATCAAGGTGTTATCTGCGAGCGCGCGTACGTCGGCCACGTGCGGGAACAGGGCTGGCAACTCATCCCGAAAGGTGAGAATGCAACTAGGTTCAAGGCCAACTATCTTTATGCCGCGTCTGACGAACGGCCTGAGCGCGGCAACAGTTTCCAGCATCCGTGCGCGTGCCTCGTCGAGCATTCCCTGTTCGTAGAGTGGCCGTGCACAGCAGACATCTTGTTCGGGGATCTGCACGCGGAACCCTGCCCGCTCGATTACCTCAGTTGCGGCGATTGCTACATCGGGTTCAAAGAAATTGCTGAAGGTGTCGGGAAACAAAAGCACTTCGCTCCCGGACGGATTAAGCGGCGGGTGTTTACGAAACCAATTACGGAAAGTCATGGGCGCAAAAGGTGGCAAATCACGTTCCGGATGGAATCCGAGCATGCGCCGTATGAGGGTCCCGGAGATACCGGACGAGAGGATATTTGCGATGCGCGGTGAGAACGAAGCGAGGCGGGCGGCCTCATGAATATGTCCAAAGAAACGCAGCGCCAACGGCCGGCGATGACTCTGAAAATAGCCAGCGAGAAATTCGGCGCGATAAGCGGCGATATCAACTGACGCCGGGCATTCGCTCTTGCAGGCCTTGCACGAAAGGCAAAGTTCGAGCGATTCGTAAAGTGTGTCGTCGCTGAAGCCATTGGGCAGCAGATCGCCGGTGAGCGATTCGTGAATCAAGCGGGCCCGCCCGCGCGTGGAATATAGTTCGTTGCCAGTTCCCATGTACGACGGACACATCGTACCGCTGCCGGTTTTGCGGCATTTGCCGATCCCGACGCATTTGAGCGAAGCCCCGGCCAGACCGCCTTCGGCACTGAAGTCGAAATGAGTATGAATCGCACGAGGCGCATAGTTAGTACCCACTTTCAGATGAGCATCAATTGGCTCCGGATCGACAATGATCCCTGGATTCATCTTATGGTCGGGATCGAACACCGCTTTGAATTCACGAAACGCGTTTAGCAGGTGATCGCCGAAAATCTTCGGTAATAGTTCCGATCGCGCCAGTCCGTCGCCATGCTCGCCTGAAAGCGATCCTCCGAACTTGGCGACCAAATCAGCAATATCCGTCATGGCAGCGCGGAAAGTCGCGAGTCCCGGCTTGCTAAAGAAATCAAAGTTGATCCGGCAATGAACGCAGCCTTCGCCGAAATGTCCATAATAAGTCGCTGCAACTAGTTGATGGCGATCGAGCGTCTGCTTGAAGCGGCGCAAATACTCACCGAGCCGGGCTGGCGGAACTGCACAATCCTCGGCGCCGGGCCAAGTGCGCGGATTACCGGGAATTAGAGCGCTCGCGCCGAGACCGGATTCGCGCATGCCCCAAACCGCTGCTTGATGCACCCGATCAAGCAGGACGGTTTGGCCGAGGCAGGCGCGATTGTTTGCCGCCTCCTGCACTAACCGATCGGCGCGCCCCCGGACTTCATCTTCATTCGCACCGCCTAACTCGATAATCAGAAAAGCGCGGCCATCCGGGAGCATGCGCACTGCGTCGAGTCCTTTGACTTTGGCAAACTCCCGCAGACGGTCGTCGAAACCCTCCAGCGCTTCCGGCCGATGATTCAGTAGCCACGGCATTTGATCGGCGGCGACAAATACATCCTCAAAGCCGAGCACGATCAGCGCAAGTCGCTGCGGTTTCGGTACTACCTGGACGGTTGCCTTCAGAATTACCGCTAACGTACCCTCGGAGCCCACGAGCGCGCGGGCGAGATTAAAACCGCGTTCAGGCAATAGTTCGTCTAGATTATAGCCAGACACGCGCCGTGGAATTTGCGGATAGCCTTCGCGTACCAACGGGCCGTATGTGTCGATCAGTGTTCGCGCCTTCCGATAGACCTCTGCTAGATGGCCACCCGCAGCGATGGCGGCGGCGTACTCGCCCTCGCCACCTGCGCCGAGCGCGATACGCGTGCCGTCATAGAGCATCGCGTCGAGACTGACGACATTATCGACGGTCTTGCCGTAGGCCGCTGAGTGCGCGCCGCATGAATTGTTTCCGATCATGCCGCCGAGTGTGCAGCGATCCTTGGTAGCGGGATCGGGCGCGAAAAAAAGGCCATACGGTGCCAGCGCTGCGTCGAGATGGGATTGCACAAGACCAGGTTCAACGGAAGCGATGCTATGCTCCGGATTAATCGTTACGACCCGATTCATGTAGCGCGAAAAGTCCAGCACGATCGCCGTGTTGGCAGTCTGTCCAGCGAGTGCAGTACCGGCTCCGCGTGGCAGAATCGGCAGACGATTTTCGCGCGCCAGTTGGAGGGTGCGCTCAACGTCGCCCTCGTGACGAGGATTGACTACCCCTAGCGGCACACGGCGGTAGTTCGATGCGTCGGTCGAGTAGAGTGCGCGCGAAGCCGCATCGAACAGAACGTCGCCCTCGATCGATCGTTCGAGTTCGTCGCGAATTGCGTTCAACGAGGCCATCTCAACGGGATTCTAGTTCAGCCCCCGCGAATGGCCT
>Ga0335072_10013088_pt1 | contig 11830 bp, 12 predicted proteins | sample Lox_Sample_21_FD_206725 | JGI IMG/M metagenome (GOLD analysis project Ga0335072, IMG submission 206725) | Soil microbial communities from Loxahatchee National Wildlife Refuge, Florida, United States - Lox_Sample_2.1 | ecosystem: Environmental > Terrestrial > Soil > Wetlands | place: USA...
AGCCTTCAGGCAGGCTTTTTCGTGAATTGACTTGTCCCAACTGCGGTCCTAACATTTCGGGCCAATGGTCGGCCAGACGATATCGCACTACCGTGTCATCGAGAAACTCGGGGGCGGCGGGATGGGTGTTGTCTACAAGGCACAGGACACCGATCTCGGCCGTTTCGTCGCGCTCAAGTTCCTGCCCGACGGTGTGGCTCACGATCCGCAGGCTCTCAGCCGCTTCCAGCGTGAAGCCAAAGCTGCCTCCGCGCTGAATCACCCCAACATCTGCACCATCTACGAAATCGGCAAGCACGATGGGCATCCGTTCATTGTCATGGAGTTTCTTGACGGCATAACGCTGAAGCACCGCATCGGCGGCCGCTGGCTGGACACGGACTTGATTCTCTCCCTGGCTATCGAGATTGCTGACGCACTCGATGCCGCGCATAGCGAAGGCATCGTACATCGCGACATCAAGCCCGCGAATATCTTCGTGACCAAGCGCCTTCACGCCAAGATTCTGGATTTCGGACTTGCGAAGGTGATCGGCAAGAAAGACTCTTCGAGTGGTGATACGCAAACCATGGCAACCAGCGATCAGTTGAGCAGTCCGGGCGCCATGCTGGGCACGGTGGCGTACATGTCGCCGGAGCAGGTGCGGGCGAAAGAACTGGATGCGCGATCGGATTTGTTCTCGTTCGGTTCAGTCTTGTATGAGATGGCGACGGGCAAGCTGCCGTTCGAGGGTTCAAGTGCGGGAGAGACTTTCGGGGCGATCCTGCACACAGAGCCGGTGGCGCCGACTCGGGCGAATGCGCAGTTACCGACGGGACTGGAGGCGATCATCCACAAGGCGCTGGAGAAAGATCGGGAGATGCGGTATCAGCACGCCTCGGATATGCGAGCGGACCTGCAGCGCCTGAAGCGGGACACCGAGAGCGGGCGCGTGCCAGCCGGCACAGATCATTTGAGGATGGAAGCCTCGGCCGTCCAGGCGGAGGGAAGCTCCGCAGCACGAGGCTCGGCACCAGTAGCTGACCTTCGCTCGGCAGGACAGCGGAGGGCGGCTGCCCCTGCGCGTGGATTCTCGCGAGTCAAGCTGGGCTACGTTGCTGCTGCTGTCGCCCTTGCGGCTGTGATTGCCACCGCTCTCTACTACCGTTCGCATGGGGTCAAGCCGTTGACCGACAAAGACACTGTCATCCTCACCGATTTCGCGAACAGCACGGGAGACCCGGTATTTGACGACACCCTCAGGACAGCGCTCAGCATCTCTCTCCGGCAGTCTCCCTTCCTCAACGTGGCCTCTGACCGCCAAGTTGCGACAACCTTGCAGCAGATGAAGCGTCCAATCGGCACGAAACTAACGCCCGACGTGGTCCGTGAGCTTTGCCAGCGGGCGGGCAGCAAAGCTTACATAGCCGGCGCGATTGGGAGTTTAGGCAGCGAGTATGTGCTGGGACTGAAGGTGGTGAATTGCCAGAGCGGCGACACGCTGGCACAGGAACAAGTCACCGCCGCCGCCAAGGAAGAGGTCTTGGATGCGTTAGGTAAAGCTGCTTCCAGGCTGCGCGGTGAGCTCGGCGAATCCCTGGCGACCGTGCAGAAGCTCGATGTTCCGCTTTCCGAGGCGACCACGTCTTCGCTCGAAGCTCTGAAAGCTTTCAGCCTCGGGGATAAGGAAGCCGCACAGAATAGTCTTTCCGCGGCCCTTCCTTACTACCAACACGCCATCGAACTCGATCCGAGTTTTGCGATGGGGTACAAACGAGCAGGTGACGCTTACGCCAGCATGTTGGAGCTAGGACACGGGAGCGAATATTTCGCCAAAGCGTTTCAAATGCGGGAGCACGCCAGCGAGCGGGAAAAGCTGTTTATTTCGGCTACTTACTACCAATTCGTAACCGGGGAATTGGCAAAAGCGGCAGAAACGTACGAGGAGTGGATTGAGAGCTACCCACGGGATTACGCGGCACGCGGTAATTTGGGCAATCTATACGGCGAGCTGGGAGAGTACGAGAAGGCCAGGGAATCGGACAGCGGAAGCCTCCGCCTTGCCCCAGACAATGTCGGTCCATATGTCAATCTAACCAACGATCTGCTCGCGTTACAGCGTTTCGACGAGGTACAGCAGACAATTCAGCAGGCGCATTCGCGAAAGCTGGACGATTTCATACTTCACAGTGCGCTCTACGCTCTTGCTTTTCTTAGGACGGATTCCACAGCCATGGCGGAGCAGCAACAGTGGTTATCAGGCAAACCTGAAGAGAACTCTGCGCTTTCGCTTGCATCCGATACGGAAGCCTATCGGGGTCACTTGCGCAAGGCCCGGGAACTGACGAAACAGTCTGTAGATTCGGCCATGCGGAACGACAGCAAGGAAAATGGAGCCATTTGGCTGGAGAATGCGGCGTTACGCGAAGCCGCGTTCGGCAATGAGGCGGACGCCAGGCAGAGAGGGGCGGAAGGATTGAAGCTGGTTCCGACAAGTCAAGCCGTTCAGGTCGAAGCTGCTCTAGCCTATGCCATGGCAGGTAATCTGTCAAAAACCGAGTCGCTGGCGCAAGGCCTGAACAAGCGCTTCGCGCTGGATACGCAAATTCAGTCGCTCTGGCTGCCTGCGATTCGGGGGCAACTTGCGCTTAAGCGGAAGAATCCTGCTCTCGCCCTGAATACCTTGCAGGCTGCTTCGGCCGTCGAACTTGGGCAAATTTCGTTCGTGGCCAATCTCTCCTGCCTCTATCACACCTACATTCGTGGTGAAGCATACCTGGCGGCTGGACAGGGTACACAAGCTACCATCGAGTTCCAAAAAATACTCGATCACACTGGCATTGTCTGGAACTGCTGGACCGGAGCTTTGGCGCATTTAGGTGTGGCGCGTGCCAATGCGCTGCAAGCGAAAAATGCGCACGGTGCAGAGGCGGATGCCGCCCGGGTTCGCGCGCTCGCCGCGTACAAAGACTTCCTCACGCTCTGGAAAGATGCCGACCCCGACATCCCGATTTACACGCAAGCCAAATCAGAGTACGCAAAGCTGCAATAGCAGCATCCCCGAGCCAGTCACCGCAGATTGGCCTAACGGTTGATTACGGGGATTGAAGGGTTCCGTGCGTAGGCCCAATTCCTCGGAGAGCGAGTGGCAGGAAGAACGCCAGAAAGACGATTCTCCATGTCGCGAGTTGAGCCATGCTCACAGTTATGACACCTCCAGCTGTGTGACGGTTCCCAAACTGTCGTGATCAGGCCATAACGCTCAGAATCCCCGCAATGCCAAAGGGAAAGTTAAATGCAGCGATTGTTAGGAGGGAATTTGGGGGTCAACCCTACATTAGGAACGTTGGGTTTTCATGTCACATCCAATGTCACCCCAACGTAAGCTATTGAATCTAGAAATTCTGGCGGAGAGGGAGGGATTCGAACCCCCGATACCCGTTAAGGTATGTCCGCTTTCGAGGCGGATCGTTTCAACCGCTCACGCACCTCTCCGCGTCAATCATCAGTTGCCAACTCGCAGTGGTCGATCATTTGCCACTTTCGCTGTTCCCAATGAGGGAAATCCGATGGCCTTTCTGGCCGAATTGCAATTTCCCCGTTCCGCCACCCAGGACTGAGCGACGCAAACGCTTCAGCGGTCCCGCCGGGCTTATCGACGCTCTCGAAAGAAGGCTTGCAGCAATTCCGCACTGCGTCCCGCGAGTACGCCGCCGTGCACCTCGATCTTATGGTTTACCTGAGAGTGGTTCAGCACTTGCATCCGCGAGTGCACCGCCCCGGCTTTCGGATCGTCCGCCCCATACACAAGGCGCTGGATGCGCGCATGGATCATCGCTCCCGCGCACATGGCGCAGGGCTCAATTGTAACAAACAGCTCGCACTCACCCAGGCGATGATTGCCCACCGCAGCACAAGCTTGGCGTAGAGCGACAATCTCGGCATGCGCCGTCGGGTCACAATCTCTGATGTTGCGGTTCCATCCCCGTCCCACGATTTTGCCGTCGCACACCACGACCGCGCCGACCGGGACCTCCTCTATATCTAGTGCCCGCTGCGCGCAACGCAGCGCTTCTTCCATCCACAGTTCGTCCGAAGGCACCGCTTGCCATCTCCACCTAACCTCCGGCATAATAACAGTTTGTCTTGACCTCCGCCGGACTCTTCCGGAACAAGGATATACGTGTGTTAATGATTCGTCTGGCGCGCACGGGTGCGCGCAAACAACCGCATTATCGGATCGTGGTGATCGAGAAAGAACGCGCGCGCAATGGCCGGCCGGTGGAAATTGTCGGGACGTACAACCCCCGCACCAATCCCGCCTCCGTTGAACTGAAGCGCGATCGCGTGGACTACTGGGTTTCGAAAGGCGCGCAAATGTCGGAGCGCGTGAACAAGCTGTACTCCAAAGCTCCGGCGGCAGCAGTTCCTGAGCCCACCGGGTCCGCGGCATAGCCATCGTTGTTTAGGTTGGCGCAGCGCTTTCCGCGCTGCGATTTGGGAGCCGTCATCCGATCGGTCTTAGCCTCTGACGTACTTTGAAAGCGGGGCTGGTCGGCTGCTTGCACCGAGATTACTGGTTATGGCTGATGCTTCTCCAGATGTTTGCGCTCTCATCGAGCGCGTCGCCAAGTCGCTGGTCGACGCGCCAGAAGAAGTCTTTGTCGAACTGTTCGACGATGGCGTAATCGAATTGGAAGTCGCCGAGAACGATGTCGGCAAAGTTATCGGGCGCCAGGGGCGCACGGCCCGCGCCCTGCGAACCCTGCTCAATGCGGCCGGCTATCGCGCCCGGAAGCACTTCCAGCTCGAAATCCTTGAGTAAGTAGCAGGACGAGTAGGGCTAAGGCGATTCATTCAAGAGGAATGGCTTTATGTGCCCCGTAAGGTGCGGGACAATGATTGGGGGCATTACCCCTGCGTGCGGTTCCGTAGACGTGCTCTGTGAGTGCTGAATCGAACGATTTCATCACGCTCGCCCGTGTAGTGAAAACGCAGGGCCGGCGTGGGGAAGTGGCAGCCGAAGTTCACAGCGATGTCCCGGATCGCTTCGTTCCGGCAATGAAGCTGTTCGCGCTTGGCGAGTCGCAAGTTCGGCGCGAATTCGAGATCGAGGATCTCTGGCCTCACAAGGGTTTGCTGGTTCTCAAGTTCCTCGGCATCGATTCGATCTCCGATGCGGAAGGGTTGGTTGGCGCCGAGTTACAGGTTCCGCGTAGCCAGCGCGCGCAGCTTGAAGGCGGCTGGATGTACGTCAGCGATCTGGTGGGATGCATGCTGTTCGATCACGATCGCGAAATCGGCCGGATCGATGACGTGCAGCTTGGAGCGGGCGAAGCGCCGCTGCTGATCGTTGCCGGAACCCACGGGCAGGAGTCCCCGGGCTACGTAAAAGACGCGGACAAAAGTTTCGACATTCCGTTTGCCGAGGCGTACCTCGAAAGTGTCGATCTTCAGCGCAAGGAAGTGCGCATGAAACTTCCTGAAGGCATGTTGCAGATCAACGCGCCGATAACTCAGGAAGAGAAGCGGGAACAGTCGGCAGACTGGAAAGGGCGCAGCTTTAAGCCGCGCCGTCAGGATCATCAAAAGAGTCGTGGGCGTTAGCCGGCAAAGATTTTCCCGCGTTGCTCGTTGAAGAATTTAGGGTTCCGTAAATGAAGGCCGACATCGTCACCATCTTTCCGGACTTCTTTCGCGGACCGCTCGATTACGGCATCACGCGCCGGGCCCGGGAAATGGGTCTGGTGCAAATTGAAATCCACGATCTGCGCCAGTTTACGCATGACCGGCACCGCACCGTGGATGACCGCCCATTTGGCGGCGGCGAAGGCATGGTCCTGAAGCCGGAACCGATCTTTGAATGTTTAGAGACGCTGGGCCTTGCTTCTCGTGACGAGCGTCTGAGGGGCACAACAAGCGAGCGAGTAATCCTGCTTTCGGCGCAGGGCGAGCGCTTCACCCAGAAGATCGCGTCGGAGTTGGCTGGGCTCGATCGCATCGTTTTGATCTGCGGACGCTACGAAGGCGTGGACGAGCGAGTCGCCGCTTTTCTTGCCGATCGCGAGCTGTCGATTGGCGATTACGTCTTGAGCGGCGGAGAACTCGGCGCGGCGGTGATCATGGAAGCTGTCACGCGTCTGTTGCCGGGTGCAGTAGGGAACGAAGCATCGACGCGGCAGGAGTCGTTCACGGCGCATCAGACGGGGGACGAGCTCACGGAGGGGGTCGAGGTTACAGAGAAAGTATGCCCCGACTCGACCTGCGGCTCGAACGGGTTGCTCGATTATCCGCACTACACGCGGCCCGCCGAGTTTCGCGGTATGAGCGTGCCGGAGGTGCTGATCAACGGCAATCATCAGCAGATTCGCCGCTGGCGGCGCCAGCAGGCGCTGAAAAAAACCCTGCGCAACCGGCCGGATCTGCTGGAGAGTGCTGCGATAAACCATGAGGATTCGAAATTTCTAAGCGAGATTAAACGATCGAGGGAAAAAGAACATGTCAAATCTCATCATTGAAAAGCTACTGGCGAAGACGAAACGCACAGACATTCCTGATTTTCATCCCGGCGACACAGTCCGCGTGCATGTGAAGATCAAAGAAGGCGATAAGGAACGTCTGCAGGCATTTGAAGGCGTCGTGATCAAGCGCGATCACGGACCACAGGCCAGCTTCACCGTGCGCAAGATCAGCTTCGGACAGGGCGTAGAGCGCATCTTCCCGATCAATTCGAAGGTGATCGACAAAGTCGACCTGGTGCGCTCGTCAAAGGTTCGCCGCGCGAAGCTGTACTATCTGCGCAATCTGCGCGGCAAAGCGGCCCGCCTGCGCGACGTGGAGAAAGCCTAGCGCTCTGGGTCTCCTACATCTCATGTGTTCCCATGTCTCGCCAGGTCTGCGGGACATGGGGCAGCCCCGGTTGTTCTCCACTACCACTGTACGCACCGCCGCAATCTTCCCTTGAAAGATTTTCCGCGCTCGACGAAGATGATGGGCAAGGGTTCTCTTGGCGTCTTCGATCGAATCGCCGTCCGCGCGCCTACTTTCGCCTTCCGCGGCCAAACTGCGCCTGCTGAAAAAACTCCACTGCACGTTGCGATATGAAAAAAAAGCCTGGGAAGCAGGCGCCCTGCGCATTGCCGGCGTGGACGAAGTCGGCCGCGGATCGCTGTTCGGACCGGTCGTCGCTGCGGCCGTGATTCTTGATCCTGCCTATCGCGTGCGCGGCCTGCGCGACTCGAAATTGCTGCTCCCGGAGCGCCGCGCGGTGCTGAGCGAGCGTATTCGCGAACACGCCATCGCGTGGGCCGTGGCTGCCGTCGACGCTGCGCGTATCGACCAGATCAACATCTATCAGGCGTCGCGCGTGGCCATGCGCCAGGCTGTGCTGCAACTTATTCCGGCCGCCGATCACCTGCTCATCGATGCGGTCAAGATCGAGTGTGAGCTGCCCCAGAAGGCGATCATTCACGGCGACGCGCTTTCGGCTTCCATCGCGGCCGCGTCCATCGTCGCCAAGGTGGAGCGCGATCGCATGATGTGCGAGTGGGATCCAATGTTTCCCATCTATGGGCTGGCATCAAACAAGGGATACAGCACGCCACGGCATCTGGCGGCCTTGCGCGAGCACGGGCCGAGCCCGCTGCACCGGCAATCGTTCGCGCCAGTGTGGCAGAATCCGGTGCCGCAGGAGGCGTTCGCGTTCATGGAGGCGCAGACTGGAGAGCTGGAAGCCGTGAGCGAGGAGCAAGTCCAGGAATTGCAAGAAGATGCAGCCGATGAATTAGCGGGATAGGCGCGCGCCGCGCATTGGTAAAGTGTTCCTTCAGGAACATCGAGTACAATTTTGTATGTACAAAATTCCGAGGAAGCGATGACGCGAGAAGAGCAATTCAGCGAGGCACGCCAGAATGGACGCAGGTCCGCGGGCCGCACCAGGACCGTCCGGTCACCCGGTGGAAACAGGTCGTCGCGCCGAACTGGAACAAGTGCTCAAACCGCGGCAAAAAAGAAACGCAAGTCGAGGTCCCTGGACCTTGCCGCGGCAGCGGAGACCCCCAAGCGCGGGCAATTGCGGATCGCGGACCCGGAATTCTATCGTCCATTGAAAAAGCCGGTGACGCTGCGTCTCGACGCGGATGTGCTGGCCTGGTTCAGGAAAGACGGCCGGCGCTACCAGACTCGCATCAATCAGGCTTTACGAGAGATGATGGAACGGGAAGCGAAAAAGACGGGATAATTCGCTCGGGGAAACGTTGCTGTGTACGGGTCTTATCGAGTCTGTGGGAGCGCTGCTCAGTCACCCCTTCGTGGCCTGCTCATCTCGTACTTTCGACCCACGGCTTCGCTGCCAGCCGAACCGTTTGTGTTCCACTCCGATTCGGGAATCGAGTTCTTCACACGTACTGTTAGCGGGCGGTGCTCACAGCATGTGCAGCGACGCGCTTGGAACCGGGACGGAGCCACCAGATGAATCCGCCGGCGAGGACGAGGCCAATGGCGATCAACTGGGTGCCGCTCATGGCGCCGCCGAATACGGACCCGCGGCCAGGGTCGTCGCGAATGAATTCCAGGAAGAAACGCGCGATCCCGTAGATGAACATGAACGCGCCCAAGATTTGGCCGTCGAACTTTCTGCGTTTCAACAACCACATCAGAAAAACGAAGTTCGCCAACTCGACCGCGGATTCGAACAGTTGTGTCGGCTGGAGCGGCTTGCCCAGCGGCGTGCCGGTGATTTCGGCGGCCAGAGGGTTAGTGAAAGTGACTCCCCACCAGTGGTTTGTTTCTTTTCCGTAGCAGCATCCCGCGGCGAAGCAGCCAAGGCGGCCGATCGCATGGCCTAGAGCCAGGCCCGGAGCAAAAGCATCGCAGGTTCCAAGCGCCGGCATTTGGTGCCGGCGCACATACCAAGCGGCGGCAATGAAGGCGGCGATGAGTCCGCCAGAAAAAACGCCGCCGGCCTGCAGAGTGGCAACGCTGAAAATCTCGCGCGGATGCGCGGAGTAGTAGGACCACTCGTTGATGACGTAAAGCACCTTCGCGCCGAGAATGCCGCAGAGCACGACCAGAATGCCAAGATTCCAAGCCTTGTCGCCATTGATGCCCAGTCGCTCGGAGTTGCGCACACTGATCCAGAGTCCGGTCAACACGCCGAGTGAGACCAGGAATCCGTAGGTCGGCACGAAGAAATGACCGATGTGAAAAAGTTGAGGGAACATCTATTTCGTTGGATGCGCGAAGATCGTGATTCGCTACAGAACCAGTCTAGCAGGAAAGGAAGCAGTCCGGAGCGAAGAGACTGGCGGGGACAACACTGTCGAGCGCCACTCGACCGGTCGGCCGAGGTGGCGGGTGTCCCTACATAAGCAAGCCGACCCGCTGTGCCGTGTGGTGGGCCGAGAATGAACCCGTCGTTAGACGATGGGAACCTGCCGAGACCCATTAGGCATCTCCGCATGGCGGAGCATCGCTCACCGGATCTTAGTTCGAGTCAGGCCCCCGTTCATTCGGTGTTGGTTCAAAAATCGGTGACCACCATCACCAACCCCGCAGGCCGGCTTTCAGAATGGATGCTAGGCAACTCGCGCCAGATTGGCAAGTAGCCTTTGGTAAAAAGTTGGCAGGTGGTTTGCAACCAAAGTAACGCGAGATTCACAGAATTCTTGGCTTGACAAGTTGGCCGCGGCGTGGGTTTCGTCGGCTCACTTCTGGTGTCGAATGAATCTGCGCCCAACGATGTCGAAGTCTCCGCGGAGCACAACCTTGATCGCTTCGCTATAGGCGATATGTTCCTGCTCGAGGATGCGCGCGGCCAAAGTGCGTTCGGAGTCGCCATCGAGAACGGCGACTGCCTTTTGCACGATGATCGCGCCATGATCCAGTTCTTCGTCGACAAAGTGTACCGTGCATCCGGAAACTTTCACGCCATACGCGAATGCCTGCTCCTGCGCTTCGAGTCCTGGAAATGCCGGCAGAAGCGATGGATGGATGTTCAGAATTCTTTGCGGGAACTGGCGCACGAACCAGGGCGAAAGCAGGCGCATGTATCCGGCAAGGCACACAAGCTCGACAGGATGCTGTTTCAAGGCGGCGACGACTTCACGATCGTGCTCCTCGCGGGGCTTGCCTTTCGAGGGGATGATCAGCGCATTCAGCCCGCGTTCGCGAGCGATCGCGATTCCGGGCGCGTCGGCGCGATTCGAAATCACCACCGCGATGCGCGCATCCGGAATGCGGCCAGCATCTACGCTGTCGGCGATGGCGACGAAATTCGATCCGCGCCCGGAAAGAAGAATGCCCAGAGAATGCATGCTTGCAGCAACATGATAATGCAGCCGGAACAACGGCTGCACGAGAGCGGAACGCCGGTGCGGCTGAGGAGAATCCCACTTCTCGCACCACCGGCGAGAAGCGGGTCGCTCTACCTCAGTTTCATTTCTCTACTTTCATCGCGAAGGCCTATGCCCGCTCGGAGAACGGCACAGCTGTGCGCTTTACTGGCTCGGCGGCGTATTCTGCGAAGTCTGCTGCGCTCCGCCGGTTTGCAGTTCGCCGAGCAGTTTGCCATCCTGGCTAACCAGACTGTCCGGAATTTTGGCGTACTGCAACCCTTCGGATGCTTGCTGGCCATTCGTAATGATGTACTGCACGAACTCCTTCACGATTTCTTCCTTTTCCGGAGTTTTCCCCTGCTTCGGAACCAGCAGGAACGTCAGCCCGGAAATGGGATACGCGTCCTTGGCCGACGCTGGCGGATTCACTACCGGCGTCCTCACATCCTGCGCCAATTCTTCGTGAAAGGCATCGATTGCCGCGGTGGCGCCGGCAGCCGTGGGCGCGACAAATTCGCCGGCCGCATTTTGAATCTCTGCTACGGGAAGTTTGTTCTCGGTCGCGTACGACAACTCAACGTAGCCGATTGCGCCGGGGACTTGCCTCACGTTGCTGGTGACGCCTTCACTCCCTTTGCCGCCAACGCCAACCGGCCAGCTCACCGACAGTCCCTTGCCAACTTTTTTCTCCCATTCCGGACTGACCGCTGAAAGATAAGTCGTAAAGATGTTTGAAGTGCCGCTACCATCGGAGCGATGTGCTACGACGACGGATGTCTTTGGCAGCTTTGCTCCTGGGTTGTCTTTTCTGATCTGTGGATCTTGCCAGGTCTTGATCGTGCCCAGATAAATTCCGGCAAGGGCCGCAGAACTCAGTCTTAGGGGCTCCTTCAGTTCCGGCAGATTGTAGGTGATGCAGACGGGCCCGGCGCTCTCGGGAATTTGCACCAGCGGAGGCATATCTTTCAGTTTCTGGTCATCGAGGGCGGCATCGCTGGCGCCGAAGTCGACCAGGCCTTGCTTGAGTTGCTGAATTCCGCCGCCGCTGCCGATCGACTGGTAATTAATCTGTACGCCGGGATGGCTGCTCTGAAAATCGGCAATCCAGTGCGTCATGATCGGATTGATGAATGTAGATCCGGCGCCGATGATGGCCTTTTCCTGTGCGGATTGTGTTTTGGAAGAATTGCAGGCAAGGGTGAGAGAGAGTCCAGCTAAAGCCAACGGCAAAAGCACGAGCGCAAACGAACGGACGTGGCGCATTGGAGAATCTCCTTGACGATTTCTCTTTTAGAACCCTTCCGAGTTTGCGCGTCCCGTGTTAATAGAATGTGAAAATTCCAGGAAATCGGGGCGGGACCGATGTGATAGAACCGAGCGCGCGAGGCACTAGCTGTAGCTGATTTTGCGCTCGCCTTTGATGATGCGGCCGATCGTATAGAACTTCTCGCCGATCCGCTCCAGCACCGATTGTGCTTTCTTGAACTTCGCCGCGGGAACCACCAGAAGCATTCCCA
>Ga0335072_10013089_pt1 | contig 11829 bp, 10 predicted proteins | sample Lox_Sample_21_FD_206725 | JGI IMG/M metagenome (GOLD analysis project Ga0335072, IMG submission 206725) | Soil microbial communities from Loxahatchee National Wildlife Refuge, Florida, United States - Lox_Sample_2.1 | ecosystem: Environmental > Terrestrial > Soil > Wetlands | place: USA...
GTACTTTATTCCCTGTTAATCTGTCAGAGGTTCCAATCGGAACGGTTGTGCGCCCGTAGCTCAGCTGGATAGAGCGACTGACTACGAATCAGTAGGTCGGGAGTTCGAATCTCTCCGGGCGCACCATCATTACAAATGACTTAGAAGTAAATAGCCCTCAGACAAAGCCAGCTGAGGGCCTTTTCGCCGCATAAAGCTTTGCAATACGTTGCAATTTATTGAAAACAAGCTGCTTGCTAAGTGACACATAACTTGTTTTTGTGTCAGTTAACTGCTAGGATTCCCATCAAAAACTGACACAAAAAACGAGCACATGGGGCATGCCGATTCTGCCAGTGAACTCGATCAAATCGAAGTGGAGAAGTGGCTTAGGGATTCACCAGGACGCCGCCCAGAGCACCGTCAGCAGCTCGGGCTTCCGTTTACATTGCCTGAGTGGAATCTTGTACCCGCAGAGCGGGCTCTCTCCCACACGATGGCATAGTAGACTTGAGCCAACAAAATCCCGTTATCGAGTGCCCTTTCGATTTCTCCTGATCGGCTTCTTCCTGGAGGTCAGGTGGTACGCGTAGAAGAGAAAGCGCATAGCTGAATCGATGATGCAAAACCGCAGGAAAATTGGGTCCTTTTCATAGCTCGCGATTAGGTTGGCCTCTTCGTATGTTCGAATCGCACTGAGGTCCTTGATGAGCCGCGACTTGTCGTTTCGAGACTTAATCAGCTCGATCAGTCTGAGGTCGGCGAACCGAATCTCGTGGGCATAGGCATTCCTGACGAGTCGCGTTGTTTCCACAAAGCGGATTTCTTCATCAGGCAGCGCGGAAGCTTTCAGAAGCTGCACCAGTGATGTGCGCCCATTCATCGGCAACGCATCAACGAAGTCGTCGAGGGCTTCACTCTGCAAAGTTCGATTTAGGTATTGAATTCGAACTCCGTGGTGGATGACGTGCTTCGCTGCACCTTCGAGGAGAGCATCAACCTTCAGGATGAAGGCCCAGTCGGTGTCCGTCCTCATGACCTGCATGATCAAGTCCTGACCCAGTCCAACGCGCTTGCAGAACTTTCTGGACTCCTTCAGCAGGATGCCAAACCGGTCAAAGTCCTCAACGTTTTTGTGGGGAGAAATGGGTTGAGACCTGAAGACGACGGATGCTTTGTATGGTGGAAACCTCTTGGTCTTGATCATGAGGGATTCATTTTAGCGGAATCTCGACCGTCTAACTCACCGTTTCGGACCAGCCTTGCGCAGCTTCTTGATCTCGTCCAGAGTCGCGTTGCGCTTCTCGTCTACGACCCACACCCGGTCGATGTCCTGTGCCGGTGGGCGCAGAGATCGCGCTGCTCACGTGAGCCTCAGTTAATGTCACAGGTGCTTGTCAGCTCCCTTGCCGCTTTATTCAGTCCACTGGACGTTCTCCACGATGTTCGTCTTCTTGTCGATGTACACGTAGATATCGCGAGGGTAAATAAGCTGTTCGGTGTCCAGATCAGCATTGATGTGATCAGGCTATCTGCCAACATTTCCCAGCGAAAGCAGAAACGACCCGACTGTCCGCAGAGATTCCAGTTCGTTGAGGCATGAGACGAAGCATATTGACTGATTAAATGGTGCGTTTAGCTGCCGCGAGCGAGTACCATAGTTGCAAATCATTGTGGAACAGATTCCGTTCTTAACCCGAGTTTCCAACTCGGCGTGACGCGAATGGATCAGTTGGAGTTCTGTACAGGCCCCAATTGGGGAGAGCGAATGACCGAACGCTTCTCGTCAATAGATATACGAGTGCGCTCGCTTTGGGCCAAGAGTAGTGATGTGGGTGGGCATAGTCTGCTAGCGCACATGCTTGACACGGCAGCAGTAGCGGAGCTTCTGCTTGAGCGCGAACCCTATAGCACCCGCGAGTGGGCGGCGAAAGCATTCGGACTATCTTTAAAAAATGTGGGCCGTTGGATCGCAACTTTAGTCGGGTTGCATGACTTCGGCAAGAGCGTACCGGGATTTCAAAACAAGTGGCCCGAGGGCCGAGCTAGAGATGAGTCGAATGGTCTCGCTTTCCCTCCAGCTTCTTTAGGCATTACGGATCACGCCAGTGCCGGAGCGGCCTTATTGCAGGAGCTTTTGCCTGCGCGCAGTTTGCCCTTGTTGTGGATGCATGGTGTGGTGCAGGCAATAAGCGCCCATCACGGATATAACTTCAGCAATCCTGAGGCTCACAAACCGAACCCGTACATTGAAGGTGCTATCTGGCAGGCGACGCGGCAAAAACTGTTTGAGACATATTGGTCGACATTAGAACCGGAAGGGTCGCCGAATGTCGATGAACTCTCGCTCCCATCTGTCGAATGGCTTGCGGGATTGACGAGCGTAGCTGATTGGATAGCATCCAATCAGGATTGGTTTCAATTAGGAGAACGATCCGAATACATCAAGTGTCATTTCGAGAAAGCCAAGACGCTTGCTTCCGATGCTCTCACAGAAATCGGTTGGCCCGGCCATTGCCCGCTCGTTGCTTCTCCCTTGGAGACTGACCAAATTATTCAGCGCATTTTGCGAGATTCGAATATTCATTCCCGCCCATTGCAGGTTGCGGGTGATCAGCTTCTGGTTGATGCGAGCGGTCCGAGCCTTTTACTTGTTGAAGCCCCAATGGGAGAGGGAAAAACAGAATTGGGATTTTTGGCTCATTTGCGCCTGCAGGCAACAAATCAACATCGAGGGCTGTACATCGCATTACCGACGCGGGCAACAGGCAACGCGATATTTGATCGAGCTGTCATGTTCCTCAAGGCTTTCTCTCAGGATGGGCCCCGCGACATTCAGCTAATTCACGGTGGGACCGTGATGGACGAGCGGATACCACATCTCCGAGAAATGTATGGGGAGCCTGGTGAAAATGTCAATTCGTCGGCATGGTTTTCGCAACGTCGACGAGCATTTCTATCCCCCAACGGTGTAGGAACTGTGGACCAGGCTCTTTTCGCTGCTCTCAACGTAAAGCATCATTTCGTGCGGCTGTGGGGCCTGTCGAATCGTGTTGTAATCCTTGATGAGGTGCACGCATACGACACCTATACCAGCGGCCTGATCGAAACCCTGTTGGGCTGGCTAAAGGCGCTGGGGTGCTCTGTCGTGCTTATGAGTGCGACCTTGCCGAGGCAGCGGCGCGACACGTTTCTAAACGCTTGGGGCGTGTCCCCGGAACGAGTTCCAGATTTGACCTACCCGCGCATTGTCTTGGCGGAATCGAGAGGAGTGCGGTGTAAGACTTTCCAATCAAGACCCTTGCCGCCAATTCATCTCATACCGATTAGCGAGGCGGTTGAGAGTCTTGAGGCACAAGCATTGCAATGCGCTCAACCGGGGGGTTGCGGCGCTGTTATTTTCAATACTGTTGATCGTGCCCAGGAGCTTTATCGCCGACTAAGGTCGCGCTTAAACGATTGCGTATTGATGCTTTACCATGCACGATTCCCTGCCAACGAACGTCATGCCATCGAAAAAGCAGTGTTGGCGACATTTGGTAAAGACGGCCTTCGTCCTGCGCGGGCTCTGTTGATCGCCACGCAGGTAGCAGAGCAGTCGCTGGACCTTGATTTCGATTTCCTGATCTCTGATCTTGCTCCGGTCGATTTGCTCTTGCAACGAGCCGGGCGCCTGCATAGGCACGAGAGAGCACGAGTTCACAGCCATTCCACAGCGCGGTTATATGTCGCCGGTTTAAATGTCGATGAAATGCCCGATTTGAAGCAGACGAAATGGGAATTCATATACGATCCATTTATTCTCTGGCGCACCTGGGCATTCTTGTCACGCGAGTCGATTCTTCATTTGCCAGCGGACATCGACCGCTTGGTTCAAAAGGTCTATGGAGATGGCAGTTTGCCAAATGACCTGCCGGAAGAGGCCATTGCCTTTATCGAGCAATCCGCATTAGGAAAACACCTGGCGCGAATCCAGGTGGAAAGTCAGTTGGCGATCAACGCGGCAATCGATCCTTTCGCAGAGCCACAGAACGCTTATCTTCAAAAGCCACGGGGAAACGAGGACGGCGAAGGCCTGGGTATTCTAAACCGGACTCGCCTGGGCGAGGATGGGATCACTCTTGTCCCTGTCCATCTCGTGCGTGGTGGTTGGAGTCTCCATCAGAACGGGCAAGCCTTTGACCCAGGACAACCTCTCGGCGACGACTTGGCTAGGGCCCTCTTCATGCGTCAGATGACTCTCAGTCGGCGAGACGTGGTCAGGCATGTGTCAGCACTTGATCCGCCCATTGCCTTTTCGCAGCATCCTCTCCTGCGTTACTTGAAGCCCCTCATCTTTGAAGGTGGGACCTGCGATATCGGCTCACTTCGCCTGCATCTAGATGGAGAACTGGGGCTGGTTTACGAGAAGACAGCGTCAATTTTGGAACCTAACGGTGAGGCATGAACAAATCTTTCAATCTCCTGGATGAACGCTGGCTTTCTGTGTGGATGACAAACGGCAGCCTGTCTGATGTCGGCCTGCTGGAGCTGTTTGAAAAGGCCGAACAAATCCGCGCATTGGCGGAGACGTCTCCGCCGAGCCTCATTGCCATTTATCGAATCCTGCTCGCAATTGTGCATCGAGCGCTCACGCGACGGGGCAATGAATGGCGAGACCGCGATCGAGTTGAATGGTTTCGAACTGGCTTGCCGCAAGAAGAATTGCATGACTATCTGGAGCAATGGCGTGACCGCTTCTGGCTCTTTCATCCGGAGTACCCCTTCATGCAAGTTGCCGCGTTAGAAACTGCGGAGGAGACTCGTGGAAATCTGAAACCCTGGACGCAAATCTCCTTAGCGAGTGCCAGCGGCAACACTCCAGTCGTGTTCGATCATTCGTACGATTCGAATCCCACCTCGATTGATCCAGGGACGGCAATACGCCTGTTGCTAGGATTTCTACAATTCACCCCTGGTGGGCTTGTCAGGGTGATCCGTAACTCTGACAACGCTGGGCCATTGGCAAACAGCGCCGTGTCTCAGCCAACAGGAAGGACTCTACAAGAGACCCTCTGCCTGGGACTTAGCCCATCTTCGCGTAGAGACCCAACAGATATTCCATCTTGGGAGAAGCCATCCCCATCGCTTGACGATCTTCGATCCGCACCATCCTTCGCCACTGGCAACACTGATCGCTATACGCGGTTGTCACGGGCAGTTCTTCTAGTGAAGAATGAGGTTGGATGCGTGCAATGGATTCATTTTGCAGCGGGATTGGCGCTGGCAGAGGAGGCTAATGCACCTGATCCCATGGTCAGCTATCGAGCTGGAAGCAATAAACTGTTGCGACTGACTTTCAGGGATGGCCGGGCGCTTTGGAGGGACCTCCCGGCACTTGTGCCCGATGCAACGGGAATAGCGGCACAACCTGCAGCGGTTCTGGGGTGGGCCGCCAATCTGAAAACAATGCTTGGTGGGGACCGCAACGATCAGACCATCCTTGTGGCTGGTGTGTCGAGTGATCAAGCGAAGCTGCTGCGTTGGCGTATCGAGCAAGTTGCTCTTCCAGTCCCTCTGTTAATTGATGTAAACCTGGCAGGATATTTGCGAGAAGAAGTGCGCATAGCTGAAGACACCTATGGAAAATTGCGTGCCATAGCCGCACGAATGGTGGCTGCAACTATGCCTGACTCAGTAAGCAAAGAGACTATTGCGCGAGCCAGAATTGCATTGGACTCAGGCCCGGCCCCAGCCGCATTCTTCTCGGTGGTCGAACATGCTCTTCCCGGAGTGCTGGAACTAATCGCTGCAACGCATGTTGAAGAAGCCACCACATTGTGGTCTGCTGCCCTCTTGGAGGCGTCAAGCAAGGCTTGGGATATGGTTCGCCGGAATTTAGGGCCGTCACCTTCGGCGTTGCGTGCATGGGCCCAAGCAGATCGCTACTTCCGCGCTCTGATTTATTCGCTACGTCCGGGATCAGCTAATGAAGTATCCATCAGAGAGGATGTCTCATGAGTGATTTTGCTGAGCAATTTGTCAAGCACCTCCAGCGCCTGCGTGAGCAGGATCGCGGTGCTCTCGCGATATTGAGAAGAAGTCTGAGTTTTTCGCCTGGGACCTATCCGCCGTCGTTTGCTTACGTCGAGCGCTTCGTAGGCGCTGACAGAAAGGCCTCGGACCCATTTCGGCTTGCGCTCTATCTAGTAGCAGGTCTTTACGCGTTGCATCCAGAGACAAGTACAACTAGCATGGCTGCCGACATGGGAGAGCTGATGCATCGCCGTAACAGTGGCAGTATTGAAGGCCGCTTTATCGCTCTGCTCGGCGCCGACCCTGAAAACGTAGCGGAATATCTGCGCCAGGCGGTGACACTGCTTGCAGCAGACAAACTAGGTATCGATTACATCGCGCTGTTTCGCGATCTGGCCGTCTGGCTTAACCCACATGCAGAGGAAGAGCGTAACCAAATCCGTCATAAGTGGGCGAGAGATTTCTACGGAACGTTAGCTCGCTACGAAACCGCTTCCTCAACGGCTGCCAAAATGGTAAGAAACTGAAAGGAAATCCATGAGCCTATTCGTTGAATTCCATCTGATTCAGAACTTTGCTCCTTCCAACCTCAATCGCGACGATACGGGTGCCCCGAAAGATGCAATATTTGGCGGGTACCGCCGTGCGCGGGTAAGCAGCCAGTGCTTCAAGCGAGCGATTCGCTTAACAACAAGCGGGGAGGGACTCATAGACCCCCAGTTTCAAGGCGTTCGCACCAAGAAGCTTCTGCGGTTGCTCGTGGAGCGTCTGGCAGAACTTGGTCGCAGTGAGGCCGAAGGCCGAATCGAAGCTGCACTAAACGCCGCTGGTCTCACACTGAAGGAGGACGGTAAGACAGAGTATCTGCTTTTCGTCGGAAAGGCCGAAATATATGCTCTCGCAGACTTGATCAACCAACATTGGAATGATTTGACAGGCGCCACAACAAACGGGGAAAAGAAGGGCAAGAAAGAGGCAAAAGCGAGTGCGCCCCCGGAAGTGGTGAGAAAGGCAAAGGCGTTGCTAGACGGTGGGAAGGCAGTCGATATAGCGCTCTTTGGCCGCATGCTAGCAGACCTGCCCGAAGTTAATCAGGATGCGGCATGCCAGGTGGCGCATGCAATCAGTACGCATCGAGTTGAACGTGAATTTGACTATTTCACGGCGGTAGACGACGAAGGCGATGTGGACGAGAGCGGGGCCGGAATGATCGGGCAATTGGAGTTCAACTCTGCAACGTTTTACCGGTACGCCGTGATCGACACCACCAAGCTGTTGAACAACTTGAAGCAGGATAAGGACCTTGCTCTTTCTGCAGTTGAGGCTTTCGTACAGGCTATGGCTCGTGCCATTCCCACCGGGAAGCAGAACACATTCGCAGCTCACAATCCGCCCAGCTTTGTTGGCATCGTCCTTCGCTCTGGATCGCCACTTAGTCTGGCCAATGCATTTGAAAAGCCGGTGGGGCGTCGAGAGGACCAGCCTCTGACCAGTCTTTCCGTGCAAGCCATGGCAGCCTACGAGGAGAAACTTGCCGACGTGTATGGCAACGAAGCAGACACCTGGAGTTATCTTGATCTGACTGGCTCCTGGCCGGAGAGTAAGGGTCAAAAGCAAGTCAGTCTCAATGCTTTGTCCACCTGGGTCAAGAGCAAAGTTGCTGAACGATTGGGGGCTTGACATGTTTACTCTATTGATGCGTTTGCAAGGACCGATGCAATCGTGGGGCACCACTAGCCGTTTCGACGAGCGTGACACGCAGTTGGAGCCCTCGAAATCCGGAGTTCTGGGGCTGATTTGCGCCGCTCTTGGCCGAGATAGAAAGGAGTCGGTGAGAGACCTGGCCGCGCTGCGCATGGGCGTCCGTGTCGATCGCGAGGGCGTCTTGACGAGAGACTATCAGACCGCAACCGGCGTGTTCCTCGCGAGCGGGAAAAGCGATGCTACCCGCACCGTAGTAGGTCCGCGCTTTTACTTGGCGGACGCGGCTTTTCTGGTCGGGCTGGAAGGGCCAGATAGCAGCGAGCTGTTGGTCATCCAGAAGGCGCTCGGTTCACCGGTTTGGCCACTGTCGCTTGGGCGCAAGAGCTTTGTGCCTGGATTGCCTGTATTCCTTCTGGACGGGTTGAAGAACCTGGATTTGGAATCGGCGCTGAAGAGCTATCCTCGATTGGCTTTGCCTCAGCATGGGCAAGGCAGGGCTGAATTGCGAATCCTGCTGGAACATGCCAGTGAAGGCTCGATGCGGCTCGACCAGCCAACTGCTCCCTTTGTTGAACGTAGTTTTGGACCACGATTCGTGAAATCAGGAGTTGTGAATGTACCTGACCAAGTTAACGCTTGACCAGCGAGGCTCTCAGGCCCGAAGAGACCTGGGCGACGCTTATGAAATGCATCGAACACTGGTGCGGGCTTTTGTGTCAAATGCTCAATCGAATCCCCCGCGCTTTTTGTGGCGCCTTGAGACGCCGGTGAGTTCGCCACAGAACCCTACGGTACTCATTCAATCTCAGGCACGGGCCGATTGGGCGGTCCTGGATCGGCTTCCGAATTATCTGCATAGGACTGCTGAGACCAAAATTGTGGACCTGACCCGCCTGGTGCAACCCAAACACCGCTACCGTTTCCGTCTGGTTGCCAACCCCACAGTCAGCCGAGAGGGCAAGCGTCTGGCTTTGCTCCAGCAGGATGAGCAAAGAGCTTGGGTCAAGCGGCAAGGAGAACGTTTCGGCTTCGTGATTCAGTCGTTGATCGTCAGCCCTCTGGATCTGTTGAACAGTAACCCCAAAGGGAAGGCGCCGATCTGCATTCAGCGGGTGTGCTTTGAGGGACTTCTTGAAGTTCGCGAGGAACCGGTATTCATGCAGGCGTTGGTCAGTGGCATCGGACCGGCCAAGGCTTTTGGATGCGGGCTTCTCAGCGTGGCACCCTGCTAATGCTTCCGCCCCTCAAGCCTCTACCTATGAAGGATCGCGTTTCGATGATCTTCATTCAGAACGGACAGATTGACGTGCTGGATGGGGCCTTCGTCGTCGTTGATAAATCAGGTGTTCGCACGCATATACCAGTCGGCTCTGTAGCTTGCATCATGCTGGAGCCAGGAACACGCGTGTCTCATGCCGCCGTCCACCTGGCGTCGACTGTGGGCACGCTTATGGTCTGGGTAGGTGAGGCTGGAGTTCGCCTGTACGCTAGCGGCCAGCCTGGGGGCGCCAGAGCAGACCGGTTGCTGTATCAAGCGAAGTTGGCTCTGGACGAGGAATTGCGCCTTAAGGTGGTTCGCAAAATGTATGAATTGCGGTTTCAAGAGCTACCCCCGGAGCGCCGCAGCGTCGAGCAGTTGCGTGGCATTGAAGGCGTTCGAGTGCGCGAGACCTACAAGCTTCTGGCTCAACAGTTCAGCGTCGAGTGGAAAAGTCGGAACTATGACCATCAAAAATGGGATGCCGCCGATCTTCCCAATCGTTGTCTTTCAGCTGCCACCAGCTGTTTGTATGGTATTACCGAGGCAGCAGTACTGGCAGCAGGCTATGCCCCCGCTGTAGGGTTCATTCATACCGGAAAGCCCCTGTCGTTTGTTTACGACATTGCGGACTTATACAAGTTTGAGACAGTAGTTCCGCTCGCATTCAAGATCGCATCAAAATCCCCGGAGCAACCCGAAAGAGAAGTCCGGCTCTGTTGTCGCGATGTTTTTCGTTCAAGCAAGATATTGAGCCGGATCATTCCGACGATTGAGGAAGTGCTGTCAGCCGGCGGCATCCTCCCACCAAAAGCGCCATCAGAATCTGTACCTCCGGCCATTCCTAACCCTGAAGGATTCGGAGAGGTGGGTCACCGGATAGCGGGATGAGTTTTATCGTTGTAGTTGCGGAAAACGTTCCGGCACGCCTTCGCGGGCGGATGGCAATCTGGCTTCTTGAAGTGCGAGCCGGTGTGTACATCGGCGATGTTTCTCGACGCACACGTGAAATGATTTGGGAGCAACTCGCAAAAGGCTACGAGAATGGGAGCGTTGTATTGGCCTGGGGAAGTAGCAACGAATCAGGCTACGAATTCCAGACCCTCGGCCCTAGCCGCCGCCTGCCGGTGGAGTTCGACGGACTATTTCTAGTCTCGTTTTACCCGCCGGACAGGCCTGATCTTTGACAATTTGTAGTTTGGTGGATTCTTTGAGATTCGCATTCTCACTCAGAATGAATAACTTCCAGGAAGACTGTTCCCCGCACACGCGGGGATGAACCGAAAGGCCGCGTCTCGCAGTCGAATCACCCGCTCTGTTCCCCGCACACGCGGGGATGAACCGACGTCGGCCGTTCCGTACCAGGTGTCTCCGGACTGTTCCCCGCACACGCGGGGATGAACCGGCGCGGTGACGATCACAGAGGCGCGTTACACACTGTTCCCCGCACACGCGGGGATGAACCGACCGACGTCATGTATTCCTGATGCCTCGGGCTCTGTTCCCCGCACACGCGGGGATGAACCGTCTGCGAGATGTCGCTCGCACTGGAGTCGAACCTGTTCCCCGCACACGCGGGGATGAACCGACATTCAAAGTATGAAGTTGGGGCAGTCTAAACTGTTCCCCGCACACGCGGGGATGAACCGCTGCGCAGTGCGTCCGTTCGGACCATCGGCGACTGTTCCCCGCACACGCGGGGATGAACCGTCATTCGTTGGGCAGTGTTGGGAGCAGTTGAACTGTTCCCCGCACACGCGGGGATGAACCGCCTCCATGCAGACGCAGACACAACCTCCTGGGCTGTTCCCCGCACACGCGGGGATGAACCGCAAGACTCGTCACATATCAAGCGCATGATGGACTGTTCCCCGCACACGCGGGGATGAACCGGGGCACGTCTAAAAATAATCGCTATAGCTCAGCTGTTCCCCGCACACGCGGGGATGAACCGCGACGGTTCGGGGGATGGCGACGGTGAATGATCTGTTCCCCGCACACGCGGGGATGAACCGCGTAACGTTTGCGCTTCCCTGGTCGATGAGGACTGTTCCCCGCACACGCGGGGATGAACCGTAAATCGGAATCGGTAGGTAAATCGGGTACGTCTGTTCCCCGCACACGCGGGGATGAACCGTCTCGCGTTACCTCTCGAAGTACCTCACCAAACTGTTCCCCGCACACGCGGGGATGAACCGCCCGTGCCACCCGCCGCGCCGGCTGCGCTTGCCTGTTCCCCGCACACGCGGGGATGAACCGTTTTCGGCAACAAATTGCAGAATTCGCATGGTTCTGTTCCCCGCACACGCGGGGATGAACCGGCAACGGCACCAACCTTCTTCCGCTGCCTGTGCTGTTCCCCGCACACGCGGGGATGAACCGGATATCAATCTGGTGGCCACCGTCATCAACACCTGTTCCCCGCACACGCGGGGATGAACCGAGCTGCCATGCCTGGGAAGCCTCGGCGAAGGGCTGTTCCCCGCACACGCGGGGATGAACCGGCTTCCGTAATCTCGCCGTCGAAACATTCACCCTGTTCCCCGCACACGCGGGGATGAACCGGCGTTGCGCTCCACAAGATTTTGTCGCCCGATCTGTTCCCCGCACACGCGGGGATGAACCGCAGAAAGCGGTGTTAGCTTCCTTGATTCTCCCCTGTTCCCCGCACACGCGGGGATGAACCGTCAGAGGCAACGAAACAACCTCAACCACCCAACTGTTCCCCGCACACGCGGGGATGAACCGTCAAAGCACCCGCGTGGCTCTCTATCTCAACGCTGTTCCCCGCACACGCGGGGATGAACCGGCCCGCACTGCGGTAGTAACTTGTAACTGATTCTGTTCCCCGCACACGCGGGGATGAACCGATT
>Ga0335072_10013090_pt1 | contig 11829 bp, 9 predicted proteins | sample Lox_Sample_21_FD_206725 | JGI IMG/M metagenome (GOLD analysis project Ga0335072, IMG submission 206725) | Soil microbial communities from Loxahatchee National Wildlife Refuge, Florida, United States - Lox_Sample_2.1 | ecosystem: Environmental > Terrestrial > Soil > Wetlands | place: USA: Florida...
TGGTTTTCAACAACCTGTAAACTGAATTGATTGAGCGAACTGAGGAACTGACGGAAACATGAGCCACTGCACTGACATCACAACCAGCCACAATCTACGCGTCGAGCCATCTATGGATCGGCCTGCTCCCTATCATTACGATCATCCTAGAACTCTGCGCCGTTGCTGGGTTTTCCTTTGAAATACGCGGCCACTGCGCCAGATATCCTCGGCTACGTCTCAACGTTGACGAGAGACAATCCCTTTACCCCATAGTTCCTGAGGGAGACAATAGCCTTAGTGGACTGGAGCGAGCAAGACTACTAAGTGACTTGCCAGTCCAAATTGGGGGAAGTGAATTGGCTAGAGGACATGGGCCACATTGCGTTCAGGAGTGTTGGAACTATGGGCGAATTCAGACTTGAACATGTGGGCAAAGGAGAGACTATATTTCCGAATTTCATCTCCTTTGTTGAAAATGCACCCTGATCCCACCTGTAGGGGGTTTGCCAGGAACTGGCCTGCACTGCGGAGTGGCTCAAAACCGTCCAAGCTTGGCGCAAATTTTGGGGTGCGTGCGGTGGAAAGAAACGCCCGTTTTCTGCCGCCTTTTCGAGAATTAATTGAGTCATACCGCCAAACAAAACCACCACAAACGATTACAGGGTCGGTTGCTTCCTTCTTGAAATTCGAATAGTAGTTTCAGCATCCGGGCAAGCCTGTGTGTAGGTGCGCATTCGTAAGTCGGCTGAGAGGTTACGACGGCCTCGAGCCCTCCAAAATGGGACCCAAATCACAAAAAGCCACCAGCAGAGGCAAAGCTAGTGAAGAAAACAAGGAGGATGCGCTACAGGCCGTGATCCTAGCCGATTCATTTGAGGCCAGATTTGCTCCTTTCTCGCTCGAGCGTCCGCGATGTCTTCTCCCACTCATCAACACACCCCTAATCGAGTACACGCTGGAGTTCCTAGCGAGCTCTGGTGTCCAGGAGGTCTTCCTCCATGCAGGATCGCACTCGGATCAGGTTGAGACCTACATAAAGTCTTCGAAATGGAGTACGTCGTCTTCTCCTTTCAAGGAACTGGTTTTCGTCAAATGTGTTGCCACTTCTATTGGGGACGTCATGAGGGAGCTGGATAAAAACCAAGACTACAGGCTTACGGGTGACTTTCTCGTCGTCAGTGGCGATGTCGTTGGCAACTTCCCGATCGAAGCGGCACTCAAGGCGCACAAGGCTCGACGTTTGAAGAACAGGAACGCCATCATGACTATGCTGTTGTGTCAGACGAGTCCACACGATAGAGCATTGGCCGGCTTCAACTATCCTACGTTTGTAATTGATCCGACGAAGAACCGCTGCATCTACTATGAGGAAGCCGATCATGGGCGTGCTTCCCACGTACGCGTGGACCATGACATGGTCACAGAAATACTGTCAGAGCAAGAAATTGACATCCGCCAAGACCTGATTGACTGCCGAATCGACATCTGCACGGAGAACGTTCTCAGCTCATGGTCGGATAATTTTGACCACCAGACCCCACGAAAAGACTTCCTGAAGGATTTGCTCAAAAACTACGATACCAATCAAAAGACCGTCCATACGTACATAATCGAAGATCATTACGCTGCCCGAGTGGGAAACCTACCATCATACGACAAGATTAGCCAGGATATCATGTCCAGGAGAGCATTTCCATTGTGTCCTGACAACAATCTGTTCTGCGATCAGAGTTACGCCAGATCGAAGAAAAATGTGTACAAGGAGGATTCTGTCATCGTCGCAAGGTCTAGCGTCCTCGAATCCGGGACAGTGATAGGGAGAGGCACCAGTATTGGCGCTGGTAGCATCATCAGGAATAGCGTGATAGGACGGCGGTGTCGGATTGGCCAAAACGTTGACATCACAGATGCTTACGTCTGGGATGATGTGACGATTGGCAACAACGTGAAAATCCTAAAGGCCATTATTGCTGACGAGACGTTCATCGGCGACCGTTGCATGGTTGAGGAAGGGACTCTTATTTCATTCGGTGTCGACATAAGTGCAGATAGCACGGTGGCCAGAAACGCTCGACTCACCAAGAAGGCTTCCAATGGGGACACCATGTCTGTCAATGGCGTCCGCCCTGATAACTACGCTTCCGAGGACGAGGCAGCGGATGCGCGGCATCCAGGACTAGGTAGGTCTCCAACTGATTCGGAAGTTGCCATCGTCCTAACGCTTTCAATAGCATATAACATGACTGACCTGGCAGACTCGACCTCGTCACTGTCGTCTAATGCTTCGGAGGCCTCTGATGCTCCATCGTCGTATGTTGGGTCAAGAAGGGAGAGTTTTGCTACCACTATGTCGGACGAGGATGGGAGCAAGACAGATCACTTTCACCACGAGGCCACCAGTAGTATATTCGATCGCATGCAAACTGGTACAGCGATACAAGACATTAACGTAGAGTTAATGGGCTCAAGATTGTCTCACAATGCGTCGGACCACCAAGTTCGGAAAGCGGTCGCTGTTTCGATGATGAAGCATATCCAGCATGAGGTGGACGCTGGCGCAACGGTTACCTCCGCGTCGAAAGATGTCCTGAGCAAGTATCGCGGCCTTGTCAAGCGTGGTCAAGATTCAACTGCGGATCAAGTTGATTTCTTGTTGCAGGTACAGAGAGACCTTACACATCGGAATGATGGGGAACAGATTTTGTACTGGATTGTCTACAACCTATACGACATGGAAGTATTCGAAGAGGAAGTATTCCAGAACTGGTGGGCACACAAGGAATCAGTCGCTGACGACGCAATGAGGAAAGTGCGGGTTTTGTCTGGAAGATTCATGGAGTGGCTGGATCAAGCTGAGAGCGAGAGTGAGGAGGATGAAGGCGACGATTAGGAAGGAGGTTAGATACCGCTGGCATTGCAATCGGTCGTGGGGGTGAATAGCGCATGGGAGAGACGCTGGCTGCTCTAGGATTCAGAGATTGTTATGGGTGAGCCTTGAGCCAAGAAGATGCCAAGCCTCCGCCGGATTTTGTTCCTTATTTGTCCTTCGGGATACTCGATCGTGTGGATAGAAGAACACCGAAGATTTGCCGCTTAGGATGTTCGAGATTTGTCACTTATTTGCCAGGTGTCTTTCAAGTGACGAAATGCCCAAAAGGCCCTGACTCGGCATCCGGCCCAAAATTGGATCGCCACACCTTCCTTTTTTCACAAGTGGCCAGCCCGACGGGTGCTGTGCTGTCATCGATCCCATCAACCCTGATCTGCCATCGGCTGTCCCCGTCTTGCGTGCCTGAAGTCGAAGTTGTTCTTTTGTTCCACCATCATCCTGTGTACTTTCATCGCCTCGTTGTGGCACAGTCATTTCTCCATCAACTGCGGGTAGCCGAACCCATATGCCTGTCTCATCACGTGCAGGACACAACCCACCGTCCCTGAACCTCGCCTTTTCTTTGTAAGCTGGTACTGGTCTCGTTCTATCGAGATCCAGTATTCAGCCCACTAATTTTCACCACGCCTCCTCAAACAAGAAAGAGAAAAGCGCCGAGTACCTTCGAAGATAGGGCCATAACCGATTCCAAAGCAATCAAGAAGGAGGAGGCTGCCCCACAGCTGGAGACACCGACCACGCCACTTACCGAGGCCGACTCACCAATACCACAAACCATGGATTCCGAGGACGAATACATGAGCGACGCTTCGAGTCAAGAGGAGGAAGATTTCGACGGCACACAAGACAGTGAGGCAGGCAGTGTTGGTGATGGTAAGCCGACTCCCCCTTGCCTTGTTCAGTCAATGTCTGCCTGAGCCAACAGATTGAATAAGTTGAAGTCACGGCTAACTTTATCAACTCTCCATAGCTTTCGAAGGGGCAGATCACGATGCTGGCTTTACCTACGACAAAGAAATTATGAAAGGCTCGTCAAAACCTTACGAAGTGGACTACCGAATCCTCAGCCCTGACGACATCCTAAGCCAACAGCAAAAGTTTATAGACGAAGTGGCGTCCATCCTAGGGCTTCCATACGCACAGGCTGCCATTCTGGTACGCCATATGAGGTGGAATAAGGAGAAGCTGATCGAACAGTTCATGGACAAGCCGGAAAAAGTTCTCGAGAGTGCTGGCCTTGGATCCAGTTTCTCCGAGTCACCAAGTACAAGGACTGTTAAAGATTTCACATGCGAGATTTGTTACGAGGATGGTGCAAACATGCAGACATACGCCATGAAGTGCGGCCACCGCTACTGTACCGACTGTTATACACACTACCTTACTCAGAAGGTCAAGGAGGAAGGGGAAGCAGCAAGGATAGAATGCCCAAGGGATGGCTGCCACCGCATTGTAGATGCAAAGTCCTTGAAGCTGTTGGTTAAGGAGGACGTCAAGGACCGCTATGAAGTCCTGCTCACCCGGACCTATGTGGACGACAAAGAGAACTTAAAGTGGTGTCCAGCACCAGAGTGCGTCTATGCGATTGACTGTGGTATCAAAAAGCGCGAACTCAGCCGTATCGTTCCAACGGTCCATTGCCGATGCAAACACGGCTTCTGCTTCGGCTGTACGCTTGCCGACCACCAGCCGGCACCCTGTTCGCTTGTCAAGAAGTGGTTGAAGAAGTGCGAGGATGATTCGGAGACCTCCAATTGGATTTCGGCAAACACAAAGGAATGTCCAAAGTGCAATTCGACGATAGAAAAGAATGGCGGCTGCAATCACATGACTTGTAGGAAATGCAAGCACGAATTCTGTTGGATGTGTATGGGGCTGTGGTCTGAGCATGGCACAAGCTGGTATAACTGCAATCGATATGAAGAGAAATCTGGATTGGATGCTCGAGATGCTCAAACGAAATCACGACATTCTCTAGAGCGGTACTTACACTACTACAATCGATACGCAAATCATGAACAGTCCGCCAAGCTTGACAAGGACATTTACATCAAGACGGAGAAGAAAATGACCAGCCTACAGACTTCATCTGGCATGTCGTGGATCGAAGTCCAATTCTTGGATACGGCTTCTCAAGCACTACAACAGTGTCGACAAACACTGAAGTGGACTTATGCTTTCGCGTTCTATCTTGCCAGAAACAACCTGACAGAGATCTTTGAAGACAACCAAAAAGACCTCGAAATGGCTGTGGAAGCTCTCAGCGGCATGTTCGAAAAACCAGTGTCGGATCTAGCAAACCTGAAGGTAGACATTCTTGACAAGACCTCTTATTGCACTAAGAGAAGAATGATTCTGCTTAGCGATACTGCCGAGAATTTGAAGAATGGTATTGCACCCTTACACCCCCTATTCACAACAGTCTACTGATATTTTTTGGGACAGGTGTCTGGGATTTCAATGTTGAAATATAGGGACTTGCATGGGAAGGAAATATCAACGGAGTAAGGTACTAGCCAGGCTTCTTTACAGCTTTCATGCAGATATACGGGTTTAGAAAGGCGCAACGAGGAATGCACCTGCGGCGCTCTTGAGCTTTTGATGGTCTACTGTGCCTTTTACTGTACATGGATGGCATCTTCAGCATAGGGCTGGAGTCTTCTTTTTCAGATATGATAGCGATCAACTTGAATGTCCAGGTATTGTCTTTGTGACTTTCACAAAAGATACGAACCAGCGCGTCTGGATGTTGACAAACTTGCTGTGTTAAACCGCCATGCAAGGCCAGCCTCCCTCACACTAGACCATGTCTAACTCTTTCGTGGCCGTTGTCGCTGTTGGCAAAGAAATTTGGTTGCTTTTGGGGGGACAAGATCTCCGCAAATTTGGGGCAAAACTAAAGGCCGTCAAGATCTAGATAATCGCCTTGGGGTGCGTCTGACTTTTATTGATCGAATTTTCTACATTAAACAGACATCGCTCATATCTCCCCTTTGTTTAGTTATGTTTCCTGTATCTTATACGTCTTCTTCAGCTTGTTGAAGAAGCATAAGACTTCAGTCGCAGCAGTGGCGACCACTCCAACATTTTCGGCGGCGCTGACCGCAGATAATATGTCGCGGCCAGATGCAGTCCCAGCAGAAGAATATGAGTAAGTTATTCATCGGAGATGCGGACCTTCATGGGGCAGATGCTGATGTTGGGGATAGCTATGAAGGCCTGCCTCCAGATTACACCCTTGGGCACAACATGCTTGCTGGCGCCTTTGCTGGTATCGCAGTGAGTATTTTCCGCCCCAGAAAGCGCGGCATGTTTTGGGAACTAATCAATGCGCCAGGAACACTCGGTGATGTACCCAGTCGATCTCCTGAAGGTGCCTACCGCGAACTATGGGGCTTCACTGAGCCAGGCAGAGAGTGCTGATGCGCAACGCAGACACGAATGCAAATCATAAATCCTTCGGCCGGCGGACTCTACACAGGGCTTTCGAATGCGGTATCAACAATCTACAGGATTGAAGGTCTCAGAACGTTATGGAGGGGCGTCTCGAGTGTGATCGTGGGAGCTGGTATGCAACAATAAAACATACAACCAGTGCCGTTGGCTGACGCGGATATCAGGGCCTGCACATGCGGTCTACTTCGGCACATACGAAGTGGTCAAGGAACTTGCTGGGGGCAATGCAGAAGACGGGAAACACCATCCAGGTGCAGCAGGTTTGTTATGGCTCGAGCTGCAGACCGTGGACGTTGATACTGATATTCCTCCAGCTCTGAGTGGCGCATGCGCGACAATAGCAAGTGATGCCCTCATGAACCCCTTCGACGGTAAGAATACAACATGCCTGCCTCTGGACCGTGGCTGACCTTGTGAAGTCATCAAACAGCGTATGCAAGTACACGGCTCCACCTACTCTTCGATCGCGCAATGTGCTCGCTCCCTTTACCGCTCCGAAGGCCTTTCTACGTTCTACGTCTCCTACCCCACGACACTATGCATGACCGTACCCTTCACCGCAACACAATTCATGGCCTACGAGTCCTTATCGAGAGTCATGAACCCTCGGAAAGAGTATGACCCGATCTCACATTGCGTAGCCGGTGGCCTGGCTGGGGCCTTTGCGGCTGGACTAACGACCCCGCTTGATGCCATCAAGACACTATTACAAACCAGAGGATTGAGCGAACAGGCAGATATCAGGAAAGTCAGAGGCCTTTTGAATGCCGCGGCCATTATAAAACGGCAATATGGATGGGGTGGGTTCTTTCGGGGGTTGAAGCCGAGAATCATCACTACGATGCCCAGTACGGCCATTTGCTGGTTTGTGACCCCCTCTACGAAATCTTTTTTTTGCCACAAACGGCTTTGCTAACTTGCTCAAGGTCATCATACGAAATGGCAAAAGCCTACTTCAAGCGACAGAGAGATGCAGCAGCAGATGCATATGGAGCAAAAGTGACGTGAGCGGTGATCCAGCAAATTTTCCACGCCAATACCCCTCATTGGCGTGACTTGGGTAAGGGAAGTTCAAGGATTTCCCGCATTTTTCTGGAGTTTCGTTTCGACGTCTCTCTTACGTTCTCACGTTTGGATTTGCAAGCGTGCTGCATCGGGCGTTTAGCATAGATGGTTATTGCGCGACTTGATCTGTGGCGGATATGTCTGCAAAAGGACCATTCTGTACATCTAGGAAAAAGGACGCGTGTTGCTGCCACAAGGGGCAGGTACAGTCACGCAAAAATCAGTGTAGATAATATCGAACGATTCAAAAACCAAGCATGATTTTGGGTAAGCAGTGCCACTGCCTCCAGTGCCTTCCTATCTAAGTATATCGTCGCACTATCTTTGGAATTCCAGTGGTGGTCGCCCGGAGATCTTGCTACGCGGGGGAGGACCTTCGTTTAGCTTGGCTTAACATCAACCTTGGAAGTCTGAGTTTGCCCCAACAGCATTCATGATTCTCTGTTTCATTGAACGGCCGCAGTAAAGTATAGAAGGCGTCTGAAGCATTTCAAGCTTACAGTTTCCCTATCTGGTGTCCATCGCGAGAACGAGCTCCGCCGACGTCATTTTTGGCCGTGCGGCAGGAAGGCTGTGTGACTTTCGCCTTCGCGAGTCAAACCTAGAGGATACGGAAGACACGACCAAAACTCGAATAAATCACAGCATACTTGAGGTCTCATATGGACGGTCAAAGAGCCGCCTCGAAGTGCAATGATGCGCAGCAAGCCCGCCTCGTCGATGCAGAAGACATACGATGAGTGCTACTTGATCTGCTCGACGGCTGTGTACTTTGAAGGACAGGTATGGACCACAGCCCCTGGCCTGACAGGCACGAACTTTTTACTCACTTCCTATAACGCAGAACAATGAAGCAGAAGCTCTTCGTTCGTGGCGTTCTGCTCTCGACCAGATCTACTATCACAATGCTTACCGCATGCCAACCACCTATACGCCGAAAAACGAGACGGAGAAAGCGTTGCAAGATTCCCTGAAACAACTTGAAATGCAGTGCAAAGAACGAGTCGATCTACTTGAAGCGCTCAAGGAGAGCCGGAAAGAGGCTGCGAAGGCAGGAGAGGATGGCTCTCGTCGGAAACTAGAGAAGGGCAAATCAGCAGAAACCCTACCGATTGGCAGATCTAGCAGCTGGCTTGGAGAAGGCACGGTTCCTCCGCTGCAGTACCCAGATCTTTCGAAGCCGACCCCACCGCTCCCACCTCGGCAACCTCTTTACACAAGGCGCAGCTCAGAGACCATTAAAGAGCGGGCAAGCAGCGTCCCGCAATTACTGCCGTACTCCTCCCCGTTGTCACCAGCTCCGACCCTAGCAGTCCCACCAAAACGGAATTCACGAAGCCCAAGCCCAGACAATAATAGAAAGACCATGCGGACTACACTGAGAACGTCGGATAGGAGAGGCTTCAGAACGCTACGAACGTCTGCATCGCAGCAGCCACGGCGTGCTGAGCCAATGAAGGCGGCTGGTATGGCTTGGGATACTAAGGCAACATCAGCTGCACGTTCAGCGAAGCACGACTCCGATCGTACAATACAGGCTCGCTTGAGTGCAACGGCAGCAAGAAGGAGCTTGGACATTACACCTGTGACGAGCCGGTCTGAATCGCAGCCAGTGAATGATGCGCGACTACCCAGCCCTACTGACTTCACATCCAGTTCGCATTGGAGGGATACATCAGACAAAAGAGCGACATCTTACGAGCCTTCATTATTGGACGAGCCATTAGACAATCTGCATATCAATTCCGACGTCACACCGCCTGTGTCCTCTGCAGTAGATGATCTATTCGGGATGGAAACGCCCATAGCCCCTCCTCCTCCTCCTCCTCCACCACCACCTCAAGCCGCAGGTTCTCTGAATCCTTTGACATCTAAGACCAGAAGAAAATCTCCTACGAGGCTTCCAAGGCCACCTGATATATCTTACCGCAGGGAGTACCCTAATCCAGCGGTCAGACCTGCTGCTTCAACCCACAGACCAAGCTCCGATTTGCAAAGAGGGCCTTCTCCGACTAGGGATCCACACCCAACGCCGGGAGTTACCCGAAAGCCCGTCGCGAATCCTTCAACACCCCGCCTAACAAGGGCGAGACCTGCCAGGCACCGAACGGATACGTCTTCAGGGAGCAACGATGACGGTAAAGTGCAAAAGTCGAAAGATGCTGCTGCAACGAAGCCACGCAAGGTTCGCACAGACAAGACGAACGAGGCGACCCCACCTTCGACCGATGCCGAGTCTCCGGAAGAAGATGAAAATGCTGCATGGGAAGCGAAGGTGGAGAAGTTAATGAAGAACCTGCCCAAAGGCATCGACGAGAGCGCTGCTAGACAGATCTTCAACGAGATTGTCGTGAAAGGCGACGAGGTGCATTGGGATGATGTCGCAGGTCTAGATGGAGCGAAAAACGCACTCAAAGAAGCCGTAGTCTACCCTTTTCTCCGACCTGACCTTTTCATGGGTTTACGGGAGCCAGCAAGAGGTATGCTGCTTTTCGGTCCGCCTGGAACAGGGAAGACAATGCTCGCCAGGGCAGTGGCTACCGAGAGCAAGTCAACTTTCTTCGCTATCTCGGCTTCAAGTCTCACGTCAAAGTGGCACGGAGAGTCGGAGAAGCTCGTCCGTGCACTTTTCGCGCTTGCAAAAGTCCTTGCCCCGTCCATCATCTTTGTTGATGAGATCGACTCGCTTCTCTCTGCGCGGTCGGGATCCTCTGAGCACGAGGCCTCGCGACGTAGCAAGACGGAGTTCCTGATTCAATGGTCTGATCTGCAACGCGCGGCTGCAGGAAGGGACACGCACGCAAAGGGCGAGACGGGCGACCCAACTCGGGTACTGGTGCTTGCCGCGACGAACGTGCCGTGGGATATTGACGAAGCGGCTAGAAGGAGGTTTGTAAGACGGCAGTATATCCCATTACCGGAGGCGGAGACGAGGGAGTTGCAGTTGAGGACGTTGTTGGGACATCAGAAGCATGATCTGAGTGAGAGAGATATAAGTAAGATGGTTGGTCTTACAGATGGTGAGCAAGAGTCTCTTTCCAAGCAACTGAGACGCAGTGGCTAACGTATTATCTTCTCTAGGATTCTCTGGCTCGGACATAACGGCGCTAGCAAAGGATGCGGCGATGGGCCCGCTAAGGACACTGGGCGAGGCGTTATTGTATACCCCGATGGATCAAATAAAACCAATTACGATTAAGGACTTTGAGGCGAGTTTAGTGAATATTCGACCCAGCGTGAGTAAGCAGGGCCTAAAAGAATTTGAGGATTGGGCAAGGGAATTTGGGGAACGGGGTGGATAGGCGTTTGGTTTTTCTGGGTCCTTCAGGGTCCTTCAAAGCATTCAAGATTGATTCTAGTTATACAGGCTATGGTGGTGAAATGACCGAACGCGAGGACGACTTTCATTTACGTGTCTGAGACGTGGGATTCTCTTCAGCCTGTGCTATTGTGGTAGTAGTAGGGCAGGAATGATCTTTGCGCTTCATGCCTTTCGCACCATTCGTTTACTCTGACCTAGACATTAAAGAGCTGCCACAGTTTACCACATGGGATAAAAACTTCCCTCCAGCATAATCCAGCGATCTCGACAGCACTCCTGGCTGATTTGCTAGGCCGCAACTGTTAGCCGAATTTGGATCATTCAGGAAGTCTTACATGCAAAGTCCATCTCGGTTTGCTGTAGGAAGATGCAATAGCCTGGCAACAATTCGAGGTATCGGTAGCAAGTTTTCGATCCAGACTTACCGCAGCTGTACAACAGGATTCATTCTCTTGTATTACAGTGGAGCAAACGTGAAGTTAGCCTTGCCATACCGCTGGTGTCACTGATCCAACAATACTGTACTTCGGAATATACGAATGCTAGAGACAAAGCCTATGCTCTACTAAGCCTTACAACTGGTCCGAATGGCCGAGACCGGCTTCGCTTCGATTATTCCCTGTCGATTGGGGAAGTGTACTGGGATGTGATATACTTTAGACTCTCCTTGAATCATTCCATACATTCCATCGCTTTGATGACTCTAGGGGGGTTCGTTGAACCAGACATGGACTTACAGAGACCTGAAAACCTCTACCTTTTCCACCTCGAAGCAAATCACCGACGCACACGACATACCTCTTGGAAGTGCGATCACGCTACAACTGTTCTCCGCTGTTCGAAGCTCCACATTCGCCATCTTAACTACGAATCTGGTCATTGGTGAATGGTCTAGCAGATTGCTAGAAGACGACCTAGTTTGCACTCTTACGGCGAACCGAGTCGCCATAGTCGTCCGTAAGTTCAACGAAGGACGTCTCATGGTTGGAGCTGCCATGCTGGACATCGGCTAGTCACCAGAAGCATTGGAGAAGGGATATTGCTTCTGGTATACTTCAAACCGCACACAATACTATCCACCAAGATATAGCCAAGCTCGAGGACAAAGGACATG
>Ga0335072_10013091_pt1 | contig 11828 bp, 11 predicted proteins | sample Lox_Sample_21_FD_206725 | JGI IMG/M metagenome (GOLD analysis project Ga0335072, IMG submission 206725) | Soil microbial communities from Loxahatchee National Wildlife Refuge, Florida, United States - Lox_Sample_2.1 | ecosystem: Environmental > Terrestrial > Soil > Wetlands | place: USA...
GCCCCGACCATGGCGTCTTGCCAGCCGGTGATGCCGAGCGAGTGGAGCAGCGCCTGGGCCCGGTCGAACGCCGCGTCAAGCTCTTCCGGTGAGGCGGGCGGCAGCAGCGATTCCATCAGGCTGATCGCGCCCTCTTGCAGCATGCCGGTCGGCTCGCCGCGGGCGTCGCGCTCGATCCGCCCGCTGGCCGGGTCCGGGGTGTCCCGGGTGATCCCGGCCAGTTCCAGGGCGCGGCTGTTGACCCAGGCGCCGTGGTGGTCCCGGTTCGGCAGGAACACCGGCCGGTCCGGAACCACCGCGTCGAGGGCGGCCGCGGTCGGCAGGCCGCCAGGGAATGACTCCAGCGACCAGCCGCCGCCGGTGATCCAGCTGTGCTCCGAGTGGGAGCGGGCGTACTCGCCGATCGCCGCCAGGTACTCCTGGGCGCTCCTCAGCCCGCTCAGATCGCACCGGCTCAGCTCGAGCCCGCCGAAGACCGCGTGGATGTGCGAGTCCTGGAAGCCGGGGGCGAGCAGCCGGCCGGCCAGGTCGATCCGCTCGGTCCGCGGGCCGCCCAGCGCGCGGGCCCCGGGGCCGACGGCGAGGATCCGGCCGCCGCCGACGGCGACCGCCTGGCGGGCCGGCCCGGACGCGCCGTCGGCGGTGAACACGGGCCCGTTGTCGAACAGCAGGTCCGCCTGGGGAGCACTCGTCATGATCTGCCTTTTGGTGAGGGGGTGTGGGCGCGTCGCATCAGTCCGCTCGGTCCGCTTACTCCGCGGCCATGGCGGCGTCGAGCGGGCTGAGCTGGCCCGGCCCGGCGTCGGGGATGTCGCCCACGGTGGAACCGCCCGGCGCGAAGTACCGGGCGTGGCGTCCCCACTTGGCCCAGGCCGAGACCGCGATCCCGGCCACCACGATCGAGGCGGGCACGAGCGCCAGGAACCGGCCGTTGAGCGCGCTCCAGGCGAAGTCCGGGCTGCCCTGCCAGCTGCTGACGGCGAGGAAGCCGCCGAGCGCGAGCAGGATCGCGGCGCTGAGGCCGGGGATCACCACCGCCGCGAGGGCGGTGCGCACCCCAGTCCGTGCGTCCCGGCGGAAGCGCCAGGCGCAGGCGAGGCCGGCCAGGCCGTAGTACCCGGAGACGAGGATCCCGACCGAGGTCGCCATCGCCAGCACGAACTGGTTGAGCGTGCCGATCCCGATGCCGAGGACGGCGATCCCGGCGGCGATGCCCGCGATCAGCAGGCTGCCGATCGCGGGGGTGCCCCACCGGGGGCTGACCCGGGTCCAGACCCGGCCGAGGACTCCGTCGCGGCCCATCGCCAGCGCCCCCCGCGCATTCGGCACCACCCCGGTCTGCAGCGACGCGACCGAGGAGAACAGCATGGCCAGCAGCGGCAGCGCCGCCAGCGGCTGCCGGGCGATCGCGGTACCGAGGTAGGGCAGCAGCTCGGCCCCGTTGGCGCCCATCGTCTGGAGCGAGAAGAAACGCTCGAAGGCTATGGCGGCCAGCAGGAACATGCCGAGCATGAGGAAGATCGAGCCGAACCCGGCCCGCGCCGCGTCGCGCGGGTTGCGGGTCTCCTCGGTCAGGGTGAAGGCGCTGTCCCAGCCCCAGAAGCAGTAGACGCACAGGATGAGCCCGGTCGCGGCGAGCTTGGCCGACGGCGCGGTCAGCGGGTTGAACCAGGACAGCTCGACCGGGTGGGTGCCGCGGGCGGCGGCGTAGCCGCAGAAGCCGATCAGCACCAGGTACTCGACGGTGATCAGCGGCGTCTGCAGCCGCGCGACCACGTCGGCCCCGCGCAGCGCCAGGTACGTCAGGCCGACGAGCACGACCAGGCCGACGACCGTGGTCAGCGCGATCGACATCGGGTTGAGGGCCAGGCCGAAGACGCTGCGCCAGTGGCACTCGTTGGCGAACGTGAGCACCAGCGAGCCGCACACCTGGCTGCCGTAGGCCAGGTAGATCGTGCTGCCGGCCAGGTTCACCCACCCGCACTGGAAGCCGAGCCACGGGCTCAGCGTGCGGCCGACCCAGGTGTAGCTCGCGCCGAGGTTGCGCTCGGACCGGTTCAGCCGGCTGAACGCGAGCGCGATCCCGAGGATCGGCAGCACCGCCAGCAGGACCATCGCCGGAACCGCGGCCCCGGCGTCCAGGCTGATCAGGCCGAGGCCGATGCCGATGCTGAGGGTGGGAGCGGTGTTCGCCATCGCGATCACCGCCGTCCCGCCGATCCCGACGCTGGGACGCAGCCGTTGCGGCGCGCCGTCAGTCGGTTGACCTGCGGGGTAGTCCGGTGCTTGGTCGGGGCTTTCGTTCATCGCATGTCCTTCGCCGAAGAGGCCGCGCATCAGTTTCGTACATCGTGCGACCTCTCAGCCAATCCGTCAACAGTGTTGACGTAACTTTCTCGCGCTGACGGCGTGGTTGAATGAGCGCCAGACGAGAGTGAGGGCGACAGTGGCGGACAACCGGCCGACGGCCGAGGCGCCCGGCCAGACGGCGAACGGCGCTGGCGGCGGCCACCCGGAATCCGCCGCGCGGGACCGGGTGATCACCAAACGGACCCGCAACACCCGGACCAGGTCCGGCTCGGTCCTCTCGGCCGACCTGATCGCCGATACGGCGATGAGCCTGGTCAGCGAGCACGGTGCGGCCGAGCTGTCGGTGCGCCGCCTCGGCGCCGCGCTCGGCTGCGACCCGACTGCCGTCTACCGCTACTTCGCCAGCATGGACGCGCTGATGCTGGCGGTGGCGGACCGGCTGATCGGCCAGGCGCTGGCCGACTACCAGACCGGCCCGGACTGGAAGGAGAACCTGCGTTCGCTGGCCCACTGCACGTACCAGGCTTACCTCGCGCATCCCAAGGTGGCGATCGCCGTCGCGTCACGGGTGACCGGCGGCGAGAACGAGACCCGGATTATCGACCTGGTGCTCGGCCAGCTGCGGTCCGCCGGGTTCCAGGGGGAGCGCGCGGTGCGGCTCTACCGCAGCTTCGGCGACTTCATCCTGGCCTTCACCGCCGTCGACGCCGACTTTCTCGCTCGGCCGCAGCAGCAGCGGGAGGCGGACATGCAGCGCTGGCAGGACGCCTACGGCGACGTCGACGCGGCCCGGTATCCGAACCTGGCCATGCTCGGGCCGACGGTGGTGGAGCACGCGGGGATGAGCTCCTTCGAGTCCTGCCTCACCCTGCTCCTTGACACCTTCGAGCGCCTGGCGCCGCGCTGACAGGCTTGGCTGGACGGCGGCCGGCGGGCGGCCTAATGTCAGGCTGATGAAGGCGGCAATGCCTGTCACCTCGCCCGGCCAGGACGTGGCCGCGCGGCTGACGGACGATGGCTATGTAGTCGTGACCGGGATGATGACCGCGGACGGCGTGCGGGACGCCCACGCGGACCTGGACCGGCTGCTCCGGGTCACCCGAACCGGGCGGAACTCGTTCGAGGGTTTCGGCACGCAGCGGGTCTACGCGCTGTTCGCCAAGACGCGCGTCTTCGATGCGGCCGCGACCCACCCGTTGCTGCTCGGCGTCCTCGACCATGTGCTGGGTCATTACCAGCTCAGCGCCCCGGTCGGTATCCGCATCGGGCCAGGCGAAAAGGCACAGGCCCTGCACCGGGACGACAGCATCTACCCGGTGCCTGAGCCGCGCCCGCCGCTGGTGGTCAACACCATGTGGCCACTGGATGAGTTCACCGCCGAGAACGGGGCCACCCGATTCATCCCTGGCAGCCACCGGTGGAAGCCAGGCCGGCAGCCAGCCCCGGGCGATCCGATCGAGACGTCCGTCCTCTCGCCCGGATCATGCCTGTTCTACCTGGGCAGCCTCTGGCATGGGGGTGGCGCGAACCAGACACCCCGGCCGCGGCTCGGCGTGATCCTTGAGTACGCCGCGGGCTGGCTGCGGCCACAGGAAAACCACTGCCTGGCCGTTCCCCGTGATGTCGTCCGCGGCCTGCCGGAACGGCTGCAGGAGCTGCTCGGCTACAACATTTACCCGCCCTTCGTCGGCTACGTCGACGGCCGCCACCCGCGCCGTGCGCTGGCTGACTAACGACGGCGTTTTCATAAGGGCGGCGGAGAGGTTCTGTCACGCGGGCGTCGAGCGAACGTAGCCGACGATGGTCCGGGCGAATTGCCCGGGCGCATCCACGTGGCCGAAGTGACCGCTGTCCGCCAGCACGACGAGCCTGGGGGCCAGCCGTCTAATGACTCGAGCGACGGGGGCTGTGCTGCTACCGTGTTCACATGAACGCGTTCAGCCCGACTCAGATGATGCCCCGCTCGCGGGGCTGCTGACGCTGCACGGACGTTCGTTTCCGAGGCCCTGTTCACGGGGCCTCGATACATTTGCGGGTCGGAGCCCCGGTCTAACCGGAGGTTCCGATGACCCGTACCTACATCACAACGACGATTCCTTACGTCAACGCGCGCCCCCACCTGGGCTTCGCGCTGGAACTCGTCCAGGCCGACGTGCTCGCACGCTACCGCCGGGGCGTCGGCGAGCAGGTCAGGCTCCAGTCCGGGACCGATGACAACTCGCTGAAGAACGTGCTCGCCGCGCAGGCCGCCGGGGTCAGCGTGCGGGAATTCGTCGACGCGGGCGCCGCCGCGTTCACGGGCCTGGCGGGACCTCTATCGCTGTCGGCCGACGACGTGATCAGCACCAGCAGCGACCCCCGGCACCGGACGGGAGTCGAGCGCCTGTGGCGGGCCTGCGCCGCCAGCGGCGACCTGTACCGCAGGCATTACGAAGGCCCCTACTGCGTCGGCTGCGAGCAGTTCTACGCCCCGGCCGAGCTGCCGGACGGGCGCTGCCCAGACCACGGCACGGCGCCGGACCTGGTGACCGAGGAGAACTGGTTCTTCCGCCTGTCCCGCTACGCCGGCCAGCTTCGCGCCCTCATCGGCGACGGCACGATCCGCATCGAGCCGGCCGCGCGCCGCAACGAGGCTCTGGCCCTCATCGACGGCGGCCTGGACGACTTCTGCGTCTCCCGCACCACCGAACGCGCCCGCGGCTGGGGCATCCCCGTCCCCGGCGACCCGGGCCAGGTCATCTACGTGTGGTGGGACGCGCTCGGCAGCTACCTCACCGCACTCGGGTACGGCGTCGACGGCGAGGATCTCGGCCGCTGGTGGACGGGCGCGTCACGACGCATCCACCTGCTCGGCAAGGGCGTGCTGCGGTTCCACGCCGTCTGCTGGCCCGCGATCCTGCTGTCAGCCGGGGAGGCCCTCCCGACGGACATCGTCGTCCACGGCTACCTCACCGAGAACGGCCGCAAGATCAGCAAGTCCACCGGTCCCACTGTCGACCCCTACGACGTCGCCCGTCAGTACGGCACCGACGCGGTGCGCTGGTGGCTGCTGCGCGACGTGCCCCGCGGCGCGGACGCCGACTACACCGCGCGCCGCCTCGCCGCCCGCGCCAACGAGGAACTCGCCAACGGCCTCGGCAACCTCGTGAACCGGGTCGTCTCCTTGATCCACCGCCACCTCGACGGGCGAGTCCCCGCCGCGACAGCTGCCGCGCCCGGCGCGGCCGCCCTGGAGCAGGCCATAGCCGGCGCTCCGGGCCTCATAGACGCGGCGCTGGAGGACTTCGATTTCCGCCGCGCCACCGAGGCCATCTGGCAGGTCGCGGCCGAGGCAAACCGCTACGCCAGCCTTGCGCGCCCGTGGGCCCTGGCCAAAGCCGGTCACCGCCGGGAGCTGGACGGCGTACTGTCAGCGCTCCTGAATGCCTGCCAGGCGATCGGCGCCCTCCTGGCCCCGTTCCTCCCGGACGCCTCGGCTCGCATCGCCCTGCAGTGCACCCCGGACCCAACCGGGCTTCTCCCCCGGCCGACCCCGCTCCTGCCCAGGGTTACCCTGCCAGTTCCCGACACCGCGCCCGCGCGGGCCCGCCAGCCCCGCGCGAACCTGCCGTTACGCCGCCCGCGCTTACCGTCCGGGACCCCGCATGCCGCTATGGTAACGGCCGAGCCACGCCTCGCCTGCTGGAGAAAACGCAGGTCAGCCTCTCAATCGAGTATTCGAGCGGTACAGGCCGTCAACACGGTGATCGCCTGGCCGCCCAACAGCCGTTCCCGGCCGGTAGCCGACCTGATCCGCGTGGCAACTTCGCTCTAACGCGGTGAGGGGGTTGCGCCAGTTGATGTCGTCGAAGCGGGCGAAGTCGCTGTCGTTGGAGCACATGACGGCGTTGTGGCCGGCAGCGATCGCGGCGAGCTGGGCGTCGGTGGTGAGGTTGCCCGCGGTGCCGACGCCGCGGAGGTATCCGAAGGCACGCGCATGGTGGCCGGGGCCGGGCTGGGCCCAGCGGACGTTCGGCAGTTCGAGCCAGGTCTCGACGTGCCGCGCTGCCTCGTCGGCGGACAGCGGGGGCTTGATGAGCCGGGGATTGGTGGCGATGCGCAGGAAGCCGAAGATGGCCGGATCGGCCAGGCCGATCAGGTCGTCGGAGTTGAGGGTGTCCTCCCACCACTGCCGTGCCTTCTGGTGCTGGGGGAAGGCGTCGATGACGGCGTAGAGGAGGAGGTTGACATCCGGGATGATCACCGCTGCGCCAGGCCGATGATGGCCTCGTCTTCGAGCTCGTCAGCGAGCTTGTTGAACCCCGTGAGGTCCAGGCCGGGCGCGAGCTCGGCATGGTGGACCGTCTCCCGGTACGGCGCCCGTTGGGCGGCGGGTGGCGCCAGGGCGGCACGGAGGGCCGAGTTCACGACCTGCTTGACGGTTGTCCGCGTACGCTGCGCCGTTTCCTGGAGCAGGAGAGCGACATCGTCGTCGAGTGTCAGGGTGGTTCGCATACATAGCATCATAGTGCGCATCTTTTTAGGCATCAAGATGTTGAACGTAGCCGGTAGGGTGCCAGAGGTTCCACGTCCACTTCACCCCTACGGGATCCTCGTGGATCAGCAATGTCCCTCAAGGCGGCCGGTGTCCGGGCGATCCCCGGGCTGGCCCTGACCTGCCGGGCCGCCAAGCCGCGGCCCGGAACCGGCTCAGCCGGTTCCGGGGTGTCGGGGCCGGAGTAGGTGCGCCCGTCGGGCTTGGCGGAAGTCGATGCCGTACTGGACGCGGGCGATCTCGCCCCGGTTGGTCAGCCGGCAGCGGCGGAACGTCCAGCTCGAGTCCCGGGCCGGCGCGCTGAAGGCAATCAGGCAGCAACGGGCGGCCCCGGGCGCCCGTTCACGACCGCGGCGACCGAGGGCTCCTTCCGGGCGCGGCAAGTTCCTGCCGAGAGGCTGGGGCGGCTGGTTCGTTGTCGCCCACGGCCAGCAGGATCGTGCGGAGGATATCTGAGGCCTGCTCCGCGAGCTGCGGGTCCACGTCGGCGAACATCTTCTCTTGGGCAATGTTCCATGCGCGTATCGATTCTTCGGTGACCTCGATGCCGTCGCCGGTGAGCCGGACCCATGAACTCCGCTTGTCGACCGGATCAGGGATGCGCTCGACGAGGTTCATCTGCTCCAGCCGCTTGAGGATGTTGGCGATCCCCGCTGAGGTCCGCACGAGGTAGTTGCGCAGGTCGGTGGGCCGGAGCTCATAGGGGGCCCCGGCGGCCCGGAGAACCGACAGCACGTTGAAATCGGCGATCACCAGGTTCCACGGCGCCAGGCACCTGGTGAGGGCCTCCTCTTGGATCTCGTCAAGCCGGGCGACGCGCATAGCGAAGTAGAGCTTGGGCCGGTCGTGGTCCGGCAACTCCCGGCGCCGGCCTTCGAGCATGGCGTCCATCCTGTCGCGTCTTGATGCTGTCATCTCAGGTGGCCCCTGTCTCCGATCCCATGGCCATGAGTCTATCGAAAATTTAGGCTCATAAAAAGGTTGACATTTACCTTTAAGTTTACGTAGTTTGTGTCGTAGCAGGTGGATCAGGGGCACCCGGGCACGCCGCGCGCCCCCCTCGCACGAAGAAGGAAGAGAAGACAGGAGGGGTTGTGATGGCGGTGCAAGCGTTCCGCGGGCCGGCGGGACATCCGGCGGCCACGGCCGCGGTCCGTTCGCTGGTGGCCGGGGCGGACTACGAGATCATTCCGCTGCGCAGCGCGGATGAGAAGCTGAAGGCAGTGCCCGACGGGGCAACGGTGACGGTGACGACCTCGGCGAAGCTGGGCCTGGAGCGGACCCTGGAGTTCGCGGAGAAGGCGCTGCGGGCCGGGCACGAGGTGGTGCCGCACCTGGCCGCCCGGCAGCTGACCGGCGAGGCGGAGCTGCGCCGCTTCACCGGCCGGCTGGGGGAGCTGGGCATTACCCGCCTCTACCTCATCGGCGGGGACGCCGCTCCGCCGGCCGGGCCGTACGACTCGGCGCTGCAGGTGCTACAGGCCCTGGAGCACGTCGATCACGGCATCACCAGGATCGGGGTGGCCTGCTACCCCGAGGGGCACCCGAAGATCAGCGACGCGGCGCTGGCCGAGGCGCTGACAGCCAAACAGCCATACGCCGCCTACATGGTCAGCCAACTGTGCTTCAGCCCGCAGGCCCTCCTGACGTGGGTGGAGCGGGTGCGGGGGGCGGGGATCACGCTGCCGCTGCACCTGGGGCTGGCCGCCCCTTTGCAGGTGTCGCGGCTGCTGGCGCTGGGCCCGCAGATCGGGGTCGGCTCCTCGGTGCGGTACCTGGCCAAGCAGCACCGGTTCATCGGCAACCTGCTGCGCGGCGCCGCCTACCGGCCCGAGACGCTGCTGCACGACATGGGCGGCGCCCTGACCGACCCGCGCATGGGCATCGAGCAGCTCCACCTGTTCTCGTTCAACCAGGTCCAGCAGACCGCCCAGTGGCAGCAGCGTACCGCCGGCCAGCCGGCCGCCGCCTTACCTGCCAAGACACCAGGAAAGAAGGCAGTGAGATGCCCAAGGAGACTCTCGAGCAGAAGATCGGCCGCACCGGCGGGAACCCCGCGCGGATGCTGCACGGTAACCCGGCCGGCTACGTCCCGTTCCCCGTCCTGAAGCCGGAGTACACCACCTGGCAGGACGAGCAGGAGGCATGGCAGAAGACGGTTGTCCTTTACAACCAGTCCTGGCACATGACCGACGTGTACTTCGAAGGGCCGGGTGTCCGGCAGCTGCTGTCGGATGTGGCGGTCAACAGCTTCGCCACGTTCGGGGCGGGCAAGGCCAAGCAGCTGGTCGCCGTCAACGACGACGGCCACCTGGTCGGCGACGCCATCCTCTTTGGCTGGTCCGACCACCGCGTCAGCCTGGTCGGCGGCCCGGCCCTGCCTAACTGGGTGCAGTCGCGCGCCGAGCGGGGAGGCTACGACGTCCAGATCACCCGGGACGAGTCGGCGGTTACCAACCCAGAGCGCCTGCTGTTCCGATACCAGGTCCAGGGGCCCGCGGCCCAGCAGGTCGTTGAGAAGGCGCACGGCGGTCCCGTCGGCCGGATCAAGTTCTTCAACATCGGCGAGTTCGCCATCGCAGGGGTCCCGGTCCGGGCGCTCAACCACACGATGACCGGCATCCCCGGCCAGGAGATGACGGGGCTGGAGATCACCGGCCCGGCCGACCGCCGGGACGTCGTGCTCGAGGCCTTGCTGCGGGCCGGCGAGGAGTTCGGCCTCCGGGAAGGCGGCGCGGTCAGCTACTCAACCACGGCCCTGGAATCGGGCTGGTGGGGAACGTACGTTCCGGCCATCTACACGGGCGAGGGCGCGAAGGGTTACCGCGAGTGGCTGCCGGGGGCGGGCTATGAGGGCGGTGCTTCGCTCGGCGGCAGCTTCATCTCCAACGACATCCGGGACTACTACCTGACCCCCTGGGACTTCGGCTACGACCGCGTGGTCCGCTTCGACCACGACTTCACCGGCCGCGCGGCGCTGGAGAGGATGAGGGACGAGCCGCACCGCCGCAAGGTCTGGCTGATCTGGAACGACGACGACGTCGCCAGGGTCATGGCCGGGAGCCTGTTCGGCGGGCAGAACCGGGCCAAGTACCTGAGGCTGCCCCAGGCCGGCTACGTCACCTTCCAGTACGACGAGGTCCGGGCCGGCGACCGCCAGGTGGGGCTGTCCAGCCGGGGCGGCTACACGGTCAACATCGGCCACGTCGCCTCGCTCGGCGTGATCGACGAGGCCGCGATCCGCGACGGCGCCGAGGTGACCGTCACCTGGGGCGAGCCCGACGGCGGCGCGTCCCGCCCCACCACCGAGCGGCACGTGCAGACCACGGTCCGCGCCACGATCAGCACCCAGCCCCCGGCCTGACCGCCATGATCAGGACAGGCATGATAGGCAGCCGGACGCTGACCGGCCAGGTCATCGACGGGCGCAAGATCGCCGGCGACCTCAAGGCGGAGGTCGTCGGCGAGGCAAGGGACCTGAAGGCCGCCGGCGTCACCGCCGGGATCGCCACGGTCCTGATCGGCGGTGACGCCGCGTCCCACGCGTACGAGCGGCGCATCGCCAGGACCGCGGCGGCACTGGGCGTTACCTGGCGGCAGCACCGGCTTGCCGCCGGCGTCTCCCAGGCCAGAGTGCTGGCCGAGATCGGGCGGCTCAACGCTGACCCGGCGGTGAGCGGGATCCTGGTCCTGCGGCCGGTTCCGGCGCATATCAGCGAGGAAGACATCTTCACCGCGCTTGACCCGGTCAAGGACATCGAGGCGGTGCACCCGGAGAACGCGGGCCTGCTGGCCCTCGGGCGGCCCCGGTACGTGCCGTCGACCCCGGCGGCGGTATTCCACGTCCTGGATACGTGGCTCGCCGCCGCCGGGGAGGACCCGGCGGAGTTCTACCACCGGTCCCTGATCGCCGTCGTGGGCAGGTCCAACAACGTCGGCAAGCCGGCGGTGTCCCTGGCCTACGACCGGCAGGCGGCGGTGGAGTCGGTCGACGAATGGGCCAGCCGCGCCGGCCGCCTCGGATTTCACACCCGCCGCGCCGACGTCCTCATCGCCGCCGCCGGCGTGCCCGGTCTTATCAAGGCCGAGCACGTCCGCGCGGGCGCGGTCGTCCTCGACGTTGGCATTAACCAGGTCACCGACCCCGCCACCGGCGCCAGCCGGCTGGTCGGCGACGTGGACTACGACGCGGTCGTCCCGCGGGTGCGGGCGATCACGCCCGTTCCCGGCGGGATCGGCCCGGTCACCGACGTTCAGCTCCTCCGCAACACCGTCGCCGCGGCTCGCGGCGCCATCCGGGCGCGCGCCGCGTGACCGCAGTCAGCCCCGCCAAGAAAGGAACATCATGGCCGCCTCCACCCTGGCCCCCGGGACCGAGTTCGTGCTCACGGTGTCGTGCGACGAACGGCCCGGCCTCCTTCACGCCGTGTCGGGCTTCCTCGTCGACCACGACGCCAACGTGACCGAGTCCAAGCAGTTCGACGACCGCCAGGCCGGCAAGTTCTTCATGCGGGTCCAGTTCGAGTCCGCTTCGCCCGCCCCGCTCGACGAAGGCAAGCTCCGCGTGGACTTCGCCGCCGTCGCCAGGAAATACGGCATGACGTGGAACCTTACCGACGCCGCCAAACGGCAGCGGGTCCTGATCATGGTCAGCAAATACGGCCACGCCCTCAACGACCTGCTGTTCAAGGCCAGCACCGGCTGGCTGAACATCGACGTCGTCGCCGTCGTGTCCAACCACCCCGACCTCGCTCCCATGGCCGACGACTACGACGTCCCGTTCTACCACGTGCCCGTCGACCCCGCCGACAAGGCCAGGGCCGAGGCCGAGCTGCTCCGGCTCGTTGACGAACTCCACGCCGACCTGGTCGTCCTGGCCCGCTACATGCAGGTCCTGTCCGACGACCTCTGCAGGCAGCTGGAAGGCCGGGCGATCAACATCCACCACTCCATGCTGCCCAGCTTCAAGGGCGCTCGCCCCTAC
>Ga0335072_10013092_pt1 | contig 11828 bp, 8 predicted proteins | sample Lox_Sample_21_FD_206725 | JGI IMG/M metagenome (GOLD analysis project Ga0335072, IMG submission 206725) | Soil microbial communities from Loxahatchee National Wildlife Refuge, Florida, United States - Lox_Sample_2.1 | ecosystem: Environmental > Terrestrial > Soil > Wetlands | place: USA: Florida...
GCCGGCCTTGGGCATGTGCGCCGTGGCGCAGCGACGCGGCATTTCTTCATTGTGCGTTCGCCGATGGCCGTCTGATGCATCTGGTTCAGGTGGATTCCACATTTTGCACATGGCAGGACAATGAGATCGTGGCTCTGCGGCGGAGAACCCAGAGCTTCGAATGGCTTTTGAGAGACGGAAGAGTAATTACGAGATCGTCAGACATGGCCGCAGTTCGGCATTCATTGACCGAGGAGCTTGTATGCTCAGACCCGGTCACCTAGAGCGGACAAAGTTCTGAGGCTAGAGTAAATGTGCGGGATCGCAGGCATTCTCGAATTCGGTGAAGGGCGAGCCGACTCGTTCGTTCTGCGCCAGATGTGTGACGTGATGATACATCGCGGGCCGGACGATAAAGGCACTTACGCCAATGGGCCTGTGGGTCTCGGGATGCGCCGACTCAGCATCGTGGACCTGGCCACCGGCCACCAGCCCATCAGCAATGAAGACGGCACAGTCTGGCTGGTTTTTAACGGCGAAATCTACAACCATCTCGCTCTGCGCGAAAAGTTGATTGCGCAGGGCCACCGTTACCGTACGCATAGCGATAGTGAAACCATCGTTCACCTTTACGAACAATATGGCCACGATTGCGTCCAGCACCTTCGCGGCATGTTTGCTTTCGCCATCTGGGATGCCAAGGTACAGCGCCTGTTCATCGCGCGGGATCGGCTCGGCATCAAGCCTCTCTACTACTGTGTCTGCGATGACAGGCTGTTGTTCGGCTCTGAAATCAAAGTGCTGATGGCGCATCCGGCCGTGCGGCCTCAGTTTCATCGGGCTGCGCTGCCAGAGTTTCTGGCGTTCGGGTATCTCTCCGGCCAGGAGAGTTTCTACGAGAGCATTCGTAAGCTGATGCCCGGTCATTTTCTGGAAGCGACCCCGGGCGGCGAGTTGACGATCCAGCGCTATTGGGACCTGCCGTTGCCCACCCCGGATCGCGATCACGACGAAGCATATTTCGTCCGCAACTATCGCGATCTTTTGCAACAAGCGGTAGAGAGCCATCTCATGAGCGACGTGCCGCTGGGCGTTTTTCTGAGTGGCGGGCTCGACTCGAGCGCGGTGGCCGCGCTGATGACCCAGATTCGCCGCCAACCGATCGAGACATTCTCGGTCGGCTACCCGGAGCAAACCTACAGCGAACTGCCCTACGCCCGCGCGGTGGCCAAGCATCTTAACTCCGTACATCATGAAGTCTCAGTGACCAGCCAGGATTTCTTTGACGCTCTCCCCAAACTGATCTGGCATGAAGACGAACCGATCGCCTGGCCCTCCAGCGTCTCTCTCTATTTTGTGGCGCGACTGGCTCGCGAGCACGTCAAAGTTGTATTAACCGGAGAAGGCAGCGACGAGACTCTGGCCGGATATACCCGCTACGCCTTTACATTGAAAAATCGCGCGATGGATCGCTTCTATCGAGGCGTTGTGCCCCGCCGGATCAGATCCGGAGCGCGCAACTTCATCGGAAATTCTTCCTGGATCAGCGCCACCGCCCGGCGCAAGCTCTCGCACACCTTTTTAGGACTGGACGGCGAGGACTGGACCGCTTTCTATTTCGACAATTTCTTTTCTGCTTTCCCGCAAGCGGAGCAGCAGCAACTTTTCACCGAGGCCGTCGCCCAGGAATCCGTTAACGGCAGCGCCTATCGCAATGTTCTCGCCTGCTGGGAGCATTCTTCCGGCGACTTGCTGCAACGCCTGCTCTACACCGATATCAAAACCTATCTGGTCGAACTCCTGATGAAACAGGACAACATGAGCATGGCGGCCTCCATCGAAAGCCGCGTACCCTTTTTGGACCATGTGCTGGTGGAGTGGGCAATGCAGGTTCCGGCGGCCATTCAGATCCGCCGCCTGGCTGGAAAGCAAATACTCAAGAAAGCCATGGAGGATCTGCTGCCACTCTCGATTATCTACCGGCCCAAGCTCGGTTTCCCCACTCCCTGGAGCGGATGGCTCGCCGGGCCGCGATTGGACTGGATTGAAGGCTTACTTCTTGAGCCTCGCAGCCTCGATCGCGACTACTTCAAACCGCCCGCATTGAAAAAACTCTTTCACGAACATCGCACCCGCCACCGCGATCACTACGACCGCATCTGGCGGCTTTTGAATCTGGAACTGTGGCACCGGGTTTGTCTGGAAGGAGAAACCCAATCTTTCCTGACGGAAGAAGCCGGCCCGGCGCGGTCTGCCGTATAACTCTCAGGAAATCCAATAATCGGCTGACGGGCGCTGCGTCGGCGCCAACTTTATCGTTCGAGCGCCGTGATATCCTGAACCACCTTATGTGCGGGCGCTGCAAGGGCTGGATACGAGCCACACCACCGGGGAATGCAAGCGCGGCCGCAGCACAGCGGGCTGTTCATGCCTGACCAGACGCGATTGCTTTATCTGATCGGCCAATTTCCTGCCATCAATCATGGCTATCTCCTGGCGGAAATTCGACATCTTCGCGAGTTCGGTCTGGATGTGGCCGTCGCGTCGGTGAGCCCCCCGGACCGCCTGCCCGAAAATCTCAGTCCCGTGGAACGCGAGGAGGCCGAGCGCACCTATTGTCTCAAGTCGGTGCCTCTGCTTGCGGCGGTGTTTCTGAATGGCGCTGAGTTCTTGCGGCATCCGTTGCGCTACCTGCGCGGCCTGATCTTCGCAATCAGGCTGGCGGGACCCGGACCCCGGCAAGTGCTATATCACTTGGCATACTTCGCCGAAGCCGTTTTGGTTGGCCGGTACATGCGGAGACATTCTCTTACTCACGTTTACGCCAATTTTTCCGCAACCGTCGCCCTGATCGCGGCCCATACGTTTCCCATTACGATGTCATTCGCCGCCCACGGCTTTGGCGAACTGCACGATCCAACCGGCACTCACTTGGCTGAGCGCATTCAAGGATCCTTGTTTGTGCGCTCGGTCAGCCGGCATGCCCGCAGCCAACTGATGCTGGCCTGCGAGCGGAGTGCATGGTCCAAGCTGATTTACGTTCCTCTGGGCATCGATCCGGCCGACTTCGTGTCGGCAAATCAGCGAGTTTCGCCCTCAGTCCCTCGGCTTCTGTGTGTGGGCCGTCTAGCTCCTGAAAAGGGCCAGTCATTATTGCTGGAAGCTATTGCAGATTTGAAAGGAAGAGGCCGAATAGTACATCTTCGCCTCGTCGGCGACGGCCCCGACCGCGCTTTTCTGGAACAGCGGTCAGCCGAATTGGGTATCGCGCAATATGTAGAGTTTGCCGGCTGGATTGATCACGGAGTGATGAACAAGGCCTACGCCGAAACTGACTTGTTCGTGCTGCCCAGTCTGGTGGAGGGCATTCCCATCGTCCTCATGGAAGCTATGGCGATGCAGTTGCCGTGTGTGGCTCCCTGCATCACTGGAATACCGGAGTTGATCTCTAACGGGAACGACGGCATGTTATTTTCGGTGGGAGATGTGGAGAGCCTTACAAACACGTTGAAGACGCTTCTGGAGTCTCCAGAGCTGTGTACGCGCCTGGGCAAGCAGGCACGGGAACGGGTTGTACGCGATTATAACCTGGAGCGAAATACGCGGCGCTTCGCCGCAGTCTTGGTGGGACAACTGAGCGGCAAATCGCGCTAGCCGGGAAAACTCGCCGCTTCCGACTTGCAACTATCGTCCTCGCCAGCGTTTACTTTGCAGCAAATCCGCATATAGCCGCTCGTGGGTCTGGCGCATTTTCTCCAAAGTAAAATTCTGGCGCGCAAATTCACGGCAGTTGTGGCCCATCCGTTGCCGCATCTCGCCCTCTCGTAAGACGCCCCCGATCGCCGCGCTTAAGGCAGCGTCATCTCCAGCCGGTACAAGCATTCCTCGCTCTTCGGTTACAAGTTCAGGATTGCCTCCCACGTTGCTGGCTACCACCGGCACGCCGGCGGCCATAGACTCAAGGATGGCGTTGGAAAGGCTCTCCGAGGAAGAAGGCAGCACCGTCAAATCGAGGCCGGCCAGGATCGCGCGAACATCCCGCCGGTCGCCAAGAAAGCACACACGATCGCCCATGCCGAGCTTAGACGCCTCGGCTTCAAGTTCTTTTCGCAGCGGCCCATCGCCGACAATCACAAATTCTGTTTGCGGAAACTCGGTGTGCAACCGCGCTGCCGCGCGCAGGAAAATCGAGTGGTTCTTCGCCCGCGTGTTCATGCGTGCGATCATCCCCACGCGCAACAAACCCGCGGCCCTCGACAGCGCAGGAGAGGCTTCGGCAAATGCCTGATCCGGCAGCCCGTTCCATATGACGGTCACTTTGTGCTGCGGAAGCCCGCGATCGACCAACCGGCTAGCGGCCGCCCGCGAGTTGCACACTACCGCATTGCACCAGCGGAACATCAGCATCTGCGCCTGAAACTGGGCTGGAGTCAGGAGGTCGCCAAGCTGCCGTTGGCTACCGATCACCACCGGCACTCTCGCCAACTTCGCCGCTGGAACAAGAACCAGGTTGGTGTAGAAGTCAAAGGCGTGTGCAACGGCAATCTCGCATCGCCGCAGGTGCTTGCGGAGTTGCAGCAGGGTGCGTCCGGCTTGCCTTCCGTATAAGCTTCCGCCCAGCGGGAACGTCTCAACGTTTTGCAGCCCCTCTAGGAAAGAACCCTTTGCCTGGATGCAGCCCAGATGCAGCCGAAAGGATTTCTCATCAATCGACCGGCTCAAAGCCGCAAACTGGCCCTCGCTCCCGCCCGTCTGCAGGCTGTCAATCATCAGAAACAAGCCAGGAAGATTCGTGGGCGGTAACTGCGTTGCGCGTTCTTTGTCTGGTACTCCCGCAATTGGCGCGTCGAGTTTGCCGGCGGAGGCATTCACGCCAGGTCCCCGACCGATGAATTCATCATCGCGGGCGGCTGTGCCATCGCCGTTTCCAGAAAGTTACGGTGCCATAACTCCAGCATCAGCAGACGCCAGATTCTCGGCGAATGATCCCTGCGGCCTTCGAAATGTTCATCCAGGATTCGCCGGACGCCTTCGGGGTTGAAATAGCCACGCTGCATGGTGCGCCGTTCAGTCAAGGCCGTGATAATCAGTTCCTTTAGTTCGTTCCTCATCCAATGTCTGAGCGGCAAGGCGAAGCCCTGCTTCGGACGATGCAAAACCTCTTTCGGCACTCCTAGTCGTTCGGCAAGCTTCTTGAGAAGATATTTCTGGTCGCGACCGCGCAGCTTCCATTGCGGAGCCAGCCCTGTTACCCATTCGAGAAAAACGTGATCCAGTATGGGGACGCGCGCTTCGAGCGAGCTGGCCATGCTCATACGGTCGACCTTGGTCAGAATGTCTCCTGGTAAATAGGTTTTGCTGTCGAGATAGAGGACGCAGCCCAACGCATCGTCGGAAGGTGCGCGCTTCAGGTAATCGCGAAATTGGGCGAAGGCATCGTCCTCGCCGGCTTTGGCGAAGTCCTCGGAAAGCAGCGACATTTCTCGCTGAAATGGCTTGAGAGAAACGCCTTCGATATAGCGCTCCTGCCACGGTAATGAAATGCTGTAGGCCAGGTTGCGGCCGGGAACCTTATACGGCACAAGTCCATGAATGTGCTTACGATAAAAGTTGCGTGTCGATTGCGGCATCCATTCCAACGACCGGTCGCGCAGGTGCATGCGGTAGCGGTCGTACCCGGCGAACGCTTCGTCGCCCCCATCTCCCGACAATGCAACCGTCACGTGCCGGCGAGCCAGGCAGGAGACGTAGTAGGTCGGCAGCATGGATGAGTCGCCGAATGGTTCCTCCAGAGTCCGCGTCAATGTTTCTACAGTCTGCACAACGTCCGGATCGAGAATCAGCTCGTGATGTTCGGTCCCGAAACGCTGCGCCACTACGCGCGCATAAGGGGCTTCATTGAAGTCCGCCTGCTGGAAGCCGATCGCGAACGTTTTCACCGGCCCCGATGCGGCCCTCGCCATCAGCGCAACCACCGTTGAGGAATCGGTGCCTCCGCTAAGCAAAGCTCCCAGGGGAACATCGGAAATCAGGCGTATGCGAACTGCCTCGGCCAGCAGGTGCTCCAGATGTTCCAGACACTCCTCTTCGCTGCTGGGAGAATGCGTCCCATATTTCGGGAAATCCCAGTACTGCCGGATCGTGATGTTCCCTTTCTCAAATTCCAAAATGTGCCCGGGAGGCAATTTCTTGATGGCGGAGAATGCCGTCAAAGGATCGGGAACGTAACCGAAATAGAAATACTGCAGCAGTGCAGAAGAGTCGGGTTCGGCCAATTCCGGAGCAACCGCCAGGATGGCTTTGATTTCCGACCCGAAAAAGAGACGCCCGTTCGCCACGGCATAATGCAGCGGCTTTATCCCTAGCCGGTCGCGCGCCAGCAATAGCCTCCGCCGCCGCTCGTCGTACAGCGCAAAGGCGAACATGCCCCGTAATTTCTGTACGCAATCGGCGCCGTGCTCTTCATAGAGGTGAACAATGACTTCGGTGTCACTTTCGGTATAAAAGCGGTGACCGCGTTGCTCCAGTTCGCGCCGCAACTCGGGAAAGTTATAGATCTCTCCGTTGAACACCAGCCAAATGCTGCGATCTTCGTTGAAGATTGGCTGATGACCGCCGGCCAGATCAATAATGCTCAAGCGGCGCATGCCCAGCCCGACTCCCGGCTTTACGAAAACGCCTTCGTCGTCGGGACCGCGATGGACGATCGACTGGCACATGCGGTGGATTGTGACGGCATCCACTGAGTCATTTGCGGCATCGACAATCCCGGCGATTCCGCACATGGCTATCCCTTCATCGCAATCTGCGCGGTGACTTTGGCCCCCCGGAGAGAAACCGGCGTCCTTCCGCGGCGGAAGCGGTAATCGAAATACTCCGCAGGACTGCCCTCGCGGCCATCGCAAGCCGCAAGCATGATGTTCACCATTTCACGGGCAGAGACGAAGTGCAGCATCTCCTGCCGATCTCCTGCTCCCTCGACTAACGAACGCAGGAAACCCTGGAATGCGCCGCCCATGACGCAATCATTTTGGTTCGGGTCCATGCCGTGGCAATGCAGCTTAATGAACAGCCAGTCGGGCTTTCCCTTGACCCTTATTGCGGCCCGTTTCCAAAGTTGTAACCGCTGAAGGGTCGGGGGATTTTTCGCCGAAAACGATCCGTTTTCAATAAACGGCCGCCCCGATCCCCACACCGAAAAATCCGGCATTAGCGGGCCTTGCACCATCAAGGGATATTTGTTCGGGGTCTGTCCACGTGCCAGGTCGCGGCCGAAGCGAAACGCCGCACGCTCTCGCAGCGGCGGCCCACACTCATAGAGAGAATTGATTTTCGCCCGCTGCGCTGGATGGAAGGCGCTGGTCGGCATTGTCATGTCGGCAAAGCAGCCGGTCTCGGCGAGAACCTGCAACTCCTCGTCGACGCCGCAACCGAAACCGTCTGCTGAATTTGCCAAAGCGAAATTGCCGTGAACAAAAACGTAACGAGGGCCAGATTCGCCGTCGACGTAGCTGAGACAGCCGTGCTCGAAGGCCAGCGCATCGCGAAAGCCGACCAGCGTCTGGCGCGTGTTCTCCACCGTATCGGAAACCGGAATCCCGTGGTGCAGGTGAATCTCCACCTCTCCCCAGCCCGCGTGGCAATGCTCCGCCAGAGCGGCAACGATGCCCCGGTCGTATTGTTCGGCAGGATAAAAATAGGTGTGAACGAACGGCCGCCCGTCGCGGTCGCGCCAGGAATCGATTACCTTTGGATACTCCCGGCACCAGCGTTCCAGCCGCCGCTCCTGTTCCTGGTGAGAGACGCGCGCCTGTCCATCTTCCGGCACAATCGCTGGCTCGAAATGATCGGCCAGCGCCATGATCAGATGAACTCGGCCCGGCGGCACTCGCCGGGTGAGCCACTGCCAAGCATAAGTTGGGAAGACCTTCAGGCTATAAGCGGCTTTTCTGCGTAGAATCCGGCGCCTGCCAGGCATGTTAGCCGGCTCGGAGACAAACTCGGTTGGGGTCTTGGTTTGTAGCGAATCTGGCAAGCGTCCCTCGATTTCGTTGTAGTTCTCCGTGCTGCCAGATTGAACTCTGGCAGCAATCCCCTCGCCGGAAGCCAGCAAGGAATCTCAAACCAGAACTTGCGCGCCTTGCGATTGCTCTTGCGTCGATTCAGTAATGCCCTTTTCAGCCTTGCGAAACGGCTTGCGGCCGCGCACCGCAATCGGCTCCTCCACCACATGCAGATCTTCAAGGCCGCAGTGTTCAAACCACCGAAATACCTGCTCGTAGGTGTGCTTCGACTGGTAGCGGGGAGAATACCAGTCAAATGTGTCCAGCACCCGCCACTCGGGGCTGGGATTGCGGTTCACAGGGAAAACGTGATGCACCGCGCCGGCCATCGGTTTGCCGACCACGGGAACCGCACGCAATCCCCGGTCGATCCCGTTGAAAACAGGAACCAGCACCCGGAGCATTCCGTGCAGCATGCGCGGAGGCATGCGGTGAGTAACTTTCCGATAAATATCGCTGAAGCGATACCACTTGTTGTAACCGCTGTAGAGCCACACCGCGAGGTATCCACCGGGCTTCAGATACTTCGGCAAAACCTTCACCGCTTTCTCACAGTCGGGAGTGTGATGCAGCACCCCTATACTGTAGATGTAGTCGAAACTTTCCGGTGCGAAGGGCAACGCATAAACATCGGCCTGCAGTGCCACAAACTGCCGGTCACGCAGATTGCGCGCCGCCACTCCGGCCGCTGCACTCAAGTCGATCCCGACCACGCGTGCTCCCCAACGGGTTGCCACTTCAGCAAATCGCCCCATGCCGCAGCCGACGTCCAGCACCAGCTTACCTTCTAGATCGGCGGGCATAAAACCGGTCCTTCGGCGGAAGTCCGACTCCGACTGGCCGCGCTCTTCCGTATCGAGTTGCGTCCGGCGGTAACGCTGCCACTGAAAACCGAAGCTGTCGGCATAGCTGTCAGCGTTCACGAAGCGCGGAACATCCCCGACTACCGGAAAGATCCGATTGCAGTGCGCGCAGAGGTACTCTTCACGCTCACCCTGGTCGAGCGCTTTCCCGCAGCCGGGACATCGCAGAATGGACAAAATCTCAGCGGCTAATTCCGACCGGCCCAACTTTTCCGCCGATGTCATAAACTTCGCTCCAATGCGCCAAGCGCTTTCTCGGTTCGGTGGCGGGAACACCGGCCGTACTCTTCTCCTTAGCCAGTGCAACCATCACCGAAGTGAATGCCACGGTGAAATATGGAAAGAAGTGATAGGCCTCCGGCGCAAATAAGGCTCCGAATACGAAACCCACCAGGGAACTGTGCAGAGCTCCCACAAAGATGACCATCTCTCGGTCGAGATCTTTCCGTCGACGAAGGTATTTCAGGTTGACAAACCCCCGATAAAAAAACAGGAGATAGAGAATCAACACAGGGATACCTCCCTCTGCTCCAATCTCGAGGTAACTCATGTGCACTTCATGCCAATCTCCCGAAATACTCACGAAATTGTGAACTCCCACCCCCAGCAGCGGATATGTTTCCATGACTTCAACCGCACGAAACATCAGGAATTGTCGCATTTCGTAGGAGCCGTAAGCGCCCGAGAATTCGCGGTTGGCTCCCTGTTCTTCGATTTCCTCAAAACGTGCCCTCAGGTTCTTGCCGGCAATCGCAAAAAAGAGCGTTCCCAGCACGGCAACAACGACAATGAGATACATCCTTTTCCCGCGGACTCCGAAGTGCCACAGCGCGACCGACCCTGAAACCAACAAATCGATAAATCCAGCCCGCGAGGCGGTGAGAAACAGGCTGGCCAGCATCGCCAGCATGCCCGCAATCCAGATTATCTTGACCAGCATATTCTTGGACGAAAACAAAAAGGCATAGCAGAAAGGCAATGAGAGCACGATGGCAAAGGCCAGATCGTTGGGGTTCTCGTAAATCCCTCCCATGACGCCATTGAGCCGGGGCGTGTGGTATCCCTTGATGATGGAGAGTGCTGCGATAACCGCCACCGCGCCCGCCTGAACGAAAATGATGCGGCGCAACCGCTGCATACTTGTAACCACCAGGAAGGTAAGGATCCAAGCGACGATGACCTTCGAGAACTCGATCGTGCTGAGGAACGCGCCCCCTTTCCAGACGGGGGAAAGCAGGGAACCGATAAACAAAATCGCGCTCAGAGCGACGAGATACTTTCCCTCGATGGGTAGGTCCTTTAATTTGCGCTCCGTCCTTCCCCCGCTCGAGAGCATTGAGAGGATGACTCCGGCGATGGAGATCTTCGCCAGAAAGGGCAGCGGAACCAGGTCTTCGGGGCGAGCGCAATAGACGAAATAAAAGGCGGTCAGCCAGAAAAAAGCTCCACCCAGAGCCTCGCGTTTGGAGCTGCCGAGACTGTTGCTCCATGCCGGATTTTGCATGGTCGTCACCGTCCGCTCTCACCCGTCGAGAGCACTTCCTGCGTCAATGCTCTGCCCCTTTCCGGCGACTCGCTCTTCGCCTCTGCAACTGTTTCCAGCACTTCGGCGAACCTCTTGCCAATCTCAGGCCAGTCATACTGGTGCGCCAGTTGAACCGCGGCCACTTCCAGCTTTCTGCGGAGGGCGGCATCTTGCAGAAGAGTCTTTACCGCCTGCGCAAAAGCATCCGCCTGGTCCGCCAGCGCAATGTCCTGTCCGTCGTGAACGTCCAGGCCCTCGGCTCCTACGGAGGTTGACACGACCGCCCTTCCCATCGCCATCGCTTCGTAGATCTTCAAACGGGTTCCGCCCCCGATTCGCAGGGGCACCACCACCACCGACGCATTCTGCAGATGCCTCTGTACCGAAGGCACCGACCCTGTCACCTCGATCGAATCCGACGCCAGTTTCTGCACCCGCCGCCCGGGATTCCGTCCCACAATCCGAAACCGCGCTGAAGGAATATCTTTCTTGATGGCAGGCCAGATTTCCCCGCAAAAGTACTCCACTGCGTCGACATTCGGTTCCCAGTCCATCGCACCGACGAAAACGACCAGATTCCCGCCGCTTGGCTCTTCCCCCGAGCGAAAGTTCTTCAGGTCGACTCCTGTCGGAACTACCGTGATACAGCCGGGCTCAACCCATCGGCTCATCAGCTCCCGGTCGTGTGCCGAGACAGCGATCACATGCTGAAACTTCCTCACCATCGACTCTTCGTATGCAAGCATCTTCTGGAACTCGAGTTTGTACGCCAGACGTTTTAGGGGCGCAGATTCCACCGCGTGCCGCCGCCAGATTTCGCTTTCCACGTTGTGCTGAAAGAGAACGCTGGGAATCGTAAGCCGGCCCGGAAAGTTGATCGCCGCATCGAGAAAATCGCACACCACCACGTCAAACACAGCCTGTTCGAACCACGCCGCCAGCTTTTTGCGAACCGGATCGCTGGCAAAACGCGAGACTGCATATGGAGCCCTCTGCGGCAAACGCCAGGCGTAGTCGACAGCCCGTCGTGGCGTTGAGAGTTTCGATGCTCCCATACACTGGCACACCGCCCTCGGAAACTCCTCTCTCAGATCGCTTTCATAGCGACTGTCCGGCGCCCCACGATAGTAGGAAAAGAAAGTGAGCGCGTGCCTCTCCGCCAGGCTGCGCGCGATGTGGTAGGAACGGATGTTTCCGCCATTCTGCACGGGAAGCAGCCGGTCCGCTTTGACCCAGAGGATTCTCATCGGCTCCTCACGTCCATGCCGCCTTCCTGCCTGTGATGAACTTCGCGAAGGCGACCAGGGCAGCCGTATTGAGCACGACAAATGTGGAAGCCGCATCCGCGGCACGAGCCAGAGGTCCGCGACCCAGTCCGGCGACTTTCAGTAAACTCAG
>Ga0335072_10013093_pt1 | contig 11828 bp, 10 predicted proteins | sample Lox_Sample_21_FD_206725 | JGI IMG/M metagenome (GOLD analysis project Ga0335072, IMG submission 206725) | Soil microbial communities from Loxahatchee National Wildlife Refuge, Florida, United States - Lox_Sample_2.1 | ecosystem: Environmental > Terrestrial > Soil > Wetlands | place: USA...
GCACGGTCGTCGACGCGGCCGCATCAGCCGAGATGATCAGTACATTGCGCCATCAGCAGTCACAATCGCTCGTTCCCCGGTCTTATCTTGATGTTGCTGAGCCGGCCGACCTACCCGGTCCGGACGGGCCTGCCATTGCCAGCAAGACCGGCAGCGTCGGCGGCTGCCGGGTGGAGACAGGACTGCTGTACCTGCCCGGCAACGGCGGGACGGTGGCCTACTGCGCGGCCGTCGACCGGCTCGCCGACCGGAGCATGACCGCCCTCGCCGAAGGAAACGAGATGCTCGGCAGGCTCGGCGCCATCCTGCTGGCCCGCTGGTGGCCAGGACCTGGCCCGGTACCAGTTCGCCAGGGCTGGCTATCTCAGTGACGCCGCGGATCCGCCGGTCCGGCCGGCTGCGACTCCGCGCGGCCGGCCCAGCTTCCGCGCACATGGCCGATGTGCACCCGCATCAGCTTTTCGAGCCCGCGCTTGTCCCCGGCCTCGACCAGCCGGAGCATCTCGACGTGCTCGCTTGCGGAGTTCGTTAGCTCACCGGTCTCGGCCAGCGACCCCAGTCCGAACAGGCGCGAGCGCGCTCGCAGTTCGGCCACGAGGTCCACCAGCTGCGCGTTGCCGGCGAGTGCGAGCAACTCAAGGTGGAATTGCCGGTCGTGCTCGATATAGGCGATCAGGTCCTTCTCTTTCGCGACGTCCACGATGCGGCGAGCCACCGGGTGCAGCCGCGCGAGATCGTCCGGGGTCGCCGTGCCGATGACCTTCACGGTGCTTGGCACCTCGAGCAGAAGCCGGATTTCGGTGATCTCGTCGAGCTCGGTGTCGGAGAGCTCGCGCACCCGGAAGCCCTTGTTCGGGACGGCCAGCATCAGGCCTTCCTTAACGAGCTCGAGCATCGCCTCACGCACCGGCGTCGCGGAGACCCCGAAGCGCGCCGCGAGCGCGGGCGCCGAGTACACCTCACCCGGCTGCATCTGGCCTGCGACAAGCGCTGCCCGCAGCGCGTTGATGACCTGGCTGCGAACGCTGCGGCGCACGCCCAGCGAAGGGAGATCCAGCGACTCGGTCATTACTGCTCGTCCCGGCTCGGCAGCGCCATCGTCACGGTGTGCAGTGAAGTGTAGAACTCCAGTGCCGCAGTGCCCTGCTCGCGGTCACCGTAACTAGAGTCCCGCTCGCCGCCGAACGGCAAGTAGAAATCGACCCCGGTCGTGGGCGCATTGACCTTGAGCTGTCCGGCGGACAGGCTTCCGGTCATCTGCACCGCACTGCCCAGGTCGCTGGTGTACACCGCCGCCGAAAGGCCGTACCGCACGCTGTTAGCCACGCGCACCGCTTCGGTATCGGAGCCGACCGCCACGATCGCGCAAATCGGGCCGAAGACCTCCTCGCACAGCAAATCGTGCCCGTCGGGCAGTCCGTCGACGACGGTCGGCGCAACGAACCACCCGGCACGCGCGTCTTCAGCCCCGCCCGTCAGTACCCGGCCGCCAGCCTCCCGCGCGGCTGCCGCCGCCTTGACCACCCGGTCACGGGCTGGCTGGTCGATGACCGGTCCGACGATCGTCGCCGCATCGGCCGGGTCGCCGACGGGCAGCTTCCCCGCTGCGTCCAGGAAGGCGCCGGTGAACTCGGCAGCGCGATCGACGACCACGATGCGCTTGGTGGCCGTGCACTTCTGCCCGGCGAATCCGAACGCCGCGCTGGCGATCTGCGCGGCCACTGCTGGCAGGTCGGCGTCGCGCAGGACGACCGCCGGGTTCTGCCCGCCCATCTCGCACTGCACGGGGACGCCGCCCTGAGCGGCCGCGACGGCCACGCCCGACCCGACGGAGCGTGATCCGGTGAACGACACGACATCGGCGACATCGATGACGGCACGGCCTGCCTCAGCATCGCCAGGCAGCACCTGCAGCAGCCCGTCCGGAAGGTGCGGGGCGATCAGCTCGTGCAAGCGCATGGCGCAGGCCGTGGACTGTGGTGCCGGCTTGAGCAGTACGGCGTTGCCGCACGCCAGGGCGGGCGCGGCCTTCCAGAGCGGGATGGCGAGGGGGAAGTTCCATGGCGTGATGAGGCCGGCCACCCCGCGCGGACGGCGGCGGGTGTAGGTGAGGCCCGCACCCGCGCTCGATGCGTGCACCGCGCCAAGGGGGTGATACACCTGCTGGGCGTAGTACCGCAGGATCGCGACCGACCGCGCCACCTCGCCGGCTGCCTCCGCCCGCGGCTTACCCACCTCCCTGATAACCAGCCCAGTCAGCTCATCGGCCGCGGCGGCGAGCGCGGTGGCGGCAGCATCGATGGCGGCGGCGCGCGTCGCGGGCGGGGCGGCAGCCCAGCCAGGCTGCGCAGCCCGGGCCTCATCGGCCGCGCGCGCCACCTCCGCGGGGCCGGCCGCAGATACTGACACGACGACGTCGCTCGGCTGCTGTGGTGAGGTTGATCGGACAACGGTCACGAGGAATCTCCGTTTCGGGTCGCGGGGTTGCTGGGTCAGAGCTGGAACCCGGCGGGGAATGGGTCGGCGGGGTCGAGCAGGTACTGACCCATGCCGGTGACCCAGGCGCGCCCGGTCACCGTGGGCACCACGGCCGGCAATCCGCCGACCGAGGTGGTGTCGATGAGGCGGCCGACAAACCTGCTGCCGATAATCGACTCGTTGACGAAATCGGTGTTCAGCGCCAGCTCACCGCGAGCGTGCAGCTGCGCCATCCGCGCTGATGTGCCAGTACCGCACGGCGACCGGTCGAACCAGCCCGGATGGATCGCCATCGCGTGCTTGGACCGGACGGCGTCAGATCCCTGTGCGGCCAGGTAGACGTGATGGCAGCCGGCAATATCCGGCTGCTCGGGGTGCCTGGGCGCGACCTGCTCGGTGACGGCATCCATGATCGCCAGTCCGGCATCGAGCATGCGCTGCCGGGCGGCGGCGTCGCCGGGCGCGAACTCGATGCCGAGAGCGTCTAGCTCGACGATTGCGTAGAAGTTGCCTCCGAAGGCAACGTCCGCCTCGATCTCGCCGATCTTGGGCACGTCGAGGCGCACGCCGAGCGCGGGAGCGAACGACGCCACGTTCTGCAGCGTCACCGACTGTGCATGCCCGTCGCGAACTTCCACCCGGGTGACGACCAGTCCGGCGGGTGTGTCCAGCCGGATCTCGGTCACCGGTTCGGTGACCGGGACCATGCCTGTCTCGACGAGCACCGTCGCGACCCCAATGGTGCCGTGGCCGCACATCGGCAGGCATCCGCTGACTTCGATGTAGAGCACGCCCCAGTCGGCGTCCGGACGGGTGGGCGGCTGCAGGATCGCGCCGCTCATCGCGCTATGCCCGCGCGGCTCGTACATGAGCAGCGTCCGGATGTCATCGAGGTGCTCCATGAAGTAGCGGCGCCGGCCGAACATCGTGTCGCCTGGAATGACCCCGACGCCGCCGACGATCACCCGGGTCGGCATGCCCTCAGTGTGGGAGTCGACCGCGTGGAACACCCGCCGGGAGCGCATCAGGCGCAGTCCTTCGCCAGCGCTCGCTCGGTAGCCTTACGGACGTCAGCCTCCTGCTCAGCCGTCAGCGGCACGCGCGGCGGCCGGCATGGCCCGCCATAGCGGCCGGCCATGTCCATGGACAGCTTGATGGCCTGAACGAACTCGGTCCTGGCGTCCCAGCGCAGCAGGGGGTGCAGCAGCCGGTACAAGCTCCCGGCCCGGTCCAGGCTTCCCGCCACGGACGCGTGATACAACTCGGCGCACGATCGCGGGAAGGCATTGGTGTAGCCCGACACCCAGCCCTTCGCTCCAGCCAGGGCGAACTCCAGGACGGAGTCGTCGGACCCGATCAGCACGTCAAGGCCAGGGGCCAGCTCGGCGATCTGGTACGTGCGCCGGGGGTCGCCGGTGAACTCCTTGACCGCGACGATCAGCCCTTCGCCAAACAGCCTGGCCAGCAGCGCAGGAACCAGGTCCACCTTGGTGTCGACCGGATTGTTGTAGGCGACGATCGGCAGGCCGACGGCCGCAACGGCGCGGTAGTGCTCTAGCACGCTGCGCTCGTCGGCGCGGTAGGCATTTGGCGGCAGCAGCATGACAGCAGCGGCGCCGGCCTTGGCCGCTGCCTCGGCCCACCGGGCTGCTTCCCTCGCCCCGTAGGCGGCCACGCCGGGAATGACGGAGAATCCTTCTGGCGCAGCGGCAACCGCCGTCTCAACAACACGGTTGCGCTCCTCGGGGGTGAGTACCTGGTACTCCCCTAGCGACCCGTTGGGCGTGATCCCGTCACATCCTGACGCGGCCAGCCACGCCACGTGCTCGCCGTAGCGGTCGAAGTCGACCTCAAGTTCGCTGTCGTAAGGCAGGGCGTTGGCAACGAGGACCCCGTGCCATGGCTTGGTCCGCACAGCATCACCTCCAGTGACATCTGACATGTGATTTAACCCTTCAATCGTCCGGCGTCGCATCATCGCTGGCTAGCTCGGCGAGCACGCGGAGCGGAACGGGCTGGGCCAGCGGCCGCGAGACGGCGCGCTCCGCGTCGTGTCCGGCGTCTTGAAGTCCGGCGGCACCCGCGTGATCCCGGTCCTGCGCGTGCCTGGCAGTCAGCGCCGCGACCGCCTGGCCGCAGATCCGGCCCTGGCACCAGCCCATGCCCGGACGGGCGAGCAGCTTGACCGAGCGAACGTCATCCGCGCCGAGATCGATAGCGGCGCGCAGACAGCCCACGGTCACCTCCTCGCACCGGCACACGACCGTGTCGTCGTCAGGCCATCCGGTCCAGCCCGGCTGCACGGCGTGCACACGCTCCATGAGCGTGGCGAACCGGTGCAGCGCGGTGCGCTGCCGCTCGGCCCGGCGATCGTGCGGCAACGGGCCGGCGTTCCGGCCCGCGGCGCGGCCGGCGGCGTCAGCCGCGGCACGGCCAGCGATCAGGCCTTCGATGCGCGCCAGGTCGGCGCCGCCCACTCCGGTCGTCTCCCCGGCCGCGAACAGGCCAGGGACCGACGTCTGCTGATCTGCTCCGACGACGGCCGCGAACGCTCCCTCGCCGCCAGCGGCACGCAGCCCCGCCCCGGCCTCGGCGAGCAGCTCGATCTGCGGCACAAAGCCGTAACCAGCCGCCAGGACATCAGCCTCCAGGGTGCGCTCGCTGCCCGGCACTCGTTCCCACGACGGGCTAACCCTGGCCACGGTGACCGAGTGCAGCCGCTCGTCACCGTGCGCCGCGACCACAGCGTGACGGGTCAGCAGCGGAACCCGGTGGCGCGCCATCCGGGCCAGGTAGCCGCCCGCCTCGGGCAGTTTGCGCCACGCGGCGGCGATGTCGGCCGGATGGCGCAGGTACTGCAGCGGCTGGCCGGCCTCCACCACGGCCACCACCCTGGCGCCTGCCCTGGCAAGGCCCGCAGCGACCGGCAGCAGGAACGGACCGCTGCCGGCCACGACGACCCGGCGGCCGGCCGCGACGGCGCTCGCCTTAAGCAGAGCCTGGGCAGCGCCGGCCGACATGACGCCGGGCAGCGTCCAGCCGGGAACCGGGAGCTGGCGGTCGTAGGCACCGGCGGCGACCACAACCGCAGCAGCCTGGACAGCGGCGTGCTCGCGCCGCCGGTCATCGGCAACCGCATGCACCCGGAACAGCTCGCCCTCGCGGGGGCTCCCGATGTGGAACACGGCGTGTCCCGGCCGGTAGTCAATCCGCCCGCCGGCTACGTGCGCCGTAAAGCGGTCGCGCAATGCGGTGAAGGCCGGCCACTCGTGGTGGAAGCGCCCGTCGCCGGTGGCCGGGCCGAAGCGCCAGAACTGCCCGCCCGGCCGCTCACCCAGGTCGAGCACACACACTGCGCAACCGGTGTCAGCCGCCGTCACGGCCGCCGTCAGGCCGGCCGGGCCAGCCCCGATGACCGCTACGTCAGCTCGAGCAGGTGAGTCCGGGGCCCGGACCTGGTCAGGAACCCTGGTCACCAAATCCCGACCCTTCCTCGGTGCAAATGACATCTCCTGGCCTGGCCTCAGCCAGGCACGCCCGGATGCCGGGCATTCCGTTGACGGTGACCAGGCAGTCGAAGCACACACCGATGCCGCAGTTCAACCCGCGTGGCCTGGCGCCGCGCCGGGTGCGGCGCCAGGCAACCTGGCCGTGCTCGGTGAACGCCGCTGCGATGGTGCAATCCGCCGGGACCGACCAGGCTGCGCCGTCTACCGTGATGTCGATGCGCGGCCGCGGCTCCTCAGGCACTGGCCAGCTCCTCGAAGCGGCCCGGCCGCAGCGGGCCGAGCGGCAAGGACGGCGCCTGCCCGGTGGCGATCTGGGCGATGAGCTGGCCGGTGGCAGGCGCCAGCCCGACACCGGCGCCCTCGTGGCCGCAGGCGTGCAGAAGTCCAGGCAGCCGGTCGTCGGCGCCGATCACCGGCAGATGATCCGGGCAGTACGGCCGGAAGCCGCGGTAGAAGCGGATGGCGCGGGCCTCGGCGAGTACCGGGAACAGCCGCATCGCCTGGCCGGCCAGCAGTCCGACGACCCGCAGCGACGAGCTGCGGTCGAAGCCGACCCGTTCCCGGCTGGCGCCGATCAGGATGGTGCCGCCGGCGGTGCCCTCGATGACTGTCGAGGTTTCCAGCCCAGCTGATCCGCTGGCCACGTTGGCCACGTAGTCGGCGGTGTAGACCTTGTGGCGGATCAGCACCGGCAGCGGCTCAGTCACCACGATGAACCCGCGGCGCGGCAGCACCGGCAGCCTGCGGCCTGCCATGGCGGCCAGTTCGCCCGCCCATGGTCCCGCGGCGTTGACGACCTGTCCGGCAGCGAGCGCTCCGTGACTGGTGCGGACGCCGCTCACTCGTCCGGCCGCCGTCTGCACGCCGGTGACCTCGGTGCGCGGGTGCACATCGGCGCCCAGATCGCGGGCCAGGCGCAGCAGCAGCGCGGCCGCCATCATCGGCTGCACCTGCATGTCCTCAGGGTAGAAAACGCCTCCCGCAAGCCCTGCGGCCAGGTGCGGCTCCAGCTCAGGCAATTCGTCCGCCGACACCCGGCGAGTTTGCACGCCAGCGGCGGCCTGCGCGGCCGCGAACGCATCCAGCGGCTTGCGCTGCTCCGGGCCCGCGGCCACAACCAGGCCACCCTTGGGTTCAAGCTCGGCGGCCGGACCTAGCTCCGCACCGAGCTCGCGCCACAGGCGGTTGGACAGCCGGGCCAGCTCAAGCTCGGGTCCTGGCTCCTTGTCGGAGAGCAGGATGTTGCCCTCGCCGGCGCCGGTCGTTCCTGACGCAACCGTGCCGCGCTCAACCACGGCGACCGTCAGGCCGGCCCTGGCAAGGAAGTAAGCGCACGCCGAGCCGACGATTCCGGCACCGACCACGACGACGTCGTAGGTACGCCCCGAACTCATGAACACGTGCTCATGTAGCGGGCGGGCCCGACTCGACTAGGCCGGCCGACTCGTGGATCGGGCGCGACCACGGCAGCACGCGCAGCCACCAGGTGGCGCCCGCGTCCAGCCACTCGCGCCAGTCATCGGTGCCGCTGATCACGACGTCGTAGCCGTCCAGGCCGCCAGGGCGCAGCCGGGAAACGTTGTCAAGCAACTCCGGGAGCTGATCGGGCCGCAGCCCGAAGGGGAACACCCCGTCCAGGCTGGCCGCACGGCGCACCGGCCGGCCTGCCGTGCGCTCGGTAGCGCCCCAGATCGGCAGGCGGAGCTGAACCGGCGGCGGGAGGATGGCCACCGAGTCCAGGCGGTAGTGGGCGCCAGCGTGGCTGACTGGCTTGCCCTGCCATGCGGACCTGATGATCTCCAGGCCCTCGTCGAGCATATCGCCGCGCACCTTCGGGTCGGATACCTCGCCGAAGTCGCGGAACTCCGGGCCCTGGCTCACGCCCAGGCCGACGCCGAGGGTGACCCGGCCGCCGCTCAGGTGGTCAAGGCTGGCCACCTGGCGCGCGACGTTCCACGGGCGGCGCCGCGACAGTGGCGTGATCAGCGGGCCGATCCGCATCCGCTCAGTGCGCAGGGCTATCGCCGCCAGCGCGATCCACGGATCGGCCATCGGGAATTCTCCCTCGGGCCTGGCTACGTGGTCCCACAAGAAGAAGCCATCCCAGCCCGCCGCCTCCGCCCTGCAGGCCAGGTCGGCCACGGCGGACGGGTCGGCCAGGGCACCGAAGTTGGGCAAGTGCAGGCCGAACTTCACGCCGATCCCTCCAGGTAAGTCGCGAACCAGCGAACGACACGTTCCCGCTGGTCTGTGACGTGTACGGCCTCACGGGCCTGATGACCCTCCCGCGGGTAGCTTACGAACTCGACCGGGATGCCGGCCCGGCGCAGTCCGGCATGCAGCTCCTGGGCCTGCCCGACAGGCACGCAGCGGTCCTCTTGCCCGTGCAGGATGAGCGCGGGCAGCGAGCCGGCGCTGATCTGCGCGGCCGGCGAGCGGTCCAGGTACAGGCTGCCGCGCTCGTCCGGCCGCCCGCCGATCAGGTAGTCATAGAACGGCGCGTTATTGGCCGTGCCCCAGCAGCTCACCAGGTCGCTCATCCCGGCGATGACCACGCCGCAGCGGAACACCTGTCCCCCGGCGACAGCCCAGGCGGTGAGGTAGCCGCCGTAGCTCGCGCCGATAGCCGCGACTCTGGCCGGATCGGCCAGCCCGGCGGCGACGCAATGCTCCACGCCGGCCAGCAGGTCCGCGAACTCGGCACCAGCGGGGTCGCCGAGGTTGGCGCGGCCGAACTGCTGGCCTCGTCCGGCGCTGCCCCGCGGATTGGCCATGAGAACGGCATACCCCTCAGCGGTCAGCAGCTCCGCCCAGGTCAGGTCCCAGCTGTGATGCCAGGCCAGGCTGGGACCGCCGTGGATGTCGACGACTAGCGGCCGGGGCCGGACCGGGCGAGGACCGGCGGGCTCGGCCAGCAGTGCTTCGATCGTCGTGCCGTCCGGCGCGCTCCAGCGCAGCTCGCTGACGGCCATCGGGCGCGAGCCGGCCAGGCTGTCGTTGAGAGCAGTCCATTGCTCCGGCACGCCGTCGTAGCGCAGTCGTGCCACCTCGGGCGGCTGCGCCGGAGTGGATCTGGCGGTGAGCACTGACCCGTCTGCGAGCGGGACGACCTCCGGGTGCCAGCGGGAGTTCAGGCAGCTTGCCTCCTCGGTCCGCACGAAGAGATCGGCCGCGGAGATAACTTCCGTCCCCTCAAGCCGGCCGGCCCAGCCCCAGGCCGTGCCGAGGTGGTGCCAGCCGGCCAGCCACAATCGTCCGTCGCCCGCGAAGGACAGCCAGGTCACGTCGACGTCGATCGCCTCGCTGCCGGCCGCGGCACGGTCGTCGGTAGTGTCGTCGAGCCGGGCAAGGCGGACGTCGCCGGCCAGCAAGCCGCGATCACTTGACCAGCCTTCGATGTATGCGACCATCCGGCCGTCAGGGCTGACCGAGGGTGAGGAAAGCTGCCAGGACGACTCATGCAGCACCCGCACCTGCTGCCCGCCAGCGTCGAGCAGGACCAGGTCGCAGTGATACCAGCCGGCCTCGGTGGGGTCACTGCTGGCCACCACCACCGTGCCGCCGCCAGGAACGGGCGCGAATTCCCAAATGGTTAGGCCGTCGGGGCTGGCCGGGACCAGCGCCTGCGTGGCGGCGTCAATGGTCCATAGCCGGCGCCAGCCGACGCCGTCGCGTGCCACCACCGGATCTGCGTTCCCGTCGGTCAGCGGCTTGCCGGAGGTGAGCGACGCAGCGTCGGCGCCGGGATCTGCCGCCAGGACGACCGGGCCCGAGGTGGTCCAGGCGACCCGCTCTGCGAAGGCCGGGAGCCGGTACTCGCGCCAGCCAGCCGGCGCCGCCTCCGGGTCCGCGATGATCAGCCGGCTACCCGCGTCGTCCTGAACAGCCGTGGCGAAGGCATTTCCGCCAGCAGCTGCGTCACTGACTGGAGCAAACGCCAGATTAGTGTCCGGGACGAGATCGGCGATCTTTGACGGCTTACCGTCGAGCGAGCCGTACCACAGGCCGGTCGCCTCGCCAGGTCCCTCGGTTCCGGGACCCACGACGAAGGCCGCGGCATCTCCGGCGGCGTTGACGGAGATCCGCTCGGGATGGTCGGGCTGGGACAGCACGCGACAGGACTCCTCGGTTAGTGTGCCCGGACCCGCGGGTCCAGCACGGCATAGAACAGGTCAACGGCGAAGTTGGCGACGACCACGAACGCGGCGCCCAGCATCACGATCCCGATGATCACCGGCAGGTCCTGGTTGGTGACGGACTGGACCGCGAGCTGGCCCAGGCCGGGCAACCCGAAGATGTTCTCGGTGACGACCGCACCGCCTAGCAGCACGCCGACGTCTATGCCGAGCTGAGTGACAACAGAGGTGAGCGCGGCCCGCAGCGCGTGCCGGTAGGTGATCCGGTGCTCGCTGACGCCCTTGGCCCGCGCGGTGCGGATGTAGTCCTCTCCCAGCACCTCCAGCATGCCGGCCCGGGTGAGCCTGGTGTACGTCGCGGCCGTGGTCAGGGCCACGGCGATCCACGGGAGAATGAGGTGCTGTGCCCAGGAGAGCGGGTTGGTGAAGATCGACACGTACCCGCTGCCAGGGAAGATTGGTATTCCGGCCAGGTGGAGCTGGAAGAACAGCAGGTACAGCAGGATGAGGCCAAGCAGGAACGTCGGCATCGAGTAAAAGAAGACGGCAAAGAAGGTGGCGCCCTTGTCGATCAGCGACCGCGGATGCGTGGCTGCCAGCACACCGGTGCTCACGCCGATCACCAGCCAGAGAACCGCACCGCCGATAGTCAGTGAAGCGGTGACGCCGATGCGGCTGGCGATCAGGCTGGTGACTGGTTCGGAGCTGTAATAGGAGTAGCCGAGGTTCCCGTGCAGCAGATTCCAGACGAAGCTGCCGTACTGGTCGATGATCGGACGGCCCAGGCCCAGCCGCCGGGTCACGAGCTCGACGGTGAGCGGCGTCGCCTGACGGCCGGCGATCTCCCTGGCTACGTTTCGCGGGGCAATGAAGAACAACGCGAACACCGCGATGCTGATGATCCACAGGACGACGATCCCGGACAGCAGGCGTTTCAGGATCAGGCGAATCATCGCGGGCTGGCCTCCGTTGCCGTTGACCCGCCGGAGATGACGCTGCCGGGCCCGCCGCTCGTCGCGACCGGCCGCCGCCGCGGGCGCCGCCTGCTACGGCGCAGGGCCGCGATGAGCCGCTCCCCGCGCGGATCGAGCGCGTCGCGCAGGGAGTCACCGAGCAGGTTAAAGGCCAGCGTCGTGGCCAGTAGCGCCAGGCCGGGGAAGGTAATGAACCACCAGGCGACCTGGTAGTAGCCGACCGCCTCAGAAAGCATGTCGCCCCAGCTCGGCGTCGGCGGGGTGATGCCCAGGCCAAGGAAGGACATGACGGCCTCGAAGGAGATGGCGGCGGGGATGAGCAGGGTCGTGTACACGATGAGCGGCGCGGCCAGGCCCGGAAGCACCTCGACGAGCATGATCCGCAGGTTCCCGGCGCCGGCCGAACGGGCCGCCTCGATGTACTCCTTCTCCTTGATCGACATGGCCAGCCCGCGCACGATGCGGCCAACGGCGGCCCACGAGAACAGGGCGATCACGACGATGATCACACCCAGGCTTGGCCCCACCACCGACACCAGTGCGATGGCTGCGAGCAGGAACGGGAAGGACAGCACGAGGTCCATCAGCCGGGACAGGACTGAGTCGACCACGCCGCCGAGAAAGCCGGCCAGCAGGCCGATCGTGGTACCGATGATGACGGCGCTCACGCTGGCCACGATGCCGACGATCAGCGAGATCCGGGCCCCGTAGATCGTCCGCACGAAGACGTC
>Ga0335072_10013095_pt1 | contig 11827 bp, 9 predicted proteins | sample Lox_Sample_21_FD_206725 | JGI IMG/M metagenome (GOLD analysis project Ga0335072, IMG submission 206725) | Soil microbial communities from Loxahatchee National Wildlife Refuge, Florida, United States - Lox_Sample_2.1 | ecosystem: Environmental > Terrestrial > Soil > Wetlands | place: USA: Florida...
CGTCGTCCGGGTTTAATTGCAGGACCTCCTGGAATTGAGTGATCGCCTCGTCCATCCGCCCCTTTTGGAAGAGAGCGACACCGAGATTGTTATGGGCTTCGATATAGTTCGGATCGATAGCTAGGGCGTTTTGGAATTCGATGATTGCTGGGTCCGCCTGCCCTTCTTGCCAAAGCGCGACACCGAGATTGTAATGGGTCTCGGCATCATGGGAATTGATAGCCAGGGATTTTTGGAACCAGGAAATCGCTTCGTCTATCCGTCCCTCGTGAAAAAGGGCAAAGCCCAAATTATTTTGCGCCATCCAGCAGGTTGGGTTTTTGTCCAGGGCATCGGTCCAAAATGCCTCCTCGCTCTGATAAACCCAGGCGCGTTGCCAACTCCCTATTCCGAGAATCAGCAACATTCCCGCGCCGAGAGCCGATTGCAGCCACCATTTGCCGGGAAGAATCCAATGGGAGAACCGGAGCAAACCCGCGCCCGCCAGCGCCAGCGGTCCCATGGCGGCCAAATATTGGAGATGATCTTCGACCAGGGAATATTGCCAAAAACTCTGGTCGATCAAAGTGAGAAAAGGCGACAAGGCGGCGAGAAAATAAGCGAAGGCAAAAAACCAGGGGCGGGACCAGCCGCGGCGATTGAACCAGAAGACTGACAGAATCACGAGTGCCGCCAGAATGGCCAGCCAGGATGCCGCTTGCCCGGCATCGACTTGCCAACGCGGATAAATCGTCATCAGGGGACGGGGCCTGAGCAGCTTGCCCAGATAAAACCAGATCGCGTCACCTGCCGTGGCTACGCGTTGCGGCCATGTTCGCATTTCTTCTGGTTCAATTCTGGTTTTTATCTCAGATGAATTGGGTTGCATTGTGAGGGCTATGGCGGTGGCCGACATGACAAAAAGCGGAATCAGTCCCACGAGGTTGCGCCACCGCCACCGGTCCTCCATCCACCAGGTGCATAGACAGAGGACCGCCGGCAAGATCACTGTGGAGGTCTTGCTCAGCATTGCCAAAGCCGCGAAAAGCAGAGTAAGTCCATAATTCCAACTATGGCTTTTCAGGTTCAGGGTTTTCGCCCGCAAACCCCGGACAAAGAATAAAACGGTCAACAGGTAAAATAGGCCCGACTGCGTGTTTTTCATTTCGCTGACCCAAGCCGCCGATTCGACCTGGAGCGGATGCAAAGCCCAGAGCGCCGCGCCCAGCCACGCTCCCGGTATCTTCAAATTTTCCAAAACCCGCCAAAGCAGTACCGCGCAGGCTGCATGCAGGCACACATTCACCAGGTGGTAGGGCAGAGGCGCCAGCCCCCACAACGCATGTTCCACCCAAAACATGGTGATCACCAACGGAAAGAACCGCCAGCCGGGGATCATCCAGATTTCTTTCAACCCAAGCGGCCCCACAATGCACGGATTGTTGGTGATATGAGAAGAGTCATCCCAAACGAATCCCGCCTGCCAGACCGGCGTATAGGCCAGAATGACGGCTAGAACCAGGACCAAGCCCCACAGCCGATCATGGCTTAACCAGGCCGGCGGTGAAGTGAACACGGTTTGCCTAATCGCTGATGTGGAAACATTGCGATTGGACGTTTTCTTTTTCGCCGATTGTTTTGTCATGAAGATGAATCATTTCCGGCCTCTTTGCTCAAGCATCGTCTCAATTTCGACCAGACTGTTTTGGGCCCGTCCGTTGGTGGGATCCAACTTTAGAGCTTCACGAAACTGGGCCGCCGCGCCATTCAAATCCCCTTTTTGAAAGAGAGTAACGCCAAGATTGTAATGGATTTTGGTATTGGTGGGTTCGATTTTCAGCGCCTCCTGGTACTGGGCCGAGGCGGCGTCCAATTGTCCTTGGCGGGCGAGAGCATTGCCAAGGCTGTAATGGGCCAGCGCAAAATAGGGATCGGTTTCCAACGCTTTTTGAAATTGCCCGACAGCATCATCCATTTGTCCCTTTTGCACGAGGGCATTGGCGAAATTCGTGCGGGCTTCAACATAATTTGCATTGATGGCCAGAGCTTTTTGGTACTGGTTGATCGCTTCGTCCAATTCCCCTTTTTCGAGCAAGGCGGCGCCCAGATTGTTGCAGGCTTCCGCATAGTTGGGATCGAGTTTCAGGGCCGTCTGGAACTGGATGATCGCCTGGTCCGCCAAGCCCTTTTGCAAGAAAGCGATCCCGAGATTGTAGTAAGCTTGGGTAAAGTTGGGATTAATTTCCAGAGTCTTTTGATATTGAGCTATCGCCTCGTCCACCTTTCCCTTTCGTAAAAGGGCGTTGCCGAAGTTGTCATGGGCTCCGGCGAAAGCAGGATCTATTTGCGCCGCCCTTTGGTATTCGGAAATAGCCTGGTCCACTAGCCCTTTTCGCAAATAAACATCGCCCAGATTGTCGTGCGCTTCGGCATAGTTCGGATTGATGGCCAAAGTTTCCTGGAACTGGGCCAGCGCCTTGTCCAATTGGTCCGTTTTCAGGTAACCCTCGCCGAGATTGTTATGGGCCGCCCAGCAGTCCGGATTTTGGGCCAGTGTATCGGTCCAAAGTTTTTCCGGACTGGCGTAAAGGAAAGCCCGCTGCCAGCTCAATGCGGCCAGAACCAGCGACAATCCGGCGCCAAGAACGCCTTGAAGCCACTGTTTTCCCGGAATAATCAAATCGAAAAATCGCGCCAAACCCGCCCCAGCCAATGCCAGCGGTCCCATGCTGGCCAGGTATTGAAAGTGATCGGCGACCAGGGAGTAGTGGAAAAAACCCATGTTGACCAGTCCCAGGATGGGAAGCAGCGCCGTCACAAAATAGGCGAAGGCAAAAAAACAGGGCCGGGACCATGAATCGCTTTTGTGCCGTAAAACAAACAACATAATAATCACGGCGAGAAGAGGTAAATAGGAGAACCACTGCCCGGTATCTATATCCCAGCGCGGATAAATGGCGGTCAGCGGATGCGGCCAGAGCAGTTTGCCCAGGTAAAACCAGATTGCATCCCCCGCTGTGGCCAGCCGTTCCGGCCAAGTCCGGGTTTGTTTTAAGCCAGGGTCCGTTTCCGATGGCAGTCCTTGTGTCCAGACCGATAGGGCGAAAGAAGCGATAGCCATCAGGCAAACCGGAATCACTCTTGCCAGATTACGCCACTGCCACCGGCCTTCCATCCACCAGGCGCAGAGGCAAAAAATCGCGGGCAGAATCACCGTGGACGATTTGCTCGCCATGGCCAGCGCGGCGAAAAGCAAAGTCAACCCGTAGTTCCGGCCGCTGCCCATTGGTTTTCCCCCATTTTTTACCTGGAGATACCGGATAAAAAAAAGAATCGAGAGCAAAAAAAACAGAGTCGACTGGGTATTTTTGATCTCGGTGATCCACGCCACCGATTCAGCCTGGACGGGATGCAAAGCCCAGAGCGCCGCGCCCAGCCACGCGCCCGGAATCCGCAAACTTTTCAAAACCAGCCAGAGCAGCACCGTGCAGGCTGCGTGTTGGAAAACATTCACGAGATGGTAAGGCAGCGGGGCTAATCCCCACAGCGCATACTCAAGCCAAATCGTCGTCAGCGAGAGAGGACAAATATCGGCGGCGCTCGTGGTCCAGATTTCCTTTAACCCGAGCGGCCCGGTGATACAGGGGTTGCCGGTGACAAATCCCTCGTCGTCCCAAATAAATCCCGCCGGCCAGACCGGCGCATAGGCCAGAATGACGCCCAGAACCAGCGCCAGTCCCCAAAACCAGTCCCGGCTTGGCCCGGGCGATGATGGAATCGACGCGGCTTTTCCAGTGGAGGATGAGGAAACTTTACGGCCTGCCGCTTTCTTGCGCTGGTGTCGTTTCGCCATGCAGTCTTGGGCGGGCGCAGCGGCGTTGCTGCCGGTTAAAAATTAATGATGCTGAAGACCGGATACTTCGACAGGAGATGCCGTCCCTTGAGAAAACCGAGTTCGACCAGAAACGCCAATTCCACGATTTCGCCGCCGCATTTCTCAACCAGCTTCGCCGCCGCTTCGGCCGTGCCGCCGGTGGCAAGCAGATCGTCGATAATCACGACGCGCTGGTGTTTTTCGATCGAGTCGACATGCATTTCCAAGGTGCCCTGGCCGTACTCAAGCTCGTAGTCGGCCTGGTGGCTCGTGTAAGGCAACTTGCCTTTTTTGCGCACCACGGTGAGTCCGACTCCAAGGTAATGGGCCAGCGCCCCGCCGAAGATAAAGCCGCGCGCGTCGATGGCCACGATTTTTTCCACGCTTTTGCGCTGGTAACGCTCCGCGAAAATCGTCACCGCTAGCCGGAATAACTGCCCATTGGCGAGAATGGGAGTGATGTCCTTGAAGATAATGCCCTGTTTCGGGAAGTCCGGCACGTCACGGATGCTCGCCTTCAGCCGCTCCATGGCGCTTTTAAATTGGGTACTCATGCCGGCTTCAGTTTGTCCTGTTTTTCAAGCGAGCGCTTGATTTTGCGCAAGGCGATGTTTTGCAATTGGCGGATGCGCTCCCGCGTGACTTTGAATTTTCGGCCCACCTCTTCGAGAGTCATTTCCTTTTTGCCATCCAGCCCAAAACGCATGGTGATGATTTTCAATTCCCGTTCGTCCAGGACATGCAGCATGTTCATGACTGCGGCGCGCATGTTTTTGTCGCTGAGCATGTCGGAGGGTGTGTGGGCGCTCTCATCGCCGATCATGTCTCCCAACGACGCGCCGTCTTCTTCCTGCCCCACTGCTGCGTCGAGCGAGGCGGGGCGAATCGCCGCCGTGCGCAATTGGGCGATCTTGGCGGCCGTCATGTTCAGCTCCTCGGCCAATTCCTCATCGGTTGGCTCGCGCCCGAATTCTTCGGCTAGTTGCATGGCCACGCGGCGCATCCGCGCGATTTTGTCCACCAAATGCACCGGCAGCCGGATGGTCTTGCTCTGGTTGGCAAGCGCGCGCTTGATCGATTGCTTGATCCACCAAGCTGCATAGGTGCTGAGTTTGCCGCCTTTTTTGGGATCGAACCGTTCCACCGCTTTCATCAAGCCGATATTTCCCTCGGAAATCAGGTCGAGCAAAGGCAGGCCATAGGAAGCATAATCGTGCGCGATTTTGACCACGAGACGGAGGTTGGCCTTGATCATTTGCTGACGGGCGGCCTGGTCGCCTTTTTTGATGCGCCGGGCAAGCTTCACCTCCTCCTCGCGTGTCAAGAGGGGGGTCTGCCCGATCTCGCGCAGGTATATCTTGATTCCTGAATCGCCGTCGTCCGCGTACATAAGAGAGGAGTTAGTACGACTCCCCACCGAGCATGAGGGGCGGGGCAGGCAATGCAACCCTTAAATTAGGACGTTCCGGACATGTTTTGAGCTGCCCGGCGCTGCCATTCATGTCCGGCTTTTCCCGTCAGGAAGTCGCTGCCAGCGCGGCCTGGGCCGCCGCCAAACGGGCGATAGGCACCCGGAAAGGCGAACAACTGACATAGGTAAGGCCGGCATCATGGCAGAACTTTACCGAAGCGGGATCGCCGCCATGCTCACCGCAGATGCCGAGTTTGATCTCGGGCCGTGTCTTGCGTCCCCGTTCGATGGCCATTTTCATGAGGCTGCCAACGCCGGTTGCGTCGATCGTCGCGAAGGGGTTCTGTTTGATGATCTCAAGACTCTGGTAGGCGGACAGGAAGGAGCCGGAGTCATCCCGGCTCATGCCCAGGGTGGTTTGGGTCAGGTCGTTCGTGCCGAAGCTGAAGAACTCGGCCTCCTTCGCGATTTCGTCAGCCACAACGCAGGCGCGGGGGATTTCGATCATCGTGCCCACGAGGTAATTAAGTTTGGTGTTTTGCTGGCTGCTCACTTCGGCGGCGATGTCACGCACCAATTGCGCCTGGAGCTGAAGTTCCTTCGCAAATCCGACCAGCGGGATCATGATTTCCGGTTTCACCTTGATGCCCTCTTTCTGCACCAGGATCGCGGCCTCGAAGATGGCCCGAGCCTGCATCGCGGAAATTTCAGGATAGACGATGCCGAGACGGCAACCGCGATGGCCCAGCATGGGATTAAATTCATGCAGTTCGGCCACGCGCCGCGCCACTTTTTCCTGGGACACGCCCATTTTGGCGGCCAGTTCCGCTTGCTGTTCATGGGTTTGAGGCAGGAATTCGTGCAGCGGCGGATCGAGGAAACGGATCGTAGCGGGTAGTCCGTTGAGCGAGCGGAAGATCCCGGCGAAATCGTTTCGCTGATACGGGAGAAGCTTGGCCACGGCGGCCTCGCGCACTTCCTTGGTCTCGGCCAGGATCATCTCGCGTACCGCGTCGATCCGGTCGCCTTCAAAAAACATATGTTCGGTGCGGCAGAGACCGACGCCTTGGGCGCCAAAAGCGACCGCGTTGGCGACTTGATCAGGTTGGTCCGCGTTGGTGCGAATCTGGAGCCGGCGCAGTTTATCGGCCCAGCTCATCAATAGCGCAAAGTTGCCGTAGGTTGGGCTTTCCTTGGCGTCGAGCGTCTTGGTCAGAAGAACCTGGATGATTTCCGACGGCGCTGTCTTCACTTCACCGGCGAAAACTTCGCCGGTAGTGCCATCGATGGAGAGAAAATCGCCCCGGTTAAAGGTGCGGTTGCCCACCGTCAGCGTATTGGCGTGATAGTCGATGTGGAGAGCCTGCGCACCGCAGACGCAAACCTTACCCATCTGCCGCGCCACCAAGGCCGCATGGGAACTGACGCCTCCGCGGGCGGTGAGAATGCCCTCCGCCGCGAGCATCCCCCGGATGTCTTCCGGCGAAGTCTCCTCGCGCACCAGCAAAACCTTGCCCTTTTTCGCTTCGGCCTCGGCTTCATGCGCATTAAAAAAGATGCGGCCCGTCGCCGCGCCCGGACCGGCCGGCAGGCCCGAAGCGATTTTCTCCGCGTGCTTGATGGCGTTGCGGTCGAAGATGGGGGTGAGAAGCTGGCTGAGCTGGTCGGCGGGAACGCGGGCCACGGCTTCCTGCCAGGTGATCAGCTTTTCCTTGACCATCTCGACGGCGATGCGCACCGCGGCCACGCCCGTGCGTTTGCCGTTGCGCGTCTGAAGCATGAAGAGCTTGCCGTTTTCCACGGTAAATTCGAAATCCTGCATTTCGCGGAAGTGCTTTTCCAACGCGGCCCGGACGTCCTCGAGTTCGCGGTAGGCCGTGGGCATTTTTTCCTGGAGAGTTGCCACTGGATCGGGGGTGCGGACGCCGGCGACGACGTCTTCGCCCTGCGCGTTGATTAGGTATTCGCCGTAAAAGACCTTTTCGCCCGTCGCCGGGTCGCGGGTGAAGGCTACGCCGGAACAGCTTTCGTTGCCCGTATTGCCGAAGACCATCGCCTGCACATTGACCGCCGTGCCCCACTCGGTCGGGATATGGTACTTCTGACGGTAGATGATGGCGCGCTCGTTGTTCCACGAGCCGAATACCGCGCCGATGGCGCCGCGCAATTGCTCGTGCGGTTTGCTCGGAAAATCCCGGCCGGTGCGCTCGCGTACCAGTTTTTTGAAGCGGGAGACGAGCTCGCGCAGTGACGACGCGTCGAGTTCCGTGTCGGAAACGCCCTTGCGGCCGGGGAAAATCTCATTCTTAAGGCCCTCGATCACCACTTCGAACGGCTCGTGATGCTCGCCCGGCTGCCTTTGCACGCCCATGACGACGTCGCCATACATCTGAATGAAACGGCGGTAGCAGTCGTAGGCGAAACGCTCATTGGCGCTGGCCGCGATGAGCCCCTGCACCGTCTCGTCATTGAGGCCGAGGTTGAGAATCGTGTCCATCATGCCGGGCATCGAGTCGCGCGCGCCCGAACGCACCGCGAAGAGCAGCGGATTGGCGACGCTGCCGAAGCCTTTCCCGAGGTTCTTTTCGATCCGGGTGATGGCGTCGTTGATTTGCGCGTCGATTTCCTTGGGCAGCGTTTTGCCGTGCTGATTGAACCAAGTGCAGACTTCCGTGGTGATGGTGAAACCGGGAGGCACCGGCAGCCCGATGCGCGTCATCTCCGCCAGATTGGCGCCCTTGCCGCCAAGCAGCGCCTTCATCTTGCCGTCGCCGTCGGCGCGGCCCTCGCCGAAGAAATAGACCAGCCGTCCCTTTTTAGGTTTGGCGGAGGCGTGACCGTTGCGGTCGGCGGCTACTTTACCCGAATTTCTTTTGCCCGCTTTGCGTAATTTACGGGAATTGGCGGCGGCCTTGAGAAGAGAGAGGCGTTCTTTTTTCTTCAGCTTTTTCTTGGATTTTTTGGACATAAAAGGAGACCGATTCTTTCGGGTGAGAAGGCTGAGGCTATCAGCCGGGGAAAGTGAGTCAAGCGCGACACGGTCTTGTGACGCAGAAACTCATTCCAATACGATTGGAAAGGCTATTCGAGACCGAGAATAGCGTCCTGCGCCCGCTCCATGGCCGATTTGGTTTTCGGCTTGGCGGCTTCGTCCGGCACCGGCATTGCCTCTGTGGCCGGCGGAGTTTCCTCGCCCGGCGTTGGCGTTTGGCCGTCCGGACCGGGAGTTGTCCCCATCGTATCAATATCGTGCTTGGTCGCCATGCGCAGTTGTGACAATTCCTCGCCGACACGGTACTCCGGCAGATGGCAAATGGTTTGCAGCACCGCCCAGTCCATCACGAATGCCTGCGATAACGCGTTGGTCAGCAACAGCCGGACCTGGGTCTCCGCCTCCGGGTCGGCCACGGGGTGAACAGAGGCGACGATCCGTTCCGCCGTCAGTTCTTCCGCCGGAAAAAGCTTGACCACGCCGTGGTCGGTCATCAAGTCCCGGCACGCTCCGTTCAAGCCCGTGACGACCTCGGATTGAAAATCGACCGCGACACCCGCCAAGATCCAGTGGGTCGCCAGCCCGCGGGCGTGCAATTGCCCGGCCATGACCTCCTGCAAAACGCGCGTGGTGAGCTTGGTGTTTAGCGGCGCCAGCTCCAATCCGCAATTTTCCGACGTCGCGTTCGTATAAAGATTAAAGGCCAGCCGCCCGGTCACAACCAAGGCGATGCCTTTGATCTTGAAAAGCGTCGAAACCAGCCCCGCCATCTGGAACGCCCGTTCCGTCATGTCCTCAATTCCCGCCACTTCGGCCAGTGAATCGTCGATTTTACCCATTAAGTTGAGGTTACCTCTTTTAAACCTTTCTGACAATCACGGATGGCAATGATTCTCGGCAGGCGTGTTAGGGCCAAATTGCAGTTTCCAAAGATTCCGGTGGCGGGGACACCGATTACGATTATTATTACCGATGGCTCCTCCATGGCTTAATCCTAAATGGCGGCCTGCCGCCGGTTCCAAGCCAACGATTGTATTTGTCCATGGCGCTGTCGTGAACGGGCGGGAAATGGTTTTGCTGCGCCATCGGCTTGGCCAGCTTGGCTATCGCACCCGGCTCTTTCAGTACCAATCCATGCTCAAGGGCCTGGATAAAAACGTGGACCGGTTGGCCGCCTTCGTCGAATCGACCCCGGGAGACACCATTCATCTGGTGGGCCATAGCATGGGAGGCGTTCTCACCCGCCACCTGTTTGAACGCCGGCCCGATCCGCGCCCCGGACGCCTCCTTGCCATTGGTTCGCCCTTTCTCGATTGCTGGATCGGCCGCCGTTTTCTGCGCCTCCATCCATGGCTGGGCCGGTATCTCATTGGCCGCACGGTTTTCGATCACATCACCCATCCGCGCGATCCCGTTTGGCGTGGCGCGCGCGAATTCGGGGTTATCGCCGGAACTTATCCCTTTGGCATTGGCGCCATCTTCCGCTCCCTGCCCAAGCCCAGCGACGGAGTTGTTCTCCTCGATGAAACCAGTCTGGGTGGAATCAGCGACCACGTGACTTACCGGCTGAATCACTTCGGCATGCTCTTTTCCAAACGGTGCTGCGCGCAGATCGCCCGCTTCCTCGCCTACGGCAGCTTCGCCCACGTCAGCTCCGCCCGTTCCGGCGCCGAAGGGGAACAGGTACCCGAAGCGGTCACATCGGCGAGCTGAAGAGACTTCATCGGGCGAGTCTGCATGACTATGAACCTCCTGGAATTACCTGAGATATTTTCTTGCCGTCCTCCTTGCTGCGGTCTGTCTGGCGCTGGGCTTTTATCTCGCTTCCTTTTCCTGGTGCATCATGGCCTTGTTCCGCATCTCGCGTGAATCCACTCCCGGAAGTAAAATACGTTGGTGGCTCAAGGTTCTCACCCTCATGGCGGTCGCCGTTGCTTTCTTTGTCTGCCTTCCTGTCATCGTATTTTTTGTCTACTTCCTGGTGTCCGTCACGATGGACACAAAACCCAGACCCATTCGACCGCCCACGCATGGAGCACATCGTCCAGATGGTGAGGCAGCAGGACTTCAGGGAGGAACAGGATTTTGTCCTCGATGTGCCAGCGCGACGAGGCAATATTCTCTTTCAGATGTAAGAGAAAACGGCTAATTGACGATTCAAACGGTATCGGACCGCGAACGGCTCCGCTTTCAACCTCCATGAGAAACATCCTGGTTCTCGTCTCCATTCTCGCCGTGAATTGGGCATTGCCCCTGGTTGCCAAGGCATCCGATCGCAAACTCACCTACGAACAAAACAGCACGGTTTGGATCGCCAATCTCGACGGCAGCTCGCCCAAAAAACTTGCCGGCGGCCAATCCCCGGAGCTTTCCCCCGACGGCGCCAAATTGGCCTACAACACCGTCCAGGCCATCGGCCAGCCTTCCCATCGTCTCCTGGCCGTCATCGACCTCGCTTCCGGGCAAACCACGATTCTGAAAGATATTCCCAGCGATAATTGCATGGACCCGCGGTGGTCGCCCGACGGCAGGCGGCTCCTCTTCGACTACTATGTCAACGATGACCGGTGGATCGGCGTCGTCAACGCCGACGGCACCGGCTTCCATAACGTCCAGGCCTCGGAGCCGAAGCATCGGGCTTACTGGGCCGAAACGTGGGCGGCGGATGGAAAATCATTCTTCGCCGAAGACATGCAAGATCTCTACCTGCTCGATCTTAACGCCAACGTTCTCAAGAAATGGGATATCGAAAAGCTCGTGCCGCACGGCGGGATGAGCGGCGACATGCGTTTCGATGCCTCGCCTGACGGCAAAAGCCTGCTCATGGACGTCGAGATGGACGAAAAAGAACGGAGCGGTTGGGACGGCCCGCCGCCCGCGATCTGGCTTTTCAACCTCGCCACCGAAAAAGCGACGCGGCTGACGCCCAAAACTCTCTATGCCTGGGATTGCCACTGGCTCGACGTGCCCAACTCGATCCTCTTCGTTAGCCAGGGCCCCGATGAGCAAGACGCCTCGATCTACCGCATGTCCACCACCGGCCAGGGCAAAGATCGCAAGCTCCTCGTCAAAGACGCGCGCGGGCCGGGTACGTCGCGTTGAATTGGCGCGTGGCCGTGGGATTTTTGATTTTAGCGACTATCTTTTATGTGTTTGGTCACAAGTTCGCGAAAAAGGTCAATATCTTCTGGATTTATAAAACTTGATTTTGGTATCCAATGAAATTGGCGCGTCTTACCGAAAGATAACAAGAAGCCTTGGCGTCCCTCCCTTAATCACAGCACAGATCGGAAAGCATTGACCAATCGTTAAAGCTAACAAGTGCACCCGTCGAGATTTGAACTCGAGACCTCTTCCTTCGGAGGGAAGCGCTCTATCCAGTTGAGCGTTGGATTTAGTCGGTTTTCAGAGGAGAAATGGCAAAATGCTTTCGAGCGACTATTCTGATAACTATTCTGTTCCGATTAGAGACAACAATCGGTTAATCGACAGCTTGAACGAGAGGCAGTACGCTAGAAACAAAGAACGCTCTGGAACATCTATCACTGCAACCTACAGGCGAGTCTCACCA
>Ga0335072_10013096_pt1 | contig 11827 bp, 21 predicted proteins | sample Lox_Sample_21_FD_206725 | JGI IMG/M metagenome (GOLD analysis project Ga0335072, IMG submission 206725) | Soil microbial communities from Loxahatchee National Wildlife Refuge, Florida, United States - Lox_Sample_2.1 | ecosystem: Environmental > Terrestrial > Soil > Wetlands | place: USA...
GTCCGCGTTTGACCCCTATACTCTCGATGGAGGCGAAAGGGGTCCGGTGATCTTCCCGGCCTTCAAAGCCGGCGATTCGGCCCTTCGCGGGTCGAATGGTGGGTTCGACTCCCACACGCTTCCGCCAAAGTCCTGATGATTCGACTGCCTTTGTGGGAGTCGAAGCCCAAAAAACAGCCTCAAACCTAGGGGTTTTGTTCCCAAGTTGTTCCCAAATTTTCTCTGGCGTAGCAGCGTTCATCGTGTGTTCGCAAACAGAGGCGGACAAATGAAAAAACTACAACCGGGCGACGGCGTGCAAATCCTCACCGGCAACTATCGCGGAATCCCCGCGAAGTACTTAGGCCCGGCCCGAGGGAAGCATCGCGGCTTGCTACGCATCCGCGTTCACGGCGCATGGGCGACTTGCGCTCAGACAATCATTTGCCTGCCCGCGAAGTCGATTCGCCGAATGATGGTGAGTCAATGAAGGGATTCAAACAAGGCGAGCAGGTGCGCATCACGGCGGGCGCACATCGCGGGCGCACTGGCGTTGTCCAGGGCGAGCGTCGAGGCCGATTGATTGTCCGGCTTGCGCCGTCTACGGAAAACACTTCGCAGCCGAGCGTCACAATCAACCCCGAGATGATCGAACGGAAAATCGAATAGGGAAAGGGGAAACATGGGAACACCAGCACGCAGTCTTGAGTCGATTGAGAAAAGCATCCGGGCGAACAATTTGCGCGGTGCGGATGTCGCCGGACTCGAACAGGCAGCCAGAGAGGAGCGCGCATTATTCGCGCCCAACCAGGTGTTTGCCTTGCATGAGCGATTGGAGCGAATCGAGGTGGAAATTAAGGCGGCCGCGGCCGCGGGCGATGTGGAAGAGATTCGCCGATTAATGGTCGAGCGCGAATCTGTCCGAGCGGAAGAGGCGCGGCGCGATGAGGAAGCCTTACAACCTTTTCGCCGGCGCATGGCGGGCCAGCCGGCAGAGGGTGAGGAAGCGGATCTCGAAAAGCGTCTCAAGAAACTGGACGCGCTCACTACACGCAAGCAAACGAAACTGGCGAAGCTACGCGCTCAACTCATCGAGCAGCCGGAGGACGTGGACCTGCACGCGCGGATTGAGGATGCCGAGGCCGATCTGTCCGAGGTTCAGCCGCAAATTGACGCCATCGTTGCGCGGCAAGCGCAAATCGCCGAATACCACGCATGGATAGCGCAGCGTGAGGACATCGACAAAAGACAGGCCGAAACGAAGGCAGCCAAAAAAGAGCGCGAGAAAGAGGAAAAGGCTTTGACGTTTCTCGCCGACAAGATGACGAAGGACTTCCTCACCTTGCGGGAGACTGCCGGACAGTTTCAGGAAATCGTTGCCCGGAGAATGACCAAAGCCAATCTGCGATTGCACTATGACGTGCTCGACTCATTGCGCTGGAAAATGGGCAAGGCGACAAACAACGGCATCTTGCGGGACGAAGGAATCGACGGCGCCCTCACGATCACCGCAAGAGTCGCGTCGCCGGAAGTGAAGTAATGCGGACGATTCGCAGAGGCACGGAAGAGTGTTTTAGGTTTCACGAAAACGGAGGAAACATGCGACACGGAGCAGGTTTTTCAAACGACTTGGGAACATCGGAAGCATTGAGCACGTCCTACGGCGAGCGTCGAGGCGCGGAGGTTCTCAGCGACGGAGAGCGCGAACAACAGCGACTCACCGCGCGGCGGAATCCTCGCCCGGATGATGACCTTCACGTCTTGACGAGCGATGAGAGCGTGGCGCACATCGCAAAGCATCTCGGTTGCTCGCGGATGGACGCCAGCAAAATGCTTGGCACCTTGCAGGCTTACTCGCGCGGATTTTACAGCAAGCACACCCTCGACAAAGCGATTGAGGAACACAAAAAAGGAAAGAAGTTTGTCGCAAGCGAACTCGAACGGGCGCAACACGGCCCGGACAAGGAAGTCTTTCACTTGCTCGACAAAGACGAAGCGGCGGCGGCGGTTTGCAAAGAAACGGGATGCAGCAAGACAGAGGCACTCGACGCGCTCGCGGGGCGACAAAACGGCATCCCCGGATTGGCGAGGTACGGAAATTTCTACAAAGACGTGGACCTGGCCGATTGGCTCAAGCACCACAGCCTAAAAATCTCGATTCCAGACAAGCCGTTTACTCCCGCAGTGAGACACGCATAGCGCGAGGGCGACGCATGAGCCGAGCATGGGGTTTGCTCAAGAGGAAGAAAGTGGAAACCGACTTCCGCCTGCTCACCGAGCAGGAAGTCATCACGATGGTTTCTGAAAACGCTGGCGTCTCTACGGACGTGGCCGCGAATGCTCTGCTCGCACTCGACACCTACGAAAATTCCGGCTTCTATCGAAGTGACGATCTGACTCAGTGGCTAGAGAAAAATGGGAACAGGTTGAGCAGGAAGTTTGCTGCCCAAGGCCGGGGTGCATGATGCCGAGGACGTGTACTGTTTGCCAGCATGAGCAGCGACGGAAAATCGACACGGCCATCGTGTTCGGCAAATCAGAACGAAGCATAGCGAAGCAGTTTGGAGTCACGGCGGCGGCGATTCACCGTCACAAAGTCGATGTAGCCGAGTCTCTCGAACGTGCCAGCGAGAAGCGCGAAATCGACATCGGCCAGAGCATCCTCGACCGACTGGAAAATCTCTATCAGCGCGGCTTGCGGTCCCTCGCCTTGGCGGAAAAGACGAAGAGCCATCATGCCATTTGCAGCTACTTGCGCGAACTACGCGGCATTCTCGCCGGTTTGTTCGAGGTGGGGGCGGCGGCGATTCCCAAGGATGCCGTCAGGCCGATGCACGGGGAATACATCCTCGCGGTGAATCAGGCCCTCGGGGTTGGAAAATTCATCCCGTTAGAATCCCGCACCGCACTTTTGCCCGAGAGCGCGAACGGCAACGGCGCGATCGATGAGGATGTGCTACCGCAGGATTAAATTTTCGAGGAGGTGGGTTGTGTCTATCAGCGTGACGTTCAACGAAGTAGTGGGCCGGACTTGCCAGTGGGATGGAAGATTCCTTCGCCGTGGGACGTTGAACGTTTCCGGCCTGACGGCGGGCGCGGCCAACACGATTCCCCACAATCTAGGCGCGACTCCGCAGACGATCAAATTGAATGCGGGCGCGCTCGGCCTGTGGGGTGAGACGCAGCCAGCGGACGGCACAAATGTCTATGTGACCGTGGGCGCGGGTGGGGCCACGTCTGGCTACATCACCGTTTGGTATTGAGCGCGTGGCGACGAAGCGGGCGATCTCTGCCGAGCACATGCGCTGTACTGCGCTGCTCGTTGCGAATCTTACTCCGGGTGAGGAAAACGTAGTCCGTCACAATCTGCCCGCAATTCCACACCGCATAAAACTCGCGCCGAGCATCGCGGGTTTATGGAGCCACGGGCAGCCCGCCGACGAAAAGAACGTCTACATTGTCGTGGGCGAAGGCGGCGCGAGAAGCGGAATTATTTATCTGCTCTTTTGAAAATCGTCGCGCGCTGCTATGCTCAAGGCGAATTGGTTCAACTCTGCAAGCCACATCTCGACCGCACTGGTAAGCGAATCCCCGCAGTGAAAATCGTCAACGATGAGCCGATGTGCAAGCGGTGTTTTCTTGGCCGGTCAATCTTCCCTGCCGAGGAGCGGCTCGTTTTGTCCACACTCGCGCCGTTGTCCAAAGACGCGCCGGAAATTCGCTCTACGGGGCGCTAGGGGCGACGATCTCCGGGTGTCGAGGGATTCTCACTCATGCGCACCATTGCGCAGCAAGGGCAGGGCGAATCCGCCCTACTGGTAGCGCAACCTTGCTCACAGATGCACACGGATGCGCCTTTCTCGCCCTGTGATGCGGGAAATGCAACAAAACTTGCGCGGGGGAGCCGGTTGCTGGCAGGACGGCGGCGCGATCTGCGAGACTTAGCTCCGGGGAATGCAACCTTTCGGGAACTCTGTTGCCAGATTCAACGCCCTCTTGGGCTTCCAACTAGATTCTCCTTAGTCGTCTATTGAATAACAGGCAACACCTGTACCTCCGGGCAGGTGGTCAGACCGGCTGTCGCATGGCCTACTTGGGTACATGCCACCAAAACACTTCAAAAAGACGCCACAAAAGCCGGTTCCGGGAACGCGGAAGCCTTTCGTGACCTGGCCAATCCAGCCGAAGGACATCGCTTCGCTGGTATTTCAACAACAAAAACAGCAGCAACCAAGTCTGACTGAGGAAGAGCAGCTCCAGGGACTCGTCGAGCTTGTGGACAGCATACGGACTCAGCCGGGTGCGGCTGATCTCATCCAGGGGTTTGAGGAGCGAATCAGCACACTAAGAGCGAACATCGAAAGAAAACGGAACGGACCGCACTAAGGTGCCTAATGTGGGAGCTATAGCGCCTGATTGAACGCCTTCGCCAGCGCAGCCGAGGCGTCCGCGTCCGAAGGATTCACGTAGGCGAGCGTGGGATCGAAGGGCTTGTGGCCGAGGGCGTCTTATTTTGCAGAGAGGTTTTGAGCGGGCGATTTAAGACGCCCGCTCAAGAAGTCTGTCGAAATCAGCTACTATAAACAGCCGCATCTGCTTCTTAACCTTTGGCGAGGGGGAAGCGGCTTGCGGCGCGTTCGCGTTTCCGTGGCACTTTCCACGCGCGTAGTCGCAGTGTATCACGGCTACGGCGGAAAGGCCGATGTGTGCTTCGCAATTGATGAATTTGCGGAAATGGTTCATCCGCGAGACGGTCATCCCAAGATATTCGCAATGATTGACGCCTACCTCGACGAGAGCGGAATCCACGACGGCGCTGCGGTGTGCGTGGTTGCGGGATACTTCGCTGGCCGGGGTCAGTGGCGGAAATTCGAGAAGGCGTGGAGACGAGTGCTAGACGATTTTGGAATGCCATTGGAGGAGTTCCACGCGAAAGACCTAGTCAAGAAGGATGACCCAAAATACAAAGAACTCCTGGACTCGCTCGCGCTGCTGATTGCCCGCTTTGCCGAGAAGGTACATCCTATCAGCGCGGCCATTATTGTTGAGGAGTTTTATTCGTTCTCTCTCGACGACCGGAAATTCATGACCGGGGCGACTCTCAGAAATAACAAGCTAGTCGGCAGTGGCTCGCCAGACAAGCCGTACTACATTCCATTTCAGCACTGCTTGAAGCGAGTCACTGAATATGCTCCAGTTGGCGGGAAGGTACATTTCTTTTTTGGGTTGGGCCACACGTTTTCAGGTTACGCGCTATCACTATTTGAGCAGGCGAAGGCCGACAAGTACACTCCACGGCGGGAGTGTCTTGGGGATATTGACTTCCCAGAGGCCAAACAAACCCCGCAACTTCAGGCCGCCGACTTCTTGGTTCATCTCAGTTATTTGTACGCCTTGAAGATGATTAAGTACAATTCTTGGGGAACGATTCAGCCCACTGGACCACTGCGGTACGCGCTCGCAGGGACGATGCGCGAAGAGGACCACGTCTATCAAAACAGGCGAGCCCTTGAGCAAACCATCACTAAAGGGATGCCGGAGTTCTACAAAAGAATCCAAGAAAGCGAATCCACCTGAGTGTATCTTGCACAGCACTTAATTGTGTTATAGCCTCGCGCCGTTCGTGTCTGAGGAGGGAAAGGCATGCCCGTACAGACCTGTACTAAATGCGGCGGGACTGGAAGAACAAAGATTCCCTCGGGAAAGAATGCTGGTAAAGAGACTGATTGTGAAAACTGTGGAGGGACTGGAAAAATCGTGACCGCCCAAGCTCCTCCACCTCACCAAAAATAAGTAAGGGTCATCAAAACGCGACGCTGCACGCTTTGGCGAATGCCGCACTCGCGTCCGCGTCCGAAGGATTCACGTACTGCAAAGTCGAATCGAAACTGCGATGGCCGAGGTGTTGCCGGATGAGGAAAGCGTTTGCGCCCGCGCGGACCATGAGCATGGCCGCTGTGTGTTTCAAAACGTGCGGGTGACAAAGATTCTCAGGCAATCCCGCGTCGCGGGCGATCTGCCGGAAGAGTTTGAAAACGGTCACGCGGTTTAGGCGCACGCTTTTCTGACTGTTGAAAAAGAAATCGTTGGCGTCCGGCTTCCGCGCGTCGAGCCACGTCTTGAGCGCGCGCGCCTCATCAAAGAGAGAATTGCCTTTGACGCGGAGTAGTGTCTGTGTGGATACGAGCGAACCTTTCAGCCGCGCTATGCGGACCTGCTCCGTCTTGAGATTCACGTCAGAGATTCTCAGGCCCGCGATCTCCGAGGCCCGCGCGCCGTGGGCGACAGCGAAGAGAAACATCGCGTGCTCGCGTGGACCGTGTTCCCGCGCGGCCCGGAGAAAACTTTCGAGCTGCCGGTCATCCATGAATGAGATACGCGAGCGCATCTGGCGCTTACGCGGTTTCGGCATTTCCAAAACGTTTGCGGCTACTGGCGTCGGCGAAGTCATTGCGACGATCTCCTGTTTAGTGGAATAGGTGACACAGCCCGAGAGAAAGCAGAAACCCTAGAAGGATTCCAAGCAAGTGAAAAAGTACAACGTGGGAGTCGGCGTCAAACTGCCAGCCACACTTCGGACAAACGACAATGCACGGCGGGAATTTAATCATCGGAGCACCGCGAGCACAACTGCGACGATGAGGGCAACGAAGAAAAGAGCAATCCAAAGCCGAGGACGCCAATAACCGGCGGCATGGTGGCGGTGGGTGTGCCAGCGCGTCACAGCGTCCACCCGAATAGCTCACGCGTCCACTGTGCGCGGAAGCGCATCACGTCGCGTTCAGCGTCAAGACGTGCAACTAGGTCTTTGGCGTTTTCAATCTGGTAACCGTACAGAAGGAAGCGGTACAGCCGGGTGAGGATTCGCAGCGCATCGTAGCCGTCAAGAGGAACACTTCTCTTCGGTGTCGATTCATCTGTGAGTGAGCCTATGAGACTTGCGTTTGATAGACTACCGCCAGCTTGAGGCATGGAGACTAACCCTCCGTGTTTTGAGTCAGGGGCGCGTTCGGTGCTTGCTACACCGGCGCGTCCCGTTTTCTATTTTTTCTTCAGGTACTCCTCGATGGCTCGGCGAATCAGCACAGCCACCGCTTCGCCCGTCTTGCCAGAGATCGTCTCCAGCTTCTTTTTGTGGTCGGCGCGTAGGTAGATGTTTGTGCGGATGAGCTTCATAGATTGCATTATACACCGTAGCGGTGTATAGTGTCAAACGGAAGGTTGCGATGACAAAAGAACGACAAGTGAGTCTCCCCCTTTACAACGACGCAGAGGCAAAGGTGCGAGGCTTCCACCGTCACGCTCAGGAAATCCTTGACAACATCGATGACTTGGACACGTTGACCAGAATGATGGCTGGGCTCACACGGTGCGAACGGCAGTTTCGAGAGATTCGCCAGCGAGCGGAACGCGCGGCAAGGAAAATGTTGCATTCCCCGGGCGGGCTTCCATCGGCATGACAACGCGCCGGTTAGAGAGCGCGATGCAACAAAACCGGAGAACTGTAGCCGACAAATGAGCCGCGCATCTGCAAGACGGAAGCCTTTCACGGTGGAAGAAATGCGCGTCATCGTGTTTGTTCCCGAGAAGCGGTGGCCGAGGGGATTGCGCAAGCGGTGGGAAGAAAATAAGCGGGTGACAGAGCCGTTGATTGAGCGGGCCACGGAGATACGCGCCCGCATCGCGGAACTATCTCCGGCAGGCAAGATGATGGTCAAGAAGGTGCTCGCCCACGCCAGGGTGCGCCGTGATTCAGAATTGGCACACGTCCCGATGAGCAGCATCGTGGAATTGATTCGCGTTCTCACAAAAAAGGGGCGGGTGCGATCACGGGAGACGCAAGCAAAGATTCGCCAGGCCGCGCGATGCTTGGCAAACCACATGACAAAGCGCCAGATGACCAACCGACTCTTCCCTGATTCCAACGTTACATTCGACAAGAGATATACCTGGACGCGCGTCTTTTGCGGAAAGTACAAGCAGGAAATTAATGACGAAGTGCTACGACTAAAGCGTATGCCGAGACCTACCCCGTAGCAGAATCGATTCTTTCCCCTACCCGTAGAGATTCTCGACTCAAAAATCTACGTCTATCAGCGGTTTTCAGCGAGTGGCAAAATTCCCCCGTCAGTAGCCTTTTCAGGCGCAGCACGACCAGGAAGTGAAACCCGGTCGTGATGCTTGCTTGGAAGTCTCGCCGATTCTCACGGTTTCGGCGCGACAAAGGAACCACTGACAACCGCATCGGAGGTGCGGCGAAATGAATCATACAAGGCGAACAGCGAACAAGCAATACCCACGTAGCGAATTCCAAAGCAAAATTTCAAAGGCACGTTTTCAGATTCAGCGGCTCAGGAAAAATTCGATGTGGCGATCTGTGCCGACGTTGGAATACGGAACGTTGGCCGAAGCGGAATCGGCGCTCGCACGATTGCGGCGCGGACGTTCAGCGAATACGTTGCGCATTTTCCCTCAGCCGTCTTTTGCCGAGGCGTGCCATGCCGAATAATTGGCGCACACGCACGGAGTCGCAGAAATCAAACCTGCTCGCCGATCTGATAGAGCGTGGAGAGCGCGGCATCACATCGGCTGAACTCTACAGCGACCATGAGCGTTACGGCGTTTCCCCAAGAAATCGCGCGAGCGAATTGCGCAAGGAAGGCTACCAGATAAAAACGATTCATCTTTCGAGCGGCTTAGTGCGCTACATCTTGACTGGCGAGCCTAGCGAGCGAGCGCCTATGCCAGACGCCGACTCGCAACCGCACTATGCTGCTCGCCGAATGACGGCGGCCCGCAAAGCGAAAGGCTCTTGGAAACCGCACCCGATTGTTCCGAGACAACCGGCGCTCTTCGATTTGTCGAGGCTGCCGTGAGCAAAATTGACGCGCGACTTCCTCATAGTCTTGAACTAGAACGCGCATACCTGGGCGGGCTAATCCTCGGGGGCGAAGGATTCGATCTTGAGGTTTCCGACTTTTTTCTCCCGTTCCACAAAGCCCTCTACGCAAAACTCCTGCAACTCCGGCGCGACGGCAAGCCTACCAATGACTTGGCATTGATTGCCGAGGCGCTCGATGCCAGAGAGCTGGAAGAAGTCGGCGGAATCAGCTACCTCGCGGGTTTGCTTGACGGGATTCCAAGAGCATCCAACCTATCCCACTATTCCGAAGTCCTAAAGCAAAAGTCCCTACTGCGCAAAGCAATCGCACGCTCTCAACTCAATACGGACAAGCTCTGGGCGGCGAACGGCGACACCCCGGAAGTGCTGCGAGAGGTTTTCGATTCTTTCCGCCCCTATAGGGGAGAAGTTGGGCAGAAACGAATCCTTACCTTCAAAACGGGAGCGGCACTCACGACAGACAGGGGCCAGATGATCTCCTGGCTTGCGAAGGGACTGGTAGCCAAGGGCGGGATCACGGAGCTTGGCGCGAAGGTAAAGACGGGCAAAACAACGCTCGTTCTGGCGATGGTGCGGGCTGTGTTGGATGGCGAGCCTTTCCTCGGTCTGCCGACATTCAAGACGCCGGTCGTTTACCTCACAGAGCAGCCCACTGTCTCGTTCCGGCAGGCAATGGAGCGCGCCGACTTGCTGGACCGCGAAGACTTCTTAGTTCTGCCGTACTCCGAAACCATCGGGATTCCCTGGGCTGAGGTAGCAGCGGCAGCAACAAAAGAATGCAAGCGCGCCGGAGCTTCGCTGCTCGCGGTGGACACACTCGGGCAGTTCGCGGGTTTGACGGGCGATAAAGAGAATAATTCCGGTGACGCTCTCGAAGCCATGAGTCCATTGCAGGCAGCGAGCGCAGAGGGAATCGGCGTGATAGTTGTTCGGCATGAGCGGAAGAGCGGCGGCGACGTGGGCGACTCTGGACGCGGCAGTTCGGCGTTTGCTGGCGTCGTGGACGTTGTGCTCTCGCTGCGGAAAGCGGAAGGCAACGCGCCAAAGGCACGGCGAGTCTTGCAATCCCTGTCGAGGTTCTCTGAAACGCCGAGCGATCTCGTGATCGAGATGACAGACGCGGGGTACGTCGCCCTCGGTGATGCGGGAGAAACCGCCGTCAACGATGCCAAGAAAGCCATCCTTGCCGTCGCGCCACAAACCGAAACGGAAGCTATCGACTTAAAAGAGCTTTCCTCTAATGCGGAAGTGTCTAGGCAATCAGCGCAGCGCGCCATAGCTGAACTCACTGAGGAAGGCATGTTGAGCAGAATCGGCAGGGGCAAGCGCGGGGACGCCTTCAGGTACTTCTTAAAAGAGATTCGTTTCTGCCCAACTTCAAACATAGAAGTTGGAAGGAAAACGCAATGAGCGTGTGGGCAGTAGAGCGATTCAAGTGTGGCAACGAAGTCAGGCTTTTGTTGCATTCGCGCGAGGACGCGAACGGATTCAAAGGATTTGTGAGAGTCGCCCAGGGGCGAAAGGGAAACTAAAGTTGCATTTTTAGATGGCGACAACTCTCCAACTCGAAAATTCCTTGCTCTGCGGCGAACGCAGTGCGACACTCGCGCGCAGGGCAGTCGAGTCATCCGAAAGAGGTGATTCGCTGGCTAGGAGGCGTTATCAGAACGGTTGTGTTTTTTTGCGGGGAAAGAATCCGGTGTGGATAGGACGATACCGCGAGGACGTGATCGGCTCTGACGGGAATCCTGTCCGTGTGCTCAAGTCCATCGTTCTCGGAAGCAAGAAAGAGCTTCCGACGAAACGCTTGGCCGAAAGGCGCATGGAAAGTGAACTGTCGAGAATCAACGCACCTTCGTATCGTCCCGGCCGCGTGGCGACCCTTGAGGACTTCGCGGAGAGATGGAAAAGGGAAGTGCTCTCAAAGCGGAAAGCCTCGACGATCCACGCAGCCGACTCGCATCTCAAAAACCAGATTCTCCCCATTCTCGGCAAGATGAAACTCAGCGAAATCGGGGCGGAGAATCAGCAAAGTTTTGTGACCCGGCTCTCGGGAACCGTGGCGCGCAAAACACTGTTGAACGTGCTCGGCACACTCTCCTCGATGCTCACAACTGCACAGAATTGGGGCTACATCTGTGAGGGATTGAAATTTGCGAAGCTCGTCCTTCCAGAGCGCAGCGTCCAAGAAGAAGCACGCACTTTCACCCAAGAGCAGGCACGCTCCATCATCGCGGAAGCGAAAGGGCAGTACCGCGTGATGTTTGCGATTGCGGCCATGACCGGATTGCGCGCCGGAGAAATTCTCGCGCTGCAAACCGGAGACTTCGATCTCGAACAAAACCTGCTCACCGTGCGCCGTTCGGTATGGCGCGGCAAGGTTCAAACTCCAAAAACAATAAATAGCCTAGCGGTCCTGCCCGTACCCGATGCGCTGGCAGTGATCGTCCGAGAGCATGTCTCGACGCTGAAAGGCGAATGGCTCTTTCTGAACAGTCGCGGGCATCTCTTCATCGCGGAAAATGTAGTGCGTCAGGCGCTCGCGCCGATTCTCGACAAACTCAAGATTCCGCGCTGTGGATTCCATGCCTTTCGTCACCTTCACACTAGCCTGCTGCTTTCAAGTGGGGCAGCGCCGCAAGTCGCGCAGAAACAATTGCGTCACTCCGATGCGAGGATAACCCTTGGCATTTACGGCCACATCGTTGGAGACTCGCACAGGGAAGCAGTCGAGAAAGTAGCCTCGATTCTGTTCCCAATTGTTCCCAATTTGAAGCCAGCAACCGAGGTAATTCAGTGAGTTACGAGCAACATGGTTTGGGTTCGACTCCCACACGCTTCCGCCATATCTATCTGACTTGACGGTAGTTGCAAAAAAACGAGGCAGCAAAAGGCAGCAATAAGAGATTTTGGGTGTGGTTCTTGTGCCAATTCAAGCGGCGGCAC
>Ga0335072_10013097_pt1 | contig 11827 bp, 9 predicted proteins | sample Lox_Sample_21_FD_206725 | JGI IMG/M metagenome (GOLD analysis project Ga0335072, IMG submission 206725) | Soil microbial communities from Loxahatchee National Wildlife Refuge, Florida, United States - Lox_Sample_2.1 | ecosystem: Environmental > Terrestrial > Soil > Wetlands | place: USA: Florida...
GCGCACCGAGCCGCCCGAACAGCCCAATACGCGGAACGACTCCTCCCGCACCAGGGGAAACGGCAGCAACGGCACCGGACTCCGCCGCACACCCCATCGCTCTATCATCACACGATCTCCCGGCATAGCCCGCGCCTCCAGTGCCCCCTGCGAGAAGGCGGCCTGCCCCGGAACCGGCGGGGCGGCATGCTGCGGCGACAGCCTCAGCAGCTTGAGTGACACCTCTAGGAAACCGACCACTGAGTCGTGCGACCTCATCCTCGAAGCAGACCCCGCGCGCCGGCGCCGCCGCTAGCCTCGCGCTTTGGCCCAGGTCACCGCTCGCCGCTCCGCGATCGCGGCCTCGGCGCTGCTCACGGGCCGGCCGGCTGACTGGCGGATGCAAGGGCAAGGATGGTGTCGACAGCGGTCTCGAGCGGCCGTGTGTCGCGCTGGACCTGCGCCAGCAGGAGGCCGCCCTGCAGGGCGGCGAGCAGGGTCACGGCGAGGTCGTCGGGGTCGATGCCGGCCGGCAGCGACCCGGCGGCGCGCACGGCGCGCAGCCAGGCGGCGATGGCGGCCGACCACCGGCCGAAGCCGGCCGCGACCAGGGCGCGGGCTTCGGGATCGGTCTCCGCGAGCTGGCTGCCGAGCGACCCGAGCGGGCACCCGCCTCTGGCGTCGCCGGAACGGGCCGCGCCGATGACCATGTCCCGCCACGCCCGCAGACCCTCTGCGGTGGCGAGGTCGGCCCGCTCCTGGTTGCCGACGATGACATCCGCCTGGCGGCGGATGACCGCCTGCACCAGGTCTTCCTTGTCGGCGAAATAGTGGTAGAGCTGCGAGCCGCTGACGTCAGCGGCTGCCCGGACGTCCTCGAGCGTGGTGCCCGCGACGCCTCGCTCGTAGATCAGCCCGGAGGCCGCGTCGATGATGCGGGCCCGGGTCCGCTCCCCCTTCGGGGTCAGCCGGGACCGGGCGCGCAGGTCACTGGTCATGCCATCAGGGTAAACCGCTTTCTGGGTTTGACAATCCATTTCCTCTTCGTCATAGTGGGTTGCGCAATCCATTTTTTGGCCCGACGAGGGGACACGCCATGATTCTCGTAACGACGGCCGGGAAGGTCGGCGCCCAAGCCGCGCTCCTGCTCGGCCAGCAGGACGTGCCGGTCCGGGTGCTGACCCGGCACCCGGAGAACGCGACGGCGCTGGCGGACGCCGGCGTGGAGATCGCCGCCGGCGACCTGGACGAGCGGGACTCCATCGACGCGGCGCTGGCGGGCGTCACGTCCGTCATCCTGGTCAGCCCGGCCGTCCCCGCGCAGGAACTCAACGTGGTGGCCAGCGCCGCCCGGGCCGGCGTCGGGCACATCGTCAAGGCCAGCAGCAGGGCGTCCGCCGACTCGCCCATCGCCCGGCGGCGCGGGCAGGCCGAGATCGAGGCCGGCCTGGCCGCCTCCGGGCTGCCGCACACGCTGCTGCGGTCCAACGCCTACATGCAAAACACCCTGATGCTGGCGCCCGCGATCGCCAAAAGGAACGGCTTCGGCTCCTCGGCCGGCGCGGGCCGCATCGGGATGGTCGACGCCCGAGATGTCGCGGCGGTAGCCGCCGTGATCGCCGCGTCCCCCGGCCCGCACGCCGGCAGGACCTACCACCTCACCGGCCCGGAGCTGATCTCCAACGACGACGTGGCCGCCGTGCTGTCGAAGCTGCTCGGCCGGGCCATCACCTACCGGCACCTCAGCTTCAACGAGGACCGCGACGCCATGATCAGGGCCGGCGTCCCGGCGCCGGTCGCGGAGATGAACGCCCAGGCCTTCACGCTGATCGCGGACGGCGACGCCGAATGGCTCAGCGACGACGTCCCGTCGATCCTCGGCCGCCCGGCTCGCTCCTACCAACAGTTCGCCGACGACTACGCCCCTGCATTCTCCTAGCCCGAACAGGCAAGGACCCAGGCAACGCCGTGACGGACCTCCCGGGCAAGACAGACAGCCCTCACCACTGGCGCGACCAGCGGGATCGGCTGGGCCGCGGCCCTGGCGGTCGCCGCATGCGGCGCGCACGTGCTCGTCACCAGGCGCAACGAGCAGCGGGCAGCCGAGCTCACCGCCGAGATCGAGAAGGCCGGCGGCAGCAGTTGTTCGGGGTCAGCCTAGACGGCGGCCTGGTGCGCGAATACGTTCGGCACGCGCTGGGGACCGGCGACCTGGACGCTTCCGTGCGGGTAGGCGTGTTCCAGGAAGACAGCGGTGAGCCGCCGGCGATCATGGTTGTGCTCCGCCCGCCCGGGCAGCCGCCATCCGTACCGCAGCGCCTCACCGCCGTTTCGTACCTGCGCCCCGTCGCGCGCTTCAAGCACGTCGGCACGTTCGGGCAGATCTTCCACGGTGAGGCAGCCGACCGGGCGTGATCCATGCATACGAATCAGTGCCCTGGGACCAGATCTGACAGCGGGTTCAAAGTCCGAAGACGCGCTCAGTCTCGTCGGCGCTGTGGCAGACGACCTCGAGCATGATTCCGTGCGGATCGAGGAAGTAGGTGGCGTAATGCTCCCCGTACTCAGGGAACTGGCGGGGTGCATGGATGATCTCGGCATTGCGGGCAACCGCCCAGTCGTGTGCCGCGCTGACGATGGCGCGGCTGGAGACCATGAAGGACAAGTGCTGCAGGCCGGTACTGTGGCGCGAGTAGGGACCGGGCTCGAGTGCCTGGTAGAAGAAGATCTGAGAACCGCGGGCGCCGTCGGGGCCGTAGTTGAACTCACCGGCCTTCGTCGTCGGGAACCAGGCCCGCAGTCCAAGGACCGGCATCAGTTCGTCGTAGTAGCGCTTGGCCGCTGCGAGGTCGGGGACACCGATGCCTATGTGGTCAATAAATCCTGTCTGGGGCATCTGCTCCTCCTGACGCAATGCCGCTTAGCCACGGGTTTCTCGTGATGCTCGGCTCACTGATGTGACATGTGATCACACCCAACAGGCCAGCTCACAAGATGATCTTGGAAACTTTTTTCCTGGTGGAAAGAAAACACTCTATACGCATGCTTTTCTTCCAAGATCTTTTCTTCTACCAGGCTTTACGTTCAGGATGTGGTCGGTGATGCGCCCGAGGCTGACCACCAGGTCGTGGAAGCGGCCACGTGGCAGCGCGCTGCCACGCAAGGATGTCATCGCTCCCTGAATGAGGCCCCGGCCAAAGGCGGTGCCAAGGGGTGGCATGGTGGCACGGCCGGGCGTCGTCCGTCATGGTGCCCGTGCGCCTAGCCAACTCCTGCTCCGCCGTGGTTTCGAGCTCGCAACAGTGGACCAGTCAGGAACGGACCGAAACCTGCTTGTACTGAACAGATTCGCACCTGGAACAGCACCGGAAACCAGCCGCCCGTTCGCTGAGTGCCGCGTTGGCAGCGATCACGGCCGCTCTCACTGCGGCCGCCCCTCCCCTGCTGGACGCGGGCATGCCCCGCATCCTCGGCCGCGCCACCGCTTTTGGAACTCTCCAGACAAAACCGCAATCAGTGCAGGTCCTCTGGTAGACCCGCGCACTCCATGGCATCTGCACCGGTAAACCGTACTGGCGCTGGCCGCAGTCAGCAAGGACGACCCCGGCGGTGGACTCGTAGGGGTGGTCGATAGAGAAGATCCCCGGCAGCACCGGCGGCCAAGGCAGGCGTCAGGAGGTCTCCGGACTGTCCGCGCCGATCCCTGGCCAAGCCCGGCGGATGGGCGAAGTGCCGCCGCCTGACTCCGCCGATCCGCCCCAGATGTTCAGCTGGACGACTGTTTCATGGTCACTTGGACGGATGGTCCGTGGCGATCTGGCACGCGAATGGCACGAAACCGCCGTGCGACAGGTGAGAGTGGTGAATGACCAGCGCCCCGACCGCGACTCGAACGCGGGACCTACCGCTTAGGAGGCGGTGCAGGCTAACTGAGATGCTATTGAGCGGAAATGCCTGCGTCAACGTGTTCGCAGTTTTACGAGATGCTACCTAGCGGTGTCTGTAACCCGTTCGAAGCGGTGTCTCCAAACAGAACTGGTTAAGCGACTGCCTGCCGCATCACCCTTCTCAGATATCCGATGTCAGCGCGACGATAGCGATTGGTCTCACGATGGCGCGGACAAGCTCTCAGCGAGTGCCCCGTCCGTACCTGGGCGCCTCCCCGTTGGCCCCTAGTGCGCGCCGCCCGGGCGGTCGCGTCTGGCCTGTCGCGTGGTGGTGGCAGGCTGTTCGGGCGCCGGGGTGAACTGGACGTGCGCGCAGTCGACCGCGGCTGCTCGTCGGGGCGGATACCGTCTGTGAAGACGGTGCCAGCGAACCAGACCCCGGGTCCGGCTGCCGTATGCACGCCGATTTGCGCGTACTCCACTGCGGTCGACCTGCCGGTCGCTTGCCTCGGTGCTCGTCTTGGCGCCCCGTTGCGCAGGGCGGCTGGTCAGGGCTGGAGCAGTGCCTTGATGGCGCGGCGCTGGTCCATGGCCTGGTAGGCGCTGGCGGCCTGCTCTAGGGGGAGGGTGAGGTCGAAGACCTTGCCGGGGTCGATTTTCTGCTGCCAGATGAGGCTGATCAGGTCGGGCAGGAAGCGGCGGACGGGGGCGGGGCCGCCGTGGAGGTGGACGCCGGAGAAGAACAGCTCGGTGGCGGGTAGCGTGCCGTGGGAGACTCCGACGTAGCCGACGTGCCCGCCGGGGCGGGTGGAGCGGATGGCTTGCATCATCGACTCCTGGGTGCCGACGGCCTCGATGACCGAGTGGGCGCCGTACCCGCCGGTGAGTTCCTTGATCACGGCGACGCCGTCGTCGCCGCGCTCGGTGACGATGTCGGTCGCGCCGAACTCGCGGGCCAGTGCCTGGCGGGGCTCGTGGCGGGACATCGCGATGACCCGCTCCGCGCCGAGCTGCCGGGCCGCGAGCACGCCCAGCAGCCCGACGGCGCCGTCGCCGACGCCGGCGACGGTCTTGCCCGGGCCAGCTTCGGCCGCCGCGGCGGCGAACCAGCCGGTGCCGAGCACGTCCGAGGCGGCCAGGAACGAGGGGACCATGTCGGGATCGGGCAGGCCCGGGGTGGGTACCAGGGTTCCGTCGGCGAGCGGGATGCGGGCGTACTGGGCCTGGGTGCCGATGGCGCCGACCGGCTCGGCGCGGGTGCAGCGGGACTGGTAGCCGGCCTGGCAGATCTCGCAGGTGTTGTCGGAGGCGAAGAACGAGCCGATCACGAAGTCGCCCGGCTTCACGGTCCTGACCTCGTCGCCGGTCTCCTCGACGACGCCGGCGTACTCGTGGCCCATCGGGGCCGGCCAGCCGTAGCTGTCGGTGCCCCGGTAGGGCCACAGGTCCGAGCCGCACACGCAGGTGGCCGACAGCCGGATGACCGCGTCGGCCGGCTGCTCGATCTTCGGGTCGGGACGGTCCTCGACGCGGACGTCACCGGGGCCGTACATCACTACTCCCCGCATGGTGGATTCCTTCCTAGTTGATATTCAGAGATGGCCGCGGTGCCCGGGGCGCGGCCGGGCGAGCACGGCCAGGGCCAGCACGGAGCCGGCGGTCAGGGCGGCCACGATGACCGCCATGGGCACGGCGGTTCGGGCGCCGCCGAGGCCGGCCAGCGGCGCGATGACGCCGGCCATGGTCCACTGCAGGAAGCCGAGCAGCGCCGACCCCGTGCCCGGCTGGTCCGGGACCACGCCGGAGGCCAGCGCGCCCGCGTTCGGGCCGACGAGCCCCTGGGCGCTCATCAGCACGAAGAACCCGGCCAGCGCGACCGGCAGCGGCATCCCGAACCCCGCACCGGCCAGCAGCACCACGGCGGCGACGCCGGTCGCGGCCAGCCCGGCCCAGACCACGACCCGGGTGGGGACCTTGCCGGCCAGCCGCGCCGCGAGCAGGGTCGCTGCGGTCAGGCCGACGGCGTTGCCCGCGAAGTCCGCCGAGTACAGCACCGGGGACAGGCCGTTCATCGACTGCAGCACGAACGCCGAGGCGGCCACATAAGCGAAGATCGTCCCCATCGAGAGCCCGAACACCAGCAGGTACCCGGCGAACCGGCGGTCGCGGGCCACCACCCGCGCCGAGGCGGCCAGCTGCCTGAGGCCGCCGCCGTGACGGCGGCCGGCCGGGAGCGTCTCGGGCACCCAGGCCGCGACCGCCGCCATCATGACCACCGCCAGGCCGGCCACCACCGCGAACGAGACCCGCCAGTGCGAGAACTGCAAGATCGCCGCACCCAGCAGCGGCCCCGCGATGGGGGCGATCCCGGCGATCCCGGCGACCACGTTCAGGGCCCGCACCAGCCGGTCACCGGAGGCCAGGTCCACCACGACCGAGCGGGCGGTCACCATCGCCCACCCCCCGGCCAGGCCCTGCACCAGCCGCGCGGCCATCATCGCCGTGATGGTCGGGCTGAACGCGCACGCCACGCTCGCGGCGGCCAGCACCGCCAGCGAGGCCAGCAGCGGCCGGCGCCGCCCGGCCCGGTCCGACACCGGCCCGCCGGCCAGCTGGCCGAGCGCCATCCCGGCGAAGAACGTCGTCAGCGTCAGCTGCACCTGCGTCGCCGAAGCGCCCAGGTCCCGGCCCACCAGCGGGAACGCCGGCACGTACATGTCGGTCGCCAGCGGCGCGATCGCCGTGATCAGCACGACCGCACCCAGCACCGACGCGCTCAGCGCCGCCGGCGCCGAGGCGCGGGCGGCCGGCACCTGGTGCCCGGTGGTCAGGGTCATCACGTTCCTCCCGGCGTCGCCTACCCCTCCATGCAAGCGCCGCCGCCAGCCGCGAGGAAGTCCCGCTCGTGAGGTGTACCAGCAGGGCACCCCACGCCTGATTCGGCCGGGGTAACGTCGGGGCCATGGACAACAAGGCCGAGGTGCGCCAGTTCCTCACCTCACGCCGGGCCAAGCTGAACCCGGCCGACGTCGGCCTGCCCGACGCGGGGCAGCGCCGCGTACCAGGACTACGCCGCGGCGAGGTCGCCACGCTAGCGGGGGTCAGCATCGAGTACTACGCCAAGCTCGAGCGGGGCGCCATCGCCGGCGCCTCCTCCTCGGTGCTCGACGCCATCGCCACCGCGCTGCGCCTCGACGACACCGAGCACGCCCACCTGCTCGACCTCGCCCGCGCGGCCGACGGCATCCCCGCCTCCGGGCGCCCGCGGCGCCGTGCCACCAGGCAGAGCGCCTCCCGGCCCAGCCTGCACTGGGCCCTGGAAGCCATCACCGCCGCCGTCGCCTTCGTCCGCAGCCCCCGCCAGGACCTGCTGGCCGCCAACGCCCTCGGCCGGGCCTTCTACTCACCCCTCATCGGCAAGGGCGGCCGCACCCCGAACCTGGCCCGCTTCCAGTTCCTCGACCCCGCCTCCCGCGACTTCTACCCCGACTGGGACACCTTCGCCCGCATGTGCGTCGCCATCATGCGCGCCGAAGCCGGCCGCGACCCCGGCGACCGCGCCCTGCAAGACCTCGTCGGGGAACTGTCCACCCAAAGCGAGACCTTCCGGCGCCTGTGGGGCTCCCACGACGTCCGTACCCACGGCACCGGCACCAAGCGCTTCCACCACCCCGACGTCGGAGACCTCACCCTCGCCTACGAAGAACTCGCCATCACCGCCGAACCCGGCCTCATCCTCATGCTCTACACCGCCGAACCCGGCACATCATCCGCAGAGAAACTCGCGCTCCTCGCATCCCTGAGCGCCGGGCGCGAGCCGTCACAAGTTCAAAACCGGTAGCGACGCTGCCACGCCCGCTGCCGGGAGCGGCGGCCTGACCGTCAGCTCAGCGTCCCGGATGACAGCCGCAGCTTTCCCGGATGACGAGCTCGGCAGGCAGGCGCTCCACCAGGGGCGGCCGGGCCGGGTCGATGATCCGCTGCAGGAGCAGGGAGCAGGCCCGCAGGCCGAGCAGGCGTGCCGGCTGACGGACCGTGGTCAGCGGTGTCGCGAGCAGGGCACTGAGAGGGATGTCGTCGAAACCCACCACGCCGACATCAGCCGGAACCCGTACCCCGGACGCTTGCAGCTCCCTTATGGCCCCGATCGCCATCTGGTCGTTGCCGCAGATAATTGCGTCAGGCAGCCGGGCAGGCACCCCGGCCAGGATCTCGCGCACCGCGTGCTGGCCGCTGACAGCGGCGAACCGGCCCTCGAACAAGCCGGCCACGGACGCCCCCGGGTAGGCGGCCGCCGCTTGCAGAAATGCGCTACGGCGCTCTACCGCGTCCGGGGCCTGCGCCGGGCCGCCGACGTAGAACAGCCTGCTCTTCCCGTGCACCTCGATCATGTGGCTGACCACAGCCCGCGTCCCCGAGCGGTTGTCCACGCCGACGGCGTCAGCGCGCAACCCCTCGGGATACGCGGCGACCAGCGCAACCGGGAGACGCCCGGCCAACTGCGCGAGGTGCTCCGGTCCGATAATGCCCTCGACGATGACCATCCCGTCGACCTTGGCCGAGACCTTCCGTATCCGCTGGTATGCGTCATGCAGAACAGGCTCGCGCAACAGGGAGACCAGCACTGACCAGCCGAGATCCCCCAGTGGGCGTTCCACCCCACGCAGCACGTCCTCGATGAACAGGAAGCTCTCGCGCTCGACATCGGTCTCCGGACCACGGCTCTCGACCGCGACCAGACCGATCACCTCCTTGCGGCGCTGGGCCAAGCTCTGGGCCGCGCCGTCAGGGACATAGCCGAGCGCTTCGATCGCATCCAGCACGCGCTGCCGCGTAGCCGCGCGCACTGCCCCCTGGCCGTGAACCACCCGTGAGACCGTCGCAGTGGAAACCCCGGCCACGCGAGCCACATCGTAAAGAGTGGATGCCGCAGAGCCGGCAGCGCCGGCTGGCCAGCGGTCCTTCATAAGCGCCTCCCGGTCCATGTAAGCATGTTCTGACTACACCCACGCCCCCGCTGGCCTGCGCCCAGACCGCCCCTTCGGTGACCTAAGCGGCACCCGTCAGGTAAGCGCGACCAACAGCCGCACCCTGGACGTCGCGGGAGCGACCTCCTGCGCCTCCCCAACCTACGGTGTCTGTCTAGACGGCACCCTTCCCGTCCGTCCGTGGAAAAGCGACGTTGAATGGGCCAGGGCTCAACTGTCGCAGGACGTCGGGCCGATAGGAGCCACCGTCAACTCGATCGGCCCCCGGCAAGATCACGAGCGAGCAGACACTCCGCGACTAATCAGCCGACCAGTGCGCGGCTCGCATCACCGAGATCCGGTCGGCCGTACGGCGCGATCTGGAAGTCACCGCCGATCTGGCGAACTTCCTCGCGTCCGAGCGCGCCGGATACAATTCGGCACGATCACGCGAGTAGACAGCGCGCTCACCTGGCGCATCGAATGTCCCGCGCAGGGGTCCTCCGGCTGCGGGGAGGACAATCAAATTCATCGTATCGAACGGTCCCGTGTTTCTCGTTTCCGATCCGCGCGAAGCACCCCCGCCTCGGGACAAGGACGCTCCGCCATTGCACATTCTTTGCACATGAGCGCCAGAAACGCCCCGCATCGATGAGAACCGATGAGATCTCAGCCGCAGGTCAGGGCACGTGCGGGGGAGGGCGCCCCAGTAACGCGTTCGAGGCGGTGGCTGCAGGCGGGAGACGCCGCGACCCCTGAGCCGTCCCGCGTAGCGACCCCAGCACCGACGCCCAGAACCGCTGCGGATCTCGCTCATCCCGCCCAACGGGCACCCAGGCGGCGCGGTCCGCCACTCCGGCCTGATCGATCCACGACCGCAGCGGGACCGTCTTCCCGCTTCTCCCGCACCAGGGGAGGCAGCAGCAACGGCACCGGACTCCGCCGCAGACCTCATCGCTCCATCATCACACGAGCTACTGACCGAGCCCGCACCTCCAGTGCCTTGGCGCTGCTCAGCTGCGGGTCGGCTGACTGCCGGATACGAGGGCAAGGATGGTGTCGACGGCGGTCTCGAGCGGCCGAGTGTCCCGCTGGACCTGCGCCAGCAGGAGGCCGCCCTGCAGGACGGCGAGCAGGGTCACGGCGAGGTCGTCGGGGTCGATGCCGGCCGGCAGCGGCCCGGCGGGGCGCAGGGCGCGCAGGCCGGCGGCGATGGCGGCCGACCACCGGCCGAAGCCAGCCGCGACGAGTGCGCGGGCTTGGGGATCGGTCTCCGCGAGCTGGCTGCCGAGCGACCCGAGCGGGCACCCGCCCCTGGCCTCGCCGGAACGGGCCGCGGCGATGACCATGTCCCGCCATGCCTGCAGCCCCTCGGCGGTGGCGAGGTCGGCCCGCTCCTGGTTGGCGACGATGACATCCGCCTGGCGGCTGATGACCGCCTGCACCAGGTCTTCCCTGTCGGCGAAATAGTGGTAAAGCTGCGAGCCGCTGACGTCGGCCGCCGCCCGGACGTCCTCGAGCGTGGTGCCCGCCACGCCTCGCTCGTAGATCAGCCTGGAGGCCGCGTCGATGATGCGGGCCCGGGTCCGCTGCCCCTTCGGGGTCAGCCGGGACCGGGCTCGCACGTCATTGGTCATGCGATCAGGGTAACCCGCTTTCTGGGTTTGACAATCCATTCCTCGTTCGCCATAGTGGGTTGCGCAATCCATTTTCGATCAGGCGGGAGAGACATGCGATGATTCTCGTAACGACAGCCGGGAAGGTCGGCTCCGAGGCCGCGCTCCTGCTCGGCCGGCAGGACGTGCCGGTCCGGGTGCTGACCCGCCACCCGGAGCGGGCGACGGCGCTGGCGGACGCCGGCGTCCAGGTCGCCGTCGGCGACCTGGACGAGCGGGACACCATCGACGCGGCGATGGCGGGCGTCACGTCCGTCATCCTGGTCAGCCCGGCCGTGCCCGCGCAGGAGCTCACGGTGGTGGCCAGCGCCGCCCGGGCCGGCGTCGGGCACATCGTCAAGGCCAGCAGCAAGGCGTCCGCCGACTCGCCTATCGCCCGGCGGCGCGGCCAGGCCGAGATCGAGGCCGGCCTGTCCGTCTCCGGGCTGCCGCACACGCTGCTGCGGTCCAACGCCTACATGCAGAACACCCTGATGCTGGCGCCCGCGATCGCCAGAACGGACGGCTTCGGCTCCTCGGCCGGCGCGGGCCGCATCGGGATGGTCGACGCCCGCGATGTCGCGGCGGTGGCCGCCGCGATCGCCGCGTCCCCCGGCCCGCACGCCGGGCGGACCTACCACCTCACCGGCCCGGAGCTGATTACCAACGACGACGTGGCCGCCGTGCTGTCGAAGCTGCTCGGCCGGACCATCACCTACCGGCACCTCAGCTTCAACGAGGACTGCGACGCCATGATCCGGGCCGGCCTCCCGGCACCGGTCGCGGAGATGAACGCCCAGGCCTTCACCCTGATCGCGGACGGCGACGCCGAATGGCTCAGCAATGACGTCCCGTCGATCCTCGGCCGCCCGGCCCGCTCCTACCGGCAGTTCGCCGGCGACTACGCCGCCGCATTCTCCTAGACCGGCGCAGACAAGGACCCAGGCAGCCCCATGACAGACCTCACCGGCAAGACAGCCCTCATCACCGGCGCGACCAGCGGGATCGGCCGGGCCGCAGCCCTGGCCCTTGCCGCCCGCGGCGCCCGCGTGCTCGTCACCGGGCGCAACAAGCAGCGCGCGGCCGACCTCACCGCCGAGATCGAGAAGGCCGGCGGCAGCGCCGCCTACCACACGACGGCGCTGTCCGACGTGGCGTCGGTCGACGAGCTGGCCAGGTGGGCCGTCGCGGCGGGAGACGGCCACGTCGACATCCTGGTCAACAACGCCGGCGTGGCACTGGGCGGCCCATCGGACTCGGCCACCGAGGACGAGTTCGACGAGACGTTCACGGTCAACGTCAAGGTCCCGTTCTTCCTCGTCGCGGACCTGGCGCCAGC
>Ga0335072_10013098_pt1 | contig 11826 bp, 13 predicted proteins | sample Lox_Sample_21_FD_206725 | JGI IMG/M metagenome (GOLD analysis project Ga0335072, IMG submission 206725) | Soil microbial communities from Loxahatchee National Wildlife Refuge, Florida, United States - Lox_Sample_2.1 | ecosystem: Environmental > Terrestrial > Soil > Wetlands | place: USA...
CGTGGCCGGCGTGGCCGCGTGGTTAGCTAAAATCGCGCGCCTGCAATTCGACGTGCTCGCCCGGTCGCGCTCCCCAGACACTCGACCAAGAGTGCGGAACGGATATGAACTTGCACATACCCGTAGGTTGTATCGGTTGCGCCGATGACATACGCCTTCGGGAATTCGCTGACGATTCTATCTCTGAGCCTCAACATACTTTTACTCAGCACCACTTTGCGTCGCATTCAAAGGCATTGGTCCTGAAGGCATTGGAAGACGCGGAAGTCGACCCGCGCGCACCATGTGTCCGAGGCTGTCGGCTCGAAGAATCGGATACCCTACAAGGCCCGCTACCCGATCGTCGCGTCGGTCCCAATGCCAAACTGCGCTTTCATCCACCTGACAAAATGGCACTCGGGGGACTCGGGCCAGAGCAACCAATAGCCGGTGGGCCCTTCCAGCGTCAACGAGAACGGCGCAATCAGACTCCCCTGTGCAACCAGCTGTGCGAACAGCACGGGCGAGAGCAGGGCCGCACCGATTCCCTGTGCCGCGGCTTGCGCCTCGAGTTCGTAGTTGGAGTAGCGGGTTGCAGCAAATCGAGGGTTTGCGTTCGGGATGCCGGCAAGCTTGAACCACTCGGACCATCCCGGATCGGGTATCAAAGGCAACGCCAGAAGTTTCTTGGCCGTCAAGCGTCCAGATGCCAACTTGGGACTCAACATCGGCGTGCGCCGCTCCACCATGAGCATCGCGCAGTTGCAATTGGGCCAAGGACCCACGCCGCTCCTGATGGCGACATCGAAACTGCCGGCTGGCGAGACAGCCTGGTTGTTATCCAGCACGATCCGGTCCGCGCCAGGGATTGTGTGATAGGTCGCCAAACGCGGCACCAGCCAACGCGAAGCAAACGTCGGCGCGCAGGTCACGCGCAGCGGCTTTTTGACGCGGCGGCAGTCATCCACCGCCGCGCGGATGAGCGACAAAGCCTGCTCGACCCTTTGGCCGAGCGCCTTGGCACGATCGGTGGTCGTCAATGCGGGGCCGTGACGACTGAAGAGCTTGACCCCCATGTCCGCCTCGAGCGCCCGAATCCGCTGGCTTACCGCGGTGGGCGTAATCCCAAGTTCGGCCGCGGCGCGAGAAAAATTGCCGTGCCGGGTGCAGGCAGCGAGAACACGCAGCGATTCGAGGGAAGGCAGTCGTTTGGCCACGCTTCATTTGAAGCTGCGCTTCAAATGATTGTCAAGCAATGTGGCTATGAGGCGCGGTCTGACTCGATACACTCTCGATAAGGTGACGCGGTATGAGTCAACTACTCCGAAGTGCGAAGATGTCCAAAACTCTCACGTCAGTACGCATCATGTTGTCGGCAGTGACTCTATGGTGCGCGACGGGTGCCGCGGGGACGCCATTACCCGCTGCCTCCGCGCGCGACGGCGCCCACGACTTTGATTTTCTGATCGGCGACTGGAAGGCTCATGTCCGGCGACTGCCCGACCGCCTCGTCGGCTCCAACAAATGGATCGAATACGACGGCATCTCCCGTCACCAGAAACTCCTCGATAGCAACGCCAACTTTGAGGAATTCGAGGTACATGGCCGCGAGAAGGATCAGCACATCAAGGCCCAGACCTTGCGCCTTTACGATCCGGCCTCGCATCAATGGAGCCTCTATCTGCTCGACCTCGACAAGGGCGTTCTCAGCCTGCCCCCGGTGGTCGGTGAGTTCAGCGGACGCCGCGGAGAGTTCTACGACCAGGAAGAATGGAAGGGGCGGGCCATTCTGGTTCGCTACGTCTGGCTCGACATATCACCGCATGCGGCGCGTATGGAGCAGTCCTTCTCGCCGGACGGCGGGAAGACGTGGGAAGTGAACTGGATCTGCGACCTGTCGCGATAGCCGCAAAATTCAGCTGCACAAATGGATTGAGCAGCCGCGCGCCGGTCGGCGCAAAGTGCTCGGTATTGCGGGTCACCACCGTGAGATCATGAATGAGCGCCGTGGCAATTTGCTTGTCGAGCGGATTCTCAGGATTCGGTACCCGCAGTCGTCCCCACACGTGTGCCGTCTCCTCGTCGAAGGGTAAAATCGACTCGGCATAGATCGTCGTCACCTGTTTGAGCCAGCGGCCGAGACGCTTTGCCTGTGCGCCATCCCCTCGACGCCGGATGGGCCCCACGATGCTCCTGCTCCGCGCTGCGATTGCGTTTCGCAGCCCGTTGCTTGAGCGCCCTGACCAGATCTTCCGGCAGGTCACGTACGATAGCAGCGCACCGCAAGGAAGCTGACTGACGGTAAAGGCATGCACTCTCCCGGGCCGCGTGATCCGGATGGCGTGCAAGCTTGAACCTGTACCCGCTCACAATTCTGTCACTGTGGACAGCGATGGGTCAGTCCTGCGGCGGGGAATGCGAGGACATTGCCCGTGTACGTCTCCACCACCTCACTGAACGGTGTTCCGTCCGGCAGTGTAAGTATTGCACGATGCTGCAGTAGATATGCCGGCAAACACGGGTCACCCATGCGCTCAATCCGGGCGGGCGGCATGGTCTCCCAGCCCGGCGGCAAGAAGGGCGACAGCACTGTCACGGAAATCGTGTGGCGCCGAAAATCCAAGCTCTTTACCACCCGACCGAAAGGCGTATCCGTGGTATCCAGCAACGTGTTCATCTCTGCCGTGAGGCGCCCCGGTACATACCAATTATCCGCTTCCGAGAGCACCCGGGAGCCGCAGCGTAGCCTTACCCTGCGGTATCGAACGACATCCTTGTCGCTTACGCGCAGCTGCGCGCGCTGCTCCTCCGTCACCGCCTTGTCTTCACCGGGCACTCGTTCGGCAACGAGGGGGGGCGATGCGAGACCATGGGCGCTGCACCATCCTTCCAGTGTCGCCGTCGCGCTTTCGTGACTCAGTAGCTCCGCGTTGAGCGTTTGAAGTAGCAAGGCGACTTTCAGGCGCGAAGCGAATACGCTCCCCGGGGCCGGCGCGTCACGTGCTGCCGAGACTCCGCTCACGGTCAAACACCATATGGCCAGAGCGGGCAGGACGAGCCGGACGTCGCGAACACCGCGGCCCAAGTGACAAAGTGGTCTCATGATTTTCTCCGATCTCTATCCGTGCTCCCCTGCCCCGGCAGCGATGCAGGCGGATACTCCGCGCACTCGCCCGGGGCGGCAAGAGGCGGCGATCCTCGAGCGCCTTCAGGCCCGCGCACCGATCGAAGCGCGCAAGCTGGGCGAGCGCCCGATGTGGCTGGATCATGCGGGGTCTGCGGCTTCGGAGGCGATGAGATCCCAGTCGCTCCTATGGCCGCGGGCCCAGACCCATGACCGCGGGCACGTCATCATCGCCGCCTGCCTCGAGCGGAAGGGCGTCAACTGCGGCGCTCTCCGCGAGCCCACGTGCCACGACGGAACCTGAGTACCGCACGTAATAGGCAATTCTCTCGGGATCCGCACCGATCGCTCCAGAGCCGGCAAAGCCCTCTGATGTCATGCCGCGCTGAGCGCGAAGTGATCGCTCGGAAATCCCGAATCTCGCGACATGACAAAGCGGCAGCAGGATCCAGAGAATCGCCGTGAGCGGAATGGCGAAAAATAAGACGGCTGCAGACCAGCCGATCCAAAACCATGGCGGTGAATAATTGACCAGGCTCATGCCGAGCGGAACCGTGCCGATCCAGTACGCGACCGTCAATGCAATTGCCACTTGATTCGCCCGCCCTCTGGATGCCTGCATTTGGATGCACCGTGTGAACCATGAGTACCGCTGCAACCCGTGCGCCTGAAAGATCGTTCTCGATCTTCAAGGAACACGTTGCCTCTTGTGTCGGCATCAATGTATCGAGGAGTCGGCGGGCGGCCTTATCCGTGAATGCCCCACGCCATTCCTCGCTTGCGGACATTTCGGGACGGCGATTCTCTTCTGCCGCCGCCCGTCAGTGGCGCGGGTGTCGATTGACGCCGGCGGTGATTAGACCGATGCCCTGCCGTAGACCTTTGATTTCCGTGGCAGCGGCAGCCCCCAACCAGGAGCGACCCTCTTCTTGACCTCGAGACATCATGATGTCATGATGTCAACGCCTGAAGCCAGTCCGATGAATTCCCGTTGGACCATGCGACAGGCTATTTCCAGTGGCGGGACAGGCGATGCAAAAAGCCATCATGATCCGAGGATTCAATGTTTCTGAGCGAGGCCATGGTTCGTACTGGCTGCTCGGCATTCTCCGATGGGTGATGGTTCTCATCTTCATTTCATTCGGTATACAGAAATTCACGCCCCAGTCCGCACACGGCATTGCGCTTTACATTTCCAACAGTCCGCTCGTTTCTTGGCTGTCCGTCTTCGGAGTCAGAGGCGAGGCCTATCTGCTCGGCGTCATAGAGTTGACGACGGCCGCTTTTCTCGCTGTTGGCGCATTCGTCCCAACCCTATCGGCACTCGGCTCATTGATGGGCATTGGTACGTTTGCGATTACGTGGTCGTTTTTCTTCTCCACACCCGGTGTCGTCAAGTGGAGCATATCCACCGACCCAATAGCATGGAACCTCACCGGGGAATTCTTGTACAAGGACATCGTCCTTCTTTGTGTTTGTGTTGTCTTGTTTTTGGCGTCGCTGCCAAAGGGCGTCGTCCCACTCCGTTCGAATTGATTTTCAATTGTTGGCGCAGCGACTCATCCAATCTAGCCGTCGGCGACGCCGCTGATCTTATGCAAGGGGCGTAATGTCATCATGTCCGAGTATCCTTCAACGCGCTTGCCGCTCTACGCCCAGGTCGAAGATGTCCTCGCAGAGCGCATCTCTAGCGGTGCGCTCCCGGTCGGAGCGCAGCTTCCCTCGGAAGAGGAACTGATCCGCGAGTTCGACGTCAGCCGGACCACGATCCGAACGACGATTCAGAACCTCGTGCGCCAGGGTCTTATTGAGATCCGACGCGGGCGGGGAACCTTCGTGGCCTCACCGAGGATAATCCAGGAGTTGACCGAGCTCACCGGCTTCGTGGAGGACATGCGGTTCCTGGGCCGCACCCCCACAGCCCGTGTGGTCAGTCGAGAAGTTGTTGCGGCCGATCATCTCGTTGCGGATAGGCTCGCAATCGCGCCGGGGAGGCCCGTGGTGCAAATCCGGCGTGTCCGCCTTTCTGACGGCGTGCCACTTTCGTTCGACGAGACATACTTGCCGGAGACCCTTGGCCGCAAGGTCATGACCGACGATCTCGCCACGGAACCCATCTTCGCTCTGTTGGAGGAACGGTACGACACGCCACTCATCGAGGCCGAATATGAGCTGGAAGCCGCGGCCGCCGAACCTGCAATTGCCATGGCGCTGAAGATTCCGCCTGGCAGTCCGATTTTTCTGATCGAACGGACTTCCTACACTTTGGGTCATCACCCGGTCGATTACGAACGACTGCATTACCGGGGCGATCACATCCGCTTCAAGACACGGCTGGCGCGCCGGCGTGCTCTGCGTGCGTGATGCTCTGGGCGCCATTTCTCTGCCGCCGCGATTCGCAACATATGCAATCCATCGACACCATGGAGTCACGCGATGCAACGGGACTCGCGCCATATGGAGCTCGCGGACTGCTCGCCTCTTCAGTCGATTTGGGCTGGTCAGGGCTTTCGGCGGAGCTGCGCACCCACGACCGCGGAGTGATCGAGTGGAAGAGCACCCGGCCCGAGACAGAGCTTTGTGTCGCAATCTGCCCGAGCAATTCCCCTGTCACCCGGTTGGGCGGCGGCGTCGTCGACCGCACGATCGCTCAGCGGGGAACCGCTTGGTTGTGCCGCACGGAAGAACACCTCATCGACAACTCCGCCCCTATGCCGCAGATTCTGCACATCTATCTCCCACCGCAACGCTTCTCCGCGGACAGCTTGGCTGTGGATGTTGGTCACGCCGCGCCCGCACACTTGCACTACGAGGGCGGTTTCCAGGATTCGCTGGTTGCGGAGATCGCTTTTGCGATCGTCTCGGAACTGCAGGCGCAGACCGCCGGCGGCAAGCTGCTTGCGGAAACGCTCGCGGTCACTCTGGCAGCGAGGCTGCTGCAGCGTCACAGCAATCTTCCCCCCAAGAGAGAATTCCCCCCGGTCCCTCACCGAGGACTCGATCGACGGCGTCTGACCCGGGTGAAGGAATACATAGAGGCTCACCTCGAAGGGGATCTTACGATCGCGCAGCTGGCCAAAGTCGCATCCTTGAGCCAATTCCACTTTGCGCGGGCATTCAAAAGCGCCGTGGGACAATCGCCCCATCAATACGTCAGCGCGCATCGGCTCGAGCGTGCGAAGGAGCTTTTGACACAGGGGGATCAGCCGCTGCTCGATATTGCCGTCGCACTGAGCTTTTCTTCTCAAGCCAATTTCACCCGTGCCTTTCGCATTGGCACTGGCATGACGCCTGGCCAGTACCGGCGTGGCTTCACTCACTCCCAGAGGCGGCCCGCAAAGATTGCTAGGCCCTGAGGACCCTGACGCAGATCGCCCGATGCCACCCGATGCTCTGCGTACTGCGCCGATCAAGCCTCAAGGTCTCTTCCCGATGACGACGATCTCCGGCAGGCTTGGACAAGGAAAGGCCAACACGCTTCGCATGTAATTCTCCTTTGCCTCGCCGAAGGGCGTTCCGTCGGGCAGCGTGACCAGGACGTGATGGGTCAAAACGCGCGCCGGCGGCGGCCGCATCGCCTGGGACTCCGTCGCGCTCTCCTCGGTCCCGAGCCCCCACAGCTCTGGAAGCTGCGGCCACAAGATCGTGGCCGACACGATTCGGCGCCTGAAATGTCCGATCTGCGCCGTCTCGAAGGGCAACGCGGTGCTTTCGATCAGGGCATTCACCTGAGCCGAGACACGCGATGGCAGGTACCAGTCATCCGCCTCCAACAACACCGTTGCGCCGCAGAGAACTTGCACCTTGCGGTGGCGAATGGGCTCCTTCGCCGAAGTGGCAAGCATCTTGCGTTGGGCCTCGGTGGGCCGCTCCTCGGCATCGAGCACACGCTCAATCGAGATCTGTGGGTTCGACACGAGACCATGGGATGAGCACCAGCGCCCGAGAGTCTGCTGCTCGCTATCGCTGGTAAGCAGTTCGACGTTGAGACTCTGCAGAAGTGCCGTGGCCTCGAGACGTGCCATGACGTCAGTGGGCCAACTCGCCGAGGTCGGCGTAGTCGACGCCGTTGGCGCGGCCGCGCCCGTCGAAGCCGACAGGAGCAATGTCAGCACACATGCCACTTCCCGAGCGCGAAAATACATAGCGCCTTACTCCTCGACCATGAGTTGTTTGGCGCCAGGTCGCGGTGCGCTTGCCGACAGCGCGGCCATGACGAGGGCCCCGACCAGTCCGTAGATGCCCGAAGCCCCGAGCCATACCCAGAGCCACACCCAACCGGCAAGTCCGCCGCCGACAGCCGACGCGGGCGCACCAAGTAGTGCAGTGAGCGCGGTCGCGCGAACTTGCCAGGGAGCACTCTGATCAATCGATCCTGCTGCAAGCAACAGTGCGCTCATTTGCATTCCCCTCATTTGCCGTCCTCAAGTCCCCGGCCGTGGAGATCGTCATCGATCTCAACGAACCGGGTGCCGTTTGCGTCACTGTCAATCTACGGAGGAGGGAGACGGCGCGCTTGTCCAGGAAGGCGGCATCCTGTTCGTCGGTTGCGGACCTTCATGCTTGGCTTGCATGCACGCGATCTCGCATGTCGGCGGCTCATAGCCGCCGTCGGCAAAACGCGGCGGCTTCGCGCGCTCGACACAAGATCCCGGGTCAAGTTGCAAAGACCTCCTTGCCCATCAGTACATCCACTCTATAGACCTGTGCGGAGTAAGCGAGTATCGCGTCCATCCGCTCGACGTCCCTGAAAATATCGCCGCCGCCGCCCTCGACGTGCGCCTCCCGCCCGGCGAGATTCGGGAACACCTCCCGAGTTCAACGCCTTTACCTTGGGGCTCAGAGTCCTTCCGGCGATCGTGATCGGCAGAGCCTCGATCGTGCAGTTCTCGCGCGTGAGCTTGCCTGCTCACTCGGCCCACCACAGACACACTCGCCCCAAAGAGACCGTGCCTCGTGACAAAGATCTGTCGCGCGCATCTGTAGCGTATATCGTCATCCGAAGCAGCAAGTTTACTCGACTGCACTCGCCACATGTCGCATGCATGCAACGGGCATGGCTGCGCAGCAGCTCAGTGAGTGACTTCGATGCATCGGGATGTAGCGCAACAGAATCTTGGGCCATGCGCAAAGCATGTAGTCCTATAAGACGAAAGGAGAGGAGCATGAGTGAGTCTCGGGTCGTTATACCCAATCGGTCATCTGACTTATGGCACTCGGGCCAGCACTCTGATCGCTTGGCCTTGGCCGTTCGGGCCGTTCTCACCGGCGCGTCATTCTCGGCCTTGCTCGGCGTGGCGGACGCCCAGCAGGTGTCGACGGAGACGTCCGCGGCGACCGAGAATACCCTGGCGGAAGTGGTTGTCACCGGCTCGCGCATCGCGGTACCGAACGAGACCTCGATCAGCCCCGTGACCTTCGTTTCTTCGATCGACATCCAGCGCACCGGCGTGACGCGAGTCGAGGACCTGCTCAATCAACTGCCGCAGGTGTTTGCCGACCAGAACTCCACGGCCTCAAACGGTTCCGACGGCACGGCCTCGGTCAATCTGCGCGGCCTGAACCCGAAGCGCACCCTGGTTCTGGTCAACGGCCAGCGCCTGGGACCCGGCGACCCGACGACGGGCGCGCAGGCGGACATCAACATGATTCCCGTGGAGATGATCGACAGCATCGAGGTGCTGACGGGCGGCGCCTCCTCGGTGTACGGTGCGGACGCCGTCGCGGGGGTCGTGAACTTCAAGCTGAACGATCACTTCGAGGGCGTCAAGCTGGTGGCCGACGGCGGCATCTACCAGAATCAGAACCGAGACGTGGAAGGGATCGACGAGCAGATCGCCGCCGAGGGCTTCAACGAGGCGCCGTCCAGCGTTTGGACCGGCGCCCAGCGGTCCTTGGCCTTCATCGCCGGTCTCAACTCGGCCGACAACAACGGCAATGCGACGGTCTACGCGACGTACCGCAATGTGCTGCCGGTGCTGGAAAGTCAATATTCCTGGAGCGCTTGTGCACTCGCTTCAGGCTACCTCGGAACGAGCGGCGGCCCGACGGGATCGGGCGGCCTCAACGGCAAGTACGCCTGCGGGGGCTCGGCCACCGCGAAACCTGCCAACTTCTTGAACCAGGCTACCGGGGTGTGGGGCTCGGTCGGCCCCGGCGGAACGCTGACGACCGGAAGCGCTCCGACGAACCTGTACAACTATGGCCCACTCAATTACTTTCAGCGCCCGGACGAGCGCTATACCGCCGGGTCCTTCTTGCACTATGACTTCAACGAGCATTTCACGGCTTACGCGAACACGATGTTCATGGATGACCGCACGGTCGCACAAGTCGCACCCTCCGGCGATTTCGGCACCAGCGGGGCTTTCAACTGCTCGAACCCACTGATGACCCCCGCCGAGGGCAGCTTTTTGGGATGCACCACGGCGAGCGGGGCGTTCACGACCGCGGGGACCACCAATCCCAACGTTCTGATCCTGCGCCGCGACGTGGAAGGCGGCGGTCGCCAGCAAGCGATCGAGCACATGGACTTTCGCGAGGTGCTCGGCCTCAAGGGCAAGATCGACGACGCCTGGAGCTACGATGCGAGCTTCAACTACAGCCTGGTGAACCTCAATTTTGACAACCTGAATTTCTTCTCGACGACCAAGCTCAATAACGCCTTGAATGTGACGGGTACCGCGGCGGCTCCTGTTTGCGTTTCGGGACCGCCTTGCGTGCCCTACAACCTGTTCGGGACCGGCCCGGTCACCCCGGCGATGCTGAACTATCTGTACGCCCCCGGTATCGAGGTCGGCCGCATCTCTCAATACGACACGCAGCTGAACTTCAACGGTGATCTCGGCAAGTACGGCGTGCAACTACCCTGGGCGAGCTCGGGCGTGCAGGTGAACCTCGGCGCCGAATACCGCGACGCGCGCAGCTCCGTCCTGCCGGACGAGGAGAATCAGACGGGCGATCTGTCCGGCAGCGGCGGCGGCACCCCGCCCGTGAGCGGCGGTCTGATCGCGCGCGAAGGCTACGCCGAGGTCGCGGCCCCGCTCGTCGATGACATGTTCCTCGCCAAGCAAGTGGACGCGGACGTGGGCTATCGCTACTCGAGCTACAACCTCGGCTTCAAGACGAATACGTTCAAGATCGGGCTCGATTGGCAACCCGTTCGGGATGTGCGCTTCCGCGGCAGCTTCGCACGCGCGGTGCGCGCACCGAATGTCGTGGAGTTGTATGATCCGGCCTCCGTCGACTTGGACCCTACCTATGCGACCGACCCTTGCTCGGGCACTCACCCGGTCTACACGCTCGCCGAGTGCGAAAATACGCACGTGACCCAGGCTGAATACGGGCATATCGTGCCGAGCCCGAGCGGCCAATATAACGGGCTGACCGGCGGCAATCCTGACCTGCAGCCGGAAACCGCGTTGACGTCCTCGTTCGGCGTCGGCTTGACGCCGTCGTTTTTGCCGAACTTCCGCCTGCAAGTGGATTATTACGACATCCACGTCGAAGACGTCATCGAGCCCACCGGCGGCGCGGTCATCTTGACGGAGTGCGCGACGCAAGGGCTTCTTTGCGGCGATATCAATCGCAGCGTGGGATCGCTATGGGCGACCACCGCGGGGTACATCATCGATGTCGACAATAACGTCGGCGGATTGCGCGAGAAGGGCGTCGACGTCGATATGTCGTACAGCTATGACTTCGGCGCGTGGGGCAAGCTCCACTCGCAGATCGTGGGTACCTACATCGACGAGTATGAGGTCATCCCCTCGCAGATCAACAACGCATTCTCGTACAACTGCGCGGGCCTTTACGGGCCCGTCTGCAGCAGCACCACGTCCGGCGCGGGTACGCCGGTGTTCCGCTGGCGGCATCGAATGACGAACACATGGGAGACCCCCTGGCAGGGTCTCGACGTGACACTCGCGTGGCGCTACTACTCTTCGGTGAAAGTGGAGGAGCTGAGCGCCAATCCGAATCTGGCCGCGCCGGGCGGCGGCACCATCGCGAATGGGCAGATCTCCAACACCGATGCGTTTCTGGCTTCCTACAGCTACTTCGATCTCACGGCGGCGCTCAGGCTGGCCGACAAGCTCACCTTGCGCCTGGGCTGCAACAACATCCTGGATAAAGCCCCGCCCCTGGTCGGCGCCACGAACATTGCGGCCCCGCCGACCGGCAACGGCAACACCTTCCCGGGTGTCTACGATGCCCTCGGCCGCTACCTGTTCGCCGAGCTCACCGCGCAGTTTTGATCGCCCACCGAGAGAAGAGGCGCATGGACACGACAGAAGTGCGAGCGAGTCGGAGGGCGTATCGCAAGCGGATCGGAACCGAGATGTGGCAAAGCCAGCTGCGCAAGGGCAGTCTCGATCTCGCCGTTCTTGTAAGCCTGTGGGACGGACCACTCGACCGGCTGCAAATCTGCTGCCAAATGGAGCACATGGCCGGTATCGCGGTGGCGCAGGGCGTCATCTACCCCATCCTCCGTCGACTGCGCAGTGCTCTGTGGATTGAAAGCCAATGGGTTGAGGTCGAAATCGGCCATCCGCGGCAATTATTCTGCTTGACGGACAGCGGGCGGGAAAAGGCCGTGGACTTTTCGCGTCGCTGGACGGAGTTCGCGGAGGGAATGAACCGCATGCTCGCACTGTGCCGACGGCAACCCGATGGTCCTTCGCCCGGAGTCGTCGCCTTCCATTACGCCGGCGGTTTGTAGCCGG
>Ga0335072_10013099_pt1 | contig 11826 bp, 10 predicted proteins | sample Lox_Sample_21_FD_206725 | JGI IMG/M metagenome (GOLD analysis project Ga0335072, IMG submission 206725) | Soil microbial communities from Loxahatchee National Wildlife Refuge, Florida, United States - Lox_Sample_2.1 | ecosystem: Environmental > Terrestrial > Soil > Wetlands | place: USA...
CCGCTGGTGCCAGCGCAGCAGCACCCGCCGGGACGGCGGGTGCACGATCAACCCGGACGCGGTCACGTGCAGCGGCAGCTCCCGCCGCCACGGGTCACCGGCGGCCCCGGCCAGCGCTCGCACCCGCGGCAGGTCAGCCGTCTCGGCCTCCCCCTCAGGCTGGTAGCCCGCCAGCAGCACGGCCAGCGGCGAGGGCGCGGTATGAGCATCCACAGCAGGCGATGCTAGCGGGTACCCAGACCGGTCAGGCCGCGAACAGGAACGGGGGGCGGCCGGCTACGCCGGGGATGCAGGCGAAGATGTCGCCCGCGTGCGGCTGCTCGGCCTGTTCGGCGGGGGTCAGGCCCTCCCGGGCGGTGGTGATGTAGAGGGTGGCGAGGTCGGGGCCGCCGAACGCGGCGGAGGTGACCTGCCAGGCCGGCAGGCGGACCACGGTGTCGAGCCGGCCGTCGGGCGTGTAGCGGCGCAGCTCGCTGGAGCCCCAGAGGGCGAGCCAGACGCAGCCTTCGGCGTCGAGGGTGAGGCCGTCGGGTTCGGGCACGGTCACGAACGGGCGCCGGCCGTAGACCGCGCCGGTGCCCGGGTCGGTGTCGAACACGTCGACCCGGCCGATGGTGGTGTCGGAGTAGTAGAAGAGGGTCCGGTCGTCGGTCCAGTCCAGGCCGTTGGACAGGCCGACGTCGCCGAACACCTCGGTGACCGCGCCGTCCGGGCTCAGCCGGTACAAGCTGCCGGGCGGGTGGCCGCTCTCGTCCCACGCCATCGTGCCGGCGACGAAGTTCCCCCAGGGGTCCGGCTTGCCGTCGTTGAACCGCAGCGCGGTCCGGTCGATGCTGAACCTGGGCACCCGAGTCAGATCGTGGCCGTCGGCCGCGGCCAGCGCGAAGCCGTCGGTCAGGGCGAGCACCAGCCCGCCGCTGCCGGTCAGGCCGACGGCGCCGACCGCGTCGCCGGCGTCGAACCGGGTGCGCTCGCCCGTGGACGGATCGACCGAGTGCACGTGACCGGCCAGGAGGTCCACCCACCAGAGCAGCCCGCGCTCCACGTCCCAGACCGGGCCCTCGCCCAGCTGGCACTGCGCGGGTACGGCGACTTCGGCTTCGAGCATTCTGGTCACGGCGCACTCACATCCAGGATGACTTTGCCACGAGGGCCGGAGCCGGCCCGCAGCATCTGATAGGCCTCTTCATAATCCTCGAGCGGGAACCGGACCGCCGAGGGCCGTGGTGATCCGGTCGGCCGCTTCCCGGATGGTCAGGCCGAGTTCGTCCATCCGCCAGGTCGGGCGGTTCAGCTTCAGTCCGGTGCCGCTGACCGCGGCGACGCGCTCGCCGTTGCGGTCGAAGATCGCCGCGCCCACGCAGAACACGCCCTCGGCGTCTTCCTCGTCATCGATCGTGTAGCCGCGGGCCGCGCTCAGCTCCAGGTCACGCAGCAGGGCGTCCGGATCGGTGATGCTGCGCGCGGTCCTGGCCGGCATGCCGGCCTCGACCGCCAGGGCGCGGGCCTGTTCGGGCGGGAGCGCTGCGAGCAGGGCCTTGCCGGCCGACGTGCAGTGCGGGTACTCCCGCTTGCCCAGGTAGCTGGCGAACCGGACGCTGCCTGGCGCGTCGACCCGCGCGGTGACCACCGCGTAGGGGCCGTCGGGCACCACCAGGCGGGTGGTCAGCCCGGTGGCATCGGTGACCGACTGCAGGACCGGCATGGCCACGCTGATCAGCGGGGACTGGATCTCGGCCGCGTCCCCCAGCTTGGCCAGCGCCAGGCCCAGCCGGTACCGGCGGGTCAGCCGGGTACCGGAGTCGGCCGCGAACCCGCGGGCGACCAGCGTCTGCAGCAGGGCGAACGCGCTGCTCTTGGAGACCGAGATCCGCTCGGCGAGCTCGGTGAGCGTCATGCCGCCCGGCCCGGCCGCGGCCAGCAGCTCCAGGGTGTCCAGCGCCCGCTCGACGCCGTGCAGCCGGTAACGCTGCGCGTCAGGTTCCACGGGTACCGGGTCGGTCACAGCGTGTTCCTTTCTTCCATAAAGTATTTGGTATAGCAGAATAACCCGCCAACTATTGACAAGCACGGGACGCTGCCGTGTCATTGTTTCACTGTCATTCGGATCAAGGGAATACTTTTCGGCAGACGCTAAAATCACGGTTCGTTCGGCATAAAAAAGAGAAGGGTGCGGACGGATGAGGTGGGTCGGCGAGGTATTCGACGGGCTCGGGGTCACCGGCTCCGATCGCAAGCCCGCCTTCCCCGACGGGGCGGCGTTCCGGCTGGAGATCCCCAGCGTCGAGGGGCCGCGCGTGCTGGAGGCCGTGCTCCGCGCGGCCGAGGCCGAGGGGATCACGGTCAACCGGGTCTCCCAGGGCAGCGGCGCGATGCTGCTGCGGGCCAGCGAGCTGCGCGACATGGCCCAGACCGGACGGGACGCGGGCGTCGAGGTGTGCCTGTTCGTCGGGCCCCGGGAGCGGTTCGGCACCGGCGCCCACGCCCGGTCCGCGGACGGCCGCGCCCACGGGGACCAGGTGCGGGGCCTGCGCCAGCTGTCCTACGCGCTGGAGGATGTGCTGCGGGCGACCGAGGAAGGGATCCGCAGCTTCCTGGTGGCCGACCTGGGGCTGCTCCGGGCGGTCACGCAGGCGCAGGCCCGGGGCGCGCTGCCGGCCGGGCTGGTGTGGAAGGTCTCGGCCAGCATGTCGCCGACCAACCCGGTGACGGTCAAGGTCCTGGAGGAGATGGGGGCGAGTACGGTCAACATCCCGGCCGACGTGACGCTGGACGAGCTGGCCGAGATGCGGGCGGCGGTCAGCCTGCCGCTCGACCTGTACGTGGAGTCCCCCGACCCGCTCGGCGGGGTGGTGCGCGGCCAGGAACTCGGCGATCTGGTCCGGACCGGGGCGCCCCTGTACGCGAAGTTCGGGCTGCGCAACGCCCAGTCGATCTACCCGAGCGGCCATCACCTGGAGGCCGTGGCCTGCGCGAACGCGATCGAGAAGGTCCATCGCGCGGCGGTGGCGCTGGAATGGCTCGAGCGGCTGTCACCCGGGCTCGTTCAGTCCAAGCCGGGCGCGGCCGGGCTGGGCCTGCCGGTCCCATGAGCCCGGCAGACCTGGCCGGCGGGGCCGGCGGGGGTGGCCGGTACTGCATCGGATGCACGTCTTGTAGGCGCCGCAGGGTATGACTACGACTTCCTGCGGCCTCGTTCGGCCGAAGAACTGGCTTTCGTGGAGCCGGTGATCGGGCGGTCTTAGGGTGGGGTTCGTGACTGAATTGCCCCGGCAGGAGTGCGCGGCCCTGGTGGTGGGCGGCCCGACCGCTGTTCTCGACCTCGGCGGGCTGCGGATCGTCAGCGACCCGACGTTCGATCCGCCCGGCCCGCACGGGTACCTGACCAAGACCGCCGGCCCGGCGGTGTCGGAGGGTGAGCTCGGAACGGTGGACCTGGTGCTGGTCAGCCACGACAACCACCCGGACAACCTGGATGACCGCGGTCGCGTGTTTGCCCTGGCTGCCCCGCTGGTGCTGACCACCCGCAGCGGAGCGGGACGCCTCGGCGGCCCCGCTGTCGGCCTGGCGCCTTGGACCAGCCATGCCGTGGACCGGCCGGACGGCGGCTCGCTGACCGTGACCGCGGTCCCCGCCGTGCACGGGCCCGAGGACGGGGAGCGTGACGCCGACGGGTTCGTCAACTGCGAGGTGATCGGCTTCGTGCTGGCTGGCCCGGATCTGCCCACGGTTTATATCAGCGGCGACAATGCCTCCATTCGTACCGTGGCCGAGATCGCCCGGCGCATCCCGGGCCCCGACGCGGTGGTGCTGCACGCGGGCGCCGCACGCGTCCAGAGCAAGTTCCAGGACCGGGCGTTGAGCCTGGACAGCATCCGCGCGGCGGCGGCGGCCGCGATCCTGGGGCCGGCCGCGGTCATCCCGGCCCACTACGACGGCTGGGCTCACTTCACCGAGGGGCGCTCTGAACTCGTCCGTGCCTTTGACGATGCGGGCCTGAGCGCGCAGCTCAGGTTGGCCGATCACGGGACGTGGATTCCGCTCCCGGGGCTTCCCGTGGCGGGGTTAACTGGCGAAGAAGCGGTAGGAGCCGACCTCGGTGAGTTCTTCTTGGACGGGTGGCCGGTCGACGCGGTCGGCGATGCCGGCCTGGAACTCGCCGAAGGCCCTGACGGCGAGCAGCGGGCTGGGCTCCTGCCGGACCTGAACGACGTGGACGAACGTCACCTGGTCATTTAGGCGGAACGTAGCGTAGCTCACGCCGCCGGGCTGGGTGGCGTGCAACTCGGCGTAGACCGCCTCGACGAGCTTGGCGTTGGCCTCGGCCTGGTCGGGCGTGGTCCGGTAGCGGATGAGGCGCTGGTACACGGTTATCTCCTTTTCGTGCTGTGTGGCTCCTTCATTTGTTGAGACACCGGGCCCGGCGGAAGCTGAGCGATGACTTTCCGCGGCGGGCGGAGTCGTTACGGGGCGCTGGCCCGGAGGCACGATACGAGGCCAAGGAGACGATCGCGCTGGCGTTCGTCGCGGCGGTGCAGCGTCTGCCACCGCGGCAGCGGGCGGCGCTGATGCTGCGGGATGTGCTTGGCTTCCGGTCTAGCGAAGTCGCCGACATGCTGTCGGTGACTGAGGCATCGGTGAACAGCGCGTTGCAGCGGGCGCGGGCCACCATGGAGCGTTCGCTGCCCGGGCGGGACCGAGAACGGGCGCCGCTGCCCCGCTCTTCGAAGGAGCGGGAGATAGCGGCGCGTTTCGCGACGGCGTTCGCGGGCGGGGACGTCGACGGCGTGGTAGCGCTGCTGACCGACGACGCCTGGTTCACGATGCCGCCGGTGACGCTGGAGTACCAGGGACCGGCGGCCATCGCGGCGTTCCTGCGCTCCATCGCGACCTGGCGCGGGCCGCGACGGTACCAGCTGGTCCCGACCAGGGCGAACGGGCAGCCCGCGTTCGGTTTCTACGTATCGGACGTCGACGGGCTGGGGTTCCTGGCGCATGGGCTGATCGTGCTGACCCTCGAAGGGACCCGGATCTCAGCGATTACCCGGTTTACCGACGAGGGCATGATGGGGTTGTTCGGGCTGCCGTTGATGCTGGACATTGACTAGCTGCGGGCCTGGTGGGGTGGCCGGCGTCGCTGGAAGCGCCTGGAGGGCGCCGACTCTGGTAGCATCTCGGCGAGGTACTCGGGCCGTTAGCTCAGCGGGAGAGCGCTTCCCTGACACGGAAGAGGTCACTGGTTCAAATCCAGTACGGCCCACCAGTTCTGACCTGGCCTTTCAGGTTGTTGCGGTTCTGGGCGACATGATCTCTTCCCTTGCCGGGAGCCAAAACGGAAGAGGTCGCTGATCAACTCCCGTACGACCCGTACATCTTGAGCTGGCATTTTGCCCGGCGGAGATGGCTTCTGAACCCTTGGGAGCCAAAAAGGGAGCCAGGCGACGAGCCGCGAGCTACCTGGACTGAGTGTTGCACCGGCGCTTAAAGGCCGCGTTCAAAGTGACGGCCCCAGTCTCGATCCGGCCTGAGCTGATGACGTTAGACGGCCCTGTGCCAGCCAGAGATGGTCGTGGACTTCGACCAAGCCATCGTGGCTATCCCAGGTCATCGAGGTCCAGCGCCTACTCGGCGAGCCGGACTATCTGCTGCGAGTCGTCCTACGTAGGACCGGTACTGTCCGCGCAGTTCCTTGCGCAACGTCAGGAAGCCAGGCCGGTCCCTTGTGGTAGCAGAGGAGCTCCATGCCGACAGTGTTGACCACCACGCCGACGACCCGCGGGAAACCCGCCGAGGAGGCCATAATTTGGCTCATGAACAGCCCGGACAAGGCAACCAATATACTGCACGCGACGAAGAGCGGCAGGCGCTGCTCCCATTTGAAGCACGATTCGCGAAGTCTCGGAGCATCCGGAAAGAGCGCTCGGCTGGTGGTTTGTATTCCGTCTCGAGTCTTTGCAGGGTCTCCTCATTAACTTCCGTATTGGACAGGATCAGCCATCCGCCCGCCGCGGCAATGAAGTCGCCGAGTTGGACCGTGCCGCGGTTTGAAAAGTTCAATGGAAGAAGAGCGCACCAAAGCCCGCAGCCCGATGGGAGCAGAATTTCGCCCGACTTGATGACCACTTTATATCTCATAGTAGGATTTTCGACCAGGGCACATCACGCCAAGAGGCCGGTCAGGCAAGCGCGAGCGAGCCGCCGTTGGAATGACCTTCGGTATGAGCTGCATGTCGGTGGGTTGCATATGGTGTGCGCGTGACGGAGTTTCCTGCGGCTGTGGCCGCGGAGCTGGCGCGGCTGCGGGCGGAGAACGCGCGCCTGCTGAAGATGCTCGAGCTGAGCCCGCGGCAGGCTGAGCCGCCCGGTCCGGCGCAGGCCGGCTTCTTCGATGCGCCGCCCGGACCGGTCCATAAGGACTCGCCCAATGACGCGAAGGTGGCGTTCTTCCGGGCACTGTTCGCTGCGCGCGCCGACATCTACGCCACCCGGATCGAGAACTCCCGTAGTGGCTGGAAGGGCTGGCTTCCGGCGGTGCGCGGCGGGTGGCAGCGCGGGATCCCGCATGACAGGCGGGACTACCTGCCGCTGACCTTGGATGTGCTGGCTGCTCATCTGAAGGGCGATGTGCACGTCGGCGTTTACCCGCTGCTGGACGGCGACAGGTGCTGGTGGCTGGCCGCTGATTTCGACGGGCAGGACGCGCTGACCGAGGCGCTGATGTACCTCAAGGCGGGGCGCGCGTTCGGGGTGCCGGTGGCGCTGGAAGTGTCGCGTTCGGGGGTGGGCATGCACGCGTGGACTTTCTTCACCGCGCCGGTGCCGGCGGAGACCGCGCGGCGACTGGGCACCGGCCTGCTGCGCGAGACGATGGCGATTCGCGGGAAAGTGAACCTGGCCAGTTATGACCGGCTGTTCCCGTCCCAGGATCTGCTCCCGGCTGGCGGCGTCGGAAACCTGATCGCGCTGCCGCTGTTCCGGTCGGCCCGGGACCGCAACGCGACGGTGTTCCTGAACCTGGAGAGTCTCGAACCGCACCAGGATCAGTGGTCATACCTGTCGACGCTTGGCCGCATGACACCCAAAGAGGTGAGCCGGGCCGCGGACGCGGCCGGGCGGGTCCCGGCGGGCCGCGAGGTCACCAAGCTTGCCGCGCCGGCCGCCACCAAGATCCGCCCGGAGGCATCGACTGTGGTCCGGGCCCGGCTCGGCGCGGGCATCCGGGTGGAGCTGGCCGACCTGACGCCCGCGCTTGCCGCGTCGCTACGGCACGCTGCCTCGATGCACAACCCGCAGTTCTACGAGAAGCAGCGAATGCGCGCCTCCACCTGGGACATCCCCCGGTTCCTGCAGTTCTTCGACGAGACCATCGACGGCGGGCTGATCGTGCCGCGCGGCATGCTCACCACCGTGACCGATCTTGCCGCGCAGGCAGGCAGCAAGCTGGACCTGACCGACGAGCGCGCAGCCGGCACCACGCAGGAATTCACATGCTCGGCCGTGCTGACCGGACCGCAGCAGACGGCCGTCCAAGTCCTGACCGGTATTGGTAACCCGCGATATCAGAACGTGCTGAATGCGCGGCGGGATACCTGTGCGGCGTAGGCAGCGTGCGAGCCTCCTGCCCGTTCGGCCCAGGTTCCGGCGGTGCTGATGTGGATCCCGAGCAGCCGGGAGAGCGCGACCGGGGGGAGCTTGACGGCCAGGTCCATCAGGGCGGTGTTGCGTCCTGACCGGCCGTGGATGCCGACGGCAGCGAGCCGTACTTTGAGCTGGGCGGTGGAGATCGGGTGCGCTGGTGCTCCTCCGGGCAACAGCCACGGATGGTCGCTGGTGCGGCCGACGGCGGCGCGTCCGTGGCGGCGGGCGAGAAGCCGGCGGACGAGGCTGTCCAGGGGACCGGGTATCTCGACCGGCATGGTGCCGAGCAGGAGCGTGACGCCGTCCGGTGAATCGGTGACCTGGTCGCGGGTGAGTCGGGCGATGCGGGCCAGCGGCTGTCCGTAGAGCAGGACGAGCAGCCCGGCCACGCGGTCCTCGACGGCGCGGGCGTCGTCGTGTAGCAGGCTGCGGACCAGTTCCCACCGTTGGTCTTCTTCGAGCTGGGTCAGCTTCTCGCTGCGGGCAGGCCGGGGGATTTCGATGTCGCCGGCGTGGCCGCGGCTGCTTGCCCAGGTCACGAAGGTGCGGGCGTGGAAGCAGGTGCCGGGTCCGGCGGCGAGCCAGTCATCGATCTCGCGCTGGGTGCACGAGGCGAGGCTGGTGCCGTGATCCCGCAGCCAGGTGATCAGGATGACCGCTGCCCGGACCTCGTTGTGCACGTAGTCGGCCTGCTCGGTGGTGATATGGTGCCGGGCCGACTCGCCGCGCAGCCGCCGCAGGTGATGCCAGGTCGCGAAGCTGCGCACGGCCCGGCGCTCAGCGGGATCCGCGATCTGGCCGGTCTTGTCCGTGACCCACTGCTCGAGCTCGGCGAGGCGCTCGTCGCGGCCGGGCAGGATGCCGCCCGCGACGAGGATCTTGCGCAGGTGCCGGACGACCTTGCCTGGCGGGAAGCGGTCGAGGTCAGCATGGCAGGGCGGCCGGGCGGCCATGCTGATAGCGGCGATCATCCTGGCGGCGGAGCTCGTGGTCAGCCACTGCATCAGCGGGGCCGGGTCGCTGGCGGCCAGCACGTGAAAGATCGCCTCGGCGTGCTGGTGCATGCCGCCCTGATCATGGGACAGCAGGCCGAGCAGGTGCTCGCGGCAGGCGCAGCGGATGCACAATCCGTGATGGTAGAGATGCTCGGTGGCCCCGCAGGCGGTGCAGGGCCGGAACGATGCCGGGTCCTTGCGGTAGCACGTGCTGCACAAGGGTCCCGCGGGAAGCCGGGCGGCGACGGTACGGGTCTTGCCGCACGTACTGCACGGCACCCGCTGCCGGCTGCAGGAACCGCATAGCGGCTGGCCGTCGGCGGTGCGCGTCCATACGGCCCGGCTGATGCCGCAACGTGCGCACGGGACATGGCGCATCCGGCGCGAGCAGTGCTCGCAGCGCGGGGTGCCGGCGGCGACCAGGTAGCAGGGCTTGTCCCGGCCGCAGAGAGAGCAGGTAGCGGCCGGCACCCGGTAGCAGCGGCGGCACCAGGCGGTCCCGTCGTCGCGGCGGACGGTCAGGGCGGTCCGCCCGCAGTTGCTGCACTGCCCGTGGTTGGCCGGGTCGCGGCGGAAGCACGCGCTGCAGACCGGGTCGCCGGCCGGGGTGCGGCTGGCGATGTCGCCGGCCCGCCCGCAGCGGCTGCAGGTTTCGAGCCGGTCCCGGTCATAGCACCGGCGGCAGCAGCGCACTTCCCCGAGACGGAAGCGCAGCGGCACCGCCTGCCCGCACGACGGGCAGGCCGGGGCCACGATCCCGGGAACGCCGGCGTTCACGAGCGCCCGGATGAGCACGTTGACGCGCGGCGAGCCGTGCGCTCCCTCGCCGGCGAGCAGCGCCGGACGCGCGTCGAGTTCCCAGAGCACCTGGTGACGCTGGAACGAGCTGGGGATCGCGCTCGTGATCACGTCCTGCAGCCCGGCCCTGACGGGCCCGGGATCCCGGCGGCTGACATGAGCGGTGATCCCCGCCACGGGATCGGGACTGTCATAGGGCCGGCAGCGGGTGCAGCACGGTCGCCCGTGCTGGTCGCGGGCGGCGACCTGCCGGGCGGACCCGCAGACTGAGCACGGCTCGGCGGCACCGCGCCGACGGCGGTCGCACGCGGAGCAGATCCGCAGCCTGCCAGCGCACTGCACCAGCCGCCGGGGCTCACCGCAGTGGGCGCACCGGGGCAGGGCCAGCTGGCGGACCCCGGCCGGCTGCAGGTCCCTGATCAGCAGCTCGACCTGCGGCGGCCCCTCGGGCCTCCCGGAGGTGAGCAGGCCGGGGTCATCGCTCAGAGCCGCGGCGAGGCGGCGCTGCTGAGCACGGGACGGGGCAGCCCGCGTGATCGCCGCGGCGATCACGTCCCGGTCCAGGGACGGCTCGGCGTCGTGAACGATGCCGGCGATCACCGCGCCGGGATCGGCGAGGAATCCGCCCTGGCCCGTGACCGGGTCCGTCACGAGGAGGGACCCGGCACTATCCGCGCTCGCCGGGGCCGGAAACCGCCGACGCCGGACCCGGGATCATCGTCCCCGCCAGCAGTCTTCTTCCTCGGCTTCGCTGCCGGGACGGCGGCCGGCTCGATGAGGTCGTCCATCCGGCAGCCGAGAATGTCCAGCAGCGCCATGAGAACCTTGAGATTGAGCCGTTCCGGCTTGTCAGTTACCAGCCGGTAGACCTGGCTGTCGGACAGGTGAATCCCGCGTTCGGCCAGCTTCGGCCGCAGATGAGTGGTCTGGAACAGGCCACGGGTGGCCATGACCTCCCGCAGTTTCCAGGCGTAGTCCAGCTTCGCTGTCATCGCAGGTGATCCTCCTCGGCCTCGAACGCCCTGCTCAGGGCCTTGCGCATCATCGTGTTCATGAAATCGCCGCTGACACCGCTGTAAATCGCCGTCGTCGACTGGTAGCGGTGGCCGACCTGGCGCTGCACGAACACCGGGTCGGCCCCGTCCTCGATCTGGTGCGTCACATGCGAATGCCGCAGGCAATGAGGCACCAGCTCCGGCGCCAGCTTCAGCGCGTCCCGGTAAGCGGCGAACCGGTCCTCGATCTGGCGGGGCCGCAGCCGCCCGCCCCGCTCGGTCAGCCACAGCGCCGGCCGGTCCGGGAAACCGTAACGGGGCCGGACGTTGACCATATAGTCCTCGACCGCATCCACCGCCCACGGCATCACCGTCAGGACCGTGCGCCGCCGGGGCGGCGACCCCTTAGACGCCTTGCCCCAGCGGACTTCCAGCTTCCCGAACCTGCCCAGCTCAGGAGCTTCCGCGTTGCGGTACCAGTCGGTGACGTCCAGCTTCGACGTCTCGGTGCACCGCAGCCCCCACGCATACATCACCTTGAACACGGTCGCGTCCCGGTAGGCCGCCAGCGCTCCCTTACGGCCCGACCGGGCTACTTCGTCCACCCGGTCATCGGCGTAATCGAAGAACCGCTGCAGCTCCTCGCGGGTCATCGGCCGCCGGTCCGGGTTCCCCTCGTAGTCCGTCAGGTGCGCGGTGGTGTTGGACTCGAAGCAGATCCGCGACGGATGCGTGCCGAACCGGGCCTGGCACTCCTCAGCCCACCGGTACTGCGGCGCGATCAGGTAACTCTCGAACGACCGGATCGCGTCATGATAGGTGCGGATAGTGGTCTTCGCCTTGCCAGCCACGCCGGCCAGGTCAGCGGACCAGTCATCCAGATGCGATGCGGTCCAGTTCCACGGGTACTCGCACGCGTGGTCGAGGAACTGCCGCACCACCGCCTGCCGCTGCCCGATCGTCTTGGGCGACAGGCCCCGCCCGCCGGCCTGCTGCTTGGCCCAGCCCTCCAGCATCGCCTCCAGGACCGCGTCTTCCTCGCGCAGCAGCGCGACCCCGCTGACCAGCTCCAATCTGGCCGAGCCCACAGGCTCACCAGCCCCACCCGCCACCCTGACCTCCTTACCGGATAAAGGCAGAATCTTGCACCAGACGACAGATAACATGCAAATCAGCCGGTCAGGGCCACAACCGCAACACTTGTCGCTAGACGCTTTCCCCGCAGGTCCGCAGGTCGCGACCAACCTGATCGTGCATCAGATGAAATTCAGCGGGGTTGCACGATCTGGCAGTGCTGGTCGCGCCGCCCGGAACGGGCAAGACCGTGATGGCGTGCGCGGTCATCGCCGCGCATCAGGTCTCCACTCTGGTCCTGGTGGACCGGAAGACCCTCGCGGACC
>Ga0335072_10013100_pt1 | contig 11826 bp, 12 predicted proteins | sample Lox_Sample_21_FD_206725 | JGI IMG/M metagenome (GOLD analysis project Ga0335072, IMG submission 206725) | Soil microbial communities from Loxahatchee National Wildlife Refuge, Florida, United States - Lox_Sample_2.1 | ecosystem: Environmental > Terrestrial > Soil > Wetlands | place: USA...
ACAGGGTGGCTCTGGCATCGCGGGCCAGCGCCTTGCCCTTGGCGGTCTCCTTGCCGGTGTTGAATATAAGGGTGCCGTCCTCGACGATGAACCACACGGGCGTCACCAGCGGCCTGCCGCTTGCGCTGGCGTAGCCGAGGATGCCGGTTCGGGTTCCCTCGCTGAGGAACGCGCTGATTTCCGGATCGCTAACCGAAGTCATGCCATCACTCTAGTGAACCCACGTCCGGCTCGGCCGAAGCGGTTACTTGAGCGAGTCGGCGAACCTCTGCCACGCCTCGGCGCTGAGGGTCAGGGTTCCGCCGTCGCAGTCGTTGGTGTCTCGCACCAGGACGGATCCGTGGCCGCTAGCGGCCTCTACGCACTGGCCGCCGTTCGCGTCTGAGTAAGTGGACTTACGCCAGCCGTCCATAGCTCTGCCATCCCTTTAATCAGCGTCAGTGATTCAGATACCCGGTAGGACTCTCCCCTGAGGGTATCGAACCGGGTGGAGAGTGCTGAAACGGTTTGAGCGTCGGTGAACACGTAACCTCCCGCTACGTGCTCGCACCATACGGCGTCGTCCGCGATGACGAACCCGCTGGCGTTCGCGGGATGGGCCACGGCCGGCAGGACCTGAATCGTCACCTGGGGCATGGCTGCCGTGGCGGCGAGTTGACGCATCTGCCCGGCCATCACGTCGGCTGTTCCTACTTGCCGGTAGAGGGCCAGTTCGTCAACGAGGAAGATGGTCTTCGGGGGATCCTCGCGCGCGAGCACGCGACTTTGTCGTTCAACTCGCGAGGCGAGGCGGGTGGCTATCGTGTCTTCGGTGACAGCCGGGAACGTCGCGAGGATGGCGCGGGCGTAGTCCTCCGACTGCAAGAGCCCGGTGATTGTTCCCGGCATCCAGTCGCAGAGCCGGGCGGCCTTGTCCTCTAGTTCTGCCCAGGACCTGAAGCCTGCGGGCACCTCTGACCAGGAGCGGCTTTCCTGGTACCAGTCGGTGAACCATCCCCGCCGCTCGGTAAAGACGGCATCGCATGCCGTTGCCAGCGCTTCCGTCGGGGGTCGCTTTCCGTTCTCGACCCGGCTTAGGTGGCCGGCGTCGTAACCGGTTCGTTGCGAGAGTTCGGGCAGAGACCAGCCGTGAGCTAGCCGTTCTTTGCGCATCTGGCGTCCGAAGTGACCGCCGACTCCAGTTGATTTGCCGGACATATCCACTAGTTTGCCACAATCTGGCATAGCGGTCACCTTGTGCGTCAGGCTGGCTACACGTTCCGCAGTCGCTGTGGAGCGAAGGTCGGTCAGCCGCTATTGACGGCGACGGAGGGACGAACCATCAACGTAAGGGGAAGGGCCATGAGTGACAGTGACGAATTCGCAGCGATGAGCGATCCGGATTTCCTGGCCGAGCGCAAGCGGGTGCGGGAAACGCTGGAGGCCCTGACCGAGCGGTACCGGGTGATCAATATCGAGTTCGACCGGAGGGCGGGAGTCGCATGGGCATCGGCGGGCCAGGGATAATCGCGCTTCCCGCGCGAACTTGTGGTGAACAGACTATGAGTACACAGCCTTGCTCGGTTTGTGGTGGCGTCAGCATCCTCACCCTGATTGGGACCGTGATCGCCCGGATGATCGGTTTCCGGTCGACGAAGGTGAACGCTGAGCGCCAGATTGAGGCGCAGAGCGAGCAGTTGGACCGGACGCTCGCGGAGCGGAGCGACCAACTGGAGCACACCTGCGCGGAGCAGGGGACTAGGTCGTGACACGAGCGGTTCGCCACGGCGCCTGAACGGCTGGGGAGCGATAAGTCGGCAGCCGTCCGGCTAGCCGGGTGTACTCCATTGCGGGCCTGGCCTCAGTCGGCTGAGCAGGCCGTGGATATCCCCGGACAGGTCCGGACAGCGGTCGGCTAAACGCGCGCCCCTTCCGGCATTCGTCTCCTGTACCGTCTGGTGCCACAAGAATGCAGATGAGAGTGGGGGAGCATGAAGATGTCCGGAGCTCGGCACCGAAAGAGGATTCCTTTGCGGGGTGCGCGTCTTATATCGCTCTTGGCGGCGCTGACCTTGGCCCTGGCTGCCCTGGCAACCGCGGCAGTGACAGCAGTAACGACAGTGTCAGCGGAGGCGGCCGTTGCCAGCACGGAGCACCCGATTCCCGGAGACGGGATGAATTCGGGTGGCGTGACATCCCTCTGCTATGACAAGACAGGGTTCAGCTGTGCGGGCGGCGGCTATAACGGCACATCGTCGCAGATCGGCGGGAATGGCTGGACCACCGCTGAATACTGGGCTTGGGGAAGCCCTGACCCGAACGGGACCAGGCATAACTGCACGACGTACGCTGCTTACCGGCTTCAGCAGAATGGATATCACTACCCCGGTTGGACGAACAATGCCAACGGGTGGGCGGTCAGCGCATCCAAGGACGGCGTCACTGTCAATCAGACGCCTGCCGTCGGGGCGATCGCCCAGTGGAACAAAGGTAGTGGGCACGTCGCGTACGTCGAGGCGGTCACTTCCTCCTACATTGAGACCACGAGCGACAGCTATGACGGCGGTACCGACCACCTGCGCATCAGCCTGAACTCCGCGTACATGCCCGACAACTTCATTCATTTCAAGGACGTGCCCCAGACGCTGCCCGCTGAGCCGGCCAACCTCAAGGTGACCTCGACCACGGGCACGAGCGCAGTGCTGACGTGGACGGAGGCCTCGGGCGGCGCGACCAGCTTCGTCTCCCAATACAGGACCGGCAGCGGCTCGTGGAAGGCGGGCCCGTCGGCCGGCGCCGGCGCAACGTCCATGACCGTCACCGGGCTCAATACCGGCACGACCTACACGTTCCAGGTCGGCGCGAAGAACGCCAAGGGCACACATTGGTCGGCGTACCTGACGGTGAAGACCGTGCCTATCCCGGCCGAGCCGACCATCGGCAAGCCGGCTATGGCCGCGCGGGACGCGACGATCTCCTGGAACGAGGCGGCCAGCAACGAGACCGAGTTTCTCACCCAGTACAAGCTCGGCTCGGGCGGCTGGCAGGCCGGGCCGTCAGTCGGCTCCGGCACCAGGTCGGTGACGATCGGCGGTCTGATCCCCGGCGAGTCGTACACGTTTCAGGTCGGCGCGAACAACATCGCGGGCACTCGCTGGTCGGCGTACGCGACGGGCAGCACCCCGCAGGTGCTGGCCTCGCAGGTGACCAACGCCCGCGTGACGGCGACGAGCGAGACCGCCGCCGCGCTGGCGTGGACGAACACCGCCGACAACGTGGCGAGCTTCGCGACCCAGTACCGGGTCACCGGCACCAGTGCCTGGACCACCGGCCCCTCGGTGGGCGCGGGCACCACGTCGGTGACGGTGGCCGGCCTGAAGGCCGGCACCAAGTACACGTTCCAGGTCGGGGTGCGGAACAGCAAGGGCACAAACTGGGGCCAGTACTTCTACGGCACCACGGCGAGCGCCCCGACTCCGGCACCGGCCCCGACGGGATACAACACCGGGCGCGAGGTCACCGTGGTCTCGCAGGCCACCGGCGGCGACTCCGGCCACAAGGGCCCGGCCAACTCCTACGCCGCGGGCCCCACGCACGCGGCAGGCTCGCCGATCTACATCGTCTGCTACGTAAACGGCCAGTCAATTTCCGGCCCCTACGGCACCGAGACCGTATGGGACCTGGGCGATGACGGCTACTACTACAGTGACGCCTGGCTGTGGACGGACTCCAACGGCCCGGTCGTCCCGGCCTGCGCCCTGAAGACCGTCACCGTGGTCTCGCAGGCCACCGGCGGGGACTCAGGCCACACCGGCCCGAGCAACGCCTACTCCGCTGGCCCCACTCGCGCAGCGGGCGCTGGCGTACAGATCGCCTGCTACGTCAACGGCCAGTCAATCGCCGGCCCCTACGGCACCGAGTCGATCTGGGACCTGTCCACCGATGGCTACTACTACAGTGACGCCTGGCTGTGGACGGACTCCAACGGGCCGGTCGTCCCGCAATGCCCGTAAGCCCGACGCGTAAGTAAGGCGCTGAGGCCGCCGCCCTTCAGTAGCGGCGGCCTCAGCGTTGCGATGCGCCTAACTTCAGCCGCAACGCCCACAAGGATTCTCAATTAGGCGGATCTGGAGCGTCCACCAACGCCAGGCCTGGGAGTCGCGCAGTTAAACCGGGGCTGGGACCGAGACAACGGTTACGACGGACTCGAGTCCGAGAAAGTGCGCGGGGTTGGTGGTAAACAGGGGAAGCCTGTTCGCCGCCGCGATGCTCGCTATCATCAAGTCCGCTATCCGCCGTCGCGGCTTGCGGCCAATGCTGATGACCTCGGCGGCGATGAATCCGTATTGCCGGGCTGCTTCGACGTCGAACGGCAGCGGGCTGAAGGTGGCTTCCAATCGTTGCACGCGCAAGGCCTGCAGGCCGCGCTCGACGGCATCGGGGGCCGAGTGGACTCCGGCTGAAAGCTCGGCGAGGCTGACCGTGCTGGTGGCAAGCTCGGACGGCAGATGATCGACTGGCAGCCGCTCCACGTAGGTCAGGCCGAGGTTCCTCAGTAGCACCAGGGCGAGGTCTGCTGTTGTCAGATGTGCCGCGGGGGGTTCAGGAGTCGCCACTCGCCAGCGGAAACGACGTCGACCTTGTTGTCGATGACGCGGACTGCGGAGTCGTCGTCAAGGGCATAGATCGGAAAGTCGAGCTTCGCGGCAGCCTGTTCGAACCATTTCACCGTCCGGCCAGGGAAGCCAGGCGAGTTCAGGTGTGGCTTGACGTACCAGTCAAATAGGCCGAATGGCGAACGCGCCGGCGCGTCGCCGAGGATCTGAAGGTCGTCTTGTTCGGCGAATGCCTTGCCTGTCTGCTCGGACAGATTCCGGCTGAAGATCATAGAGCCGGCGCTGACGCCGACGTATACCTTTGACTCCAGGATGTCTGTCATCTCCGTAGCGAGGCCGTTGGCGATGATGCTGTTTGCGAGATGGTAGTGATTGCCGCCTTCGGCGTAGATGACGTCTGCGCGCCGTAGTCGTTCGAGGACCATCTGCCCGGGCAGGCCGTTCAGGCCGAGAACGTCGAGTTCAAGCCAGCCCAGGCTGTGCAGCCGATTCAGGTCCTCGACGAACCATCGGTGATCTCCGGCAGCCGCGACAGAGGCCGTTGGGATGAACGCCACGGTCGCGGTCGCCAAGCGCCTGTCGACAAGGCCGACGAGCGCGGACTTGAGGATCTCGTTCCGGATGCCGGCCGAGTCAGGAGCATTCTTCGCATATGCCGGAGTCTAAGGCGGTGATGCAGCCAAGGCGGAACGCGATCCGGGCATCGGCGATCCGGCGTTACGTGAGGCCACGAAGCTTGTGGCTCTCCGGGGCTCAGATCCACCCGTCCAGGGAGGAGAGGAACCCGTTCAGGTCGTCGCGGTGCACGCAGTGCCCGGTGCCCGCGACGGTCCGCACCCCGAACCCGCGTCCGCGCAGCTCGGCGGCGAAATCCTCCGGGACCAGCAGCCCGTCGCCCGCCGCCTGCACCAGGGACGGCACGACCGGCCGTTCCGGCACGGCGTTGGACGCGGCCGCGAGCCAATCCGCAGGTCGGACGTCGGGCCGGATGCGCGGCCTCAGCCGGGCGGACATCGTCGACGTCGCGGTGGCCGTCGCCGACGCCGAAGGGACCAAGGCCGTCAGCATGCGGCGGATCGACCGCGACCTGCGGGTCGGTGAACTGCCGCCCCGACCCCGGAACCTGTGGACAACCGCCGAACGCTAGCGGCGGGAAAACCACGCCTGACCACAGTAGCAAGCGTGAAATATCAACAGCAGACACCCCTCAACATAGGTCGGACGATTGAGGGCTAAGCTGTCCCGTTGGGAAGCTGTCCGGCATGTGAGGAAAGTGTCGGATATTGAGTGGGCTCGCTCGGAGCGGGATGAGAGCTAGGGGTGGATGGGCGGGCACGCACGACCGGGGCAATCCGGAGATAACGATGTAGTTCCAGGAGAGCGTTCGTCGGGGGATGCCAGGGCGGCTAGGCCTAGTCGGCGTGGCAAGGAGGCACGGGCGGGAGAGATGGCAGGCCGCCGCCCAGAACCGGTGTCTCCGCCGTCTGAGCAGCGGACGTCAAGCGGGCGGGTCCCTGTCCCGTTCACCGGTCCGTCCACGCTCATGCAGATTGACGGTCTCGCCGCTCTCAGGCAGATCTCCAAGCCGGAGCAGGGGTCTTTCCCCGAGAGGATGCAGGACAGGCGACCGCCGACGCTGCGGGACCTTACCCAGCCGCAGGCGATGCTCAAGCATGTAGCACCGGTCTGGCCGTTGCTGGCCATTCTCGTGCTCCAGGCGGGTTTGTCGCTGCGGCTGGTATGGAGCAACACCGCTTTCCAGGATGAGGCCCTGTACCTGTGGTCGGGGCACATGGAGTGGGCTCACTGGCTCAAGGGCACGCCCGTTCCGAATTTCGCCTCCTACTTTTCCGGTGCGCCTGTCCTGTACCCCCCCCTGGGTGCACTGGCCGACGGCATCGGGGGTCTGGCCGCCGCTCGGCTTCTGTCGCTGGTCTTCATGCTGGGTGCGACGGTGCTGCTGTGGAATTCGGCGGACCGGCTTTTCGGGCGCAGGGCGGCGCTGGGTGCCGCAGCGATTTTCGCGGTGCTCGGCGTTACCCAGTTCCTGGGGGCGTTCGCAACCTACGACGCGATGGCGCTGTTCCTCCTCGCGCTCGCCTCGTGGCTGACCGTTCGGGCCCGGGGTTGGGCGGGTGAACCGCTGCTGTTCGTCGCGGCGGCGGTAGTTGTCTTCGCGAACGCCACGAAGTACTCGAGCGCGCTCTGGGATCCGGTAGTGATTGGCCTGGCGATTCTCTCGCCGCCGAAGCTCAGCCCCGGGCGTGCCATCTTCCGCGGGTTCCGGATGGCGGCTTACGTGGCCGCGCTGATCGGCGTCGCGTTGCATTTCGCCGGTGAAAGCTATATACATGGCATTCTTTTCACCACCGTCAACCGGCAGGTGGCCGAGACCTCCCAGTCGGCCTATACGGTTCTGCATGACTCCTTCGACTGGGTCGGGATAATATTCGTCCTGGCTCTGCTCGGGCTGGTGACGACCTGGCGGGCAACCAACCGGGAAAGAGCACTGGTAGCCGTTCTCACCGTGGCGGTCCTGCTCGCGCCTCTGGAACAGGCAAGAATCCATACCACCATCTCGCTCCACAAGCACGTGACGTTCGGTGCCTGGTTCGCCGCCATCGCGGTGGGTTACGGGCTGGCCCGGGCTTCGCAGGTCCACCGCTGGAAGGGATGGCGAATAAGCTTCGCGGTGGCGATCTACGCTGCGGTTATAGGTGTGATCCAGGCCAGCAGCATGTACGTCCAGGGCTGGCCCAACACCACCCAGACCATGGCTGTGCTCAGAAACGAGATGTCCCAGGCGGGCTGTCCGTGCATGCTGTCCGACTACACCATCGCCGAGTATTCCCTGAATATCCAGAGCCCGTCGTGGCAAATAACAGGGCCATACGCATTCGATTACTACAGCACCGCGAAACGGCATGAACTTGACGGGCTTGATGCGTATATCTACGCCGTGAAGGAACACTATTTCACGATTGTTCAGCTCGATCCGCAGGCCAGTTCCAGTGTCTACAGCACATTGAGCCAGACCCTGGCGCACACGCCGGGTTATCGGGAGACCGAATCTTTGCATAACTCTCTCACTCCTCGCCTGCCCATCCAGGTCTGGCGGTATGAACCGTGACAACACGCGCGGATGCTGGAAGCAGGGGAGCCGTCCGGGGCCGTGGCCGCAATGTCAGGAAGTGGAAGGCGCGGCGGCCCGGCAAGGGAGAGGGCCCGGTACTCCCGGCCCCGCCCAACGACCGGGAAAAACTCACGTACCTTGACCGCCACCTGCCCTACCTGACGCTGATAATCATCATCGGAAACGGGTCGGTGGTAGCGAGTCAGATCGCGCTCGAGATCGGCTTCCATTTCTGGGTGCTGGTGCCCTATACCGCGCTGACTGTCGCATACTTGTCTATTTCACTGGCGACAAATTTCATCGGCCGCGGTTTTGACTATCAAGAGCACCGGAAGCTAGTCGACTCCTGGCATCCACGTGTATATCCGCGGGTAGATATATATCTTCCCATCTGCGGTGAGCCGCTGGATATCCTGCGGAATACCTGGATGCATGTATTCGAGCTCGTCCACACCTATCCGGGCGTGGCGACCGCCTATGTGCTCGACGACGGGGACAGCCCGGAAGCACGGAAGATGGCCAGGTATTTTTCCTTCGCCTACACCGTGCGCCCGAACCGAGGCTGGTATAAGAAATCCGGCAATCTGCGTTATGCGTTCGAGAACACGACCGGCGACCTCTTCGTGATCCTGGACGCGGACTTCGCGCCGCGCGCTGACTTCCTTAACGAAACGGTTCCCTATTTTGACGAACCGCGCCTGGGGATACTGCAGACTCCGCAGTTCTTCCGTACGGATGGCCGGCAGACCTGGGTGGAGCGCGCGGCCGGAGCGGTGCAGGAAATCTTCTACCGGTCGATGCAGGTGACCCGGGACGCGCTAGGGGCGTCCATCTGCGTCGGCACCTGCGCGATCTACCGCCGCAGTTGCCTGGCGCAGGAAGGCGGAACCACGCTTATCGCCTACGCCGAAGACGTCCATACGGGACTCGACGCCAGGCGCAACGGATGGGATCTCCGGTATATACCCGTCGCCCTGTCCACCGGGATCTGCCCCGAGGACGTCGACACCTTCGTCCGCCAGCAGTACCGCTGGTGCACGGGAAGCACGTCGACGCTACTGACGAGCAGACTGTGGACCGTGCCGATGAGCGTGCGAGCCCGGCTGTCCTACGTCTCGGGCTTTCTGTACTATTTCTATACTGGCGTGGCTCTTTTCGCCGGCCCCATGGTCCCGATCTTGCTGCTGGCCACAATTCAGCAGCATATTCAGCCCCGCGATTACCTGCTGCTTGCGCCGGCTCTCATCAATGGCATGGTGCTGTATCCCGTTTGGCACCGCTGTGACTACGGGCCGAGCACGTGGCCGCTGGCGATCGTGCGCGGCTGGGCGCATGTCCTGGCATTCTGGGATTTCTGCCGCGGCAGCATCATGCAATGGCAGACATCGGGGGCGAAGGTCAACCCGGTCCGTCGGCTGTGGATAGGCCTTGTCGTGTGGAACTGCGGAACCGCCGCCGCCTGGCTGGGACTCGCCGCCTGGCGTATATATCAGTACGGGCCGGGAAGGTTCTGGGTGATCGCCCTGTTCGGCCTGGTGTATGCAGGCACCGTGATCAAAATATTCATTCCAGTACGGAAGGATGAGCAGTGATCTTCAAGCGTTTGCTGCAAATCGCTGCCCCGATAATCCTGGCAGCCGCCATGAGCGCCTGCGGCACGATCAAGAACGATGCCATCCAGGGGAAAACGGCACCACTGGCGGCCCATACTGCCGAGGCTTCACTTCCTTCCTCGGGAAAAAAATATTTCGGGGTATACGAGCAGGGCGTACCGAAATCGTACCAGCCGATCAGCGAATTCGCCGATAACATCGGACAGCAGCCATCCATCGTACTGTACTATTCGGCCTGGTATACGCCATTCCAAGCGCAGTTTGCGCAGACTGCCTATTCGCATGGTGCCGCCACCCTTGTGCAGATACAGCCGAACGGAATCTCGCTGCAGTCACTCGTGAACGGACGATACGACCATTACCTGACCAGCTACGCGGACCAGGTGCGAGCGTTCGGGCATCCCGTCCTGCTCAGCTTCGGCCACGAAATGAACGGGACGTGGTACACCTGGGGTGCTGGCCATGTGGCGCCGTCGGTGTTCATCGCGGCCTGGCGGCACGTGGTCAGCCTATTCAGGGCGGCCGGCGCCGATAACGTGACATGGATGTGGACGGTGAACAGCCTCACCGTCGCCAGGGGATCCCTGAGCGAGTGGTGGCCGGGCTCCGCATGGGTGAACTGGGTTGGCATCGATGGCTACTACGTCCACAGCAGCGACACCTTCCAGCTGGTATTCGGCAACACCCTGAACGAGATCCGCAGTTTCACGAATAAGCCAGTTCTCATCTCAGAAACCGGTGCGGGCCCGCAGCCTGGACAGGTAACGCAGATCCAAGACCTGTTCGACAGCGCTCAATCAGACAACCTGCTGGGAGTCGTGTGGTTCGATCAAGCTCAGAACAACGGGATCTACCACCAGGACTGGCGCCTCGAAGACTCCCCGGATGCGATGAGCGCCTTCCGCGCGGGCGTCAAGGCCTTCGGCCCCGACTTGGCTCACGTATGAGGTTTCTTAACGACTGATGAGACCGCCCCCGTTCTCCGGACACCCCGGGTGGGGGCAGGCACTGTGGCCTGGCGGTCTGAGTCGTCTCTCTAGTCGACAGGACTGGCATCCGACGCGACCCCTATCACGCCACACCCAGAATGTCCCTTTCAGGGCGCTCCGGCGCCCGACCGGCCAACGCGCACAACGCTCGCCGATCGGCGACTCGGACGCCGCTATGGGCGGCCCCTAAACCGGGCAAACGTTGCCGGCAGCGGCAGTAGTAGGCGCCCGGCGCGGAGAGACCGGCAAGTACGAGGTAGAGGTAGGCGGGTGGGTGCATGTGTTTTCCTCGACGGTTCCGGTGGTCGCGGCCGGGCTCGGCCCGGTCGCGGGCCTCGGCGCCGCAGCCACTGCTGGTCTTGCGGCGGTCGGGGCGGCTGCTGCGGGGGCTCTTGCGGGCGCTGCTGGCCGTAGTCCTGCTGCGGGTCCTGCGGCCCTTGCCAGCAGTCTTCGCTGTCCGTCATCCTTATCCCGCCCCTGAGAGGAACGTCCGGAACGCGCGGAATGCGCCTTCCTCGCTGCTGGACGCGCCCGGGGCGGGGCGGTGCACGTCAAGACGGCGATTCCTCGGGTTGGTGCCAAGACGTTATGGAGAGTCCATCCAAGCAAGGAAACAGCGCGGCTGCGCCTTGGCGGGCGCAGTCCCCCGTCAGGCTTCTGCTGACTGAAAGAGAAGCGGACTGGGCGATTGAGGCAGACGGCTTGCGAGGGTGGGCAGCAGAGGTTGTCGCGGCGGTGCGGGTCGCCGATGGTGGACCGGTCGTGGCGCCCGCCGGACGGGCTTCCCGGCCCGCGGCCGGGAAGCCTCCCCGTTCTACCCCGTTGACTGCCGGTGACCGGGCGCGCGGCCCGGCCTGATGCGCCGGCCGCTGGTGTAGACCCTTACAAGACGCCGACGATTCGGGCGCCACGGAAGCGCTCAACGCACTTCTCGACCGACAGGCTCCAGACAGGAAGCCTGAGGACCCCGATGACGCTGGCTGATCAGTTGCCGAATCGCTGGTTACGCGCACGAGTAAGTTGCCAGCATCACCTGGACTTCCGTCCACCTACGCAGCGATCGCGAGCGCTGAGCAGGTTTGCAGCCCCGGCTGCTTGGTACCGGCACCGGGAAACCGCACATAACTACGGCGCGAGCGAGGACTGTTGGCGCCAGAACGGCGGATATTGAATGGCGGCAAGGACGAGCGTCGGTCACGGCGGCTGATCATCAGTTCGGATGCCGGTGAGGTGTGCCGTGGTTGGCTATGTTCGGCCAGCGCCCCGCGCGGGGGCCGGGCGAGGCCGGATGGGTTGATTAGCAGCACGCTGCCTGCGGGGCATGCTTGGCTCAGGTACCGGCCGACGCGGACCTGGCCAGGTTCCTGGCTGAACAAGATCGCCCCCGACCCCGCGGCGTCCGGCGGGCCTGGCCCGGCCGAGCCTCCGGAAAAGGCCTGACCGGCCTGCCGGCTGCAGCGTCACCGCGAGCCGCGCATCCGGGCGTCCCGGCGGCG
>Ga0335072_10013101_pt1 | contig 11826 bp, 9 predicted proteins | sample Lox_Sample_21_FD_206725 | JGI IMG/M metagenome (GOLD analysis project Ga0335072, IMG submission 206725) | Soil microbial communities from Loxahatchee National Wildlife Refuge, Florida, United States - Lox_Sample_2.1 | ecosystem: Environmental > Terrestrial > Soil > Wetlands | place: USA: Florida...
GCTGGACACCTGGGCCCGGGCAGCGGACATGCCCGCGGTCCGACCGGGTGACGTGGTCCGCGTGCCGAACGTCGGCGCCAGTGGAGCCTCCTCGACGGCTCGGACGCGATCATCTTCGGCTCGCCCACCGGGCCTATCCCCGGCCTGCCGCCTGGGATCAGCACGCATTCCTGCTCACTTGGATGGACCTCGGCGAGACTGAGTCGGAGGTTCTGCCCATCACGGTGGCCAGCTCCGGCGATGAGGAGGACTACTTCCTTGTCTTCGCCCGCGAAGCTTCCGGCCAGTGGGTCGCGCGGCTCACCGGGCCACGGGTAGCCGACCGGCACCGTGGACGCGGTGACCGCACTTGCTCAGGGCAGTACGGACGGCTGGTCGATGATCCAGCGCCAGGTTCCGTCGGGCTGGAGGCGGGCAACCTCGACCGTGGCACCGCCGCCGGGCAGCCGGGTGGAGGTGAGCGGTGTAGACCGCCCTGATCTGGTCGTGGCCGACGGTGAGCCGCTCCGGCGGGAATGCGAGGATCGCGTCGGAAGCGTAGAGCGCTACGACGCCCTCCACGTCGCCCGCGCTGGCGCGCTGGAGGAAGAAGTCACTGAGGTCCCCGGGCCGTTTCGCGGGCTCGGATCCTCGGGCATCTGTCACGGCTGGCTCCTTGGGCCTTGGGTGCGCGGACACGGACGGCCTCGTCGGCGATGTGCTTTGATGTCAGCTTGCCGACCGGTAGCGGTTCCTGATCGCTGCGCTCAAGGCCGGCCCCGACGTGCCGAGCGCCGACAGGATCGGGGGCACCGGCCCCTCGCTGGCCGCGAGGATGCCGAGTGCGAGGTCGGGGACACCGGCGGGCCGGGTGACGCCTCGGGCTTGCGACTCGTGGCGGGCACCGCCAAGGGCCTGCGGGGCGCCAGGCCCGAGAGGGAGGAAGGCGCCGTCCCGCCCCGAGAAGGCGGCGGGCCGCGGGTTGAACCAGCGAGCCTTGCGGTGGACGGCCTGGGCGGCGCGAGTGAGGGCTTCCCGGCCGAAGGATGCCTCGGTCGTCGCGCGCACGGTGTCGATATCGACCCCCACTGTGGCCAGCGCGTCCCGGTCCAGGTCGCCGAACAGACCGCCCCCGGACTGGCGGACGATCTCCGCCTCGAGGCGCTCGGGCGTGACGCCGCGCTCGCGCAGCACGCCGCCGATCGGCTGGCTGGCGGCCAGGGCGAGCAGGAGGTGCTCGCCGCCGAGGTAGGGGTGCCCGAGCCGGATGGCGTGCTCATAGGCCCGCACCACGATGGCGTTGGCGCCGTCGGTGAATCTGGTCATGACTGCCTCCCGGTCCGCACTGATTCTATGCCGTCAGCGTATGCTGACCCAGCAAGAGCGTCAACACATGCTGACGATGCGACGAGTCGGGCGGGCAGCGGAAGCGCCGCCCGCGGGTAGACGACAAGGCGATGACGCACGAATTGCCGATCTATATAACAAGAAATTGCCTTCTTGCCCTATTTGAGGGCCTCGGGATCGCCGCTGATGGCGTGATTGAGATGCATGGGGCATGGGGACCATGTCACTGCGAGAATGCCGGCGGCACCGGCCGGATAGAACTAACTTCCGGCCTGGATTGCACAACGCCGCAAGAGCTAACGGCAGACACATATGAGCTGTCCGGATATACATGCTTGCCCTATGCCCGATTGGCGGCGATCAATAGAAAGAGGACTCACTGTGCGATCTTCGTCAGTGGCCGGGGCGGGCAGCCCAGCCGTTGTCCCTGGAGACAGCCGCCGGGCAGCGAGAATCGCCGTGATAGCGATAACCGCGAGCGTTGTCCTCATGGTCACTTCCGGGGTACTCGGGCCGGGCAAGCCGCTGCTGTTCTACCCCTCCGCGGCGCCGTGGCCGGTGTGGTTCCTCCGGATTCATCAGGCTCCACTGCTGGTCCCGGTCTTGCCCTGGATGGCCGTGCTGCTGAGCGCGACCGGACTGGCGGCGGGCCTGATAGCGATACGGCGAGGATGGCGGCCCAGCCACAAGCGCCTGATCGCGGGGTCGGTCCTCGCGGTCCTCGCGCTGATGGTGATCCCTCCGGTGTCCGCCATCGATGACCTGGAATACTACGGGGTCTACGGGCGGGTCGCCCTTCTCGGGCACAACCCTTACGTGGCCGGGTCACAAGAATGGCTGCCGGCCGGGGATCCGATCGCCACGTCAATAGACCAGTTCCCGCAGCTTTTCCCGATCCCGGCCTCTGGGTACGGGCCGGCCGCCACGGCCTCAGAGGAGGCCGCGGTCGCCATCGCCGGGGACTCTCCCGCGCGTATTCTCTTCTGGCTCAAGGTGTGGAACGCCCTCGCGTACCTGGCCATGGTCCTGGTGCTCGACCGGCTCACCCGCTCAGATCCCGCGCGGCGGGTACGCGCGCACCTGCTGTGGTCGGTGAACCCGCTCATGCTGTTCCTCCTCATGGCCGACGGGCACAACGACGCCCTCAGCACAGCCCTGGGGGCGACCGCGCTGTTCGCCATGCGGAACTCGAAGGTAAGCCGCGCCCTCCTGGCTGGGGCGATGCTCGTCCTGGCCGCTACCGTCAAGGCCACGTACACGATGTTCGGGGTTGGCGTGGTGTGGGCCGCGCGGCGTAGCCCGCGGTCGCTGGCGGCGCTCGCGGCCGGCGGCGTAGCCGTGCTGATCCCCTTCTGCCTCATCAACGGCTGGTCGACGCTGACCGCCACCACATCAAGCGTGGTGAGCGGCACGCCGACCAATCTGCTCTGGCATGACCTGGCCCGGGTTGTCTCGCACGGTCATGCCGGCGCGGCGATGAACGTCATCGGCCTGCTCGCGTCCGGTGGGCTGGCCCTGATACTGCTGTGGCGACTGCCGCAGGGACCACCCGGCCTGCCTGGGGTCAGGGAAGCCCTGGCGCTGATGCTGGCCTTCCTGTTCGCGTCGCCGTACCTGCAAGCGTGGTACGACGCGATGCTCTTCTCCCTGCTGGCAGTGATCGCCGCGAGCAGGCTTGACTGGGTGGTCCTCGGGCAGGCCACCGCCCTGAGCATTTACTCGGTGATCTACTTCTATCCCTTGCATCATCCCTCCGTGTTGCAGCAACTCGAGCGCTACAGCTCGTCGGTGCCCTACACCCTGGGGCTGGTAGCGAGCGTGGCCGTCCTGCTCTGGCTGTGCTGGACCAGGAACTGGGGGCAAGTCGCGATGGAAGAGCGTGTTCCCGGCACTACTGTGGCCGAAGAGGAAGCCGTGTGACGAGCGCGGCGCCGAAAGCCACCCCTGGTTGGCTGCGGGCTGAACGGCAGATGACGCCTCTCCAGCCGATCTTCGGCTAACGGTCGGCGGGCTCGGACCTTCCCTCGGTGTCCACTGAAGGAGGTCATTGACAGCGCCACGGAGCCGGGGGACGATCCGTGAGAGCTTGTCGGTAAATGCGCGTTACCGGGGTATCTGCGCTCGCGATTCGCCGCGGCGGCGGGGGCGCGTTCTGGTTGCCGCAGCGTTCGGCCGCGATGAAGCGAGGATGTCATGAACCCTTCCCGCCGGCAGATGCTAACGGGCGCGGGCGCGAGCCTGGCCACGGCCGCCCTCAGCGGCGGAGTCCTGGCGAGTCCCGCCCGGGCCACCATTCGCGGGACGATCGCGGGGACCGCCGCCGGGCCCCAGCCCGGTGCTCGCGCCTACGACTTCGGCCCGGACTGGAGGTTCGCGCTGGTCACCGCCGCGGGCGTCACCGACCCGACCGGGGCCTACGCCAGCGCCTATGAGCCTGGCTTCGATGACTCGGGCTGGCGGGTCGTCGACGTGCCGCACGACTGGTCAATCGAGCTGGCCCCGGTCGACGCCAGCTATACCGCGAGCGGCAACGGCTTCCTGCCCGGTGGCCTCGGCTGGTACCGCAAGACGTTCACCCTTCCCCGGTGGATGGCCGGCCAGCGGATCTCCGTGGAGTTCGACGGCGTCTACATGAACTCCGACGTCTACGTCAACGGCCAGCTGCTCGGGAACCACCCGTACGCCTACACGGGCTTCAGCTACGACCTGACCGGCCTGGTGCACACCGACGGGACCACGCCCAACGTGATTGCCGTGCAGGCCAGCAACCAGATCCCCAGCAGTCGCTGGTACTCAGGCAGCGGCATCTACCGCAACGTCCGGATCGTTGTCACCGACCCCGTGCACATCGCCCGCCACGGCACGTTCATCACCACGCCGGACGCCGCTGCGACGATCCCCGACGGGTTCGCGAACGTCCAGGTCACCACCGATATACAGAACGATAGCGCCGCTGCTGCGACCGTCACCGTGGCGGTCCGGGCGCGGGACACAAGCGGCGCGGTCGTCGCGAGCGGCTCGGCTACGCTCAGCGTCGGGGCTGGCTCCACGCAGACGGCCAGCACGACTTTGCGGGTCAGCGATCCGGCGCTGTGGTCGGTCGGCGACCCGGCGCTCTACACGATGGAGACTGACGTCAGCACCGACGGGCGACCGGCTGACAGTACGACCGCTCCGTTCGGCATCAGATTCTTCGCCTTTGATCCTGACGCGGGGTTCTCGCTCAACGGGCAGCACATGAAGCTGCACGGCGTCGACCTGCACGCGACGCAGGGGCCACTGGGGGCGGCGGTCCACGCCGACTCCATCGTCAGGCAGTTGCGGCTCATGAAGAGCTACGGGGTCAATGCGATCCGGACGGCGCACAACCCGCCCGCCCCTGAGCTTGTCGCGGCCGCGCAGCAGCTCGGTGTCCTCCTCATGGTCGAGGCCTTCGATTGCTGGCATACCGGCAAGCTGCCCTACGACTACCACCTGTACTTTGACCAGTGGGGCGACAGCGACATCAAGGAGATGGTGCTCGCGCACCGGAACTCACCCGCGGTGGTGCTGTGGTCGATCGGCAACGAGACGCCGGACACCGGGCTGCCGGACGGGCCGCCGATCGCAGCGCGGCTGATGGCCGACGTGCAGTCCATTGACACCAGCCGGCCCGTCGTGATGGGCTCGGACCAGTATCGCAGCGTCCCGCGGCCGGGGTCGCCGCAGGACCAGATCGTCCGGCTGCTTGACGGGCTTGGCGTCAACTACAACACGGCGACGTCCATGGACGGGCTGCACGCCACCTACGGCGGCAAGTTCTTCTTCTGCTCGGAGACGTCCTCGGAGACCTCGACCCGGGGGTACTACACCGGCCCGCAGCTCCTCAACACCGGACCGAACTTCACGCCGGGCAAGTGCGAGACGTCGTCTTACGACAACAACTTGTCGTCCTGGTGCATGAGCGGCGAATACGAGCTGAAGAAGGACCGGGACCGGCTGTTTTGGGCCGGCGGGTTCTTGTGGGCCGGGCAGGACTACATCGGTGAGCCGACGCCCTACAGCCAGTTCCCGGTGAAGGCATCGTTCTTCGGCGCGATCGACACGGCCGGCTTCGCGAAGGACGCCCGGTTCCTGTACGCCAGCCAGTGGACGACGGCACCGATGGTGCACATCGCGCCGATGGACTGGACCACGTGGGACCCTGGGTCGCCCGTGTCGGTCTGGGTGTACGCGAACGTCGCCTCGGTCGAGCTGTTCCTCAACGGGCGGTCGCTCGGAGCCAAGAGCTTCGATGAGAAGGTGACGACCTTCGGCCAGCAGTACCTCGAGACGACCGAGCCGACCGGCGACGACTACAACTACCCGTCCGGCAGCTACACCTCGCCCAATGGCTCGACGGGTAAGTTGCACCTCGCGTGGTCCGTGCCCTTCGAGGAAGGGACGCTCGTGGCCGTCGGGTATGCCGCCGACGATCCCGGTTCCGTACGGCGCGAGCTCGCGCGAGACGAAGTGCGGACGGCCGGGCCCGCCCGGGCGCTGTCGCTGGCGCTGTCGGAGTCGTCCGGCACGCTGGCGGCCGACGGGACGTCGCTCGCCTATGTCACCGCATCAGTGGTCGACGCGCGCGGCGTCGTGGTGCCGGACGCGTCGCACGACATCCGGTTCTCCGTCTCCGGGGCTGGCGTGCTCAGGGCGACCGATAACGGGCGGCAGGAGAACGCGCGCGGCTATACCGCGGACACGCAATCGGCGTTCTTCGGGCAGGCGCTGGCTGTCGTCGGCTCCGGGAGAGAGCCGGGGCTGATCACGCTCACCGCGCAAGCCGACGGCCTGGCGCCGGCCCGGCTGCGGCTGACGGTTGTCCCGGCACCGGAGGTGGCCATCGAGGGAACCGCGGCGGGTCTCCCCCGCGGCGCCGCGCCCGCAGCCGCACCTTCTGGTGCGGCGCCCGCCACCGGGCCCCTGGCGGACGCCAGCTTCTCCGGCCAGCCCAGCACGCTCCCGGCGGCGATGCTGGACGGGAACCCGGACACGTACTGGTCGAACTATTATGTCGCCGCCGAGACCGCCAACCTCCCCGCGGTCAGCGTTTCCAGCCCAGACGACTGGGTCTCGCTGGCGTGGACGTCGCCGCAGCGCGTTTCCGGGCTGACGGCCACCTTCCTGACCAGTGCCGCGCTGGCGCTGCCGGCCTCGGTCACGGTGTCCTACTGGAACGGCCACCACCTAGTGCCTGCGCCCAGCACCAGGGTCAGCTGGGCGAGCGCGTCGAATGAGCCGACCACGATCACCTTCGACGCGGTCACGACCACACGGATACGGCTCACCATGACGAGCGCCGCGCCTGGCACCAGCGCCGGCTTCATCGCGATCTCGCAGCTCACGGTGGTGCCGGGATAGGCGGGTTAGGCGCGAGCCGGGCGCTGGGCGCCGCGGGTGGTCGTCGTGATCCGGTAGAGGCTGGACGTTGCGGCGATGTAGAGGTCGCGGCCGTCGTGGCCGCCGAAGCAGAGGTTGCCGATTCTCTCCGGTACCGGGATGTGCGCGAGGGGCTCGCCGTCGGGGGCGAACACCCGGACGCCGTCGCCCGATGAGCTCCATACCCGCCCGGCTTCGTCGACCCGGAAGCCGTCGGGCCAGCCCTCGTCGATCTCGGCGAAGACCCACCAGCCGCGGCACGTGCCGCCGGTGACGTCGTAGGCCCGGATGTGCCGGGGGTCGGCGGGGTTCTGCGTCCACCCGGTATCAGAGACGTACAAGACCCGCTCATCCGGAGCGAAGGCGAGGCCATTCGGGTGGACCATGTCGGTCACGACGGGGGTGAGCTCGCCGCGGCGCTCATCGAAGCGGAACACGTAGCAGCCGTCGTACTCCGGATCGGCGGCCTCCGGAGCCAGGTGGATGCGTTCGAATCCTTCTGGTGGCACCTATCAAGTGCCTGACTGAGCTTCCCCCACAGCTGGCGCGACTGGAACGCCGGTCGCGCCGGGAGGGATTTGCTTGCCTGGTGCGGTGCTGTCCGGCGGCTGGGCGAGTGGGGTCGTCAGGGGGCGGAAAGCTCACCTGTATTCTCAGTCCGCCGTGTGGCTTGGGGGTAGCGGTGATGGTTGCGTCGTGCGCGTCGGCGATGGCCCGGACGATGGACAGGCCGAGGCCGTGGCCGTCTTTGTGATGTGCGCGGCCCGGGTTGAGGCGCTGGAATGGCTGGAAGAGCCGGCCTACTTCGCTGGACGGGATGACCGGCCCGGTGTTGGTGACCGTCAGCAAGGCCCTGCCGTTGGTGACGGAGGTAGCGACCTGGACGTGGCCGCCGGTCACGTTGTGGCCGGTGGCGTTGGCGATCAGGTTCGCCACCAGGCGCTCGATGAGCCTGGGGTCGCCGTCGAGGGCTGCGGGGCCGAGCGCCGTCTCGATGTGCAGTCCGGGGGTGCTTGTGCCGGGGGCAGGGCGCAGCAGGACGTCGTGGCAGACGGCCGGCAGGTCGACTGGTTCGCGGCGATCGAGCCCTGTTTCGCTGCTGGCCAGGGCGAGGAGGGCTTCGATGAGGTGTTCCTGCTCGCCGTTGCAGGCGAGGACCTCCTTGGCGGTGAACTGCCAGTCGTGGCTGGTGGTGCCGGGATCGTCGAGGGCGACCTGCAGCAGGGCTCGCTCCTCGGTCAGCGGGGTGCGCAGTTCGTGGGAGGCGCTGGCCACGAAGTGCCGCTGGGAGTCAAAGGAGGCTCCCAGCCGCCTGAGGAGGTCGTTGAGGGTCGCGGCCAGCTCGCGGAACTCGTCATCGGGGCCGTCGAGGCGCAGGCGCTCGTCGAGGTTGCTGGCGCTGATCTGGCGGGCTGTGGCGCTGATCACCCGCACGGGGCGCAGCACGCGGCCGGCCACCAGCCAGCCCAGGGCGATGGAGATGACCGCCGTCAGGCCGAGCGCCATCCCTGACCGGATCAGCAGCTCGTGCAGCATGAAGGCGTGCAGCGCGGTGACCTGTGCTTGCAGCTGGGCGGCCTGGGAGGAGGTGGACTTCGGCGCGTAGGAGCCGCGGAAAAACGGGAGGCTCTGGCCTTGCCGGGGGAGGTTGCCGAAGGGCGCGGCGCGGTAGACGGTCGGCTCGCCGCTGGTTGCCTGCTCCACGAGCAGGTAGGTGATGGTAAGCAGGGCGGTGCCGGAGGCGAGGAACAGCGCTCCGTAGAGCAGGGTGAGGCGCAGGCGGGCCGTGGGCCGGGGTGCCCGCAGCCGTGCCGCGGGGGCGAGGCGGGTGGGAGGGAAGGTCATCACGATCCGCCGATCCGGTAGCCGGCCTCGCGGACGGTCTCGATCAGCGGCGGGTCGCCGAGCTTGGCCCGCAGCCGGTTGACGGTGACCTTGACCGTGGTGGTGAACGGGTCGGTCGCCTGGTCCCATACCCGGTCGAGCAGTTCCTCGGCCGGGACCGGCTTTCCCTCCGCGGCAAGCAGGCATTCCAGCACGGCGAACTCCTTCGGACTCAGCGCCAGCGGCTGCCCGGCGCGGGCGGCGGTCCGCTTTTCCGGGTTCAGGGTCAGGTCGCGGTAGCCCAGGTCGGCGAGCCGGGGGGCACCGGGGCGCCGGGCGAGTGCCTGGACGCGGGCGACCAGCTCGGTGAAGTCGAAGGGCTTGGGCAGGTAGTCATCCGCGCCCAGCCCGAGCCCGTCGACCCGGTCCCTGACCGAGCTGGCCGCGGTCAGCATCAGGATCCGGCTCTCAGACCGCTCGGCCGTCAGCAGGCGGCATATCTCGTCGCCGTGCGTGCCGGGCAGGTCCCGGTCCAGCACCACCACGTCGTAGCGGCTGGCGCCCAGGCGGGCGAGCGCGTCGTCGCCGTCGAGGGCCACGTCCACGATCATCCCGTGTCGGCGCAGCCCGGCCGCGACGGCCCGGGCCAGCCGGTCACGGTCTTCCGCCACCAGCACCCTCATCGTTTTCTCCTTCCCGAGCCTGGTACCCGCGGTGACCGGGTCCGCGGCCGTCCCGCCGGGTCGCCGTGATCACAGCATGCCAGGTCGCGGGTTACAGCCAGGTCACAGCGCTAACCGTGCTGTTACCTCCCGGTCTGTATAACGGCTCGCAGTGCGCCGGCCGAGGAAGACCCGGTTGGCCGGCCTCACCACTTGAGGAGTATCCGATGTTCTTTCTCACGTACCTGCAGCGGGAACTGCGCCGCCGGGCGCGCCAGGCCGTTTTCATCGCGCTGGGCCTGGCGCTGGGAGTCGGGCTGGTGGTCACCGTGTCCGCCGCATCGGCCGGGGTGAACAAGGCCCAGTCCAAGGTGCTCAGCACGCTGTACGGGGTGGGCACCGACGTGACCGTGACCGGCGGAAACCCCGGCAGGCCCACAGGCGCCCAGGCCACGCCCCCGCCGGTAGTGCCGGGGAAGTCCTTCAGCAACATACTCCTGTCATATGCGGCGGTCAGCGCGTCGAAGGCGGCGCAGGTGGCGCACCTGAGCGGCGTGAGCGCCGCCGCCGGGGTGCTCTCGTTCTCGGACGTTTCGATGACATTCGGCAGCGGCAGCAACCCCCCGGTGGTGAACAGTCTCACCATCGACGGGGTAGGCACCGGGCGCCCCTCGCTCGGCCCGCTGAGCGGGGCGACGCTCATCTCCGGCCACGCGTTCACCACCGCCGACTCGGACGCCGCCGTCGCGGTGGTGGACTCCGGGTACGCGGCGTCCCACAGCCTGAAGGCCGGCTCGGCCGTCAGCATCGACAACGTCAAGTACACGGTCATCGGGATCGTCAGGCAGCCGCAGCAGGGCGGCACCCCGACCGACGTCTACATCCCGCTGGCGCGGGCGGCCGAGGCCGTCGCGGCAGCCGGATGGGGCGCCCAAGCCAACGACGTGAACACGATCTACGTGTCCGCGGCCAGCGCCGCCGACGTCTCCGCAGTGAGCAGGGAGATCTCCGCGCTGCTGCCCGGCACCACCGTGACCACCGCGAGCAGCCTGGCCAGCGAGGTGACCGGGTCGCTGTCCACCGCCTCCAAGCTGATCAACGACCTGGGCCGGTGGCTGTCGGTGCTGGTGCTGATCGCCGCGTTCGCCCTGGCCGCCCTGCTGACCATGGCCGCGGTGGCCCGGCGGGCGCGTGAGTTCGGCACGCTCAAGGCGATCGGCTGGCGGTCGCGGCGGATCATCGCCCAGGTACTCGGCGAGTCCCTGGCCTTGGGCGTTGCAGGCGCTGCGGCCGGGGTCGGCCTCGGGTTCGCGGGCGCGGCGATCATCGCCGCGTTCGCGCCGGCCCTGCCCGCGACGGTCACCCAGAACGACGGGAGCGGCGTTGCCCAGGTACAGCAGGCCAGCGCCGGGTCATCGCTCAGCGGGACCACGTCCCACGTGGTGTCCGTGGTCCTGCACCCGTCGGTCACGATCGGCGTGATCGTGCTGGCCGTGGTCCTGGCCGTGGCCGGCGGCCTGCTGGCGGGCGTGCTCGGCAGCTGGCGGATCTCCCAGCTGCGGCCCGCCGATGCCCTGGCCCGGGTCGCCTGACCCCGCGGCGGACACGAGACAAGGTGAACAGGAGACAGCTGGTGTACAAGCTGACCGGGGTTACCAAGCTCTACCACAAGGGCCGCCGCGTCGTCCCGGCCGTCCGGGACCTGAACCTGACCATCGAAGACGGCGGCTGGCTGGCCGTGCAGGGGCGCACCGGGAGCGGCAAGTCCACGCTGCTGAACCTGCTCGGCGGGCTCGACCGGGCCACCGAGGGCAGCATCAAGCTGGACGGCACCGACCTGGGCACGCTGCGCGAGGAACCGCTCACCCGGCTGCGCGCGGGATCGGTCGGGTTCGTGTTCCAGACCTTCAACCTGGTGGCCACCCTGTCCGCCGCCGAGAACGTCGAGGCCGCCCTCATCCCGCTCGGCGTCGGCCATTCTGCGCGCCGCGAGCGGGTGGCCGCCGCGCTGGAGCAGGTCGGCCTGGCCGACCGGGCCGCCCACCTGCCCTCGGAGCTGTCCGGCGGCCAGCAGCAGCGCGTCGCGATCGCCCGTGCCCTGGTCAAGGAACCGAAGGTGCTGCTGGCCGACGAGCCCACCGGCAACCTGGATGAGGACACCCGCAACGACATCATCGCCCTGCTGGAACGGCTATGGTCCGACCGCGGCCTGACCCTGGTCCTGATCACACACGACACCGCCGTCGCCCGCCGGGCGCAACGGACCGGCGTCATGAACAAGGGCCGCCTCACCGTCGGCCAGACTCCCGCCCCTCCGCCCGGCCGCCCGCGCTGACCGCCCGCCGCGCCACGGTGCCACGGGTTATGCAGCGTCATCCCGCCCGGTGAGCCAGTGACACGCTTAAGGAGATTTATCCCGATGGATGCCTTCAGCAGGCCCAGAATGAGCCGGCGCAAGCTCTTGAGCAGGCAGGGCTACTACCTCGCCGCGATGCCGCACGGTGATCGCGTCCGGGCCGGCGCCCGCGAGCACGAGGGCGGTGGGCCATGCCCGATCGGGAGGTAACTGCCAGGTATCACTCACCGGGCTGCCACCGGCCGTGCGGTACAAGGG